>Ga0081540_1000597_pt1 | contig 34582 bp, 34 predicted proteins | sample TabmetS2T1R1_FD_71024 | JGI IMG/M metagenome (GOLD analysis project Ga0081540, IMG submission 71024) | Tabebuia heterophylla rhizosphere microbial communities from the University of Puerto Rico - S2T1R1 | ecosystem: Host-associated > Plants > Roots > Rhizosphere ...
CAACTTCTACCGGCCGACGATCTTCGGCGACGTCGACCCCCAGATGCGCGTCGCGCAGGAGGAGATCTTCGGGCCGACCACCGCGTTGATCCCCGTGCGCGACGTCGACGAGGCGGTCCGCGTCTCCAACGGGATCGAATACGGCCTCTCGTCCTCGATCTTCACGCGGGACGTGAACACCGCCTTCCGCGCGATGCGCGACCTCGAGGCCGGGATCACCTACATCAACGCCGGCACGATCGGCGCCGAGGTGCACCTGCCGTTCGGCGGCGTCAAGGGCACCGGCAACGGCCACCGCGAGGCCGGCCAGGCCGCACTCGACGTCTTCACCGAGTGGAAGTCGATCTACGTCGACTACTCGGGCAAGCTGCAGAAGGCCCAGATCGACACGGCCGAGTAGGCCCTCCCTTGAACCGGAAGCTCGTGGTGTTCGTCCCGCGCGAGGCGCTCGACTCGGTTCGGGAGGCGCTGTTCGCCGCCGGCGCGGGGCGGATCGGCGACTACGAGAGGTGTTCCTGGTACACCGAGGGCACCGGGACGTTCCTGGCCGGCGCGGGCACGTCGCCAAACGTGGGCAAGCCCGGACGCGAGGAGCGGGTCGCCGAGCTGCGGCTTGAGACGGTCTACCCGGAGGAGCGGGAAGCCGAGGTCGTCGCGGCTCTCCGGGATGCGCATCCGTACGAGGAGCCGGCGTTCGACCTCTACGCGTTGGCGGACGCGCCGTAGTGACACTTCCGTCACGGTGTCTGACACCACTAGAAGGCGGGCGTTTGCAGGGACTGTGGATTGTTCGTCACGGTTCAGCGCCTGTGTCTGACACCGGGGTTTCGGCCTGAAAGCGCGGCTTTCGACCGACGGTGGCTCGCGCGGGAACCCGGGGCCGGCGGCGTACGGTTACGTGCTCGAGGCCGAGGACGGAACCGTGCTCGACGCGCGCGGCGAGGCGATCGGCACGGCCACCAACAACGTCGCCGAGTACCGCGGGCTGCTGGCGGGCCTCGAGGCCGCGCTCGAGCGCGGGGTCGACGAGGTCGACGTGGTCTCCGACTCCGAGCTGCTCGTCAAGCAGATGCGCGGCGAGTACAAGGTCAAGAACGAGGCCCTGCAACAGCTGCACGCCGAGGCGACCACGCTCGCCGACCGGCTCGGCAAGGTGCGCTACCGGGCGGTCCGCCGGGAGCACAACGAGCTCGCCGACAGCCTCGTGAACGACGCCTTGGATGCAAGCTAGGCGCGGCCTGGACTCGGCCTGACGCTGGCTATACTGGCCCGCGCTACGCGGATGTAGCTCAGTTGGCTAGAGCGTCTGCTTGCCATGCAGAAGGTCGTGGGTTCGAATCCCATCATCCGCTCCTCACGAAAGCCCCGCTAGGCGGGGCTTTGTGTCAGTGCCGCTCCAGTCAGGCACCATGGTCCTACTCGAACGAAGGGAGCTGCGATGGCTGTAGCGACAAGGGAGCGGTCGGCCATGGTGACGGAGCTGCTCGAGCGGATCGGCGAAACCGTCGGCCACGGGGCACAGGTCTCGACCATCTTCGGCGAGCCGGTCCAGCGAGAGGCCGTGACCGTGATTCCGGTGGCGAAGGCGCGCTTCGGGTTTGGCGGAGGTGGTGGCTCCGGGACTCGCGAGAGCGACGAGGGCTCGGGCGGGGGAGGCGGCGGCGGCGCGGTCGTCAGCCCGGTCGGCTACATCGAGGTGCGCGACAGCGGCGCCGAGTTCAAGCGCATCTCCACCGCCAGGGATCTGGCCGCGCTCGTCGGTGCAGGCTCGCTTGCCGTGGTCGCGCTCAGACGGCTGCTCGGCTGAGCGATGGCAGCCGCTTCCACGGCGGACTTCGAAGGCGAGCTCGACCATCTCTATCAACTGCCGCTGAGCGAGTTCACCTCGGCCCGCGACGAGCTGGCCAAACGGCTGCGCGCGCAAGGCGAGCGTGAGCTGGCGCAAGAGGTCAAGTCGTTGCGCAAGCCGGCAGCCTCTGTCTGGCTCGTGAACCAGCTCGCACGCGAGCGACCACTCGATGTCCAGAGGCTGCTCAAGACAGGCGAAGCACTGACCAAGAGCCAGGCCGAGGCCGCCGGCGGCAAGTCGTCTCAGCGGTTTCTCGAGGCACGGCGAGACGAGCAGCATGCACTCGAGCAGCTGACGGCGGCAGCAGGCGAGCTCTCGGAGCGCGCAGGCATCGGCGCGCCCGCGCTGGTGAAGACGATGGATACCTTGCGAGCAGCGTCACTGACGGCCGAAGGGCGTGAGCTCCTGAGGCGCGGGCGGCTTACCGAAGAGCTCGAACCGCCTGGCTTCGAGGCCCTGGCCGGCCTGGCAGTGCCGGGGGAAAAGCTCGCTCCGGCGAAGACGAAGCCGGCGCGCAGCGACGACAAAGCTCAGAAACGGCAGGCACTGAAGCAGGCGCGAGAACGCGTGCGTCAGCTGCGAGCGGAAGAGCGCGAGCTCGCCACTGCGGCACGGGCCTCAGCGCGTGAAGCGGAGCGAGCCGAAGCGGAGGCAGCGGCAGCGCGGAGTCGGGCCGCCGATGCTGAAGCGAAAGCGCGGGCGAAATCCGATCAACGCGAGGCCGCGGAAGGCGACCTCGACCGGCTCGGCTAGTCGGCGTTCTGTCCTGCCAGTCGTCGCGTGAGTAGCGCGGCGGCCTCCGTGCGATTCCGCGCGCCGAGTTTCGCGAAGACGTGCTCGAGGTGCTTGCGGACCGTCGATTCGGTCACCCAGAGCGCGGCGGCGATCTCGGCGTTCCTTCTGCCCTGTCCGACGAGCTCGAGCACCTCGCGCTCGCGGGCGGTGAGCGCCTCCACGCCGCTGTCGAGCCCATGCTCACGGAAGAGCAGAGTCGCCGGCGCGCGGAACTCGACCACCAGCCGGCCTTGGTCTGACTCGAGCCACAGCGGCTCGCGCGGCCCTGCGTCGAGCCAGTCCCAGAGGGCCGGCGGCAAGGCGTCCCCGAGCGGCCGGCCGACGTAGGCGCCGACCAGTCCCACGGCATCCGGAGTGGCCAGGTCGACGTGCCCGTCCCGGTTGAACGCGATCACTGCCGTGACCGAGCTCGCCGCGGCGGTGAGGGCGGCGTTCAGCCGCCGCCGCTCGACCGCGCGCCTGATGAGCGAGACAAGGTGCGGCCGCAACACACCGAGGATCTCGCGCTCGCGCTCACCAAAGCTCCCTGCCCGGCGGTCGAAGACGACGGTTCTCGTGAAGTGCCTCGAGGGCGAGAGCGTGACCTCGAGCTCGTCGCTGATGCCGTTCGGCCCAAACCACTCCGCGTAGATCCTCGTCGAGCGCAGCTGACGACGGGTGAAGAAGTCGGACAGTTTCACCGGTGAGTGAGAGGCTGGGTTCTCGTCGTGGAGGCGGCAGAGCGGATGGTCGTGCCGGATCTCCCAGAAGCTCGGGAGCCCGTCGACGGGCTCCAGCTCGCTCAGCGCTGCGGCCGTCTCCCCACACCGCCGCTCTGCTCGGTCCATCTCGTCGAACTCCGCCGCGTCGCAGCCGATGAGCCGGCGCAGCGATTCGACGAGCGGCGCCGGGAACGGCTCCGGGCCGTCGACAGCATCGGCCTCGGCAAGGAAGTCGAACATGGCCCGGGAGTCGCGCTCGCGGAGCTGCGTCACGGCCCCTGAAAGATACGCCGAAACGCCAATAGCATCGAGCCGCGGCTCGCCGGATCCTTGTCGCACTGGTTTTCGACGCGAAAGGACCGACGATGAGATTGCTGCTCGCAGCCGTAACCGCCTTCGCGGCGCTCGCTTCGCCCGCCGTCGCCAGCGCCGACGTCATCACCAGCTGGAACCGCACGTTCGTGGATGCGCTCGAGGCGACGCAGACGCCGCCGCCCGTCGCACACCGAAGCGCGGCGATCGTCGCAAGCTCCGTCTTCGACGCCGTCAACGGCGTCGCGCGGCAGTTCACGCCCGTGCATGTCGCACCGGCTGCTCCGCACGGGGCGTCTCGAGCCGCCGCCGCGGCCGCCGCGGCGCACGAGTCACTCGTCGCGCTGTTCCCGTCCCAGCGGGCGATGCTCGACGCTCGCTACGCAGGCTCGCTGGAGGTGCTCGGGTCGTCGCCGTTCGTGCAGCGCGGCCTCGTCTGGGGAACGCAGGTCGCGGACGAGATCCTCGCCTGGCGCGCGACTGACGGTTTCTCGGCAGTCCTTCCTGCGTACGTTCCCAGCACGCTCCCGGGACGGTGGCAGCCGACTCCGCCCGCCTTCGGGCCGCCGCTCTTCCGTCAGTTCGCGCAGATGACGCCATTCGCGCTCGCTTCGCCCGACCAGTTCACGCTTCCCGGGCCACCACCGCTGGCGAGCGCACGCTACGCGCACGACCTCAACGAGGTCGAGGGGCTTGGAATAGCGGATAGCTCCGTGCGCACCGCGACCGAGACCGAAACCGCGAAGTTCTGGCAGCTCGACACGCCGGCCGCGATGTGGGATCGGGTCGCCGACGACCTCGCCGAGCAGAGATCCTGGTCGCTCGTCCGTGAGGCCCGGGTGCTCGCGCTCACGAACATCTCGCTCGCGGATGCGACGATCGCGGTCTGGAACGCAAAGAACGCGTTCGACAGCTGGCGGCCGGTCACCGCCATCGCGCGGGCTGATCAGGACGGCAATCCGGAGACGAGCCCCGATCCCTCGTGGTCGCCGCTCCTAACGACGCCCGCGTTTCAGGAGTACCCGTCCGCCCACTCGGGCATCAGCGCCTCCGCGGCGGCACAGCTCGCCTCCTTCTACGGCGAGGACGCGGTGTTCACCGTCTCGTCGAGCGGCCTCCCCGGGGTCGAGCGCTCGTTCGCGAGCTTCCCGGCGGCCGTCGCGCAAATTGCAGACGCACGCATCTTCGCCGGCTTTCACTTCCGGTTCTCCTGCGACGACGGAATCGTGCTCGGGAACGAGGTCGCGCAGTACATCCGTTCGACGCAGCTGCTGAGGATCGGGCGCGGAAGCGAGTGACCGTCGGCTACACGGCGAATCGCTCCCGCGAGGGATGCGGGGCACCCTGCGACCCGGCCGATTACCTCTTTCGAACAGAGAATGGCGGTGCGGCCCCGCTGAGTTAGCCCACATTCGGAGGTGTCGCGGCATGAGTAGCACCGTCAAGACCGAGAGCACCGGAACGACCCTCCCCGACCACGCGAAGGGAGGTGAACTCGTGCTGAAGCTCTTTGCCTTCACGCAGACGTTTGCCACTTCGACGGTGGATGCTCTTCACCGTCGCGAGGAGGGTCAGACGATGGCCGAGTACGGTGTCGTTCTCGCCGTCGTCACGCTTGCAGTCGTCGCATCTCTCACGCTGTTGTCCGACAACATCCGAGGCGCGTTCGAGAACATCGCCGGCATTCTCCCGGGATGATCCGCGACCTGTACACAAGTCTCACCGCTCGCGAGCAGCGGGCAGTTCGCTGGAGCGCGGCCGCCACGGCGGCCGCGCTCTGGCTCTCGGCCGCGTGGGCCGATCCGCGCTTCCTGCTGATCGTCCCGCTCACCGGCGCCGGGTTCTGGTTCTACCGCCGGCGCTATCGAGACGAGCCGGCCGCGAACGATCCCGACTGGGATCTCTAGAGCAGCTTCGCGGCGACCTTCAGGTCGGCCACGAACGCTGGAGGCCGCGAGAATCGCAACGCTACGATGACCGCCGCGGCGCCGTGGCCGAGTGGTTAGGCAGAGGCCTGCAAAGCCTCGTACACCAGTTCGATTCTGGTCGGCGCCTTTGCTGAACCTCCGAAGCGAGCAGGCTCTCGACCACGACGCGATCGCCGCGGTGGTCGTCGACGCCTTCAACCCCCAGCACGGGCCCGAGGTGGCGGCGCTCGTGGAGCGGATCCGCACGTCGGAGCATTACGTGCCCGAGCTGGCGCTCGTCGCCGAAGACGAGTCCGGCATCGTCGGGCACGTGATGCTGAGCTGGGTCGGGCTCGAGGGTGGCACGCGCGACCGCATCCTCTGCCTCAGCCCGCTCGCCGTGCGCCCGGATCGCCAGCGCACCGGTGTCGGGGGCCGCCTGGTCGAGGCCGTGCTGGAGCGCGCCGAGCAGGCCGGCGAGCCGGCCGTGTTCCTCGAGGGGATCCCCGACTACTACCCGCGCTTCGGTTTCGAGCTCGCCAGTTCGCTCGGCTTCCTGCCACCGAAGGAAGGGATCCCGGACGCCGCCTTCCTGATCAGGCGTCTGACCGCGTACGACCCGGCGATCGCGGGCCGCGTGGTCTACCCCGAGGCGTTCGACGGCCTCTAGTCGAACACCGGCCCTCGCGCCCGTTCATCCCATGCAGGTGATGTGGCCGAGGCAGCGGATTCTTAGCCTCCCGTCCCTCGATCGGACAACCGACAAGGAGGTGACGCGTGCCTGCCGAGCGGCCGAACATCCTCGTCATCTGGGGCGACGACATCGGGATCACGAACCTCAGCTGCTACAGCGACGGGCTGATGGGATACCGGACGCCGAACATCGACCGGATCGCAGAGGAGGGGATCCGCTTCACCGACTCCTACGGCGAGCAGAGCTGCACCGCCGGCCGCTCGTCGTTCATCACGGGCCAGAGCGTCTTCCGCACCGGCCTCAGCAAGGTGGGGCTCCCGGGAGCAGACGTCGGCCTGCAGGCGGAGGACGTGACGATCGCGGAGCTGTTGAAGCCGCTGGGCTACGCGACCGGCCAGTTCGGCAAGAACCACCTCGGTGACCTGAACAAGTACCTCCCGACGGTGCACGGGTTCGACGAGTTCTTCGGCAACCTCTACCACCTGAACGCCGAGGAGGAGCCGGAGCTCCCGAACTGGCCTCCCGCCAAGGACTTCCCGAACTTCGACGACCACTTCAGGCCCCGTGGCGTGATCCACTCCTGGGCCACCGACGAGGACGACGACACCGAGCAGGGACGCTATGGCCGGGTCGGCAGGCAGCGGATGGAGGACACCGGGCCGCTGACCAAGAAGCGGATGGAGACGATCGACGACGAGGTGCTCGAGCACGGGCTCGACTTCATCGAGCGCAAGACCGGCGAAGGGACGCCATGGTTCGTCTGGCTCAACACGACGCACATGCACCTGCGGACGCACCCGAAGCCGGAGAGCATCGGCCGTGCCGGCCGTTGGCAGTCGCCGTACCACGACACGATGCTCGACCACGACGACCTCGTCGGGGCGGTGCTCGACAAGCTCGACGAGCTGGGGATCGCCGAGAACACGATCGTCGTCTACTCGACCGACAACGGACCGCATATGAACACCTGGCCCGACGGTGGCATGACGCCGTTTCGGAGCGAGAAGAACACGAACTGGGAGGGTGCGTTCCGCGTGCCGGAGCTGGTGCGCTGGCCCGGGAAGATCCCCGCAGGCTCCGTGTCCAACGAGATCGTCCAGCATCACGACTGGCTGCCGACGTTCCTCGCGGCCGCCGGCGAGCCCGACATCGTCGACAAGCTGAAAGCCGGCCATGACGTCGGCGGCACGACCTACAAGGTCCACATCGACGGCTACAACCTGCTCCCGTACCTCACCGGCGAGGTGGACGAGAGCCCGCGCAAGGGGATGGTCTACTTCTCGGACGACGGCAACGTCCTCGGCTTGCGCTTCGACAACTGGAAGGTCGTCTTCATGGAGCAGCGGGTGCAGGGGACGCTGCAGATCTGGGCGGAGCCATTCGTCGCGCTCCGCGTGCCGAAGCTGTTCAACCTGCGCACGGACCCGTTCGAGCGGGCCGACGTGACGTCGAACACCTACTACGACTGGTTCCTGGACAACGACTTCATCGCGCTCGCGGCGAGCTTCGTCATGAAGCAGTTCCTCGAGACGTTCCTCGAGTTCCCGCCGCGGCAGCGGGCTGCCTCGTTCACGATCGACCAGGCCGTCGAGAAGCTGGAGGCCGCGCTCACGCAGGGTCAGTAGCGATGGAGGCTGCCCTGATCCCCGCGGGCACCTTCCGGATGGGCTCGGATCAGCACTACCCGGAGGAGGCCCCCGTTCGCTCGGTCACGGTGGAGTCGTTCGAGATCGACCGCTTCCCGGTCACGAACGCGCAGTTCGCCGCGTTCGTCGAGGCCACGGGCTACGAGACCGTGGCGGAGCGGCCGCTCGACCCGGCCGACTTCCCTGGGGCGCCGCCCGAGAACCTGGTGCCAGGATCGCTCGTGTTCACGATGACGGCCGGCCCCGTCGACCTTCGTCACCTCGACCAGTGGTGGACCTGGACGCCGGGCGCGAGCTGGCGGCACCCGGAAGGACCAGCGAGCTCGCTGGAGGGACGCGAGAACGAGCCGGTCGTCCACGTGGCGTTCGAGGACGCGGAGGGCTTCGCAGGCTGGGCGGGGAAGGCGCTGCCTACCGAGCCGGAGTGGGAGCGGGCCGCCCGCGGCGGCCTAGATCAGGCGGCATACGTCTGGGGCAGCGAGCCCGAGGCCCCGGGCGAGCGGCTCGCCAACTACTGGCACGGCGACTTCCCGTGGCGCCCCGACGACGGCTACGGCTTGAGGCAGCCGGTCGGCTCGTTCCCGCCGAACGGGTACGGCCTCCACGACATGGCCGGGAACGTCTGGGAGTGGACGTCGGACTGGTGGACAGAACGACGAGACGAGCCGCGGAGCTCGCCGTGCTGCGTCCCGGAAGAGAGCTACGACCCGGCGCAGCCGCAGTTCCGGATCCCCCGCAAGGTCGTCAAGGGCGGCTCCTACCTCTGCGCCGACAGCTACTGCCTGCGCTACCGCCCGGCGGCCCGCAGGCCCCAGATGGTCGACACCGGCATGAGCCACATCGGCTTTCGGTGCGTCGTTCGCGCCGGCGGCTAGCGGGCTAGAACTCGTCGAGCAGCATGTGCACCTCGCCGACGCGCTCGAAGCCGAGGCGCTCCAGGATCGGGCGCGACATCGAGCCGCCCTGCGTGATCAGGGCCGGCGTGCCGAGGGCGACCGCGTCGTCCCAGCGGGCGCGGATCAACGCACGGTAGGCGCCCCGGCCCCGGGCCGATTCCTTCGTCGCCCCGCCGTAGAGCAGCAGGCCGTGCTCGGTCGGCGACGCCGTGCCCGTGCAGACCAGCTCGCCGTCGAGCCAGACCGCATGCCGTATCGTCGTGCTCTCGCCGATGAGCTTCGGCAGCAAGCTCCTCGCCTCTTCGATCTCCTCCGGCGGGGCGCCGAATGCCTCCCACTGCACCTCGCTTGCCGCTTCGAGCTCGTCGAGCGTCTCGACCCGGCGGGCGCTGAAGCCGTCGGCCATCGCAGGCGGCTCGGCGGTGAGCACGAGCGCCACCGCGTAGGGGTCCTTGTCGGGCTGGACGCCGCGTTCGAGCAGCGCCTCGACCAACCCGGTCGGCGCCGACGAGCCGACCTCCCACTGGGTCTGCGTCCGACCGCGGCCGCGGAGCTCCGCACGCACCTCTTCCAGCACCTCGTCCAGCTCGTCCAGCGGGAAGCGCTGGCGCTGGACGGTGTTCCAGGTCGAGCCCGGGCCGAGGCAGAGCGTGTAGCGCGGAGTCTCGATCCGCTCGCTGTTCGGCCCGAGCGGGCCGAAGCAGTTCGGGTACTCGGCCACCTCGCGCAGCACCGGCTCAACCTACCCTGTGACAGAGCTGTTACGTGAACGTCGCGGGAGCATTGCGCAAGGGGTGGAGGATGGCGGCCATGAGACCCGCCGCCGCCTTGCTGGCCGCAGCCGTTGTCATCGCCGTGGCGGCCTCGTGGGCTTCCGCTAAAGCTCCTGCGCACGACGGCTCCAGCTGGCTGGTGATCTCGAGCACCAGGGACGGAGGCGAGTACTCGGTCGTCGACGGGCAGCCGTACGCGGTCCGGCCGGACGGGTCGCGGCTCACCAGTCTCCTGGGCCGCGAGAGCCGCCTCAGCCCGGTGGAGGTCTCGCCCGATGGCCGGCTGATCGCGTACGCGAACTCCGACTCGAACGCCCTCTACGCCTCGCGGGCCGACGGCTCTGGGCTGAGGCGCCTGCTCCCGCCCAGCCGGCTACCGGGCCTCGGCTCCGTCACGTTCTCGCCGGACGGCTCGAAGGTCGCGATCGCGCGCTACGACGGTGACAACCATTCCCGCCTATTCGTGGTCGACGCCGACGGCCGCCACATGCGTCGTCTCGGTCGAGTGGGGCCGCCGGACTGGTCGCCGGACGGCGGCTTGGTGACGTTCCACACTCCGCGAGGCTGCGTCGTCGCGACGTCGGACTTCAGGGCCGAGCTGACGAGGATCCGCCGACTGTGCGGCTATCCCACCTTCTCGCCGGACGGCAGCTCCCTGACGTTCGAGACCGGGAGCCGCTGCGCGGTCGTGCCGAGGCCGCTGCCGGGACGGCTCGCCTCGCTCGCACCGTCGCCCAGGCTTCTGCCAGGGTCGTGCGACGGGCCCGAGTGGTCGCCCGACGGCCGCTGGATCGCGTACCTCAGGCCCGGGTGCCCGTTCTGCGACTCGGCCAAGGTGCGGCATGCGGCGCGCAGAGCGCTCGGGGTCTGGGTCGTGCACCCCGACGGCTCAGGACGTCGCCGCGTGGGCCCGGCTGACGAGGACGATGGTGCCGTCTACTCGTGGTCGCCTGACAGCTCGCGCCTGGCGATTTCGACTGCCTCTCGCATCGTGGTCGCGCCGCTCACGGGCCGGCCGAGGCGCATCGGCCAGTCGCTCGCCTCGAGCTCCGAAGCGCCGCCGCTCTGGTCGGCCGACGGCTCCCGCCTGACGATGGCTGCGCAGACGGGAGAGGACCCGGTTCAGATCTGGAGCATCCGCGCCGACGGCACGGATCTCCGCCGTGTCACGAGCGCCGGCGTGAACGACATCGTCGGACTCGTCCACGGCTCGCCGGCACGTGAGCCCGTGCCGCCACTGGAGCCGAGCGAACGCGTGCTCGGCCGGCGGCTGCTCGCGACGGAGCAGCCCATCGATCGCCTCGCCGCGGACGGCGCGTCGATCGCGTACATCGCGGGCTCGACCGAGACCGACTGCGAGCACGTCTCCGTCTGGACGCCGAGCAGCGCGCGGATCCAGCGAGTCTCGTACCGGCTCCCCGCACCGTGCGACGACGACTACGACAACGAGACCAGCGTCTACGAGCTCGCGCTTGCGGGCTCGACGGTCGGTTGGTCCACGAACCTCGGTTGCGGCAACAGCGGCTGCGGTGTGGACGTCCACAGCGCGCATCTCCCGGCCGCGGACCCCGTCGAGCTCGGCTTCGACGACGGCACGGACTACGGCAACCAGGTGCTGCGGCCGTTCGACCCGGTCGGCCGCGGCCGCGTCTTCGCGGTCGAGTCGCGCGTCCGGGTCGAGGGGCCGCACGGCAGCGTGCACCGGTGCCACCTGCCTGGCCACGGGACCGCGGACGCGGTGGACGGGGGCCGTCTCGCGCTGCGCGGCGCGGGGCAGGAGCTGATCGTCGACGACCACTGCCGGGTGGTGGCGCGCGTCGCGCTCGACACGAGGCGGTTGCAGACCGTGCTGCTCGACGGCTCCCGGCTGATCGCGGCTCGGCCCGGCTCGCTCGAGATCTACGACGCGAACACGGGTGGCCTCTTGCGGCAGCGCCCGCTCCTACCCGGAACCGCGCTCGACGGCTCCGCCGGGGGCGTGGCGGTGCTTCGTCACGGCGCGGTCGTGACCGCGCTCCGGCTCGACGACGGGCGAGCCGTCACGTTCACACCGTGCGCCGGGCCGGTGCGGGCCGCGATCGGCCGCGCCGGTCTCTACTACTCGTTCCGCACTCCCGAGCGCGAAGGACGTCTCGTGCTCGTGCCCCCCAAGGAGCTCGAGCGGCGGCTTGCGAACGGAAGCTCGTACGTGCCGCGTTGCTTCCGCTCCGCCCGGACATTCGCGACCGGCAGCGGCCCGGACGTCATGGCAGCAGGCGACCTCGACGGCGACGGTCGAAGCGACCTGGTCACCGGCAACGAAGGTGGGCGGTCGATCACCGTTCTGCGGGGCCCGGCCTTCGTGGCCCGGCAGGACTACCCGCTCGGTGGGTACCCCTCGTCCCTGGCCCTCACCGACCTCGACCGTGACGGCCGGCTCGACGTGGCGGTGACGCTCGGTGGGGCGGACGGGGTCGCAGTCCTGCGCAACCGGGGCGACGGCTCACTCGCGCCGCCGCGCCGCTATCGCAGCGGCCGGTCGCCGGACGCGCTGGTGGCCGGCGACCTCGACGGCGACGGCGCTCCCGACCTCGTCGCGGCGAACACGCTCGGCGACACCGTCTCGATCTTCCTGAACCGTGGCGACGGCATCTTGCGCCGGCGGCACACTCGCGCCGCCGGCGCCTCAGCGTCGTCGCTCGCGATCGCCGATCTCAGCGGCGACGGAACGGCCGATCTCGTCATCGTTCACGGGGCCGGCCCGAACCTCGCCGTGCTCGAAGGCGCCGGCGACGGCACCTTCCCGCGGACACGGTCATTCGCGCTCCCGGATGACACGGGGGCGGTCACGGTCGCGGACCTGGACGGGACCGGCCCGCCGGACCTGGTCGCCGTCGGCTGCACGCCGGCAGTGATGCTTGCTCGCGCCGGAGGGGGCTTCTCCCGGCCGCGTGAGCTCCACGGCGCCCACGAAGGCTGCCGCTCTCCGGTGGTGTCGGCCGGCGACCTCAACGGCGACGGCAGGCTCGACCTCGTCACGGTGACCTCTTCCTACGGACTCCCGTCGCGCCTGGCCGTCTATCTCAATCGCGGGGGCGGCCGGTTCGAGCCCGCCGGCAGCTACGACGCTGCCGGCTCGAACGTCACGCCCCCGACCGCGGTGATCCAGGACCTGAACGGCGACGGACGTGCAGAGCTGGCGGTTCCCGTGCTCGGCCCGGGCGCGGTAGCGGTGCTGACGAACACGCTGGGCGTGTGCCGCGTGCAGGACCTCGGCGGCGTCTCGGTTGCCGCAGCGGCCCGCCGCTTGGCCCGCGCCGGGTGTCGCATCGGGAACGTCCGCCGCGCGCGGTCGGAGCGCGTCGGCCGCGGGCGCGTCATCACCGCCGTGCCACGGTTCGGGGCGTTCTGGCCGAACGGGCCCGAGGTCGACCTGCTCGTCGGCCGGTAGACCTCAGGAGTCACGATGCAGCCGCACAGCCGCACACCGACCAGCCGCCTTCGGCCCCGGAGGGGGCCCGTCCTCGCCTGGGCTCTCGTGCTCGCACTCTGGATCGTCGTAGCCGGACGGGCGGCGGTAGGCCCGTCGCTCTCGTTCGCGGCGGCCCACGCCTACGCGGCCGGCTCGGAGCCCGTCTCGATCGCGCTCGCCGACGTCGACCGGAACGGCAAGGCCGACCTGCTGACCGCGAACCGCGGCGGCAACAGCATTTCGCTCCTGCTCAACAGGGGCGGCACCTTCGCGCCGAAGGTCGACTTCGCCGTCGGGGAGCTGCCCGCCGGCCTGGCGGTGGGCGACGTGAACGGTGACTCGAACCCCGACGTGGCGATCGCCAACGAGTCCGACGCGGGCATCACCTTGCTCCTCGGCGACGGCAGGGGCAGTTTCGCCAGGACCGATGTCAGAACGATCGGCGTGCCCGACTCCGTCGCGATCGCCGACCTTGACGGCGACGGCTGGGAAGACCTCGTGAACGCCAACAGCTTCCATGGAGAGAGCACAGTCTCCGTCCACATCAACCGCGGTCACGGAAGCTTTCCGATCGAGGACGAGGCCCCGGTCGGAGCGGGACCCTCCGCGGTCGCGCTCGCCGACCTGAACGGCGACGGCGCGCCGGAGATCGTCACCTCGAATGCCGACGGGGACTCGGTCTCGGTCCTGCTGAACGACGGCAAGGGAGGGTTCGGCGCGAAGACCGACTTCGCCACGGGAACCACTCCGGCCGCATTGGCGATCGGCGACCTCACCGGTGACGGCAAGCCCGACCTCGTGACGGCCAACGCGAGCGACAGCATCAGCCTCCTGACGGGCAACGGCAACGGCGCGTTCGGGCCGAAGCACGACACCCCCGTCTACGACACGCCGGCCGCGGTGGCGATTCGCGACCTGAACGGCGACGGCAAGCCGGACGTGGCCGTCGCCGACTCCGGGAGCGACACGGTCACGGCACTGCTCGGACGCGGCGACGGCGGCTTCCTCGCAAGGCTCGCCTACCGCACCGGCGACTCCCCCGGCGGTCTCGCGGTCGGCGACCTGAACGGTGACGGGAGAACCGATCTCGCCGTCGCGGACACCGGCGCGGGCGCGGTCGCGACGCACCTCCGCTCGGGCTCGGCCTGCGACGTGCAGAACGTCGTGCGCAGCCCGCTCGCCGTGGCGAAACGAGCGCTGGCCGCGGCCGGCTGCGCGACGGGGAGGGTCAAGCAGGCGTACTCGAAGCGCATCCCGAAGGGGGCGGTGATCTCACAGCGGCCAGCCTTCGGCGCGGTCCTGCCGCGGTCGCACCGGGTCGAGCTCGTGGTCAGCCTCGGACGGAAAAAGCGCTAGCCGACCGGGCCCGACTCGACCTTCGCAGGGCAGCTCCAGAACTCGACCTTGCCGTCTTGCCCGCGCGACTTGCACGCCTCGCGCGAGAGATCCGGTCGGCCGTCGATCACGCCCTTCTCGCAGGCGCGCCAGGAGCCGGTCGTGCCTGTCGGTCTGGGCGAGGTGGTGCAGTAGCCGACCAGGCCGGCGCGATGGAGGACGTCGTGGTCTTTCACGACCACGAGGACGGCTGCCGCGAACATTGCCATCAGCCAGATTCGAAGCATCTCCCTCACCTCGTTACTGGCCGCAGAGTCGTCGGTTTTGCCTGGTTATCGGCCAGCGGCCGGCGGCCTTGCATCACTCAGATCAGCGAAGTCCGCCTCGCTCGTGGTGCGCCCGGAAGAACTCGGCGGAGCCCGCCGTGGCCATCGCGGCGGAGGCCGAGATCTCGAGCGCCAGCGTCGCCGCGGCCACGATCTGCGCGAAGCGGTAGACCTTGCCGGCGCCCGCGCAGCCGAGCAGCTCGAGCCAGCGTCGGGCGAAGGGCAACGTCGTGCCGCCGCCGATCGTTGCCACCTCGAGGCCGGGCAGCCGGATCGAGACCTGCAGCCCGTCCTCGACGCGGCGCGCAGCGCCGTGCGCCATCGAGCTCGTCCCGACCATGCCGAGGTCCTGACCGGTCGCCGCGAACAACGCCGCGATCGCGGAGGCCGGCGTGAACGCGACCGACTGCATCCCAGAGGCGACCGCCCCGTGCGTCCCGGCCCAGGCGAGCTCGGCGAGGTCGTCCAGCTTCGTCCGCAACACGCGCCGGACCGCGTCCTCGCTCAGCGTCGCCTCGGCGAGCACCGTCTTGCCGTGGCCGCTCTGGAAGTACTCGAACGATGGCTTCTTGTCCCCGCCCATGTTCGCCTCGAGGATCGAGCGCTCCGGCCGCACCGGCGCGCGCTCCATCACGTAGCCCATGTTCAGGAGGTACGAGTTGCGGGTCATCATGTTGGCGCCGACCGCGTCGCCGGTCGTCCAGCGCCAGAGCACGTGGCACATCGGGCCGACGACGTGCGTCTTCACCTCGCGCAGCCGCGCGTGCTTCGACAGCGACGGGTCGTTCTCCGCGGCGAGCCAGTCCTGCATCGCGCTCAGCTGGTCGCCGACCCAGGCGGCCAGCTCGATCGCGGCAGCCGCCGAATCGCAGACGAAGCAGGAGGCACGCGTGATCCGGTCGGCGAGCACGTAGGTGCGGAAGCCGCCCGACTCGGCGACCGCCCGCGCGCCGCGGTGGAGCGAGACAGAGAGGCCGCCTTCGGTGTGCGCGAGCGGCACGAACACCGAGTCCCGCTCGCGGCCGGTCTCGGCCAGCTCGCCGCCCGGCTCGCGCAGCTCGTACTCGCCGAGCTCGAGCTCCAGCGGGCCGACGACGGAGACCGGGATCACGGCCGCTCCGGTCAGCATCTCCTGCGCGCGCGCAAAGGGCTCGAGGTCGACGCCGGTCACCTCGCCGTCGAGCCCGAGCGCCTCCTGCCGCGCCCGGATCGAGTCCGGATCGTTCTTCCTGGGCCACTTGCGCACGTCCACGGTTCATGAGCTTAAGCTCCAGGTGTGGAGACCGAGCAGGTCATCGACCAGGAGCGCGAGGAGCGGGAGGCGTTCGCCGGCGTCCTCCGCTTCTACGAGCTGGCGAAGCGGCAGGAGTGGCAGGTTCGCGACCTGCCCTGGGGCGAGCTGCCGCCGATTCCCGAGGGCAAGGGCTCGGACGTCCGCAAGGCGCGGCGCCGCGACATGTGGCGCTCGGTGCTCACCCAGCAGCTGCAGGCGGACATGCTCGCCTGCGAGATGGCCTCGCAGCTGCTGAACATCGCGCCCGACCCGGAGGCGAAGCTCTACTACTCGACGATGGTGCAGGACGAGTCGCGCCACACGGAGGCGTGGCTGAAGCTGATCGAGGAGGCGGGCGGCACCGCCGAGCGCGACCCGTACCTCGACGAGCTGGCCCACATGACGCTCGAGGCCGACACGCTCGAGGAGAAGGTCTTCCAGATGCAGGTCTTCTACGAGCGGCTGATCATCTCGCGCTTCCGCCTGATCGCCCGCGCCTCGCGCGGGACCGTGCTCGAGGACCTCTGCAACCGGCTGACGACCGACGACGGCATCCACCACGGCGCGGGCATGGCCTACGAGAAGGTGCTGCTCAAGCACGCGGACACGAGGACGAAGCGCGCGCTCGTCGACGCCGCGAACCGGCTGCTGCCGACCTTCGTCCAGCACGCGCTCTGGCGGCCGAAGGAGCGTGCTTTCATCGGCGAGACGATGCGCTCGCGGGACATCGCGAAGCTGAAGGAAGACATCGAGATCGGCGTTCGCCTGGCGCAGTCGCTCGGGCTCGACGTCTCCGACGTCCAGCTGCCGATTCCGTAGCCGCATGACGGCGACGCTGATGGCAGGCGGGCCGCTCGCCGAGCGCATCCGCGCGCAGGTCGCGCAAGACGTGCAGGGGCTCGGCGGGATCGGGCTGGCGACCGTGCAGGTCGGCGAGGACCCGGCCTCGACCGTCTACATCCGGCGCAAGCACGAGGCGGCCGGGACGGCCGAGATCGTCTCGACCGACCTGAAGCTGCCCGAGGACATCACGCAGGAGGAGCTCGTGGCCGCCGTCGAGCTGTTGAACGCGGACGACGGGATCGACGGCATCCTCATCCAGTTGCCGTTGCCCCGCCAGCTCGACGAGGCGGAGGCGGTGCTCGCGATCGACCCGGTCAAGGACGTGGACGGCGTGCACCCCTTCAACGCCGGCCAGCTCTACCTCGGCCGGCCGACCCTCGTCCCGGCGACACCGCTGGGGATCATGGCGCTGCTCGCCGAGTTCCGCATCCGCCTCGACGGCTCGCGGGCGGTCGTGATCGGCCGCAGCGACATCGTCGGCAAGCCGATCGCGCACCTGCTCCTCGGGGAGAACGCGACGGTCACGATCTGCCACTCCCACACCGAGGACCTCGAGCGGCACACCCTCGACGCGGACGTGCTGGTCGTCGCCGCAGGGGTGCCGGGGATCGTCTCGCCCGACATGGTCAAGTCGGGCGCGGCGGTCGTGGACGTCGGGATCAACCGCACCGAGGCCGGGCTCGTCGGCGACGTCGACCCCGGCGTCGCGCACATTGCCGCCTTCCTGACGCCGGTTCCCGGCGGCGTCGGCCCGCTGACGATCGCGATGGTGCTCGCCAACACGGTGCGCGCCGCGCGCTACCGCCGAGGGGTTCTTGCGTTCCCGTTGGACCGGCGCTAAGGCGTCGCTTGCGATGCGGGCCAAAGAGGTTCGGCGGCTCTGCCGGCGAGCCGCCTGCGTGCTGGTTCTGGAGGCACTTGCCGAGGCGCGAGATAGCGTCTAAGGTTCGCGCCGCTTCACAGTAGGTCGGCGGCTCGGTGCCCGGGCCGTCGTTGTTTGTTGTACGAAGGGAGAAGGTTTCTTGCCCAAGGGCACCGTCAAGTGGTTCTCGAACGAGAAGGGGTACGGCTTCATCGAGCGCGAAGGCGGCGAAGACGTCTTCGTCCACTTCTCGGCGATTGCAGGGGAAGGCTACAAGTCGCTGACCGAGGGTCAGCAGGTCGAGTTCGACGTCGTGCAGGGCGATAAGGGCCTGCAGGCGGCGAACGTGCAGGCGATCTAGACCCTTTTCGGAACCGAACAGTTGACGGGGCTCCGAAAGGGGCCCCGTTTCTTTTGGAAGGATGGAGCGGGATGGCGATCTCACGAGAAGAGGTGGTGCACGTCGCCCGGCTGGCGCGCCTCGCGCTGACCGAGGATGAGCTCGACCGCTTCGCCGGCCAGCTCGACGCGATACTCGAGGCCGTCGGCAAGGTCGCGGAGCTCGACCTCTCGGGCGTCGAGCCGACCCTGCATCCGCTGGCGCTCTCGAACGTGTGGGCCGAGGACGAGCCCCGGCCGTCGCTGCCGGTCGAGGAGGCACTGGCCAACGCGCCTGCCGTGGACGACGGAGCGTTCCGCGTCCCCGCCGGGTGACGAGCCGGCCGCGTTGATGTTCCACTCTCGGCACACAGACGTGACAGACACGCGCGCCGCCGGCGGCTACGGTGTCTGCAGGGGTCCCGGGGATCCCTTGGGGGCGGTTACGGCGGTGCGCACGTGATCGACACGCTGCGCCTGACCGCCGAGGAGGCTTCCGGCCTCGTCGAGCGCGGCGAGGTCAGCGGCGCCGAGCTGCACCGCGCCTACCTGGCGGCGATCGCCGAGCGCGACCCCGAGCTGCACGCGTTCCTCAGCACGGTCGAGGAGCCCGAGGGCGAGGGCGTCCCGATCGCGCTCAAGGACGTGATCTCGACGCGCGGTGTGCCGACGACCGCCGCCTCCAGGATCCTCGAGGGCTACAGGCCGGTCTACGACGCGACCGTCGCGGCGCGGTGCAAGGCCGCCGGGCTGCCGCTCCTCGGCAAGACCAACCTCGACGAGTTCGCGATGGGCTCGTCGACCGAGAACTCCGCCTACGGCCCGACCCGCAACCCGTGGGACCCGGGCCGCGTGCCGGGCGGCTCGTCCGGCGGATCGACCGCAGCCGTCGCCGCGGGGCTTGCTCCCTGGGCGCTCGGCTCCGACACCGGCGGCTCGATCAAGCAGCCGGCTGCGCTCTGCGGCGTCGTGGGCCTGCGGCCGACCTACGGCACCGTCTCGCGCTACGGGATCGTGGCCTTCGCCTCGAGCCTGGACCAGGTCGGCCCGGTCGCCAAGACCGTCCGCGACTGCGCGCTCCTGCATCGGATCATCGCTGGCCGCGATCCGCTCGACTCGACCACCGTCGAGCTGCCGGAGCCGATCGAGCTGCCGGAGGCCGAGGACCTGCAGGGCCTGCGCGTCGGCGTGCCGAGGGAGCTGAACGAGGCCGAGGGCATCGAGCCCGGCGTCGGCGAGGCCGTCAAGCGGACGATCGAGCTCGCCCGCGAGCTCGGCGCCGAGGTGGGGGAGTGCAGCCTGCCGCGCTCGGTCGAGTTCGGGCTGCCCTGCTACTACCTGATCGCCCCGTCCGAGGCCTCGTCGAACCTCGCCCGCTACGACGGCGTCCGCTACGGGCTGCGGGTCGAGAACGGCGACGTGCGCACGATGTACGAGCGGACGCGAGACGCGGGCTTCGGCGACGAGCCGAAGCGCCGCATCATGCTCGGCACCTATGCCCTCTCGGCCGGCTACTACGAGGCCTACTACGGCCAGGCCCAGAAGGTGCGGACGGTGATCCGCGACGAGCACGCCGCGGCCTTCGAGCAGTTCGACCTGCTCGTCAGCCCGACCTCGCCGACGGTCGCCTTCGAGCTCGGCGCGCGCACCGAGAACCCGCTCGCGATGTACGCCGCCGACCTGCTCACGATCCCCTCCAACATGGCCGGCCTGCCCGGGCTCTCGATCCCGTGCGGCCTGTCGGAGGGGCTTCCGGTCGGCTTCCAGCTGATCGGCCCGCAGTTCTCCGAGAACCTGCTCTTCCGCGCCGGCCACGCGCTCGAGCGGGCGCTCGGCTTCGACTACGTGCCCGAGAGGCTGCGGTGAGCTGGGAGCCCGTCATCGGCCTCGAGATCCACGTCCACCTGAAGACGCGGACGAAGATGTTCTGCCGCTGCGAGGTCGCCTACTTCGACCCGCCCAACACGCACACCTGCCCGGTCTGCCTGGCCTTCCCGGGCGCGCTGCCGGTGCCGAATCGCCAGGCGGTCGAGTGGACGATCCTGCTCGGGCACGCGCTCGGATGCCAGATCCCGGAGCGGGCGATCTTCCACCGCAAGAACTACTTCTACCCCGACAACCCGAAGGGCTACCAGATCTCCCAGTACGACCAGCCGCTCTGCGTCGACGGCAGCTTCGAGGTGCCGGGCGCCGACGGCGACCGCGTGGTGGGGATCGAGCGTGCGCACCTGGAGGAGGACGCCGCGAAGACGATCCACGTCGGCGGTGCGGAGGGCCGCATCCACGGGGCGGCCCACTCGCTGGTCGACTTCAACCGCTCCGGCACGCCGCTGGTGGAGATCGTGACCAAGCCGGACATCCGCTCGCCGGAGGAGGCGAAGGCGTTCCTGCAGCTGCTGCGGCAGACGGTCGTCGAGCTCGGCATCTCGGACGCCGAGATGGAGAAGGGCTCGCTGCGCTTCGACGTCAACGTCTCGGTGCGGCCGGAGGGCTCGGACGAGCTGCGCACGCGCACCGAGCTGAAGAACATGAACTCGTTCAACTTCGCCGCCAAAGGGATCGAGCGCGAGGTGCGGCGGCAGGTCGAGCTCTACGAGTCGGGCGGGGAGGTCGTCCAGGAGACGTTGCACTTCGACCCGGGCAACGAGGCGGCGCCCCCGCTGCGCTCGAAGGAGGAGGCGCAGGACTACCGCTACTTCCCGGAGCCCGACCTCGTCCCGCTCGAGCCTGCCGACGAGCTGATCGAGCGGCTGCGCGGGGAGCTGCCGGAGCTGCCGTCGGCGCGGGTGCGGCGGCTCGAGGCGGAGGTCGGCTTCGCGCTCGCCGAGGGGCTCGTCACGAGCGGGCGGGACGAGCTCTACTCGCGCATCCCCGGGGAGCGATCGGCCGTCGCCAACGTGGTCATGAACGAGCTCGCCGCGCTGGGCCTCGACCCGTCGGCGGTGGACGCCGAGGAGCTCGGCAAGGTGATCGGCGCGCGCGGCGAGATCCCGCGCAGCGCGTTCGACGAGGCCCTGGCCGAGAGCGCCTCGCCGGGGTTCTCGGCCGACCGCTACCTGGCCGAGGTCGCGATCGCCGACGTCGGCGAGCTCGACCCGGTGATCGACCGGATCCTGAGCGCCAACGAGTCGCAGGTGGCCGCCTACCGCGGCGGCAAGGAGGGGCTGCTCGGCTTCTTCGTCGGCCAGGTGATGAAGGAGACCGGCGGCAAGGCGAACCCGAAGATCGTCAACGAGCGCCTGCGGGAGAAGCTGCGCGCCTGAGAGTAGTTCGGCGTTCGCTCTGGACAATTCTGCGTTGAAACTGCTAAAGAGTTTCACGCTACGTCCGACAGAAGGGGTCGTATGGGCAGCTGCCGCCTCCGGCTCATCGCGCTTCCGCTTGCCGTCGCAGCGCTCGCGCTCGCGCCGGCCGCGAGCGCCGGTCGCGACGCCGGTCTCGCCGCGCTGCAGGTCGCGCTGCAGTCGCGCGGCCTCTACTCGGGCTCGATCGACGGGGTCAAGGGGCCCGGCACGACGGCGGCGATCAGGCGCTTCCAGCACCGCGTCGGGCTGGCTCCGAACGGCAATCCCGGGCAGGCGACTCGGAAGGCGCTCGGGCGCTACGGCCGCCACGTGCTCGGCTCCAGGCCGCTGACGCGCGGTGCGAGTGGCTGGGACGTCGCCGCGCTCCAGTTCCTGCTCGCCTGGCACGGCTTCCCGTCGGCCACGATCGACGGTGGCCTCGGCGAGCACACGGAACGCGCGCTGCGCAACTTCCACCGCTGGGCGGGCCTCGAGCCCGACGGCGTCGCCGGCGCGACCACCTACGCCGCCCTGCGGCGCCCGCCCGCGAGCTGCCCGCTCTCGCTCGCCTGGCCGGTGGAAGCGTCGATCGGCGACGGCTTCGGCGCCCGCGGCAACCGCTTCCACGCGGGCGTCGACCTCGCCGCGCCGAGCGGGACGCCGGTCACGGCCGCCGCGGAGGGACGCGTCACCTGGGCTGCCCGCCTCGCGGGCGGTTGGGGCAACCTGGTCGTCGTCGTCCACGCCGCCGGCGTCCGGACGATGTACGCGCACCTCTCCTCGATCGCCGTCAGGGTCGGCCAGCGCGTCGTCGACGGCGACCGCCTGGGCGCGGTCGGCGCGACCGGGGACGCCACCGGCCCGCACCTGCACTTCGAGGTCCGCCTGCGCGGCGCGTCGGTCGATCCGCGCCCCGCGTTGCGCTGAGCCGTTCGGCAACCTCCGCTGACGCTACTCTCGGGTCGTGGCGGAGAAGCGCTACCTGATGACACCCGGGCCGACGCCCGCGCCGCCGGAGGTGCTGGCGGCGATCGCCCAGCCCGTCATCCACCACCGCGGGCCGGACTACCGCGAGCTGTACGCTCGCGTGCTCGCCCGCCTGCGCGAGGTCTTTCGCACCGAGCAGGAGGTGCTGCTGTTCGGCGGCTCGGGCAGCGGCGGGATGGAGTCCGCGGTCGCGAACCTCTGCTCGCCGGGCGACCCGGTGCTGGTCGTCTCGGCCGGCTACTTCGGCGAGCGCTGGGCCGCGCTGGCGAAGGCCTACGGCACGGAGCTCGACCACCTGCGTTACAGCTGGGGCGAGATCCCGAGTGCCGATGAGGTTGCCGCGCGCCTGCGGGAGCGGGAGGCGAGCGCCGTCTTCTTCACGCACTCGGAGACCTCGACCGGCGTCGTGCTCGACCCGCAGCCGTTTGCGGCCGCGGCCCGCGAGGCCGGCGCGCTGAGCGTCGTCGATGCCGTCTCGAGCCTCGGCGCCGTGCCGCTCGAGACCGACTCGTGGGGCCTCGACGTGGTGGCCTCCGGCGCCCAGAAGGCGCTGATGACCCCGCCGGGGCTCGCGATGACGACGGGCTCGCCGGCGGCGTGGGAGCGGGTCTCCAACGCCACCTCGCCGCGCTTCTACTGGGACTGGGAGACGACCCGCAAGGGCCAGCAGACGCTGGACGCACCGGTCACGCCGCCGGTCTCGCTTGTGGCCGGCCTCGACGTCGCCCTGGCGATGCTGCTGGAGGAAGGGCTCGACTCGGCCTTCGACCGGCACCGCCGCCTCGGCCGCGCCTGCCGCGAGGGGCTGAAGGCGATGGGGCTCGAGCTCTCCTCGCCCGACGACGACAGCTCGGCCGTCGTGACCGCCGCGCGCGCCCCGGAGGGAATCGACTCCGACGAGCTCGTGCTGCTCCTGCGCGACCGCCACGGGGTTACCCTCGCGCCGGGCCAGGGCGAGCTCAAGGGCAAGATCTTCCGCGTCGGCCACATCGGCTACTACGACGTCTTCGACATCACGACGGCGCTTGCCGCGGTCGAGCTGGCGCTCGTCGAGCTCGGGGCCGAGATCGAGCGCGGAGTCGCCGTCACGCGCGCGCTCGAGGCGTTCGAGCAGACCCCGGTGTGAAGGTCCTCGTCCGGGAGCCGATCGCCGAGGCGGGCATCGAGCTGCTGCGCGAGCGCTTCGAGGTCGACGTCGACGGCAACGGCGACCTCGGCGAGACGATCGGCAACTACGACGCGATCGTGATCCGCTCGGCGACGAAGCTGACCGCCGAGCTGATCGAGCGCGCCGAGCGCCTGAAGGTGATCGGCCGCGCCGGCGTGGGGGTGGACAACGTCGACGTCGAGGCGGCAACGCGCCGCGGGATCGTCGTCGCCAACGCGCCCGAGTCGACGGTCACCTCGGCCGCGGAGCACACCGTCGGCCTGCTCGTCGCGCTCGCCCGCAACATCCCGCAGGCGCACGCTGCTTTGAAGCAGGGCCGCTGGGAGCGCTCGGCCTGGGGCGGCGTCGAGCTCGAGGGCAAGACCCTCGGCGTGCTGGGCTTCGGCCGCATCGGCCAGCAGGTGGCCCGGCGCGCGCTCGGCCTCGGGATGCGGGTCGTCGCGTACGACCCGTTCGTCGCCAAGGAGCGCTTCCGCGAGCTGGGCGTCGAGCGCGTCGAGAGCGCGGACGAGGTGCTGGCGGCCGCCGAGTTCCTGACGCTGCACCTGCCGCTGACGCCGGAGACGCGCGGCTTCCTCGGCCGCGAGGCGATCGCCAAGCTGCCCGACGGCGCGCGCGTGATCAACGCCGCGCGGGGGGAGCTCGTCGACGAGGCGGCGCTGGTCGAGGCGCTGCTCTCGGGCAAGCTCGCCTCGGCCGCGGTGGACGTCTACGCCAAGGAGCCGTACGAGGGCCCGCTGCTCGAGCTCGACAACGTCGTCACGACGCCGCACCTGGCCGCGTCCACCGAGGAGGCGCAGGACCGGGCCGGCGTGATCGTCGCCGAGCAGGTCGCGGCCGCGCTCGAGGGCGGGCTCGTCACGAACGCGGTCAACATCCCCTCGCTGGGCGCCGAGGACCTCGAGGCGCTCGGGCCGTTCGTCCCCCTCGCTGCCAAGCTGGGGCGGCTGGCGATGGAGCTCGCTGAGGGCCGTGCCGAGCGGATCACGCTCTCCTACTACGGAACGCTCTCCGGGTACGACACACGCCTGCTTACCGTCGCCGCCCTGAACGGCGCCTTCCAGGGACGGAGCGAGCAGCCGGTCAACTACGTCAACGCGCCGCTGATTGCTGCCGAGCGGGGAATCGAGGTCGCGGAGGTGCGGCGCCGCTCGAGCCGCGACTTCACCAATCTCGTCCGCGTCGAGGTCGACGGTGTCCGCGTGGCCGGCACGATCATCGGCAACGAGAACCGGCACTGGCTCGTGAACGCGCTGGGCTTCGAGCTCGAGATGGAGCTCGCGCCGCTGATGGTCTTCTTCCGCTACGACGACGTGCCGGGCGTGATCGGCCTCGTCGGCACCGTCTTCGGCGAGGCCGGCGTGAACATCGCCAACATGGCCGTCTCGCGCAGCCGCCGCGGCGGCAAGGCGCTGATGGCGCTCTCGCTGGACGGCGAGCCGCCGCCCGAGCTGGTCGAGGCCGTGCGCGGGCAGGGCTTCGACGACGCGCGCCTGATCAGGCTGGGCGAGCGCGAGGATTGAGCCGGCGGACGATCTGCACCACCACGCGGTCGACCTTCTCGACGATCGCGTAGCGACGCCGTCGCTGGACGACCTCCTCGACCTGGGGGAGCACGTGCCCGCGCTTGACGAGGAAGCGGGTCGGGCTCTTCCGCACCTGCTCGTACTCGGCCAGCGGCACCTCGATCCGGTGCGTGCAGTTCTCGTGGCCGCACTCGCAGAGGAACTCGGCCTCCACCGACTCGAAGCGCTCCGACGCCTCGGCGATCCCCTCGTTGACGGCGCGGAAGAACGCCTCGTTTCGCGCTATCTCGGCTCGTGCTGGCATCTGGGTAAAAACGCGCGAGCCTGCCGAAAGGTTGCGCGGGTACCCTTCCGGCGTGGCGACCAGTGCCTGGCCCGAAGCCGTCCAGCGGGTCACCTCCTTTCTGCGCGATACGGGCGCGGAGGTGCGCGTCGAGGAGTTCCCGGAAGGAACGCCGACGGCGAAGGACGCCGCCAGGGCCGTGGGCTGCGAGCTCGGCCAGATCGTCAAGTCGCTCCTCTTCGACTGCGAGGGCCGGAAGGTGCTCGTGCTGGTGCCGGGCGACCGGCGCGCCGACTCGGGCAAGATCGCGCACGCCGCGGGCAAGAGCTTCGCCCGGATCGCCGGCAGCGACGAGGTGCGCGAGGCGACGGGCTTCGACCCCGGTGCCGTCGCCCCGTTCCCGCTCGAGCACGTCGACGCGGTGTTGATCGAGCGAACGCTGCTCTCTCAGCCGGTGCTGTGGGTCGGAGCGGGCTCCGAGCGGCACATGGCGGCCGTCTCCCCGACCGAGCTGCTCCGCCTCTCACGGGCACGTCCGATGGACGTCGTCGAGCAGGCCCCTTACCATTCGACCTGAGGAGGTCGCCTGAATGCGCGAGACCGAGAAGATCTGGATGAACGGAGAGCTGGTGGACTGGGCCGACGCCCGGATCCACGTCGGCTCCCACGGGCTGCACTACGGCTCCGGGGTCTTCGAGGGGATTCGCGCCTACGAGACCGACAAGGGCTCGGCCGTCTTCCGGTTGACCGACCACCTCCAGCGCCTGCACAACTCGGCCCGGCTGCTGCACATGGAGCTGCCGTACTCGGTCGAGGAGCTCCGCGCCTCGTGCCACGAGCTGATCGCCGCGAACGGGCTGCCCGAGTGCTACCTGCGCCCGATCGCGTTCTTCGGCTACGGCGAGCTCGGCGTCTCGGCGCTCGGCAACCCGGTCGACGTCGTGATCATGAGCTGGCCCTGGGGCGCCTACCTCGGCGAGGAGGGCCTCGCCAAGGGCATCAGCGCCAAGATCTCCAGCTGGGAGCGCATCGGCCCGAACGTGATCCCGCACGTGGCCAAGGCGACCGGCGTCTACCTGAACTCGATGCTCGCCGTCACCGAGGCGAACCGCGCCGGCTACGACGAGGCCATCCTCCTGACCGCCGAGGGCTACGTCGCGGACGGTTCGGGCGAGAACGTCTTCATCGTCAAGGGCGGCGAGCTCTTCACGCCGGACCTCTCGACGTCGATCCTGCCCGGGATCACCCGCGACACGGTGATCCAGATCGCGCAGGACCTCGGCTACCGCGTGCACGAGAAGGCGCTGATCCGCTCCGATCTCTACCTCGCGGACGAGGCGTTCATGACCGGGACCGCGGCCGAAGTGACGCCGCTGCGGTCGGTCGACGACGTCGAGATCGGCGTCGGGCCGATCACGCTCGAAATCCAGGAGGCTTACCTGGACACCGCGCGCGGCCGCAGCGAGCGCTGGGCCCAGTGGCTTGAGTACGCCACGCCCGCGCCGGCCGAGGCTTGAGCACCGGCCTGCGCGAGATCCCGCTCGCCCGCCCGCTGCTCGACGAGCGGGAGGAGGAGCTCGTGCTCGAGGTGCTCCGCTCCGGGCGGCTGTCGCTCGGGCCGACGATCGACCGCTTCGAGGAGCTGCTCGCTGAGCGGATCGGCGCGCCGTACGTGGCCGCGGTCTCCAGCGGGACGGCGGGCCTACACCTGCTCGCCCGGATCGCCGGCCTCGAGCGAGGAGACGAGGCGATCACCTCGCCGATCTCCTTCGCCGCGAGCGCGAACTGCTTCATCTTCGAGGGCGCGACACCGGTGTTCGCCGACGTCGACGCGCGGACGCTCAACCTCGACCCCGCCGCGGTCGAGGCAGCCATCACCGAGCGCACGAAGGCGGTCGTCGCCGTGGACATGTTCGGCTACCCCTGCGAGCTCGACGAGTTGCGCGCGCTCTGCTCGGAGAATGGGCTCGCCCTGATCGAGGACGCGGCGGAGGCGCTCGGCGCCGAGTACAAGGGCGCACCGATCGGCTCGCAGGGGCCCTCGGGCGTCTTCGGCTTCTACCCGAACAAGCAGGTCGCGACGGGAGAGGGCGGCGTGGTCTTCACCCACGACGAGCGCGAGTGGCAGCTCGTGCGCAGCCTGCGGAACCAGGGCCGGGACTACGAGGGCGGCGCGTGGTTCAACCACGTGCGCCTAGGGTGGAACTACCGCTGGACCGACGTGCAGGCGGCGATCGGGATCGCCCAGCTCGAGAAGCTCGACCGGTTGCTCTCGCTGCGCGCCGAGGCCGCCGCGCGCTACGGGCGGCTGCTGGAGGGCACCGAGGTCGAGCCGCTCTGCGCCGACGACGCCGAGCACCGGCGCTCGTGGTTCGTCTACGTGGTGGCGCTGCCGGAGGGCGCCGACCGCGATCGGGTGATGGCCGAGCTGAGGGCCGAGGGGATCGGGACCGCCGAGTACGTGCCGTGCGTTCACCTGCAGCCGTATATGCGCGAGGCGTACGGGTTCACGGAGGGCATGTGCCCGGTGGCCGAGGACGTCGCTTCGCGCTCGCTGGCGTTGCCGTTCTACCCGCAGCTCGAGGCCGGGGACCAGGAGCGGGTGGTCGAGGCACTGCGCAACGCCGTCTAGCCCTATGGGCGAACCGGCCCGCAATCGGCACACCACCGGCACACACCTGCGCGCCGGCAACCGCTAGCGTCGACGCCGAGGGCGGCGGGTCGAGAGAACCCCACCCTCTGTGGGCGGGGGGACCGGGGTCACGCGCGCGCGTGAACCTCTTTCTGCGGCCGCACGCCCGACGGCCCGGCGATAATCCCGGCATGGCTGACGGCAACCGGATGGTCTTCCTGGGCTTCGGCAAGTACGCGCGCGCCGACAAGATCTACGCGGTCGAGCCGATCCGGGACGAGCGCCGCGGGCACGGGCGCCGCACGCTGGTCTGGGTCGAGGGCGTCGCGGAGCCGATCGTCGCCTCGCGCACCGAGCGGACGATCCTCGCCGACATGGGCCAGGAATCGTCGATCGGCAAGCCGCTGCTCGACGACGCGCTTGACCTCGCGCAGCGGCTCGACGAGCAGGCGAAGACCGGCCGCGTCGACCTCGCCGACCTCGGCCGCCGGGCACGCCGCCTGCTCGAGGCGACCGCCCGCCCGAACGATCCCGACCAGCTCTTCTAGTTGGAGCGCTCCGAAATCCGCGAGCCGGGGCTCGTCCGCCGGCTGGCAATCGACGTCGGCCCGCTCCGCCGCCACCCGCCCTTCCGGCGGCTCTTCATCGGCCAGACGATCTCGACCTTCGGCAGCGAGATCGCCGCCGTCGCCGCGCCGTTCCAGCTCTACCAGCTGACGCACTCGACGCTCCAGGTGGGCCTGCTCTCGCTCTGCGAGCTCTTCCCACTGCTGACCCTGACGATCGTCGGCGGCGCGCTCGCGGACGCGGTCGACAAGCGCAAGCTGCTGCTCGTCACCGAAGTTTTGCTTGCGTTCGTGGCGCTCGGCTTCGCCTTCAACGCCTCGCTCGACCGGCCACGGGTCTGGGCGATCTACGTCCTGGTCACGCTCGCCATGTCGGTCTTCTCGCTCGGCGTCGCCGGGATGAACAGCGCGATTCCCCGGCTCGTCGACCAGAGCGAGCTGACGGCGGCGATCGCGATCGAGAACGTCTACGGGAGCACAACCAACGTCGCCGGGCCCGCGCTCGGCGGCGTGCTGATCGCCGTGCTCGGGCTGAAAGGCGCGTACCTGCTCGACGCCGCCACCTTCTCGGCCTCGCTTTGGTCGGTCTGGCGGCTTCCTGCGTTGGCGCCGGCCCACGACGCCGAGCGGCCGAGCCTGCGCACGATCGCCGAGGGCTTCGGCTTCGTGCGCCAGAAGAAAGTGCTGCTCGGCATGTTCCTCGTCGACTCGAACGCGATGGTCTTCGGGATGCCGCGCGCACTCTTCCCAGCGCTCGCGTTGAACCGCTTCCACGGCGGTGCCGGCGTCCTGGGCCTGATGTACGCGGCGCCCTACGCCGGGGCGCTCGCTGCCTCGCTCGTCTCGGGCTGGATCGGGCACGTCCGCCGCCAGGGGCTCTACGTGGCGGTTGCGGCCGCGCTCTGGGGCGCGGCGATCGCCGCCTTCGGTTTTGCCGAGACGCTCTGGCTGGCGCTGCTCCTGCTCGCGGCCGCCGGCGCAGCTGACAACGTGAGCGCCGTCCTGCGCGGGACGATCCTCTGGGCTGTCACCCCCGACCCGCTCCGAGGCCGGGTCTCGGGGATCGAGTTCGCACAGGTCGCCGCGACGCCGGCGCTCGGCAACGTCGAGGCGGGCCTGGTCGCATCGCTCACGAGCCTGCGCTTCTCGATCGTCTCCGGCGGCCTGCTCTGCATCGCCGGTACCTTCGTGATCGCTCTTGCCGTCCCCGCCTTCATCCGCTACGACGCGCGCGCTCCCGGCTGAGTTCTTTGCCGGCAGCGTGCACGAGGTCGCCCCGGCCCTGATCGGCGCGACGCTGCTCGTCGACGGCGTCGGCGGCCGGATCGTCGAGGTCGAGGCCTACGACCACGAGGACCCGGCCAGCCACGGCTACCGCGGCCGCACCGAGCGCAACGCCTCGATGTTCGGCCCGCCCGGGCGGGCGTACGTCTACCGCTCGTACGGGATCCACTGGTGCCTCAACCTCGTCTGCGAGCCGGAGGGCGTGGCGAGCGCCGTGCTCGTGCGCGCGCTCGAGCCGACGCGCGGGCTCGAGGCGATGCGCGTGAGGCGCGGGCTCGACGATTCCCGGCTGCTCTGCAGCGGGCCGGGCCGCCTCTGCCAGGCCCTGGCGGTCACGCGCGAGCACGATGGGCTGCACCTCGCCCGCCCGCCGTTCGAGCTGCTGCCGGGCGAGCCGGTCGCGGTGGCCAGCGGTCCGCGAATCGGGATCACGCGCGCGGCCGAGCTGCCCTGGCGCTACGTCGAGGCGGGCTCGCGCTTCCTCAGCCGCGCTTCACGACCAGCGTGACGACGAGCCCGCGCTTGCCCGCCACGCCCCAGCGCGGCGTCTGCGCGATCACCTTCGCGGCCGGCGGCGCGTCGCCGTCGACCTTCCACTTCAGGTGGAGCCGCTCGAGGCGCGCCTTCGCGCGGCCGAGCCGCAGGCCGACCAGCTTCGGCACCGTGCCGTGCAGCGCCTTCGGCACCACCAGCGTCACCTTGGCGTAGGACGAGAGCGTTCCCTTCGCCGGGAACTGGTGGACGACGACCCCGAGCTTCTGCAGCGGCTTGGCCGGCTCGTACACGTAGCGGGGCGTCAGCGGCTGTGCGATCAGGCGGGCGTTGGCCTGGGAGATCGTGCTGCCGACCACGCTCGGGACCGCGACCTCGTTGACCTTGCAGTTCGCGGTTCGCGCCGGCCCCTCGCCGGCGAAGTAGAGGAGCTGCTTCGTGCTGTTGCAGTTCCCGTTGTCGAGCTCGAGCTGCCCGTTCCGGTAGGTGACGGTGCGCGCGACGGAGTAGGGGAGCGAAACGTTCGGGAAGTCGGTCGGGGGTGCGTGCAGGTAGGCGAGCGTCCGCTCCATGAACGACTTCCAGATCAACGCCGGGAAGGTGCCGCCGGCGACCGAGTCGCCGTGGTACTCGGTCAGCATCGGCTTCAGGCTCGTCGGGTAGCCGACCCAGACCGCGGTCACGAGCTGGGGCGTGTAGCCGACGAACCACGCGTCGCCGTAGTTCTCGGTCGTGCCCGTCTTGCCGGCCGCAGGGCGTCCGTCCGAGAGCTGCGCGTTCTTGCCGGTTCCCGCCCGCACGACGCCCTGGAGGAGTGAGGTGACGAGCGCGGCCGTGTTCGCGGTCAGCACGTGGCGACCGACTGGCAGATTGCGGTCGACCAGCCTGTTCGCCTCGTTGCGAACGTCCGAGATCGCGCGCGGATGGTTCCCGAACGCGGCGCCGTCGATCCGCAGCCCGCCGTTGTCGAACGCCGAGAAGGCCCGGGCCATCTCCAGCGGGTTCACCGCCTCCGCGCCCAGGCCGATCGCGAAGTACTTCTTCAGCGGGCTCGTGATGCCGAGCTTCTTCGCCGTCCGCACGATCGCGGCCGGCCCCACCAGCTGGGTCAGCTGCGCGTAGACCGTGTTGTCCGAGACCTCCGTGGCAGTGTCGAGCGAGATGCGCCCGAGGTCGGAGTTCTCGTAGTTGTGGACGTACCAGACCTTGTCGCCGAGCGGGATCTGCACAGGCCCCGACTCGAACTCGGAGTCCGGGGAGATGCCCTCCTTGAGCGCCGTCGCGAGCACGAGGGGCTTGAACGACGAGCCAGGCTGGCGCTCCCCCTGAACCGCGAGGTTGAACTGGCTCTTGCGGTAGTTGTTGCCGCCGATCATCGCCAGCACGCTGCCGTCGCGCGGGTCGACTGCCACGAGCGCCGCCGACGGCCCGTTCGGGTTGGTCAGCCACTTGGTGATCGCCTGCCGCGCGAAGCGCTGGACGTTCAGGTCGATCGTGGTCTTCACCCGCAGCCCGCCCCCGAACACCCGGCCGGCGCCGTAGCGGTCGACCAGCTGCTGCTGGACGTAGTTGGTGAAGTAGGGCGCGGGGCCGCGCTCGCCCGAGAGGTGGATGTCCTCCGCGCCGGGCAGCTTCGCCTTGCTGGCGTTCGCGTACTCGGCATAGGTGATGTCCCCCTGGTCGAGCATCGACTTGAGCACGAGGTTCCGGCGCTCGCGCGCCGCCTGCGGGCTGGTCGCCGGGTCGTAGCGCGAGGGGTCGCTCGGGATGCCCGCGAGCAGCGCGGCCTCGGCCCAGCCGAGGTTGTCCGCCCCGTGGTGGAAGTAGGTGATGGCGGCCTGCTGCACGCCGTAGGCGCCGTTCCCGAAGTAGATCGTGTTCAGGTAGGCGGTCAGGATCCGGTCCTTCGACCAGCGCTGCTCGAGCTGCCAGGCGAGCGCCGCCTCCTTCAGCTTGCGGCCGATCGAGCGCTGGCTCTTGGTGTACGTGTTCTTCACGAACTGCTGCGTGATCGTCGAGCCACCCTCGACGACCTGCTTGTGGCGCACGTCCTGCATCACCGCGCGCAGGATCCCGTGGACGTCCACGCCGCGGTGTTCGTAGAAGCGCTTGTCCTCGATCGCCACGATCGCGAGCTTCATCCGGTCGGAGATCCTGTTCGAGGGGACGAGGATCCGGCTCTGGTTGCCGCGGAGCACCGCCAGCACCCGGTTGCCCTTGCGGTCGTAGATGTAGCCGTCGACCTCGCGCTGCTGCAGCCGTGCCGGGTCGAGCGACGGGATCTCGCTCGCGACCGAGGTGACGAGGCCGAAGGTGAACGACAGCGACCCGAGCACGAACAGGATCAGGAGGAGGCCGAGCAGGCGCAGCTTGCGAATCCTGCGCCGCGGCCTCGGGGGTGCCTGCTGTGAAGCGGAACGCGGCACGAGAAGCCCGAGATTGTAACGGTAGACTCGCCGCACACATGGGCCTGGCTGAGCTAACTCGTAACGCGGTCCACGTGCTCCCGGAAGGCGGGCTGGAGGAGAAGCTGAAGCTCGAGCGGCCGCTCCGGGTCAAGCTCGGCATCGACGTCACCTCGCCCGACATCCACCTCGGTCGAGGAATCCCGCTGCAGCGCATGCGCGCCTTTCAGGACGAAGGCCATACGGGAGTCCTGATCGTCGGCGACTACACGACGCGGATCGGCGACCCCTCCGGTCGCTCCTCGGAGCGCCCGGTCCTGAGCGACGAGGAGATCGACCGGAACGCGCAGACCTACCTCGAGCAGGCGATGGTGATCCTCGATCCCGACCGCACCGAGGTGCGCCGGAACGGTGAGTGGCTCTCGAAGCTCTCGTACGCCGAGGTCGTCCGGCTGGCGAGGACGATCACGGTCGCGCGCATGCTCGAGCGCGACGACTTCGCCAAGCGCTACACCTCGGGCGAGCCGATCTCGGTCTCCGAGCTCCTGTACCCGCTGATGCAGGCCTACGACTCGGTCGCGATCGAGGCCGACGTGGAGCTCGGCGGCACCGATCAGCTCTACAACCTGCTCGCCGGCCGCGAGGTGATGGAGGCCTACGGGCTCGACCCGCAGGTGGCGCTGACGACCCCCATCCTCGACTCCTGGGACGGCCAGAAGATGAGCTCCTCGGTCGGCAACAACATCCCGCTGACCGCGCCGCCGGAGGAGATGTTCGGCCGCACGATGCGCGTGCCCGACGAGCTGCTGCCCGAGTGGTACCGGCTGGTCTGGGAGCGTGAGCTGCCACCCGGCGACCCGCTCGAGGCCAAGCTTGCGCTCGCACGCTTCGTCGTCGAGCGCTCGTGGGGGGAGGACGCCGCGCGCACCGCGGAGGACCACTTCACGCGCGTGGTCCGCGAAGGGCAGGCCCCTGAGGAGGTGCCCGAGGAACCGCTGCCCGAGGGCGACCCGCTGCACCTCCCGGCGCTGCTCGTCGACCGGCTCGGGCTCGGCTCGACCAGTGAGGCCCGCCGGCTGATCGCCCAGGGCGCGGTCAAGGTCGACGGCGAGGTCGTGAGCGAGGTCGATCTACCCCGCGCGCAACTCGCCGGAGCGCTTGTCCAAGCGGGAAAGCGTCGCTTCATTCGCTTCGCCCCGGCTTGACGCCTGAGCCCGAACTTTCCGCTATCATTCGGCGGCCGCTCGGAAGGGTGGCGTGTAAGACAGTCCCTGTACCTCGACCAGGAGCGCCTTCGGACGCAGACGGATACGACCGAGATCCGCAGCTATCGGAGGCCTCTGGCGCGAGTCGGAGGCTTTTTTACGCGCCGGCCGCCACGGCGACGGTCTTTGAAAACTCAGCAGTGCGAATACGCCGAGACCCCTCGCCTTCGGGCGTGGGGCCTAAAGAACCCGTCACACCCTTCGGGGTGAGACAACTTTGAGCACAAGCTCGAAGTGAACAGCTTGCCTCGAGGCGTCACTTGTGACGCCGGCTGAGAGGCCGGGCCGGCTTTGCCGGCGCGGCTGTTCTCGAAGAGGCAAACCATCTTCACGGAGAGTTTGATCCTGGCTCAGGACGAACGCTGGCGGCGCGCTTAACACATGCAAGTCGAGCGAGAACCCAGGCTTCGGCCTGGGGGAAAGCGGCGAACGGGTGAGTAACACGTGGGTAATCTGCCCTCGACATCGGGATAGCCCGGGGAAACCCGGATTAATACCGAATGGCCCATCAGCTTTTCGGAGCGGATGGAAAAGGTAGCTTCGGCCTCCGGTCGAGGAGGAGCCCGCGGCGGATTAGCTTGTTGGTGGGGTAACGGCCTACCAAGGCTCCGATCCGTAGCTGGTCTGAGAGGACGATCAGCCACACTGG
>Ga0081540_1000598_pt1 | contig 34538 bp, 40 predicted proteins | sample TabmetS2T1R1_FD_71024 | JGI IMG/M metagenome (GOLD analysis project Ga0081540, IMG submission 71024) | Tabebuia heterophylla rhizosphere microbial communities from the University of Puerto Rico - S2T1R1 | ecosystem: Host-associated > Plants > Roots > Rhizosphere ...
CGCCATCCGGAGGCGGCCGGGTTCCGGGGCGTGCCGGTCAAGCTGGATGTCTCGGTACCGGCCGCGCAGTGGGTCCGGCTCGCCTCCTCGGCGGCGGCCGTGGTGGCCGAGGTCGATGCGGGGGCTGCGGTCATCACCTTCGGGCACGTCGCCGACGGGAACGTGCACGTGAACATCGTCCCCGCGGCACCCGCGGACGGCCGCCACGAGGACGCGGTGTTCCGTTTTGTCGCGTCCCTCGGGGGTTCTATCTCGGCCGAGCACGGCATCGGGGCGCTCAAGGCACCGTGGCTTCCGCTGGCGCGGACGGACGCGGAACGGGCGCTGTTCGCCCGGATCCGTTCGGCGCTCGACCCGGCCGGCACGCTGAACCCGAACGTTCTCCCCCGCGGACCGGTCACGTTACGGGTGGTCACTAGGGTGAGATGCGTGCCCGGTGAGCTGCTGACCCTCGCGTCGCTCAACACGCGGGGCATCCCCCTGACCGGCTCGCAGCTGGCGGAGCGCTACGCCGCGATCGGGGCCGGGTTCGATGCCGGGGATGCCGACGTGGTCTGCTGCCAGGAGGTGCTCACGTACTGGCACCTGCGGCTGCTGGTCCGCGGGATGCACTCGTTCCGGCGGGTGAGCTATCGGCCCGGGCCGTTCGGCCCGGCTGGCGGCCTGGTCACCTTCTCCCGGCGGCCGGTGGCGGGCACGGCGTTCCGGCGATTCGGCCGGCCGCCCCGGGCTCCCGGCGTTCCCACGACGTCCCGGTTGCAGGCCAGGCTGAAGGGGGCCCTGGTGACCCGGCTGGCCCGGCCGGAGCTGTGCGTGATCAACACCCATCCGGTGGCCAACCATGACGGTGACTGGTCCGAGGCGAACCGGTTCTATCCGCTCCATCGCGCCGAGTTCGCCGTGCTCGCCCGGGTCGTGAACGAGGCCGGACCGCGCGCCGTGGTGTGCGGGGACTTCAACGTCGCCCGCGAGAGCTCCTTGTTCGGCGATTTCATGGCGGCGACCGGGCTGGCCGACGCGTTCGAGGGCGCGTGCCCGGCTACGTTCCGGGCCGAATATCTCCCGGCGGGCGCGACGCCGCACTGCATCGATTTCATCCTGACCGCAGGCGAGGTCAAGGCAGAAAGCGCCGCGCTGGTGTTCGCCGGGAAGGAGCCGCTCGGCTACGTCTCGGACCACATCGGCCTGCGCGCCCGGCTGTCCGTGACCCCCACCGGGTGATCAGCTGGAACTGGCGATACTCCGGGACCCGGGCTACCTGTAGCCGCTGTGGCCGGGCGGGATTACGGTTAGCCCAGAGGGATGCCCGCGATGGTCGTGGGGGGAAAGGCAGCTGTGGCCGAAGAGACCAAGTTCGCGATGGGGGCCAAGGCGAGTTGCGTGGACGGCCCGGGCGGTGAGGTGACCCGCTTGATCATCGATCCGGCCACCGCAACGGTGACGCACCTGGTCATCGAGCCGAAGCACCGGACGGGGGCGGGCAGGCTCGTCCCGCTCGACCTGGTCGACAGCACGGCCGACGGCATCAGGCTGCGCTGCACCGTGGAGGAGTTCGGCAGTCTCGAGCCGGCCGAGGAGATGGAGCTGGTCGACAACGTGATCAGCAGCATGTACGGGCCTACGGGTGCCTCATCTCCGGTGCAGGCCATTGTCCAGGACGTTGTTCCGGTGGGCGAGACAGACATCGAACGCGGTGAGCCCGTCCATGCCCTCGACGGTGAGATCGGGCGGGTGCATGGCTGCAAGGTCGATCCGGAGCGCCACCGGGTGACCCACGTGCTGCTCGGGGAAGGGCATCTCTGGGGACGCAAGGAAGTCTCCATCCCGATCAGCGCGGTGACCAAGGTCGAGAACGGGATCTGGCTCAACCTGACCAGGAAGCAGGTGGAGGACCTGCCGCCGGTCGGCTGAGGGGCACCAGGCGGCGGGGCGGCGGCCAGTCCGCCGCCACCCCGCCTCGCAGGGTCACAGGCCGAACTGCACCATCGCGCTGTCGTCCCAGTCGGTCCACGGCGAGACGTAGCCGTTGTCCTCGGTGACCTGGAAGCCCACCGCGTGGTACATCTCCTCGGTGTTCGCGCCCTCGGTCCAGTCGTCAGCGTCCGGCAGGACCGCCTGGACGGACTTGGTCACCGTGCGGGCGCTGTCGAACCTGACGTTGTAGATGATCGAGCCCTCGAAGTCATCAAGGCTGAAGTTGTCCTGATCGCGGCGCTCGTCCAGGATCTCGATGGACCGCCCGGCGTCGCAGGACACCTTGGTGTCGTACCTGATCACCTTGTTGCCGCTGCTGTTCGTGTGGTCCCACACCGGCTTCAGCGGCGTGACGGTGCATCCGGCGGACGTGGTGGAGGCGCTCGCGGCGCCCGCCACAGCCAGCGGCATCGCCAGGGCGGCGAGACCGGTCAGGGCAAGCGCGGCCTTACGGGAGAACGACATGGGAAACTCCGTCCATATTCGGGGCCGACGCCAGCCGCCGACCTCAACCGCACCTACGCGTCCCCCGGCCGGCCGGTTCTCGGCGCCGTGGTAAGGAGCGTGTGAGTTGCTGACGATCGCGTCACGTACTGGCACTTGCGGCTGGAGGTAGACGGTGCCATGCGGGCCTCCTTTAGGCTTGGTGGCCATGTCGTATACCAAAGACGTCGGCGAGGTCAGCGCGCGGTACCGTCAGGCCGGGGAGGTGCCGTCGGTGACGTACCCATCGGGTACTCACGTCGTGTTCACCGCCCCCGGCTCGGCGACCAGCGGCCAGTATGGCCTGTTCGAGTGGAACATGACCGGGACGCGCGGGGGCGCCGACCCGCACTTTCACAAGACCTTCTCCGAATCCTTCTACGTCATGGCAGGCACGGTCCGGCTCTTCAACGGGGAGAGCTGGATCGATGCGACCAAGGGTGACTTCCTCTATGTCCCGCAGGGCGGGATCCACGCCTTCTCCAACGAGAGCGGCGTGCCCGCCCGGATGCTGATCCTGTTCGCGCCCGGTCCGCCGCGCGAGGAGTACTTCAGCGAGCTTGCCGAGATCCGTTCGGCCGGACGCAAGCTGACGCACGAGGAGTGGGTCGAGGTGTGGGCCCGCCACGACCAGTACCCGGCATAGCGAGCTCGTCAGCCGGACCGGGCACGTTCCTCGTGTCGCCATGGGCCGGAACCTCAGTCATCAGCCACGCGAATCGACTCGATCGATCGTGATCGAGTCATCGTCGATTGTGTACACGACCCGGTACCGGCCGACGCGCAACCGGTGATATCTGCCCCGGTGAAACGCCTCCGGCGGATACGGATCAATGGCCAGGGCAGCGACGGCGGCGCCCATGGCACGCATACCTACCTGGTCGTGCATGTACTGGCGCGCTAAGGCCGTGGCGGCCGGGCTCCACTCGATCTTCACTGATTGCTGCCGAGTAGCTCGGCCATGACGTCTTCGTGGGATCGCGCACCAGGCCGCCCAGCGGCAACCCATTCATCGTGTGCCGCGAGGGTAGCTTCGATCTCGGCCTCTTCTAGGGCTTCCGGGGAAGCGTGGCGTTCGACCGCCCGGAGCCGCCGCAGCTCGGCCAGCGGAACGATGGCGGCCGCCTCCCCGCCGAGGTGGATCACCTCGTACGGCTCGGCGAGTTCCGGGCGGCCAGCCGGTTGCACAGTCATACGGCAACTTTACCGGTCATGGGCACGGCGGACGGGGATAGACACTGGCGGTGATGTTGACGGATGCGGTGACGCGCCTGCCCTGGTCAGCCGGGAACGGGCGCGCGCGGGCGGAGGCGGAAGCCCCAGTTCAGCATCTTCTCGGCGTCGTGGGCGCCGGCGTTCACGCCGGTGGTGGGGCTGCCCAGGACGACCCCGATCAGCGTCCGGCCGTTCCTGGCCGCCTCGAACAGCAGGCAGTGCTTGGCGACGTCGGTGTAGCCGGTCTTGATTCCGAGGGCGCCCCGATAGGAGCCGATCAGCCCGTCGGTGTTGTCCCACCAGTACTGGTGGTGCCCGTGCCCCTTCGGCAGGTGGTAGAAGCGCAGGTCCACGATCGAGCGGAAGACCGGGTACCGCATCGCCGCCAGGCCGAGCATGAGCAGGTCCGACGGCGTGGAGAAGGTCGCGGTCCCGGTGGGATAGGGCAGCCCGTCCGGCGAGGTGAAGTGGGTGTGCGTCATGCCCATCCGGGCCGCGGTCGCGTTCATCCGCGCGATGAAGGCAGTCATCCCGGGCCCGTAGGCGTTCGCGAGGGTGTACGCCGCGTCCGCCCCCGACGGCAGCAGCAGCGCCGCCAGCAGCTGCTGCGCCGTGAGCACGTCCCCCGGGCGCAGCGACGCGGTCTCGCCGCCGTACTTCCAGGCGTAGTTGAACGCCGCCTTCGGCACCCGGATCTGCTGCCCGAGGTTGCCGCTTTGCAGCACCAGCAGGGCCGTCATCACCTTGGTGACACTCGCCATCGGCCGTTCGGTGCCAAGGTCGCGACCCCACAGGACCTGGCCGGTGGCCGCGTCGGCTAGCACCGCGCCCTTGGCCTTCACGCCGCCGGGCGCGCCGGTCACCTGGATCACCGGGCTGACGGACGGGCTCGGACTGGACGACGTGGCGGGCGAGCGCGTCGGGGCGATCGCGGCCTGCCTGGCGGGCCGGGGACTGTGCTGGCCTGCGTCGGCTTTCCCGGCCGCGGGCGCGCAGGCCGCGAGGCCGGCGGCGATCACGGCAACAGCGGTCAGCGACACGATCCGTGCTCTCAACCGCATACCCCTAGCTGTACCCCACCGGCGGGTGCGTGCACGGGCTAAGGGGCAGACACCCCGGTTCGCATGAGGAACGCACACGCGAGGAGCGTCCCCGGCTTAGGCGTCGCGGTGCTCGAGTAGGTAGGCGGCGACGGCCAGGGCGAGCACGGTCCAGATGCACAGGACCCCGAAGCCCTGCCAGGGGGACAGCAGGTCGTCGGCGGTCTGGTGGGTGTGCGTGATCAGGGTCCCGGCCTGTTCGGGCAGGTAGGCGTTGATGTGCGCGCCCCAGCTGCCCGGCAGCAGCCCGGTCAGGATGGGCAGCACGAACACGATGCCGATGATGGTCGAGATGGACCCGGCGGTGTGCCTGATCATGGTGCCGATGGCCAGCGCGAGCAGGCCCAGCACGGTGAGGTACAGCCCGGCGCCGATCACGGCGCGGGTGACGCCCGGGTCGCCCAGCGCCACCGGCACGTGGGCGTGCAGGATGGCCGAACCGACGAAGAACGAGCAGAAGGCCACGATCTCCGTCACCACCAGCAGGAGAACGGCGAACACCACCGCCTTGGCGGCCAGCACCGGTAGCCGGCGCGGCACGGCCAGCAGCGAGGCGCGGATCACCCCGGTCGAGTACTCGCTGGTGATGATCAGCACGCCCAGGACGGCGATGGCCAGCTGGCCCAGGCCGATCCCGGTGCCCAGGATGAAGCCGACCGGGTCGGACAGGACCCTGACGTTCCGGGCCGCGGCCCGCGGGCCGAACCAGTTCGATTCGGTCAGCCAGGCGATCAGCGCGGTGAAGCCGATGCACACCACCACGAAGATGACCAGCGTCCAGACGGTGGAGCGCACCGAGCGGATCTTGGTCCACTCGGCCCGCAGCAGGCCGGGGAACCCGGCGTGGCGGCCGGGGGCCGGGTCCGCGGGGCCCCGGGCCGGGGTGACCGGCGCGGTGGCCGTCATGGGGTACTCCCCTCCTCGGCGCGGGCCGCCGCTGCGCTGGCTGTGCCGGCGGCGCCGAATTCGACGCTGCCGGACGTCAGCTCCATGAACGCCCCTTCCAGCGAGGCCAGCGGGGTCAGCTCGTACAGCACGACGGACGCCGACGCGGCCAGCTCGCCGATCCGCGGTGACTCCAGGCCGGTGACCGTGAGCAGCCCGGCGCCGTTCTCCGCACCGCCGCGGGTGACCTTCCCGCCCGCCGCCGTGATCATCTCGGCCAGCCGGTCCGCGTCGGGGGTGCGCACCCGGACCGACTTGTCCGTGCTGCGGGCGATGACGTCCTCGGTGCTGGCCTCGGTGATGAGCCGGCCCCGGCCGATGACGATCAGGTGGTCGGCGGTGACCGCCATCTCGTTCATCAGGTGGCTGGAGACCAGGACGGTCCGGCCCTCGGCGGCGAGGCTCTTCATCAGGTTCCTGATCCACAGGACGCCCTCGGGATCGAGCCCGTTGACCGGCTCGTCCAGCAGCAGGATCTCCGGGTTGCCGAGCATGGCCACGGCCACGCCGAGCCGCTGGCTCATGCCGAGCGAGAAACCGCCGGCCCGCTTGTCCGCCACCTCCTGCAGGCCCACCAGGGTCAGGACCTCCTCGACCCGGCTCGCGGGAATGCCCTGGGTCTGGGCCAGGAAAAGCAGGTGGTTGCGGGCCGAACGGCCCGGGTGCACGGACTTGGCCTCGAGCAGCGCGCCGACCGTGTGCAGCGGATCCCTCAGGTCACGGTAGCGCCGGCCGTTGATGAGGGCGAAGCCGCTCTGCGGCCGGTCCAGGCCCAGGATCATCCGCATGGTGGTGGACTTGCCCGCGCCGTTCGGCCCGAGGAAGCCGGTCACCCGGCCCGGTTCGACCGTGAAGGACAGGTGGTCTACGGCCGCCTTGCCGTCGTAGACCTTGGTCAGGTCCTGCGCTTCGATCATGCCGCTGCCCCCTTGCCCCGAGCCTACGCGCTACCCTGGTACCATGTTTTGGTAGAAAGGTAGAGCATGAGCCTTAACATCAAGAACGCCGAGACCCACCAGCTCGTCCAGGAGCTTGCTGAGCTGACCGGCGAGACGCAGACAATGGCGGTGACCATCGCCGTTCGTGAGCGCCTCGAGAAGGTGCGGCATCGGCATGAGGCTGGGCTGGCTGACCGAATGCTGGCCATCGGCAGGGACACCGCACCCCGGCTTCGTGAACCGTTCCGTACCGCAGATCACGGCGATCTCCTCTACGACGAGCGCGGGCTTCCCGCGTGATCATCGACACGTCCGCCCTCATGGCGATCCTTCGCGCCGAAGATGATGCCGGTGACATGGCTCTTGCCATCGAGAGAGCACCGATCCGGAGGATCTCCGCCGCCAGCTACCTGGAGACCGCGGTCGTCATCGACGCGAGCCGCGATCCCATCGCCAGCCGGCGCTTCGACGAGCTAGTCGATGTCGCGGAACTGCGTGTCGAACCGGTGACACACGACCAGGCCCGTATCGCCCGCGACGCCTATCGCGATTTCGGCAAGGGCAGCGGCCACAAGGCCGGCCTCAACTTCGGCGACTGCTTCGCATACGCCCTGGCGAAGTCCACGGGAGAAGCGCTGCTGTTCAAGGGAAACGACTTCAGCCATACCGACATCACACCTGCACTGCCCGCTGCGGCGGATTTACCGGAGCGCGGCGGCGTAGGCCTCGGCCAGGCGGTCGGTGACGCCGGGCCCGTCCCGTCCCGGCGCCGGCTCGCCGAGGTGGATGGTCCGAAGCTCGGCCATGAACTCACGCCACAGCTCCGGGCCGCCGGCGGCGAGCAGCTCGGCTCGCACGCGCAGCCGCCTCGTGGTCGGGCGGTGCCGCAGGCCCCACTCGCCCAGCTGGGCGAAGACCGGCACCAGCTGGATCGACGCCTCGGTCAGGCTGTAGGCGGCCCGCCGTCCCGGCCCCGCGTCCTCCCGGGTCAGCAGGCCGGCGCTGACCAGCCGCTTCAGCCGGTCGGCCAGGATGTTGGAGGCGATCCCCTCCTCGGAGCCGGCCAGCAGCTCGCGGAAGTAGCGCTTGTTGCCGAACATCACGTCCCGCAGCACGAGCAGGCTCCAGCTGTCGCCGAACGCCTCGACCGCGGCATTGATCGGACACCCCGACCGGGCCGGCTCCGCCATCTCGCACCTCATCCTCGAAGTGGTTGCAATCTACCATCAGATGGCCTAGCGTGGGCCTACCGATTGCAAATCGCAAGCAGATTTCCGGGAGGCGACCTCATGAGCGACACCACGCCGCAGACCGCGGACGGGAAGGTGCTGTTCCACTTCGCGATGTCCCTGGACGGGTTCGTGGCGGGACCGGACCACGAGATGGACTGGATGACCGGCGTCTCGGTCCGGCCGGGCCTGCATGATGAGTACGTCAAGACGACGGGCGCCATCCTGGGCGGCCGGAACGGCTGGGACCAGGCCATCGACGGCAGCCGCCCGTACGGCGGCGCCTGGCGGGGGCCCATCTTCGTGCTCACCCACCACCCCGAGGACGCGGTGCCCGCGGACGACGTCACGTTCCTGAACTGCGGCCCGGCCGAGGCGGTGCGGATCGGGCTAGCGGCGGCCGGCGGCAAGAACCTCGAGGTGTTCTCGCCCGCCATCGGCCGCCAGCTGCTCGAGCTGGGCCTGATCGACGAGATCGACCTGCATATCGTGCCGGTCCTGCTCGGCCAGGGCATCCGGCTGTACGACAACCCCGGCGGCAAGCCGGTACGTCTCCACCGGGTCGGTGCAGGCGATCCCCTGTCGGCCGTGAACGTCCGGTACCGGCCGGTCGCGTGATGGACGGGCCCCGGATCGTTGATGTTCACGGCGTCGACCTGTGCGTGGACACGACGGGCGACGCGGCCGACCCCGCCATCTTGCTCATCGGCGGCATGGGCGCCTCGATGGACTGGTGGGAGGACGAATTCTGCCAGCGGCTGGCGGCGGGTCAAGGCCAGGGCGGCCGGTTCGTCATCCGCTACGACCATCGCGACACCGGGCGGTCGGTCAGCTACCCGGCCGGGGCGCCGGGGTACACCGGCGCGGACCTGGCAGCCGATGCGGCCGGGGTGCTGGACGCGTTCGGGCGGCCGAGCGCTCACCTGGCCGGTGTCTCGATGGGCGGCGGCCTCGCGCAGCAGGTCGCCCTGGCTCATCCGGAGCGCGTCGACTCGCTGGTGCTGATGTCGACCAGCCCCGCGGTCCCGGCCGTCTCCGGCCGGCGGGAGCTTCCGCCGATGTCGGAGGAGCTGAGGGCCTGGTACGCCGCGGAGGTCCCGCTGCCGGATTGGGCCGAACGGCCGGCGGTGATCGATTACCTCGTCGGCTACGAGCGACAGCTCGAGGGCGCGGAATACTTCGATGAGTCGCACGTGCGCGCGCTCGTGGAACGGATCGTGGACCGCACCAACGACATGGCCGCCAGCATGACGAACCACGCGGTGGCCGAGGCGGGCGAGCCGGCGCGCGGGCGGCTGGACCAGATCGCCGCGCCGACCCTGGTGATTCACGGCACGGCTGATCCGCTGTTTCCCTTCGGCCATGGCGAGGCGCTGGCCCGCGAGATCCCCCGCGCCGAGCTGCTGCCGCTGGCGGGCGTCGGCCATCAGGTGCCCCCGCGGCCGTGCTGGACCTCCGTCATCCCCGCCATGCTGCGACACACCTCTGGGGGCGGGGAAGCCCCGGAGAAAGGCTAGCCTGCGCCCCGCACCTACGACATGAATGCCGCGATCATGCAGTTCCAGGTGCATGGCTGGGACATTCATGCACTATGAACCGGGCTGCGGGCACGCGGACCGGGGCGGTGAGATAGGCCCGTTCGGTAGTCAGAAGGACGGGTGCGGTGGCGGCGTCGGCCTTTTTGGCTGGTGTTAACGGGTGGCCGGCAGGGACGGGATGTGCCACAGTCGCGTGGCATGGAGGCGGATGAAGCGGCCCTGCGCGCGCACTACGAGCTGGGCATGGAGCGGGAGCGGCTGAGCGACGGACGCGGGGATCTGGAGTTCACGCGGACCACCGAGATCGTGCTGCGCCGGCTGCCGGCGGCGCCCGCCGCGGTCGCGGACATCGGCGGGGGGCCGGGACGGTACGCGCTGTGGCTGGCATCGCTCGGGTACCAGGTCGAGCACCGGGACCTGATGCCACTGCACGTCGAGCAGCTCAGGGCGGAGGTGGCCGGGGTGGCGGGCATTCATACCGCGGTCGGCGACGCACGCGAGCTCGACCTGCCCGACGCCTCGGTGGACGCCGTCCTGCTGCTCGGGCCGCTCTACCATCTCACCGACCGGGCCGAACGGGTCCGGGTGCTGCGGGAGTGCGCACGGATCGTCCGGCCGGGCGGGGCGGTGTTCGCCGCGGTGATCTCGCGGTGGGCGGTGCGGATCGACGGCACGCTGCGGGAGCGGCTCTACCTCAGGTACCCGGCGGTGCTCGATCTCATGGACGAGATAGACCGCACCGGGATCCTGCCGCCGCTAGGGGACGGGGCGTTCACCGCCTTCTGCCACCGGCCCGGCGAGCTGCGGGACGAGATGGCCGAAGCCGGGCTGGAGGTCACGGACCTGGTCAGCGTCGAGGGACCGGCCTTCATACTCGGCGACCTGGACGCGCGGATGGCCGATCCGGTCGACCGGTCCATGACGCTGCAGGTGGCCCGGGCCATCGAGCGGGTACCCGAGCTGGCCGGCTTCGGGCCGCATCTCATCGCCACCGGCCTCCGCTCGTTAGGCTGCTCGGGCTGCTCGTTGGCGGACAGGCGTGTCATGGTGGGACAAGACATCGCAGCGCCGGGGAGATGACACGATTATGCCCGCTCACGCGCCGAACCCGCCGGCTCAGCAACGAGCCACCGGGCAGGTCAACGACCTGCTCCCGCTCGGCGACTGGGTCCGGCACCACTCGCTCCGCAGCTGGCCCGTGATCCTGTTCCTGGCGCTGATCTGCATTCCGTCGATCGCGCTGGTCATCTTGGGCTCGAACCCCAGTGCCAGCACGTTTGACCACGTGGCCTGGATATTCGCCGCCTACTTCGCGGTGGCCTGGCTGCTGCTGCTCGGCGTCATCATCCGGCCGGAACACGTGACCAGGACGATGCTGGGCGTGGTCACGGCGGTGGCGCTCGTGACGCAGGTGCCGCTGGCGATCACGCTGGAGACCGCGCTGCATAGCGGCACCGCGGCCCTGGGCCAGAGCATCTTCACCATCGGCATACCCGAGGAACTCGCCAAGGCCGTGCCGGTGCTGGTGGTCGGGCTGATCTACCGGCGCACACACGGCCTCATGCCCCGGGACTACCTGTTCCTCGGCGCGGTCAGCGGGCTGGTGTTCGGCGCGAGCGAGGTCGTGCACTACTTCACGGTCAACGGGATCGAGCAGTTCTTCCAGACCGTGAAGTCGGCTATTCCCGCGATCGAGCAGATGCTCAACAGCGGGCAGTCCGCGTCGACCTCGGTATTCGAGGTGCTGATCGGCTCGGTGCTCTACTTTATCTTGAACTTCGTCTGGCGGTTCGTCACCGACCCGGTCACCCATGCCTGCTGGGCCGGCCTGACCGGCTACTTCATCGGGCTGGCGGTAACCGGACGGTACAAGTGGTACCTGGTCGTCTGGATCGGGCTGGTCGCCGCGGCCGTCCTGCACGGGCTGAACGACTGGGACCGGATAAACGGCCAGCCGGCGTGGATCCTGGTCTCCCTGGTCAGCGGCATCCTGTTCCTCGGCTACGCGAAGGTCGGATCGCGCGGCGACCCGCACGTTCCCGAGGGCTGGTCGGCCTTCGGGGCGCACCCGGCGCATGATGGCCAGCCCGCCCGGACCAAGCCCTGGTGGGTGCATTAATCACGACTACCGGGCGGGACGCCTCCCGGCCCGCCGCATCCGCATGGCGCCGAGGAGAAGGGCGACCAGGAACACGACGATGCCGATGATCAGCAAGTACAGCAGGCCCTTGACGACGACGCCCACGATGCCGAGCGCGATCGCCACGATCACCAGGAGCAGGGCAAAGGCGATCATCTGATCCTCCGCACAGTCGCGTCGCTCAGCGGCGGCCCAGCCGCCGCTCGCCGGAGGCGCCCGGCTGGTATGTCAGGCCGTAGTGCTTGAAGACGGCCTCTTCCTCGGCCGCGGGCAGCTCGCCGTCGGTGTCGATCGAGGGGGCGTCCTTCACTTGCTTCTTGTCGTAGGCGACCTTGAGGTACCCGGGACCCACGGTCGCACGGTCAAGAGGCACGAAAACGAGCCGGTGCCGGGTCATCATGCCGACCTTGACCGTGCCGAACGACGGCAGGTCGGTGCTGGTGTCGACGTAGACCGCCTCCAGCTCCCCGATCTTGTGGTTCTGGACGTCAACCACGTCGTGGCCACGCCATTCCCGGATGTTGGCCGCCTCGAACATGCTGGTCTTCTTCCCGCGAGCCGTATTTGCCTACAGTTCTACCCTTGGACGCGAGTCGCAGACAAGGTAGCCAGCGCGCGGCGCAGGGCCGGGCTCTGGATCCGGTCGGCCACGGCAACGCCGTGGTGGTCCACGTCGGCCAGGGTCGCGCCGGCGGCGAGGAGCATGCGGACGATCTCGAGCTGGAGCTCGCCGGCTCCGGCAGTTCCGCCCGCACCGGTCGGTGCGACCGCGAGGTGCAGCGGGGTCGAACCCGCCTTGCCGGTGGCCGCGCGCGGGTCGGCGCCGGCCGACAGCAGGGCGGCGACCGCAGCCGGGCTGCGGGCGCGGACCGCGCGGTGCAGGGGCGTCACCCCGCCGCGGTCCGGCAGGTCCACCGTTGCTCCGGCGGAGACCAGCAGTTCGATGATGCGCCGCTGGGCGGCCGGGTTCCAGATTGGCGACAGCGGCCGGGGATCGCAGGCGTAGTGCAATGCCGCCGCACCGCGCCGGTTGACCGCGTTGACGGGGGTTCCGGCGGCGAGCAGCGCGCGGGCGGCGTCGTACCGGAGCCCGGCCGCGGCCAGGTGCAGGGGGGTGTCCCCCCGGTAGAGCCAGTGCACGTCCGTGACGAGGAGGTCCTCGTCCATGCGCTGCGTGGCCGCGGCCGGGGTGATCCGGGACGGGTCGTCCGCCAGTACCGCCTCGAAGATGGGCTCCACGCATCCAGCATGCACGAAGGGACTGACAATCCGTCAGCGCAGGTAGCGTGTAACGACCGTTGTAGCAGCATGTGCCCTTCCCGGGAGGAAGCGTGGCCGGGTTCCGCAAGATCTTGCGGTCGCCCGCGGGCAGGATCACCAACCAGAAGCTCCTCGTCGCCCTGGTGCTGGTCTTCGCGACCGGCGTGGCCACGGTCGCGATCGGGTCGCCCAGCGGGCGATGGGCGACCATCGCCCACGGCATCGCCGGGCTGGTGATCCTGCTGCTCGTCCCGTGGAAGAGCCGGGTGGTCCGGGGCGGCCTGCGCCGTGGCCGCGGCACCCGGTGGGTGTCGCTGCTGCTCGCGGCGCTGGTCGTCATCACGTTCGTGGCCGGGCTGGGCTACGCCACCGGGCTGGTGCGCTCGATCGCCGGCCGGCCGGGGTTGTGGGTCCATATCGCCGTCGCGCTCGCCCTGGTGCCCCTGGTCCTCTGGCATGTCGTCGCCCGGCGGATCCGGCCGCGCCGGTCGGACCTGTCCCGCCGGACCTTCCTGCGGGCCGGGCTAGTGGGGGCCGGGGCGGCCGGGCTGTACTTCGCCGCCGCCGGCGCGGCCCGGGTCGCCGGACTGCCCGGTGCCGGCCGGCGCTTCACCGGATCTTACGAGACCGGGTCCTTCGATCCGGACGCGATGCCCACCACGAGCTGGCTCGTGGACCCGATCCCGGGCGTCGATCCGGATCAGTGGCGGCTGACCGTCGTGGACGGCGCCGGCCGGTACCAGCTGGGGCTGGACGAGCTCTCGGCGTTCGGTGCCCGGCTGCGGGCGACCCTGGACTGCACGTCCGGCTGGTACTCCCGGCAGGACTGGAGCGGGGTGCCCGTCAGCGCCCTGCTGCGCAGCGCCGGGCAGGCCCGGAGCCTGCTCGTGCACTCCGTCACCGGGTACTGGATCCGATTCCCGGTGAGCGACGTCAGCCGGCTGCTGCTGGCCACCCGCGTGGGCGGGGCTCCCCTGTCCGCTGGGCACGGATACCCGCTGCGCCTGGTCGCACCCGGCCGACGCGGGTACTGGTGGGTGAAATGGGTCGACCGCATCGAACTCCAGACGACACCCTGGTGGTGGCAGCCGCCGTTCCCGGTGACCTGACCGTGCGAAGGCCGGGGTGCGGGCGTTACGCGACCCGCGGGACGGAGGGCCGGGGATCGGTGCGGTGGCGGGCCAGGTGGGGCGGGGTGTGCGTGGGCTTGTCCTTGTAGACGAAGGCGCGGCGGAGTCCTGCGTACGGTTCGTCCGGGTCGAAGAAGTTGCGGGCCATGACGGCCAGTTCGGTGGCACGGTAGTCGGCCAGCGGGCGGTGCTGCGCGGGCGCCGCCAGCTGGCGGGCCTTAGCGGATAGCAGTCTTTGGTACGCGGGACCGTGGGCCAGTTGCTCGGCCAGGCCCGCCGCCTGCCCGCGGAAGCCGGCCGCGGTGTCGGCGATCACATGGTCGACCAGACCGGAGCGGAGCGCCGAGGCGGGCGTGACCGGCAGGCAGGCCTGGGTCAGCCGGGCCGCCTCGGCCGCGCCGACACGGCGGGGCAGGGTGTAGGTCCAGTACTCCGAGCCGTGCAGGCCCATCAGGCGGTAGTGCGGGTTGAGCACCACGCCGGACCGGCACCATACCTGGTCGGCGGCCAGTGCCAGCATCAGCCCGCCGGCCGCGGCATTCCCGGCCAGCGCGGCCACGGTGACCTGGCCGGTATTGGTCAGGATCGCGTGCACCAGGTCGTCGATGGCGTTGATGTTCCGCCAGGATTCGGCGGCGGGATCGGCGGCGGCCTCGATCACGTTCAGGTGGATGCCGTTGCCGAAGAAGTCCCGGGGCGGCCCGAGCACGATCGCCTTGACCGGGCGGCCCTGGGCGTGCCGGTAGGCGGCCAGCAGCCGGCGGCACTGGCCGGTGCTCATGGCCCCGCCAGGGAAACTGAACTCCAGGTAGCCGACCCCGCAGGACTCGCGGTAGCTGATCTGCCGGTACGTGCGGCGGACCGACGGCGTCAGCGGGGCGGGGACCTTGGGTACGCCGTCCAGTTCGCCGCGCAGTGCAAGGGTGGCGGGCAGCTTGAAGGTCTTCGGGCCGCCGGGCGCCGGGCGCCGGCGCAGCTGCGGGATCCAGATCGCCCCGTCCGCGGTAGCCCGGCAGATCGCGCCGTCCCGCCGGGCCAGGATCGTCCCGGGCCGGCCGCGCAGCTCGTCTTCGGGATGCCCGCCGAACAGGTAGAACTCGGTGTCGCCGATCGTGTCCAGCACGCCGGGGCTGGAGTCGGCGGCGCGCAGTTTGGCGATGATCGCCTCGGTGGGCTCGGCTGTCCAGTCGATTTTCCGGTCGGGCTGACGGCAGGGCGGACGGAGGCGACCGGCGACGTCCGTTCGGCCGTAATCTAGTGGCTCGGGCCGGTACCGGCCGGTCGTGAACCTGGCTACGGCCCGCAGCACCGCCTCGGCCGCGGCGTCCGCGACCTCGGTCCGGTACGCCGAGCTCTTCGAGCCGGCGGGCATCGTGAACTCGACGCTGGCCCAGATGTCACCGGCATCCATCTCGGCGTTGGCCTGCAGTACGGTGACGCCCCAGCGGGCGGCGCCGCCCATGATCGCCCAGTCCAGCGAGGACGGGCCGCGGTCGCCCATGGGGCCCGGGTGGACGATGAAGCACGGCCAGGCCGACCAGATGTCCGCGGGAATCGCCCTGGTCAGCATCGGGGCGATGATCAGGTCCGGGTCGTACCGGCGCACCCCGTCCCGCATCACGTCGTCCCCCAGCGCCAGCTCGACCGATACCTCGTGCCCGCGGTCGGCGAGTTCGGCATGCACGCGCTGCGTCATGCTGTTGTAGGCGCTGGCAATAAGCAAGATCCGCATCGACGTCCCCCCGTGACGGCCTTTCCCTGGCGGAGGGAGCCAGCGCGGCCCTGATACACCGACAACGGCGGACCTGGACGGTTCCGGCCGTCAGGCGGTCAGGTGCAGGATCGAAACCGAATCGCTCAGGCAGAGCCGGGCGAGCGCGGGCAGGATCGTCAGCCCGGCCGGCACGATGTCGGCGGGCGCCACGGCGCCGGCGTCGACCAGGTTCTCCAGTGCGTTGCCGCCGGGGTACCCGATGCGCTCCAGTTCTTCGAGGTCTTCTGGCCGCTCGCAGCGGTAGTTATCGGCGAAGGCGCCGATGAGCGCGTCGGCGGCCACCCGGGCATCCAGGCCCGGGACGGTGCCGTCCAGCGCCGGGATCAGGACCTTGATCACCTCGCCGAGCGGGTCATCCCCCACCGCCGCCCAGACCGGAACCGGAGCCGCGGGCGAGGCCGCGGCTCCGGTTCGGCGGGCGAGGGATTAGCTGGCGATGATGCCGGCGGGGGTGGCGCCGGCCGGGAGCTTGACCGGGGAGGCGGGCAGCTCGGTCAGGGTGCCGCCGGCGACGGCGAAGATGCCGACCGAGCCGATCTTGCTCTCGTCGACGTACAGGTAGCGGCCGTCGGGGCTGAGCCGGGCGTCGACGGCGCCGACGCCGCCGGTGGCAGCGACGGGGGTGCTGCCGAGCAGGGTCAGGGCGCCGCCGGGGGCGATCGAGAAGCGGGAGATCGTGCCGGACGCGGTGTTCACGGTGAACAGGAACCGGCCGTCGTGGCTGATCTCCACCCAGCACGGGGCCATCTGGTCATCGGCGAACGGGGAGCCCGCGACCGGGGTCAGGGTGCCGCGGAATGAGTCGGTGAACGCCGAGACGGTGCCGCTGTCGGCGGCGGTGTTGTGGGCGTTGGACACGAACAGCTGGCTCGGGTTGGTGGGCCGGAATTCACTGCCGAACGGGCCGAGACCTTGCGCCTGGAACGGCGAGCCGGGGGCCGGGGTCAGGCGCCCGCCGATGCTCACGGTGAAGCTGTCGATCTGGGAGGTGCCCACCCGGGTGCCGACCAGCTTGGTGCCGGTGCCGTTGAAAAGGACGTCGCCCGGCTGGGCGGCGGAGGGCAGCGTGACGGTGGAGCCCGGGATGCGGAACAGGTGTCCGCCGAGGAAGCGGAAGCCGGTGTAGTTGGTGGCGGCGGTCCCGGCGTTGGCCACGTAGACCAGGCTGCCGTGGACCGCGATGCTGACCGGCGTGGCCCCGCCGGAGGAGACGACGCCGCCTGGGACCCGGCTGAGCGAGCCGTTGCGGTTGACCCGCAGCACCGAGATCTGGTTGCTGCCGGCGTCGGCGGCGAGCACGAACCTGCCGCCGGCCGCGAACTGGATCGCGCCCTGGGACGCGAGCCCGGCGCCGGTGCCGCCCCCGCCGGCCGGGAACGGGGAACCGGGTTCGGTTGTGAGCGTGCCGTCGGCGTGCCGGTCGAAGGCGCCGATCGTGTTCGTCCCGGCCGTGTTGTCGTTGACGTAGACGTGTCCGGTCACGGGGGATTCGCCGGCCGAGGCGGACGCGGAGGCGGGGGCCGCCACGGCAATGGCGGGGGCCAGGCCGAGCAGCAGCGCGCCCGACCCGAGGGAAACAAGGTGTTTCTTCATACGTGATTGGTGTGGGCGGCGGCGCGAAGTCTTACCTGCGGTGGCCCGGTAAGATCCGCGGCATGACGGGGTTCGCGGAACAGCTGCGCGCGGGCGACGGGGTCTGCCGGCGGGGGCTGTGGCTGACGTTCCTGAGCCCGTTCGGCCTCGAGCTGGCGGGCGGTTGCGGCGCGGCGTGGATCGGGATCGACGTCCAGCACGGTGATCTCGATATTGCTGACGTCGCTCCGCTGGCGCGGGTCAGCCCGGTGCCCGTGCTCGTCCGGCTGGCGTCGCACGACGAGGCGCAGCTGGCCCGCGTGCTGGACGCCGGGGTCGACGGCGTGATCGTTCCCGCCGTCGAGTCGGCGGGGCAGGCCGGCGAGCTGGTGCAGGCCGCTTTTTTCCCGCCGCGCGGGCGGCGCAGCATGGGGCTGGCGCGGGTTTCCCTGCTCGGACGGCGTGACCAGCCGCTGCTGCTGCCGATGGTCGAGACGCGGGCGGGCCTGGACCACCTCGACGACATCCTCGGGGTCGACGGGGTGGACGGCGTCTTTGTCGGGCCCTACGACCTGGCTTTGTCGCTCGGGCAGAAGTCGGTGCTGGACGACGCCGTGGTGCCGGCGATCGTGTCTGTCCTCGAACGGACCCGCGAGCGGGGTCGCATCGCTGGGATCTTTACGGGAAACCGCGAGCTCACCGGGCTGCTCCCGGCCGTCGACCTGCTCGGCGTCGATACCGACGCGGCTGCCTTGCGCGCCGGGCTGAAGCTGATGTTCGGACCCGGCGGGGGGTCGGGATCATCTGTCTCGTGACGAGGATCCGTCCGGGCCGTGGCGGTCCCAGTGGCGGGCGTCGCGGGCCTCGCGGCGGCTGCGGCCGCCGGCCAGGAGCCTGACCGCGATGATGGCGACGGCCGGTACCCACGCGATGTGGAAGAGGTGACCGCTGAGCAGGGCGAGCACCGCGACGACGGCGAGGATGGTGACCGGGGCGACTGGCACGCGGGCGGGCCAGGCCCTCGCCGGGCTGACCGGGGAGGTGCTGGCCGCGCCGGTGGCGGTGGCCCCGGTCATGGAGGCCTGGCGCCGCGGCAGGTCGGTGAACAGGGCGGCCAGGTCGTCGGTGGTGCGGGCCTGGAGGGCACGGCCGGTGCGGTCCTCGAATTCCTCGGTGGTGAGGCGGCCGGCCTGGTAGTGCTCGCTGAGCTCGGCGATGGCCCGGTCGCGGTCGGCGTCGGACACGCGCAGGCTGCCGGACGGGTGGCCCTTGGTGGCGGTACTCATGTCCTGAACGCTACGGACCGGCGGGCGCGGGGGCATCGGCCCAGGAGTGGAGATCCGGATATCCATCCGTGGGTGGAGTTGGCCGTCAACCCGGCCGCGCGGGCGCGGCACGAACGCTGGAGCGGACTCCTGTAACTCCGGCACCGCCCGTACCACGCTAAATGGCGTGGATGCCGATGCCCGTGGTGCCAGAGGTCTCCGGTGTGCTGCCGGGGCTCCTGATACCGGGCTGGCGGCTGGCTCATACTGCATGGATGCCTCGTTCATGCTGCTCTGACGACATGGCTGGGGCATTCATGCAGTATGGTCCGGGTGCTGGAGTGGCGAGTGTGACGGAAGCCCTTGTCCGGGGCACGCCGCGGCCGGCCGCCCGGGCGCGAGCGGACCATGAACAACTCAAACCGAGCGGCATTGCTTCATGGGGGTATTTCGGCACCCGGTGACCGTCCCGGCCGGTTTTCCGCGCGGAAGGCTGCGGCATCTGATCACGGAACGATGCGGGTTATTTCCTACGAACCCTGGAGCTGCTTGAACGCGGGCCGACGGGCGTCGGGTCAGACGTGGAGCTCGTCCAGGTGCTGGTGGATATCGGAGGCGAACCGGCCGATCAAGCGGGCGAAGTCGCGCTGGTCCTCGGGTGGCCAGTCGGCGAGCAGCGTGACGAGCCACTGATGACGGGCCAGGAGGAAGCGGCTGATCGCCTCCTGCCCCTCGGCGCTGAGACGCAGCCGGCACACCCGCGCATCCTCAGCGCACCGGGCCCGGCTGACCAGGCCCAGGCGTTCGAGTCGCTGGGCCTTGCGGGTCACCGCCGGCGCGTCGATGCCCAGCCGTTCGGCCAGATCGGTGACGCGCAGGCTGCCCTTTTCCGCGTGCAGCGCGTAGAGGATCGCCAGCCCGGCCTGGTCGATGTCGAGACCCGCCTGCTTGAGGACGAAATCGTGCAGTCGGGCCTGCTTGAGCCGTCTGGCCAGCGTATGCAGCGCCGACTCGATGCTGGAGATCGTCTCGTCGTCCACCGGTACCCCCTTCCAGGGAGGCCGGCCCAGGCCGGACTTGAGGCCCGAGCGTAGCATATTAATTGTGTGCGGCAAGCAATCGATCTTGGTTAGAGTACTTGCCTGCGTCAAACAACATCAAAACGGGGAGCAACAAATCGGGGTGACGGGACATGCACGTGATAGGGGCGTGGGGGCACGCCCGTGGTACGGGGTCACGAGACAGGCTCGCGGTAGGAGCGACGGGGCACGTCCGTAGTACGGGGCGACGAAACGGGGCCGCTATAGGGGCGGCGGGGCCGGCCGGACTGGGCGGCTGGCGGCAGATGACCGGACTGGGCGGCTGGCGGCGGGTAGCCGGCCGGATCCGCTGGCGGCGGGTGGCTAGGGAGCTTGTGCTCGTGGCGGTGTTCCTCGCGGTTTACGAGGAGATCCGCTGGCACATGGTGCAGGCGGGCGGTGCGGCGGCCAGCCACGCGCTGTCGGTCGTCTCGGCCGAACGGGCCCTCGGCCTGTTCCACGAACGGGCCGTCCAGGCGGTGTTCACGCCGTGGGACAGCGTTACGGACGTGTTCAACACGTACTACGGGGGCACGCACTTCCTGGTCCCGGCCGCCATCCTGGCCTGGCTGCTGCTGCGTCATCCCGAACGGTACGCCCGCGCGCGCACGGCCCTGGCGGTGATGACGGCGGCGGCGTTCGTCTGCTTCTGGCTCTACCCGGTGGCGCCGCCGCGGCTGCTGCCGGCCAGTTTCGGGTTCGTCGACACGCTGCGGGCCGGGGCATCCGGGCACCTGGAGGGCAGCCTGATCAGCACGGCGGGAGACCAGTACGCGTCGATGCCCAGCCTGCACGTGGCCTGGGCGGTCTGGTGCGCGCTGGCGCTGTACCCGATGGTCCGGCACTGGGCGCTGCGCGCGCTCGTGGTCGCGTACCCGGTCATGACCACGCTCGTGGTCGTGGCGACGGGCAACCACTACTTCCTCGACGCCGTGGCGGGAACGCTGCTGGCCTGCCTGGTATGGGCCGTCGTTTCACGGACGGCCCGGACCGGCGGCGAGCCGGGACCGCGTCCCGGCGATCAGGATGGCGACGCCGAACCGGAACGAGACGTCGTGGTCGTCGGGCGGGCGGTGCACGACCCCAACGGCTTGTTCGGCTAGACCAGGCTGGCTGGGTAGGTCACCTGGATCTCGGTGATCGCGGGCGGGAAATCGCGCCTGTTGTTGGTGATGAACCGGTCGGCGCCCATGCCCACGGCGGTGGCCAGATGGGTGGCGTCCGCGGCCTTGAGCCGGTACCGGCCGGACAGGGCGGTCGCAAGTTCAGCAGTGGCCCGGTCGACCGGACGTAGGTCCAGCCTGGCCAGCAGTGCAGCGAGGATGCGGACCTCGTCGACTGCACCGTCGCGCAGCGGCCTGCCGAGGACCTCAGGGAGCAGCAGGACAGAGCCAAGGCCCGCCGTCGCCGGAGCCGCGGACCGGAACAGTGCTGCAACCCGCTCGCCCAGCGGATGACCGGGTACAGCGGCGTAGATGAGTACGTCGGCGTCGAACGCATCCACTACCGGGCATCCCGGCCGGCCCTGATCGCAGCGATCAATTCCTCGGCCCGCTGCGCGGTCAGCCCTGTGTCGTCCGGCCATGGCTCTGCCGCCGCCTGGGTAAGCAGCTCATGGATCCGCCCCGCGTCCTCGAGCACGACGTCGGCCCGGCGGTTGCGCAGCACGTCGGGCCGGACCAGGACGGCCACCGTGCGGCCGTACCGGGTGATCGTGATTTCCTCACCATCCTCGACACGAGACAGGAGTTCGGGGAGGGCAGCCCGGGCTTCGGAGACGGTCATCGATGCCATGACAGAAATTGTACATCGTTGTACATAAGCGTACGACTATCGGCCGGGCCGTTCGCTGAGCCAGATGGAGAGGTGGGCGGGTTCCAGGGCGATATGGACCGAACGGGCCAGGTCTTCTGTTACCGCGTCGGCGTCGAGCTCTTCGGTGAGACGAGCCGCGAACGCGGCTATCGGAACGTTACCGCTGTGCGGTCAGAGCATCAGGACCAGCATGTAGCCCATGGTGATCCCCATGGTGATCTTGCAGATCGCGGCGCAGCGGGGGGCGAGGTAGGCACGTGCAGTTTCGGCGGTGGGGCTGCCGCTGCCGCCAGTGGCTGGGGTGGTCGCGAGCGCGAGGGCGGGGGCGCGCAGGGTGACGCGGTCGCCGAGCCAGACGACGTAGCCGAACAAGAACAGGGCCAGCGGCAGGGTCAGGAACGAGAAGCGAGACTCCGTCGCGGTCATCGTCATGCTCATGCCGCTCGTGGCGGCGCCGGCCGCGGCCGAGGCAGGCAGGATCAGGAACATGAAGACCATCGCGGCGCACTCGACCAGGTGCGGCAGGGGGTGGGAGGAGCGCCAGGGGCTCGGCTGGCCGCCGCGGCGGCCCTGGAGCATGCGGTAGCCGAACCACACCGCGGCCGCGGCGAAGACGACTTCCCATATCGCGCTGGGCAGGGTGCGCAGGCCGGAGACGAACATCCCGGCCATGGCGACGCCCATGACGACGTGGGCACCGTCTGTGTCGAGTTCGGTCGGACGATGCCAGCCGCGGGCGACGACGAGGCGGCCGGCGCAGTAGACCGCGACGGCGAGGCTCGCGGCCGCGAAGATGGCGGTGAGCCAGGCGGGGCCGCCCACGTCAGGCCTCCTTCACTGGTATGGCAGGCGCTGGCACGGCAGGCCTTGGCGCGGCGGGCCAGAAGGCCAGGGCCAGCAGGGCCAGCAGCGGGCCGGATTCGGGGTCGGTGGCCATGCCGGTGAACAGCTCGCCCATGCCCTGGGCCAGCCACAGCGCGGCGGCCAGGACGACGGCCAGCACGATGGCGGCGCGCAGGATGGGCGCGGGCAGGTAGACGGCGACGGCCACCAGGGCGAGCAGGACCGCGAGGACGATGGACGCGGCCAGGCCGTGGTGGTTCAGCGCGCTGGCGGCGTGGGTGTCGATCCAGGCGAGCCAGACCGGGGCGCCATCGGCGCCGCCGGTGAGCATGCCGCTGATAGCGCCGGGGGCGCGGGACGCGGGCAGCAGGGCGAACGCGGCCAGGCTGCCCCAGAGCACGAGCCAGACGGCCCGGGCCGGGCGGCGGCCTACGACGCGTTCGGCCACTGAGGGTGCGGCGGGGTCGCGGTCGGCGGGCCAGAGCAGGACGGCGAGGATCGCGTAGAGGATGACCGGTCCCGGGGCGCCATTGACCGGGCTGGCGGTTCCGGCCAGGATGCCGCCGAAGCCCTCGCCGAGCCACCAGACGGCCAGCGACCACGCGATCGACGCGGCGAGCGCGAGCCGCAGCGTGGGGCGCCAGGCGATGCCGAGACCCAAGGCCAGCTGGATGGTGGCGAAGATGGCGTTCAGCACGACCACGTGGTGGTCGATAAGGCTCGCCGACCAGGTGATCGGGCCACTCACCACGCCCGGATTGCCGGGCGCGCTCTCCGCCAGCATGTCCGGGAAGCTCGTGGTAAACATGGACGGCTGGAACTGCAGGATGCCGTCAAGCACCCAGATGACGCCGAGGGCGAGCTGGAGCTTGCGGCGCGCATCGAGCGCGGCGACGCCGACGGCGTCTCCGGCCTGGACAGCGGGCCTGGCCTGAGCGCGGCCGACCGCGAGGCTCTCGCTCATACGGTGCTCCCTTTGCGGAATTAATACGACGGTAAAAGACGACTTACGGATCAGGCAAGAGAATGGTCGAATCGGAGAGCTGAATACCCGGTTTTCGAACCCGGGCCGGGTATTAGATAAACCCCTCACGGGTATTAAATAAACCCGGCCCGGGTATCTTCCGGAATTCGGTTACCGCAGCATTCAGCTGGTGAAGGTGGGGTCGCCGCCGCGGACCGGGGCGACCCGGCCCTTGGGCTCCTCCCAGTCCTCCTGGCGGCCGAGCGCCGTCATGTCCAGGTAGGTGTAGGCGTTCCCCACGTACTCGGTGCCGCGGGCGAAGGCCGAATAGGTGTGATAGATCTCGTCGCCCTCGCGCAGGAAGCAGCTGTAGCCGGGCATCTCGGCGGAGCGGTCGCCGCCGAGCAGGTCCGGTTCGGCCCGGTAGTTGTACTCGGCCAGGCCGCGGTCGACGTCCAGGCTGACCTGGTAGTCGTAGTTGAAGTCGCTGCCGTGGGTGGAGTACCAGGGGGCGACGGCCCAGCCGCGTTCGGCCGCCGTCGCGGCGAGCTTGTCGTACGGGGCGCGGGAGGCCAGCACGAACGCGGTGTCCCGGGAGGCGACGTGCCTGAGCACGCCCGGGGAGAGCTCGTCGATCGCGGCCGAGCAACCCGGGCAGGGCTTGTCCCAGTCCGGGCCGAACATCACGTGCTGCACGATCAGCTGCTGCTTGTCCCCGAACAACTGGGCCAGCGTGACCTTTCCGTCCGGGCCCTCGAAGACGTACTCCTTGTCCACCTTGACCATGGGCAGCCTGCGCCGGTCGGCGTTGAGCGCGTCATGGGAGCGGGTGAACTCCTTCTCGCGTGCCAGCAGCCGGCGCCGGGCGTCGAGCCACTGCTCGCGGGAGACGACATCGGGAAGACTCATCGCGAAACCTCCTGTGAGTGAACGGGTCAGGGGTTCTGACTCCCGTCACAGGTACGACGAACCGGTTCGGCCCGGATGGACAGCCCGTCAGGACCGAAGGCGGCGCCAGACGACGGACTCCCAGGGGCGGAGCTTCAGCCCCGGGGGCGGCTGGAGCGGGTCATCGCCGTGAAGGCTGGTCAGGACGACGTGGGCGTCCGTCCAGTCGGCGCCTAGGGACAGGGCCGCGTCGACCACGTCGGCGGAAAAGTTGGCTGCGATCAGGAGCTCGGCCTCGGCGGTCCGGCGCAGGAAGGCCCAGATCGCGGGGTGGTCCGGCAGGAGCAGCTCGAAGTCGCCGTCGGTGACGACCGGGTCCTCGTGACGCAGCGCGATCAGCCGGCAGTAGTGCTCGAAGACCGAGCCGGGGACGCCGACCTGGGCGGCCGCGTTGACCGTGGTGTGGTCGGGGTTGACCGCCAGCCAGGGCGTGCCGGTGGTGAAGCCGGCGCCCGGGGACGCGTCCCACTGCACCGGGGTCCGGCCCTGGTCGCGGCTCATCTTGGCCATCGCGGCCAGCAGCGCGGGCAGGTCGGCGCCGGGCCGTTCGGCCGCCTCGGCGTAGAACCGGAGCGTCTCGATGTCGCGGTAGTCGGTGACCGCGGTGAACGGCGAGTTGGCCATGGCCAGCTCGTCACCCTGGTACACGTACGGGGTCCCGCGGTGCAGGTGCAGGACGGTGGCCAGGGTCTTGGCCGAGGCGACCCGGTGCAGGCCGTCATCGCCGAACCTCGATACCGAACGGGGCTGGTCATGATTGCCGAGGTAGAGGGAATTCCAGCCTCGCTCGGCCAGGCCCAGCTGCCAGTCCGCCATCGCGGCCTTCAGGTCGGGCAGGTGCAGCGGGCGCAGGTCGAACTTGTTCGCCCCCATGCCCAGCTGGACGTGCTGGAACTGGAACACCATGTCCAGCTCGTGCCGGGCCGGATCGGTGAACAGCACCGCTTCGGGCACGGTGACGCCGGGCATCTCGCCGACGGTGAGCACGTGCGCGTCCCGGCCGGCGAACACCTCCTGGTACATCTCCCGCATGAACTCGTGGTTGCGGGGACCGCAGATGAAGTACTGGAAGGCGGGTCCGTACCGGGACCCGGGGCGGGCCGTCGTGCCCGGCAGGGACGTGTCCTTGCTGATCATGTTGATGACGTCCATGCGGAAGCCGTCCACGCCGCGGTCCAGCCACCAGCGCATCATGGCGTAGACGGCCTGACGGACCTCGGGGTTCTCCCAGTTCAGGTCGGGCTGTTTGATGGAGAAGAGGTGCAAGTAGTACTGCCCGGTCTTCTCGTCAAGGGTCCAGGCGGGGCCCGTGAAGAGGGATTCCCAGTTGGGGGGCGTGTCCCGCCACCAGTACCAGTCCCGCTTGGGGTTGTCGCGGCTCGAGCGGGACTCGATGAACCAGGGATGTTCGTCGGAGGTGTGGTTGACTACCAGGTCCATGACCAGCTTCATGCCGCGGGCGTGCAATTCCGCGATCAGCTCGTCCAGGTCGGCCAGGGTACCGAACAGCGGGTCGATGTCGGTGTAGTCGCTGATGTCGTAGCCGTTGTCGTCCATCGGCGAGCGGTAGACCGGGGACAGCCAGACCACGTCCACGCCGAGGCGGTGCAGGTAGTCGACGCGGGAGATGATGCCGCGCAGGTCGCCCACGCCGTCGCCGTCGGAGTCGGCGAAGCTGCGGGGATAGACCTGGTAGACGACCCAGCGGCGCCAGTCCCCGGTACTACGACCGGACAAGGCGGGCGATGGCTTCGGAGGCTTCCTTCACCTTGGCGTCGGCTTCGGGGCCGCCGGCCTCGATGGCCTGCGTCACGCAGTGGCCGAGGTGGTCCTCGACCAGCCCCAGCGCGACCGCCTGCAGCGCCCGCGTCACCGCGGACACCTGGGTGAGCACGTCGATGCAGTACGTGTCGGACTCCACCATGCGCTGCAATCCCCGTACCTGACCCTCGATCCGCCGTAGCCGCTTGAGGTAAGCGTCTTTGTCCTGCGTATAGCCGCGCATGATCCAACTGTAAGGGTTCGGGCTGGCCGGGGTAACCTCGCGGCATGCGCGACGACACCATCGCGGCCTTCCTGGACCAGCTGGCCGCACGCGTTTCTGCCCCGGGCGGCGGTGCTACCGCCGCCCTGCACGCCGCGCAGGCCGCGGCGCTGCTGGCCATGGTCGCCCGGTACAGCGACGGCCCCAGGTACGACGCCGGGCTGATAAACCGCATCGTCACCGAGGCCGACGCGCTCCGCGAGGACGCGCTCGCGCTGGCCGATGCCGACGCGAAGGCCTTCGGTGCGGTCGCCGAAGCGTACCGGCTGCCGCGGACGACGGAGCGGGAAACCTCGGCCCGTTCGGCTGCCATATCCTCAGCCCTGGCCGGCGCCGCACGTCCTCCCGCCGACGTCGTGCGCACGGCCCTCCTCCTGGTCAGCCTGGCCGAGGACCTGTTGCCCGCGGGGAACCGCAGCGTGATCACGGACGTGGCCGCCGCGGCCGAGGCGGCCCGCGCGGCCGCGGTGACCGCGCGGCTGATCATCGAGGTCAACCTGAAGGGGATCACGGACCCGGTGCTGGCCGAGGAGCTCGGGGCCGCGGCGGCGGCGGCAGGCCCGGTGGCCGAACGGGCCGATGCGATCGTCGCCGCGGTACGGGCGGAGGTCGCCCGATGAGGTCGGCACTGTGAGCCAGGTCATGTCCGGCCGCGAGCTGGCCGCCTCCATCAGGACCGAGACCGCGGCCCAGGCCGCCGAGCTCACCGCGGCGGGGCGGACCCCTACGCTGGCGGTGGTCACCGCCACCGCCGACGAGGCCACCGCCTGGTACGTGCGGTCGCTGTCCCGGGCGGCGGCCAAGGTCGGCATAGCCTGCGACGTCACCGATCTGGGCCCGGCTTCGCCGTCGCGGCCCGAGTCGCCGGACGCGGCCGTGGAGAGCATCCGGGTGGAGCTGATCGCGCTGAGCGAGAACCCGCTGATCCATGGCATCGTGCTGCAGACGCCGCTGCCGGGCGGGGCGCGGCTGGCCGACCTGGCGTCGCTTATCGACCCGGCCAAGGACGTCGACGGGGCGAACCCGACCTCGCTGGGGCGGCTGATGACCGGGCTGCCGGCCTTCGCGCCGGCCACCGCGGCGGCAGTGCTGGCGCTGCTGGATCATTATGAGGTGACGCTGAGCGGGCGGCGTGCGGTGGTGGTGGGACGTTCGGCCGTGGTGGGCAAGCCGGTGGCGCAGCTGCTGCTCGCCCGGGACGCGACCGTGACCGTGTGCCACTCGCGGACCGTGGACCTCGCGGCCGTGACGTCGGCGGCCGAGGTGCTTGTGGTGGCAGCGGGACGAGCGGGGCTGGTGGGACGTGGGTTTGTTGCCGCTGATGCTGTCGTGGTGGATGTGGGCACCAACGCTACAGCGGAGGGCGGGCTGGCCGGGGACGTCGACCCGGCGGTCGCGGAGGTGGCGGGGGCGCTCAGCCCGGTGCCGGGCGGGGTCGGGCCGGTGACCACGGCGCTGCTGCTGCGGCACGTGGTGGAGGCAGCTACCGCTGTTCCGGTGTTACCGGCGGCGCCGAGGCGAGCATGCTGCGGTAGACGGCGATCAGGGCGGCCTTCTGGTCGTCGCCGAGGCGCGGGTCGGCGGCGATGGCGTCCTCGGTGCCCGGGACGTTCGGCTGTCCGTTGTCGGTGGCCTCGGTGGCCTCGCCGGCGATCACGTCGATCAGGCCGGCCTGGGCCATCAGCGTTTCCGCGGAAACGTTGAGCGCGCCGGAGATGGCCTTGAGCACCCGCACCGAGGGCTGGTGCAGGCCCCGCTCGACCTGGCTGAGGTACGGATTGGACAGGCTGGTCAGCTCGGCGAGCTGGCGGAGCGACAGGTTGGCGCGCTTGCGCTGCTCGCGGATGAAGGCGCCGAGTGCTTCCCGCTGCGCTTCCCACGGGTCCGTCATGGCGGCGCCTCCTCTGGCCGTTTTGCTAAGTATAGTACGCGCCAGCCCCGGCGTACCGGGGCTGGCGCGTACTGTGACGTGCTGGTGCCTGCTTGGCTACCTTGGCTTGCCTGGCTTACTTGGTGCTGTCCTCGGTGCCCGGGGTCAGCGCGCTCGTCGCCTTGAGGACCTCCACGGCGAACTTGCGCTGGCTGGCCAGAAGCTGCTCGGCGAAGTCGTAGGCGCTGGCCACGACCTCCTCCGGCTTGGGCAGCTTGTCCGCGAACGGCATGTCCATCGCGGGGACCTTGGGGGTAATGGACTGGACGGTCTCGACCCAGGTCTTGATCGCGTCGATGACGCTCTCCTGGCTCTTGCGGACCGTGGTCAGAATGTCGTTCTGCAGGTCCTGCGTGGGGGTGCTAGGCATGACCTTGCCTCCTTGGTCTTGCTGGGCCTTGCTCGGTCTGGGCCTTGCTCGGTCTTACTTGCTGTCGCCGTTGCCGGGCAGCAGCGGAGCGGCGGCCTTGACCACCTCGTCGGCGAACTTGCGCTGGCTGCTGAGCAGCTTCTGGGCGAAGTCGTAACCGTTGGCCACGACGTCCTGCGGCTTCGGCAGCCGGTCGGCGAACGGCACGTCCACCGCGGGGATCTTGGGGGTGATCGTCTGAACGGTGTCGACCATGGACTTGATCGCGTCGAGGGCCATCTCCTGGCTCTTGCTGACGATCGACAGGAACTGGTCCTGCAGTTCCTGCTGGGTGCTGGTGCTGGTGCTGGCCATTGTCTGTGCCTCCTGTTGGTTTCTTCTGCTAACTTTACCAAGCAATGCTTGGCATGTCAAGCAGAGATGCTTGATTTAATTTGCGGCCGTGAGCGGCGGCGCTGGCGCTGGCGTCAGCTGGTGCCGGTGGCCTTCGGCGCGCGGGGGGTGGTGGCCGGCTTCGGGGCGCTCTTGGCGGCCGCGGGCTTGGGCGTGGCCGACTTGGCCGCCGGGCTCTTCGGCGCGGCGGGCTTGTTCGCGGCGGGCTTGGGCGCGGCGGGCTTGGGCGCGCTCTTGGCGGCCGGGGGCTTCGGTGCTGCCTTGGGGGCGGTCGCGGCGGGCGCCTTGGGGGCCGGGGCCTTGGGGGCGGTCGCGGCGGGGGCCTTGGGCGCGGTCTCGGCGGGGGCCTTGGGCGCGGTGGTCACTACGGCCTTCGGCGCGCTCGGGGCGACCTCGGCGGCCGGCTTCGGCGCAGCGGGTTCCGGCGTGGCGGGTTCCGGCGTGGCCTGTTCCGGCGTGGCCTGGACCACGGCCTGCTGGGCCGCATGAGCGGTCTCGGTCACCGCGGTCTTCGCGGCCGCGGCCGTCTTCTCGGCCGCCGCGACGGCATCCTTCCTGGTCACGTCCTGCCAGGTGCGCTTGCTGCTGACCGGGACCAGCGGCTCGGTGGCCGCCATCAGGTCTTCGGTGAACTTGCGCTGGATGGCGAGCAGGTGCTCAGCGAAGTCATAGCTGCTGGCCACGACGTCTTCCGGCTTGGGCAGCTTGTCCGCGAACGGCACGGTGACGGACGGCAGCCTGGGGAGCTTGTCCGTAAGCGGCCCGTAGACGGACGGCAGCCTCGGGGTGACGGTCCTGACCGTCTCGACCCAGGTCTTGATCGCGCGGATCGCGGCTTCCTGGCTCTTGCGCGTGGCGGCCAGGAACTCTTCTGGCAGGTCCCGCGTGGGGGTGCTGGCCATGTTTTGCCTCCTCATGAACTTCTCTGCAAACTTTACCAAGCATGATTGAGATGTCAAGCGTGGTGCTTGGCAAATGAAGCGCGACGGCCTGCGGCCGCGGGGCCACGGGGCCACAGCAGGCGGAGCAGCGGCCTGCCGCGCCAGCGGCCTGCCGGGACAAGGACCGCCAGGGCAGCCGCCTGCCGGCGCAGGAACCGCGGGGCAGCAGCTCCGCAGCACTGCCGGCGACGCAGCTCCGCGACCGAAAGCGCGCTCCTGAGCGGGTCAGCGTTCCAGGACCTCCTGCTCGAGGCCGTCGCGGTTGCGTGCACGCCGACCCGTTCGGCTAAATCTCGCGACTCCCATGGGAAGCGGGACGCAAACCTCAGCCAGCGGGCGAATTCACGCCGCACGGCTGCTCATGCGGCGTGGATGCCGCGTTCGTGTTGTTTGACGCCATGCGTTCGGCTCAAGTTGATCATGATGGATCGCGCTTAGGCCTCAATTCCGGTGCCCATGCGGATTCGGGAGGCTTCTGTGACTAGTGGTGCACGCCCGCCCGCCCGGCCTGCCCCGGTCATACGACATGGATGCCTCGTTCATGCTGCTGGGACGACATGAACGAGGCATCCATGTCGTTAGAATCCGCGGTCTCGGGCGGGAGTACGGGACAAATGTTGGCTGTGGGGTTATTGAGGTTAGTGGTGTGAGGTCAGGGTGCGCGGTAGACCCGCATGGGACGGTCTCGTCGAGCAGGGTGAGGCGGACGCCGACCTGGCGGGCCGCCTCGGCGGCGGCGCCGGCCTGGGCGGTGACGGTGGCGGTCCTGGCGGCCATCTCGCCGTAGTCCTCCAGGCAACGCTCGTGGTGGTGGCCGTGGGCGGACCATAGCGTTCGGGTTAGGCCGGCCCCGGTGTTACGTACTACAAGTTGTAGGAGTTGACTGGGATCGTGGTCGATCAGCAGTACCTGTTCGAGGCGCGCCAGATGCAGGCGCTCTCGCTGATCGTGCACATCCCGCTGGTCTGCTTCGGCATCGCCTTCCCCGCGCTGGTCCTGTTCGCCGAGTGGCGGTACCTGCGCACCGGGGATCCGCTGTACCGGACGCTGGCCCGGCGCTGGTCGAAGATCATGCTGGCGCTGTTCGCGGTGGGGGTGGTCACCGGGACGATCCTGTCGTTCGAGCTGGGGCTGCTGTGGCCGGTGTGGATACAGGACTTCGGCAACGTGTTCGGCCTCGGGTTCACGCTGGAGGGGTTCTCGTTCTTCGTCGAGGCCATCTTCATCGGGATCTACGTGTACGGCTGGGACCGGCTCAAGCCGCGATGGCATTTCCTGTCCGGCCTGCCGATCGCGCTGGCCGGGATCACCGGCTCGCTGTTCGTCATCTCCGTCAACGCCTGGATGAACCACCCCACCGGGTTCCGGCTGGCCGGCGGGCGGGCGGTGGACGCGCACCCGTGGTCCGCGCTGTTCGCCAACCCGTTCTTCTGGAGCGAGTACGTCCACATGTACTTCGCCGCCTACATCGTGTGCGGCTTCCTGATGGCCGGCGCGTACGCCTGGGCGATCCTGCGCGGGCGGCACGGCCGGTACGAGCGGACCGGCCTGGGCATCTCGCTGTCCGCCGCGGCCGTGGCCGCGCCGCTGCAGGTCGTGGTCGGTGACTGGGCGGCCAGGGACGTGGCGAAGGCCCAGCCGGTCAAGCTGGCCGCGCTGGAAGGGCTGGCCACGACCACCCGGGGCGCGGCCGAGCACCTGCTGGGCTGGTACAACGGGCACGCCGTGGTGTACGGGATCGAGATCCCGCGGCTGCTCTCGCTGCTCGCCTTCCATAATCCGAACGCCACGGTCAAGGGCCTGAGCATCGTCCCGCTGGCGGACCAGCCGCCGGTGAACGTGGTCCGGTTCGCCTTCCAGGCCATGGTCGGCATCGGCACGCTGCTGGCCCTGCTCGGCCTGGTCTATCTGTTCCTGCGGCTGCGGCGCGGCCGGCTGCCCACGGCGCGGTGGTTCTGCTGGGCGGTCCTGCTGGCCGGGCCGCTGTCGGTGGTGGCGCTCATCTCCGGGTGGGTCACCACCGAGGTGGGCAGGCAGCCCTGGATCGTCTACGAGGTGATGCGGGTCGACGCGGCCGTCACCGGGGCGCGGTTCATCCCGTTCGGATACGGCGCCCTGTGGCTGGTCTACATCGGGCTGGGCGGCGCGGTCTTCTGGCTGCTGCGGCGGTTCAGCCGGGTGCCCCTGGAGCCGGAGAGCACCGATGCTGGCTGACGTGCCGATGGTGTTCATCCTGGTCGGGATCGCCGCCTACACCGTGCTGTCCGGGGCGGACTTCGGCGCCGGGCTGTGGACGCTGGCGCCGGGCGGCGGATCAGGGTTGCAGGCGGGCGCGGCGGCGACCCGGGATCACACCCGGCACGCCATCGGGCCGGTCTGGGAAGCCAACCACGTCTGGCTGATCTTCGTGCTCACCGTTGCGTGGACGTGTTACCCGGGCGCGTTCGGTTCCATCGTTTCGACCCTGGCCGTCCCCTTGCTGATCGCCGCGATCGGGATCATCTTCCGCGGCACCGCCTACGCCCTGCGCAGCCAGTTCTCCCGCGACGAGGAGCACGGCGTGCGCCTGGTGGAGTACCTGTTCGCGCTGTCCTCGGTGCTCACCCCGTTCGCGCTGGCCACGGTGATCGGCGCGATCGCGACCGGGCGCGTGCCGGTCGGCAACGCCCGCGGCGATCCGGTCACATCCTGGCTGAACCCGGTCTCGGTGCTGGCCGGGGTGCTCGCGGTGGCCTTCTCCGGGTACCTGGCCGCGGTCTACCTGGCCGCCGACGCCCAGAGATTGGCCGAACGGGCCCTGGTTCACGATTTCCGCATCCGGGCCCTCGTCTCCGGCGTGGTGGCCGGCGCGCTGGCGCTCGCCGGGCTGCTGGTGATCCGCGTCTCGGCCCCGTCGCTCTGGCACGGGCTGACCAGCGGTCTCGGGCTGGCGCTGGTTCTCGTCAGCGCGCTGGCCGGGGTGGTGACGATGGTGCTGGTGTTTTTTGGCCGGTTCGGGCCGGCCCGGGCGTCGGCGGCGCTCGCGGTGGCGGCGGTCATCGCGGGCTGGGCCGCGGCGCAATCGCCGTTCGTGCTGCCCGGGCTGACCGTGGCCGAGGCGGCGGCGGGGCGGTCGACGCTGATCGCGACCATCGTCGGGGTGGCCGTGGGTGCGGTGGTGCTGGTGCCGTCGCTGGCCGTGCTGTACTCGCTGGTGCTGCGGGGGCGCCTGGATACTGCTGTGGTCTCGGACCCCGGGGCGGCCGGGTCGGGCGGGGCGGCTGGCTCGGGCGGGGCGGCTGGCTCGGACGGGGTGGCCGGCTCGGGCGAGGTGCCGCGTGCGGCCGGGCGCCGGCCTCCGCGGGTTTCGCTGGCCGCGGGGTTCGCGGTCGTGACCCTGGTGGCCGGGGCCGGGCTGCTGGTGTTCGCCGACGCGGCCTGGGCGAACGGCCTCGGCGCGGTGGCGCTGATCGCGTGCGCGGTGACGGTCTTCGCGCTGGCGTCGAGGCCGGCCGCGGAGTTACGGGGATATGGTCGCATAGCCGCGCCCGCCCGTACCAAGCCGTACTGCATGACTGCCGCGTTCATGCTGCTTGAGCTGCATGAACGCGTCATCCATGTCGTATGAGCAGCTGGGCGGGCATTTATCACACGTCACGGCAGCCTGCCAGGAACGCAGTAGCACCAGAGGTCGAGGCCGGATCGCCCGCTGGCCCGGCGGCTCGGGTCGGCCGGAACCGCGGATCAGGTCATCGACCGCACGCCGGCCCTCGGCGATCTCCGCTACGCCAGGGCTGTTACCTCGGTAGCTGGTATCTGATCGAGATATGTCGGTCCTGGGGGTCGGTGGTACGCAGACCTAATGTTGGGGTATCAAGCGGTTAGCGGGGTGAAAATTAATGCCCCGGAACGCGTGCGGAGGTCATTGATGCGTCGCCTGTGGATGTCTTTGCTGCTCGTGCCGGTCATGGTCGCGGCCGTGGCCTCCGCGGCCTGGGCCTCACCCGCGACATCGGCAGCCCGGACGGCGCCGGCGGCCCGGACCGCTCCGGCCGCGCCGGCCGCGGCCGCCCGCGCGCTGCAGCCGGGCATGAAGGGCCCCAAGGTCAAGGCTTTGCAGCGGCGGCTGGCCGCGCTGAAGTACTACCCGGGCGCGATCGACGGCAGGTTCGGCACCAACACGCTCGAGGCGGTGTGGGCGTTCTACGAGGCGCAGGGGATGAAGCCGCACAGCTACGTGAGCTCCGCGATGAAGTGGAGGCTGGCCCACCCGCGGGCGCCCAAGGTGCTGGTCAAGCACGGCGCCGCCAACCGGATCGAGGTCAGCCTGTCCCGTGAGATCCTCGTGCTGTACCGCAACCACAAGGTCCGGCTGATCAGCCACGTGTCGACCGGCGGGCACTATTACTACTGCTCCCCCGGCGGCGGCTGCGGGTACGCGGTCACCCCGACCGGTAACTTCCGCACGGTCGTGTTCATGCGCGGCTGGGTGCACGTGCCGCTGGGCGAGATGTTCAACCCGGTGTTCTTCATCGGCACCGCGTTCGCGATCCACGGCGACACCGACGTGCCGCTGGCCCCGGTCTCGCACGGCTGCGTGCGGATCCCGATGGACATCGCGAAATTCTTCCACAAGCTGGTCAAGGTCCCGGGCGAGCGGGTCTACATC
>Ga0081540_1000599_pt1 | contig 34444 bp, 34 predicted proteins | sample TabmetS2T1R1_FD_71024 | JGI IMG/M metagenome (GOLD analysis project Ga0081540, IMG submission 71024) | Tabebuia heterophylla rhizosphere microbial communities from the University of Puerto Rico - S2T1R1 | ecosystem: Host-associated > Plants > Roots > Rhizosphere ...
TCTGGAGCACTTTCCACGTGCCCTGACTCGTAGGGTGGGTTAGGCGCGATTCCCGCGTGGTGACTGTCCCACGTGAGAGTGCAAGCGCCGTAACCCACCGGCTGACTCACACGGTGGGTTACGGCGCCGACGCAGTGCACGTTGCCTCTCAGTGCCGGTGCGGCGCCTAACCCACCCTACGAACGCTGCGTGGCCAGCCTATCCACCTCTCCTGATCCTTTGAGCGATCACGGGTCGGTGCAGGTCGAGCCAACTCAACGCGTCAGACGCGTTCACACGACAATAGAAAGTCGACCAGTCCGGATCCTCCACCGACTCTTCCTGGAGTTTGTCTCTTGCGTATTGCAGCACCTCGCGAAGCTCCTGGTAACGCGGCCTTCGCTCGAGGGCGTCGGCAACCCATGGTGCCGTCCAATCGCGCCCAGCGAGGAGCACGATCGTGTCGGCATCGGCTTCCTCGAACCAGGGCGTCGAATCGAATTGCACGGCGTGCTCATTGTCGCTGCTGTGACATACGGCCCGGATCATAGGCGCCTCCTAGTGCATCAGCAGGACCGGCCGCGTGTTGGCGTGCTGCAGCACGTCGTGCGTGGCGCCTCCCAGGAACATCTCGCGTAGACGGCTGTGCGAGTAGGCGCCCATCACCAGGAGCCCGATGTTCTCCTCGGCGGCTGTCGCAAGCAGCGTGTCCCCGACCGCGCGCAGATGCGGCGCGACCACGCGCGCCGTCGCCTCGATGCCGTGGCAACGCAGATAGGCGAGCGCCTCGGCCTGCGAGGCGGCGCGCCGCTCGGCGTCACGGTCGACGCTGACCAATTGCACCGACCGGGCGAGCCTGAGGAACGGCAGAGCGGCCGACACGGCGTGCCAGCATTCCGGGCTCTCGTCCCAGGCGATCATGGCAGCGGCGGTGAGAGGCGTCAGCGCGCGTGTGGGTGCGAGCAGCACCGGCCGGCGTGCATGCATGAGCGACCGTTCGGCTATCTCCTTGAGAGAGTCGACCACGGCGGCGCTCGCTGCCACGATCAGGTCGAAGGCAGCGGCGCGCCCGACCGCAACCTCGGTAAACGCACCTTGCGCCGTGCGCCAGGCAGCCGCCGGCAGCGAAGCGATCGCTTTGCCCGCGGTCACGACCGGGACGGCATGTGCCGCGCACATGTCAGTGAATCGCTCGCGCGCCGCCTGCGTCATCTGCTCCTGGTATACGGCAAAGTCGTTGGCGGCCGCGCGCGCGGCGGCCGTGCCGTAGCCATAGGGGCCGGCACCCGCGGCGGCGCGCGAGGCCGGCGGCGGTGTCTGGGCGATGAACAGGGCTTCGAGATAGGCGTCGAGCGCCTTGGCAGCGATGAGTGCCGTCTCGATTTCGCAGGACTGTTCGGCCGTGCTCGGAATTGGAACGAAAATTCGTTTGATGCTCATGGCGCCACCCTGCGCGGGCGCACGCGGCCGTTCAGCCGCGCTCAAGCCCGCCCAGGAGTCGCCCGCCTTCGTGTGGGTACAGTAGATGGCAATGTGGATGGAATTGAGAGTTCCGTTCGGTCAGGTTCACCGCTCGCACCGCAACCGGCGTGAGCATCAGGGCACCGCCAGGCGACCACGTTGGGTGTACACTGATCCGCCATTGCCGATTGTCGCAACGACGGATGGGAGGCGACGGCCACCAAGACGATCGTGGTCCCGACGGAAATGACGACGGGATGGGGGTCTGCGTTCCCGTTGCACTGTCGAACCACATGCGACAGCCGCGAGACGAGGGAGGAACGCCATGTCACAGGTGCTCGAATCGGCTGCAGCGGAGTCGACCGCGTCGACGGAGCGTGGGAGCCGGGATCCCCGCCTCGTCTCGCACTTCCGTGAGATCCTGCTCTGGCCCGTGCAGCTGATGCCGCTCAAGGAAGGCCAGCAGATCCATCATCACTGGCAGCTGCTCGAGAGCGCGGCCGCGGCCGGCGGGCCGTGGGAGGAGCTGCTCGACGAGTTCATGATCGATCCGGGCGAATTCCAGGAGCGCCATTACCGCGAGTTCGTGACCTTCCTGCCGCACGTGCAGCGCGTCCTCTACGGCGAGGGCACGGTCGGCGGCCGCGCCGAGCATCGCGACTCGCCCATCAAGGTCTACCGGCGCAAGGACATCAAGCAGGTGCAGGTCTCGCTTCCCGGACGCGCGGACCCGGTCGTGCTCCAGGTCGCGCATGTCGATCTCCATTTCTTCTACGATGCCGACGTGCTGATCGTCGCGCTCGAGGTCTACGGCAAGGACGTCCCGCTCGACGTGGTGCAGGACGTGATGGTGTTCTTCGGCCGCATCTATCCGCCCGGCTGGACCGAGGACGGCACGCCGTTCCATTGCAGCAAGGTGGCGTTGCTCGGCGAGGGCGGCCGTGTGCTCGCGACCTCCGACTTCGAGAACCGCGAGAAGTTCCTCGCCTCGGTGTGCCGCCACCGCGCGCCGGCCGTCGCCGCGCACTGGGAATACCTGCTCGAGCCGATGGTGCCGCACCATTCCGGCCGCGCCGGCGCGATCCGCTACCGGCAGCTCGAGTACTACAAGATGCCGACCATGGCCTACCTCGCGCTCAACGATCCCTGCGCGCTGACGCGGGCCGACTATGCGCGGCTCGCCTTCGTCACCTCGCGCGGCGACCCGGCGACCCTGCCGTTCTCCGCGAATTTCCTCGGCCGGTTCGAGAGCGAGTACTGCTACGACCGCTTCTTCGAAGGCGTGCAGCGCGAGGGCTGGTGCGACACGCGCATGATGTGCACCGGCCCTGCCTTCGTCATGACCGGCGACGCGCAGTCCGCCTTCTTCAACGATCCCGAGCGCGGCATGCTCGGCCAGTTCCGCCACCAGTATTTTCTGGTCGGCCTGCTTGCGCACTTCCACAAGGCGGCGCTGCTCATGATGTCGGACCGGCTGGTCGGCGCGGTGAAGCGGCTCGACATCAGCGAGCCGGCATCGATCCGCCGCTTCCGCCGCGACATCTGGCAGACGCAGGAGATATTCCTGCGCTTCACGCACCGCTACTGGTATCACGAGATCTCCGAGCAGGGGCAGGTGCGCGACGTGTTCCGCATGTGGTCGCGCCATCTCGGCTCGGAAGGCGCCTACAACGAGGTGCGCGACGAGCTGCACGACATGGGCGAATATCTCGACAGCGACCTGCTGCGCCGCCAAGCGAACACGGTGGTGCGGCTCACCGTGGTCAACATCCTCGGCCTGGTCGGCATGACGACGACGGGCTTCTTCGGCATGAACCTGCTGGCCTGGGCCGAGGCGCCGCTCCTCGACCGCACGCTGTTCTTCTTCGCCGTGCTGATCCCGACCATCGCGCTGACGCTCTACACCGTCATCAAGTCGCGGCGGCTGGCCGAATTCCTCGACGCGCTGTCCGACGAGCGGCTGACCCGCCGGGAGAGGTTGGCATCGTTCCGCAAGGTGTGGCGCGCGAAGTTTTCGTGAGGACGCCGTCTGCGGTAAGGCCTGTGGCGGCCGTGGAGTGATACGGGCGGGATCGGCGTCGTTACGCGGCGTCGGCGCGGGGGGCCAGCTGACGGCAAGCATCTGAGCGCGCTGCCGATGTGGCGAATCCGGGGTTCATCTCGCCGCGTCACCCACACGCTTCGCTCATGGGGGGCTACCGGCGACTGGCTGGTTTTTTTGTTGCTGACGTGTGTTCCAGTTAACACCCGTATCTGCCGTGCCGATCAATCCTTGCTCCATTGCCTTCGAACATTGGGCACAGGGGAGGCGAACATGGCGTGGTGGGATGACGTCGTCGAATTCGCAGGCTCGGTGGTCGGCGCGGCGGGCGATGTGGTCGAAGGGGCGGTCGACGCGGTCACGGAAGTAGCCGAGGAAGTGACCGAAACCGTCACGGACGTGGCCGATGCGGGCCTCGACGCCATGCGGGATGCCGCGGCGGCGATATCGCCGGCGCTGGGGGCGATCGCCAATGTCGGCCTGGGCGTCATCAAGGGAGCGGTCCACGCGGTCACGGACGCGTTCGGCATTGCATTCGACATCCTGCGCAATGTCGGCAAGCTCATTTCGGACATCCTCCACCTCAACCTCGCTGATGTCATCGGCGATCTGGGGAACCTCGTTATCAATATCGGGCAGGCCGTCGTCTGGGCGCTGCGCGTCATCTTCGGCGCCTATTTCGGCAAGGAGGTGAGCGACTACTTCATGCGCGATCGAGCGCTCACCTTCATCCGCACGCTCATCATCGGCGAATTCGGCAAGACAGAGGGCGAGGCCATCCTCAGCAAGCTCGGCTCGGGCACCACGCATTTCGGCCTGCCCATCAACGCCAGCGTGCGGATCATGCGCGCCGACAGCAGCGCCGGCGCCGACAGCTTCCCGTTCGCTGCACTTCACCCCAAGACCCTCGATCTGTTCGCGCTGGCGGGCCTGTTGAGCTTCAACAGTTTCAGGATCGCCCGCGGGCGCACGCGCGTGGTTCAGGTGGACGCCGCCGGCAACGACATGTGGTGGTGGCCAATGACCCGCTCCGCGATCCGTTCGTTCCTGGCCAGCGGCGGGACCTCGATCCGCATCCGCGCCTATGCCATCACCTCCTACGCCGCCGGCAGGGCGATGCGCACCGCATTCCGCAAGTTCAAGAAGCTGTGCATCGATCTCAAGTGGGGCACGTCCTTCAATCTTCCCAGCCTCCAGGCCTTCGTCACGCAGCCCTGCCGCAATGCGCGCGAGTTCAGCTTCTTCGCGGGCATCGACGGCAACCCCATCGACGCCCTGTGGTTTGCTCAGAATACGCCGCGCGACGGGCAGCCGGATCAGGATGGGATGCCTCTCAGTATTGCGATCTTCGGGTTCGAGGACGGCAAGTTCGGTCTTACCACCGGGCGCACCATCAATCGCGGCCGGCTCTCTGCGTGCGGCGGCCACAGCACGGCCGACACGTGCATTACCGGCATTCCACGGCAGGCGGGCGACTACCTTACCCTGGACACCGACGGCGACGGCACCAACGATGCTGCGCCTGCCGACGCGTGCGGCTGCGGCGTGACGTGGCGGGACCCCTGGCCGCCTTACTTCTCCCGTGTCGTGCTGACGCACGAACTCGGCCACTATTTCGGCTTGGCGCACGCCGGACACGACGGCATCGACAAGATCATGATCTCGACCGCCGACGGCAGCTCGCGGTGGGACTGGAGCGACAGCTGGTGGCGCTTGTGGCTCCACGGCGACGCGGAGTTCGTCGAGGAGGACGTCGAGCACGCCTGGCGATTCATCGTGAAGAAGATGCCGCACGTCCTGCGCGCGCTGTGAGGCGACCTACCGGGGCGTGGTCTAGTCGACAAGGACCGATGACGTGAGATTGTTGAAGCCTATGACTCCCAGGTTGGCGATTTGGAAGAACGGAATGCCGAACAGGACGCGTGAAGCGCCTCTAAACCAAGTAACGTTGTAAAGACCGACAACGCCGACGATTTGGACCGAGCTGACCGTGTTGTTCATTCCGGGCAAAAAGCTCAGGTCCGGAAGCCCAGGGTAGGCTACAGCCAGCGCGCTGCCGGTAAAGCCGACGCCAGTGAACAGCATCGACGGATCGAAGATCGGGCCTTCGAGCGGGTCGGCCTTGGTCGTCGCGCGCAAGAACAATTCCTTCGAGCCCCATGCGAGCTGCGTCCGCTCGGCGAGGTCGCGCATGTCCGACTCGATGCGCTCGGCCTTGAGCTTGAGGCGCGCGGCAAGCGACGTCGCGTCCTCGCCGCTACGCTTGCGCAGCTTGCGGCGGCGTTCGTCCATGCTGGCGATCTTCTCCGCCGCTTGCGTCTTTGCCGCGAATTTCACGAACTCCCGCCAATCCCGGAAGGCAAACGCAACGTTTTTTTCCGGCAGGCCCGAGCCAAGCGCGATGACCGGTTCAGGCAGCCGAGCAAAATCCGGATCGACCTCAAGCATTTTGAAGTCGACGCGTTTTCGTCCGTATACGACTTTCATCTAACCCTCCGTGTCGAAGGTCGGTCGCAATCAACGGCCGCGCCCCGCGCAGCACCATCATCTCTCTGGCGTGGCCTCTCGCGTGCGTTCTTGCCGTCTGGTCCCTCCGAGAAGCATGCCGCGTTCAACCAGGGGCGGGCTCAGCTTCATCGCGTCGTTTTCGGTTCCCCGTTGCCGGGCAGCGTCTTGTCGAGCCAATCGACCAAAACTGCGGCGATCTCGTCGCTGTTCTTCTCCAGCATCATCATATGGCCGTTGCCGCGAATGCCGACCTCGGGAAGCCGGACGAACGTCGTCTTGACGCCGGTCTGCGCGAGATATCTGACCGTGCAGTGATCGTAGCTTGCGTGATAGGACGCTTCCGATGCCACGACCAGCACCGGGATCTGTTGCAGGTTGACGAGTTTGCGCGCCGGGTCCGCCTGCATCCAGCAGCGCGCTAGGTCGGGCCGCTCCGGCTTCTCCTCGCGCACGAATTCGAGCTTGTCGGCCGCGGGCGGATCATAGGTCAGTGGCACCTCGCCGAGCGCCCAGGGCTTCGTCTTGGCGGCGTCGCTGAACCAATCTGGCGCGCCCTTGAATTCGATCTCGTGCACCGGCGGCCCGCTCGGCTCGATCGCCACGATCGCCTTCACGAGCTTCGGCCGCTGATCCGCGATCGGCCAGCCGAACGCGCCGGATTGGGAATGCGTGAGCAGGATCGCTGGTCCAATCCTGTCGAGCAGCGCCACGCCGGCGTCGCGGTTGAGCTCCTGCTGCTTGGCGAAATCAGCAATCGCGGGGACCTGGGTCGCATAAAACTGATCGAAGACAGGATCGCCCGGCTTGCCTGCGCCCGGCCATTGCGTGTGCAGGTGCGCCTGCGGCCACAGCTTCGCGCGCTCCGGCGCAACGAAGCGCTGATCCACGAATGTCATGCGGGGCGGCGTCATTGCTCCGTGCACCTGCGACCAATGCGCGGCGCGCCCGCGCGCGACCTGGTCGACGACGTAGACGGCATATCCGCGGCGCAGGAAAAATTGCGCCCAGCCTTCGCGACCATCAGGGGTGCCGGTAAAATTCGTTCCGGTCTGTCCGCCGCCGTGGATCATCACCACCGGATAGGGATGCTGGAGCCGCTGCGGGATCTGGTACTCCACATACATCTGACCGACCATCGGCGAGCCTTGGATCGAGGTGTCGATTTTGCCGCCGACGAAGAAATAGCTCTGTTTGGCGATGACCAGCGGCTCCTCGGCCTGCGCCGGTGGTCCGAACAGCAGGGCGACGAAGCCAAACAGTCCCATGGCAGCGCTCAGCTTGTCGGTGTGATCGCCAGGGCGCATGCGCTTCCACTCCATGGTCATTCCGATTCTTGCATATGGGAGCGCCATCACAACAGCACATTCGTCGTGATCGCGACGAAGTCATGCGTGGTGATGCCGACGCGCAGATCGATGTTGAGCGCGTCGAGCACCGCGCCGATCGGGTTGGCGTTCGCCACCGTGCCGTCGTCGTTGCCGGCGAAATTGAGCCCCACCACGCGGTTCGCGCCGTCGAGCCACACGCTGCCGGAATCGCCGTTCAGGCTGATCGCATCGTCGCCTTCGATGACCAGCTGGTGATTGAAATCCCGGTCGCCCATTCCGGATTCGCCGAAGTCGACCGTGACATCGGCATCGGTGTCGCAGACCACGCCCGGCGTCAGTCCGGTCCGGGCGCCCGACTTCCACACGTCCATGCCGAGCGCCGCCGTCGCCACGTCGTCGACGCCGCCGATCTGGAACACGCGCTTGAGCAGGAAGCGCTCGCCGTTGAGCCGCGCGGTCGCGGCGTCGACCTGGTCGGTCAGGGCGAAGCGGTGCAGGCGCGCGACGACGTTCTCCTGGATGATGTTCTCCTTCTTGACCTCGACGTCGGGCGGGATCACGCCCGGCACGATCGGCTCGCCCGGGCGGCAGTCGAGGCGCCCGCACAGGACATGCCAGTTGCTGAGGATCATGTCCTCACGGATGACATTGTCGAACACCGAGACGCCGAGCGTGCCGAACGCGTCCGAGATCGGATTGCCGATGATGATGCCGCCGACCAGCGGATTGAAATGCTGGCGGTTCTCGACGCCGTCCCCAGTCGTCTTGAACCGTGCCTCGATCACGTCGACCGGCACGCCCTCCACCGCCTCCGGCAGCACGTCCTGCGGACGCAGCTCGCTGCGCGGCAGCTTCCGGCGCACATAGACCCGGATGCAGACCTGGTCGGTGCGCCGGCCGCGCACCCGCCGGTAGCCGACGCCGACCCCGGTCACGTTCGGGTAGGCGCGCAGCTCGCGGGCGATGCGGGGCTTCAGCGCGCGCGCCCGCGCCAGCAGGGACGGGGTCTCGATCATGGCGGCGTGATCACGGCTTGTTGACCTGGACGAAGATCACGAAGGGGCTGCCGCTGTTGTGGGTCAGGGTGACGGATGTGCCGGCCGCCATCGCCTCGCGAAGCATCGACAGCCACATGCTGTGCATGACCCGCGTGAACGCCGACGGTTCGCTCGGGCCGTACCACAGGATCAAGGCCTCCTTGACGCCACCCGCCTCGGTGATCGCGACGAAGCCGTAGTCGTCGCCGACCTGCAGGCATTCCACGGTTCCAATCGATTCGACGACAGCCATCACTTGGCTCCTTGTTCGGCCGACACGGACGGCGCCGCGGAGGTGGAGATGCGGGCGAGCACGCGCTTGCCGAGCTCGAAATCTCCGCGCACGCGCATCTTGCCCTGTACGAATGCGCGGAACGGCGACAGCTTGCCGTCGGCGATCTGCCACCACGTCTCGGCGTCGGTGATGATCTCGAAGTCCGGCTTCTTGATTTCCTCTTCGCCGACCTGCCAGCGCTTGCGCACGGACGCGAGCGTCCAGACCGACGACGTATCGCCGTCGAGGATGCGAAACTGCAGGTGCGCGGCTTCGTCGGCTGCGTTCTCGTGCAGCAGCTCGGCCATGCGGTGGAACGTCTCGCCGAGACTTTTCCGAGTCGGCCCGGTCAACTTGTGCAGGCTGAAATAGGCGTGAACCATGACGAGCGCTCCTCAGTCTGACGACCTGGGATTTCGCCGCCGCGCACAGGTCCGACGACCGGCGCGCGGGTCTCAATCAGGGTATCGTGGCTCTCAACGGGGTGTTCTGAGGCGACGCGTTGCTGCCAGGGCTTCGGTCAGGCGCGTCGCCTGTAAGGTAGCACCGTCGCCGGGTGGCCGCAATCGACCGACCCGACACGCGCTCGGCTCACTTGCCTATTTCCCGCCGTCACCCCGGCAGCACCCCCGCCTTGCCGCTCTCGACAACAAATCGCTTCAGCGTCGACACCGTCGCCGCGGGGTCGCGCCGTTCGGAAATGATCTGCAACCGCGTCTCCATGCGATCGCGGTCGAGGTCGACGGCGACGTAGCCGCGGTGGCGGCTCTCGAAGTAGCGCACGTGCGGGTTCTCAGGGATCAGTTGCTGGAACAACTCGTAAGGCGGCGGCTCCGAGGTGATCGAGGTGCCGACGAATTCGGTCGCGACCGTCGCCGACGCCGGATCATTGAAGTCGGCCTTGAGGTCGGTTGCCCAGAACGAATGGATGTCGCCGCCGATGAACACCGGATTGCGCAGCCGGGTAGCGGTCATGGCGTCGAGGACGCGCTGGCGCGAGGCGGGAAAACCGTCCCAGCCGTCGGTCCAGTGCCCGACCTCGCCGGTCCTGGCCTTCTGCCGCAGCTGCGCGACCAGCTGGCCTTGCGCCAGCACGTTCCAGGCGGTGTCGTTGCCCTGGAAGCCGTCGAACAACCATCGCTCCTGGTCGAAGCCCAGGAACGAGCGCTGCGGGTCGATGCGCTCCACGCAATCGTCCTGGGCGACATGGCCGCGCCGCGACGGCGGCACCTCGCACGGCTGCTTGCTGCGGTATTGGCGGCCGTCGAGCACGAAGAATGTCGCCAGATCGCCGTAGCGATACCGGTCGTAGAGGCGCAGCGCTGCCCCTTGCGGCATCGCTCGCGCGCGCACCGGCATGTGCTCGTAATAGGCCTGATAGGCGGCCGCGCGCCGCCGCAGGAAATCCTCTGGGCTCACCCGCATGTTCTCCGACCACTCGTTCGCGTAGTCGTTCTCGACCTCGTGGTCGTCCCACGTCATCAGACAGGTCGCCGATGCATGCAGCGCCCGCAGGTCGGCATCGGTGCGGTAGAGGGCGTAGCGGTTGCGATAGCCGACGAGATCGGTCGCGGTCGGACCATCGTGCTTGCGCACGAGGCGGTCGGCGACAGCGGCGGGGTAGGTGGACTCGTAGATGTAATCGCCGAGGAACAGCACGAGGTCGGCATCCTCGGCCGCCAGGTGGCGATAGGCGCTGAAGTAGCCGATCTCGTAGTTCGAGCAGGAGGCGAAGGCGAACCGCATGCGGTCCGGCCGGGCGTTCGGTGCGGGAGCGGTCCTCGCGCGGCCAATCGGGCTTTGCTGGCCCAGCGCCGTGAAGCGGTACCAGTAGGGCCGTGCCGGCGCGAGGCCGCTCACCTCGACATGGACCGAATGCGCCAGCCGGCTGTCAGCCTCGACCGTGCCGCTGCGCACGATGCTGCGCATGGTGTCGTCGGTCGCCACCTCCCACATGACGGCGACCGGTTCAGCCATGCCGCCCAGGCCGTCGGGCGCAAGGGGCGCCGGCGCGAGCCGCGTCCATAGGATGAAGCCGTCGGCCGATGGCTCGCCGGAGGCCACGCCAAGTGTGAATGGACCGGTGAACGGATCGCCGCCGGCGGCACGTGCCAGATGGCGGCCGATGACCAGCGCGCTCGCCACCGCGCCGGAGTTTTCCAGGAATTGCCGACGGTTCACGGTCTGCCGCTCCCTGCCAGGATCATGACCCGCTGCACATCCCATGAAGTTGCGGCGGCGCTACGACAACTCGCTCGTTGCACCGTACCAGCTTGACGCTGGCCGGTCGTGGTCCTTTCATGCGTCTCGTTGTGAGCGCCCGCCACGCCTGTCGAGCCGGACACGGCCGGTTCGAGTCGAAGCGTCTGCCTTTTCGAAAACTCGAGATCACCCGCATGGCTCTGATCAACCTGCTGGCGGCCCTGGTGCGGCGCGTCGTGAGCTTTCCGTTGTTTCAGCTGCTGGTCACGATCGTCGTCATCCTGTTTCTGCAAGCGGCAGACAGCAAATCGGCGCTTGGAGAAATATTCAACGCGTTGGATGCGCTGGTGGATTATTCCGTGCGGGCGTGCGCAGCGATCTTCGAGGTGAAGTCGTTCACGAAGTCCTGGCTCACGACCGGCTTCATGATCGCCTATGTCTATATGGCCGGATTGCTGCTGCTGTTCGTTGCGAAGGTCGCGATCAATGCGCTTGTCGAGCTTGTGGCCCGCAGCAACGCCTTGTGGCTGAGAAATTCCATTGCGCGGCAGCGGGGAATTGCGGCCTACCGCGCATGGCTTCCCCTGGAGCGAATCAGGCCTGCACATGTGCCGCAGGAGCAATGGGAGGAGACGTTCGCTTGGCCCGCCGACAACAGGCCGCCTTACCCGTCGCTGACGCGTCGTGTGTTGCGCGCCACGGTCACCTACGTGATTGCGGTGCTGGTGATCGTCGTCTTGCTGGAGGCGTTCACGCCGCTTCCTGTGCTGACGTGGCTCGGCAAGGCCGTCCAAATGCTATGGACCGGGCCGCGATAGCCTGGAAGAGGGTGATGGGCTAGGCGGCGGGGCGCTGCCTCCGGGCCCGTGCCACAGCTTTGCCACGCGCATGCCCTCAAATTCCACCGTGCGCAGCGGTGGCGACCGGCGGTCACTGGAACATTCGGCCGCGGAATGCCACAATCGTCGACCAAGGGCACGGGCTGCACACGGCGGGGAGGTCCACATCATGTGGCACGGTCGCGTCTTGGCCATTGGCCTGACCCTCATCTCGGGGAGCGCATCAGCGCAGAACTGCTTCCTGTTCTTCTGCGACAACAGGCGGCCCCCGCAGACCTACCAGGAGCCCTACGGCGGCCAGCCGTCCTACGGTGCCCAGCAACCGTACGACCCGCGAGGCTACGATCCGCGCTACGGCTCTCGTCCCGATGGTGGCTACGCGTACCCCGACCGCAGCGCCTACGGCCCGGGCTCCGGCGAGCGGTTTGACGTTCCGCCGATCCGGCAGGGCGAGGTCGATCCCGCCTATCTGCGCCGGACCGTGCCGTTCACGGCGGGCTATGCGCCCGGCACCATCGTCGTCGATGCGGGCAATCACTACCTTTATCTGGTGCAGGACGGCGGCCAGGCGATCCGCTACGGCATCGGCGTCGGCCGCCAGGGTTTCTCGTGGTCGGGCGCAGCGACCGTCGGCAACAAGCAGGAATGGCCGGACTGGTATCCGCCCAAGGAAATGTTCCAGCGGCAACCGGAGCTGCTCCGGCAGATGAGCCAGCTGCAGAGCGGCATCGGCCTGCCCGGCGGCCCGCGCAATCCGCTCGGCGCCCGCGCGCTCTATCTGTGGCAGGGCAACAAGGACACGCTCTATCGCATCCACGGCACCAACGAGCCCAACACCATCGGCCGCAGCGTGTCGTCCGGCTGCATCCGCATGCTCAACCAGGACGTCATCGACCTGTACCAGCGCGTGCCGGTCGGCGCGAAGGTCGTCGTGCTGCCGGCGCGGGTCGGTTAGAAAAGTCTGGGTCCCGGCTCTCGCTGCGCTCGGCCGGGACCCACGCTATTCAGCGCGATAGAGCAATCGCGATCTCAAGCCGCATCGCCTGCCCGCGCGAGCACAGGGCATGCGCTTCACTCGACCACCTCATCAGCACGGATCAGGATCTCGGTCGGCAGCTCGACGCCGATCGCCTTCGCGGTCTTGAGGTTGATCGCCATCTCGAACTTGGTCGGCTGCTCGACCGGAAGGTCGGCCGGCTTCGCCCCGCTCAGGATCTTCGCCGCAAACGTCGCCGCCTGCCGGTACATGGCGACATTGTCGGCCCCATAGGACATCAGCCCGCCGCCGTGGACGTAAGCCTTGAAAATGAACATCGCCGGCAAGCGCTGGCCGGTCGCGCGCTCGATGATCTGTTCGCGCTGCCGGGCGATGAACTGGCTGGACAGCACCAGCAACATGTCCGGGTGTCCGGCGGCGATGTCGCGAAAGGCCGAAGCCATATCGTAGGGCCATCGCTCCAGCTTGTGTGACCGCACCTCGAGGCGGAGCAGCTTGGCGCGGCGCTCGGCCGTCGCGAACTGGTCGGCGGAGATGGCATCCCACAGCAGCGCGAGGCGCGTGCGGCCTGGGAAAGCCTTGGTCAGCAGCTCGACCTGCTTTTCGGCGAGCTCGGTCTGGCGAAGGAATACCCCCGTCACGTTGCCGCCGGGCCGCGCCAGGCTCTTCACGTAGCCGCGCGCGATCGGATCGTAGTTGTTCGCGGCGAATACGATCGGAATGTCGCGACTCGCTTGCACGCAGGCCTGGAGGGATGGTTCGGCTCCGAGCGCGACGAGCACGTCCGGCTTCGCGCGTGCCATTTCCGCCGCCTGCGCGGTCAGACTGACCGGGTCCTGCTCGGTGGTCCTCCGGTCGACGACCAGGTTCTGTCCGGCGACGAAGCCCGCTTTGCTCAGCTCGTCCAGGAAGGCGTCGGTCGCCGGGCCCATCACCGGGTTGTCCGAGCCGAACAGTCCGATGCGCGCCGGTTTGCGCGCGGGCTGTGCAGAAGCGGCGAGCGGCCACGCGGCCGCGCCCGCCGCCAGCGTGAGGAACGCGCGGCGCTTCACTCGATCACCTCGTCGGCGCGCATCAGCAGCGACGTCGGGATCGTCAGGCCGAGCGCCTTCGCGGTCCGGTTGTTGATGACCAGCTCGAACCGCGTCGCCTGCCGGAGCGGCAGGTCGCTCGGCCGCGTGCCTTCCAGGATCTTGGCCACCTGCTCGGCCGCGCTCGCGTAGATCTCGGCCTGCGTTGCGCCATACGACATCAGGCCGCCGGCATCGACGAAGAAGCGGAACGCGTGCATCGTGGGCAGGTTGCTTTCGATGGCGAAATCGGCGAGCTGCCGCGGCCGCGGATGCGAGCTCAGCACCACGTCCGGATAGACGAACAGCGCATCGGGGCGCTGCTTGGCCACGTTCGCGAGCTCCGGCAGAAGCTCCTCGGCGACGGTCACCGGCGCCACCTGCAGCGTCACACCGAGGCGCGGCGCCGCTGCTTGCGTCATGTTGAACGCGTTCGGCGCGGCTTCCGGATCGTGCAGGAACATCACGCGCGCGATGCTCGGGACCATCTCCTTGAGCAGCTCGAGCCGCTTCGGGCTCAGCTCGGTGGTCAAACACGTCACGCCCGTCAGGTTGCCGCCCGGCCGGGCGAGGCGGGTGACGTGCTCGAACGGATCGCACGAGTAGACGACGAGCGGGGTCGACTTCACCGTGGCGGCGACGATGCGCGCCGCCCGCGTGCCCATGGTGAACAGGACATCGACCGGCGCCTGCACGAGCTCGGTCGCGAGAGCCGGCATGCGGTCGTAGTGGCAATCGGCGAACCGCTGCTCGATGACGAGGTTCTTTCCCTCGACATAGCCTTGCTCCGCGAGGCGCGCCCGGAACATGTCGAAATGCGGACGCCGCGGCCCGGGACCGCAGACCTCCAGCCAGCCGACGCGCACGATCCCTGCAGCCTTCGGCGCCGCGAGCGCGGAGCATATGGCGAGCAGGGGCAGGCCGAGCGCAAGCACCGTGGCAGTCATCCGTGCAGCCGTGCGATGCATTGTCATGATCGGCCCTCCGACGCTCCATCCGACCATGCGCGCAGCGCTGAGCGGAGCGCTGCTCCTTGCTTCCTGGTCGGACAACTGGCTTGCGTCGTCGCTAGCATGGCCCGGTCTGCGCTTCTGTGAAAGGTTTCACATTGCGAGCCGCTAGTGTCGTGGTTCAGAAATTCGCGTCACCATCGCCGCGAGTCATTCAAGCGGATTTCTGAACCAAACGACACTGGAATCATGAATTGCTAACGGGCCACGCACTGCCCGGGAACTGCCGGCTTGCAGGTGACGCAAGGCGAGGCAGGCGCTAGTGTCGCAGAAATTCGCTTCGCCACCTGAGGGCATACCGTGTCCGATGGGATGAGCGGCCACCCCGAGACACCATGGCGTCCGCCCGCGAGCCTGCAGCGGAACGGGGTGCGGTGGATGTTTGCCCCGCTCGTCGCGTTCCTCATCTTTACCGTCGGACCGTCGGTGCTCGCGCCGATCCTGTTCATCCTGAGCCTGTTGGTCGATCTCGGCCGGGTGCACGCGCCGTCGCCGCTGGCGATGCTGCTCGGGCCGCTGCTTCTCACGATCGCGCTATGGCCGTTCCTGTGGCTGTACGGTTACGTCCGCGACGAGCTGATCGCGCAGCCGGCGGAGTGGAAGTCCATTCGCCTCGCAACCATCGTGTCCACCGTCGCCATGAGCGTGCCGAGCACGCTGCTTTCCTTGGCTGCAACCAGCGAGATGACGTCGCCGCCGGGCGGGGGCGGCGGAATCGGCTTCGTGTTGATTCCCTTCATGCTGTTCCTGCTGATCCCCGGCTTCTTCGGCTGGCTGATCGGCCGCGGCATCGCCTGGCTGCTGCGCGACTGACGCCGCGCTCTCACGCCGCGTCGCCGGCCCGCGCGAGCAGGCGCAGGCCGAGCAGGCCAAGGAACGCGCCCGTCGCGCGATCGATCCAGCGCTTGGCGATGAGATAGAAGCGCCGCACCGGCGATGACCCGAAGAACAGCGAGACGAGGCTGTACCACACGATCTCGTTCAGCGTGACCAGGACGATGAGCGCCGCGATCATCCAGGGCGGCACGTCGCCGGGCAGCATGGCGATGAAGATCGAGCCGAAGAACACCACGACCTTCGGATTGGAGATCTGGATCAGGAATCCGCGCAGCACCGCACTCCGCCCGTTGTCGTCCTTTGCTCCGTCGTCCATCTCCACCGGGTCGGCGGCATGCCGGAAAATCTGGAAGGCGATCCACAACAGGAACAACGCCCCCGCCACCTTCATGCCGATGAACAGCCAGGGCCATTGGTGGAACAGGACATTGAGGCCGAGCAGCGCCGCTGCCGACCACACGATCGTTCCCGCGCCGAGACCCAGCGCGACCTTGATGCCGTCGGCCGGTGAGCGCGCGACGGCGGTGCGCGCCGTGACGAGAAAGCTCGGCCCCGGGCTCATCACCGCCAGCAGGTGAACGAAGCCGATCGTCGCCAGCGTTACGATGGTCTGCATGTTCCACGATCTCCTGAAGGACGAGGGCGGCGACGATGCCCGGCCTTTTTGAAAGTTCTAGGGCATGTGGCCCCTGGGTCCCGGGTCTCGCTGACGCTCGCCCGGGACAAGAGGCAGTGCCACTTTGCCCCGGCCGGAGCGAGCGTAGCGAGCGTAGAGCCGGGACCCGCTCTATGTCGCGCGGGACGGCACACCCGTCCCCCCCATCAACCTTAATCCACGACTCTCGCTGAGTGAGCCGCCATCCTGCGCTAAGCATCGGCACAGATGCTGGCTGCCGAGGCCCGGTGGCGTTAACCGTGGGAATTTTCCGGCGTATCGAACATGCGATCGGCGAGGCCTTCGCCTGGATCGCGGCCAAGCTCATTCACGGCGGTCTGTGGACGCTGACCTGGCCCGTCAACCGCGGGATCGGCCGCAGCGGCGCGGTGGATCTCCTGCGCGCCGCCAAGCGGCAGGACGCGCAGCGGCGTCGGCGGCAACGCCGCGCGGTGTGGGACAGGCACTTGGGCGGCTCCGCCTGAGTCAGCGAAACGCGCCGTTTCGCTCATTCAGCTTCATGTCCATCACCTGGCCGGCATAGCGGACTTCCTGCGGCGTCAGATAGCCGACGGTTCGCGTCCGGCTGATCCAGACCCTCAGGAAGATCGCCACCACGATCAGCACGATCCGCTCGAGGATCGGCTGATACTCGACGCCGCGGCAATAGAACTCCCGGAAGCCGAGCAGCATCGCCGTGAGATCGACCGCCACCTCCTCGTGCTGGAGCGGATGGTGGATGCTCGACAGCACCACGTGCGACAGCTCGTGCGCGATCATCATCACCACCTGCTTGTAGCCGGCCTCGCGCAGGAATGATTTCTTGATGTAGACCGTCACCTGGGTCTCTCTGAACTCGGCGGTGCCGTATTGCGGCATGGCGCCGGGCATCTCGATCCAGGCCGGCGCATCGCGCGAGGTGCGGTTGACGAGGCCGACCCTGATCCGCAGGTCGAGGGAGAGCGTGTCGCGGATCAGCCGCACCATCTCGGTGTAGTCGCGCTGCTTGTACGCGCGGTGCAGGTCGGTGTCGTAGAGCTGAATGCTGGGCCTGATGCCGCCCAGGCTGCGCACCAGGAGATCGATGAACGTGTCGATCAGAACGGTGCGGATCGCAGCCATGCGTGCCCCTCCCAGCCGCATGGCCCGCAATGCGGCGGCGCCGGGGGCTCAGGCTTAGTAAGCCATACTAACCTTTGTCGTTATTCGCCTGCCACAGGTTCGCCACGCCGGGACACTCAAATCCCGCTGTGGCCAGCGACGATCTCCCCCTGATCACCCGACGCCGATACATCATCGTGATGATGACGAGCGCGATCGCCACCGCGGCAGCGCAGGCGCAAACCGATTCCGCCGCGCCAGGCACGCGCCTGGTGCGTATCGCCCTGCCCGAGTTCAGCGCCGCAGGCGCGGAAGAGCGGATCCTGGCGCGCGATATCACCCGCGCAGTCACGTTCAATCTCGCCAGCACGAATTTGGAGATTGATCTCGTCAGCAATGCCATAGGCCACGTCGACTCGGTGCCGCGGTTCTCCGACTGGCGGGCCATCAAGGCGCAGGCGCTGGTTGTCGGTCGCGTGTCGTTCCTGGGCGAGCGGCTGAAAACCGAGGCCCGTCTGTGGAATGTCGCCACGGGCCACCAGATCTGGGGCGGGCAGTTCTTCTCGAAGCCGGACGAGTGGCAGCGCCTCGCCGATATGCTGTCCGAGTTGCTCTACGAGAAGCTGACCGGCGAACAGCGGTCGTTCCCGTAGCCGGCGCGGCCAGAACCCACGCCCGGTTCGGGCGTTTCCCTAGGGTCATTGCAGTGCAACGACCCGGTCAGGCCGGCCGCCGCCTGTCTGCGGCAGAATGCGACGGCTCAAACGTCACGTCTTGTTTGTGTACACTGATCGGCATCGCCGATTGTCGAATCAAACAAACATGGGAGGCCGACGATGGGCATGAAGACGATTCTGATTCCCACCGAAAACCACGAGGGCATGCGGTCGACGCTCGCGACCGCGCTGCTCCTGGCGCGCCGCTGCGACAGCTACATCGAAGGATTTCCGCTGCGCTGGGCGGTCAGCGAGTTCGTCGCCGCAGACGCCATGGGCGGCATCCCGCTCGAGACCTACCGCCAGGACGTGGTGGAGGAGGCGAAGGCGGCGCGCAAGATCTTCGAGTCGTTCATGCAGGAGAACCAGGTGCCGCGCGCGACCGGCGCGACCGGCACGCTGTCGTTCAACTGGCTCGACGACGCGCCCGAGGGCGACGGCTTCGTCGGCAGCTACGGGCGGGTGTTCGACGTGATCGTGATGGGCCGGCCCGACGCCGAGCTCGGCCGCCTGCACAGCCGGGCGATCGAGACCGGCCTGTTCGAGAGCGGCCGGCCGGTCCTGCTGGCGCCGCCGACGCCGCCGGGCACCATCGCGACCAACGTGCTGATCGCCTGGAATTGCAGCCCCGAGCAGGCGCGCGCGACCGCGGACGCCATGCCGCTCCTCAAGCAGGCCGAGCGGGTCGTGGTCCTCAACGTAGTCGGCGGCGCGGCGGTGCCGGGGCCGCCCGCCGAGCAACTGGTGCGCTACCTGCAACGCAACGGGATCACGCCGCACTCGGTCAGCGTCGGGCTCAGCGGCAAAGCGAGTGGAGATGCGACCGGCGAGGCGATCCTTGCGACGGCGCAGAAAGAGGGCTGCGACCTGCTGATCAAGGGCGCCTATACGCAGAGCCGCCTGCGCCAGATGATCTTCGGCGGTGCCACGCGCCACGTGCTTGAGAACGCGACCCTGCCGGTGCTGCTCGCGCATTGAGGGGCGCCGGGTGGCACGGCTGTACCGCGAGTTCACCTCCCCGCGCGCGGGGAGAGGTCGGATTGCGAAGCGATTCGGGTAAGGCGCCTGTCCGCACGACGTGCATCGAGGTGGGCCTCGCCCGCATCTTCATGTGACCCAGCTCACACACGTGCTTTAACCACTCACGTATGTTGTGAAAGCAACGTGAACTCCGAAATCTTGGGTCCATCAGAGGCCGCGGAGTGGCAGCCCGGCACAAGCCGTGCGCCTCGGCGACGGTGTCGCCCCGCGGCCAAAAGCCGGGGGCTTGTCACATGGCCGTCAAGGACGAGATCAAGTGGTTCAAGGATAATTTCGCCGCCGACATCATTCCCGCGCTGGCCGGAACGCCGCTGTCATTCGATCTGATCTGCGCCATCGCCTTCCAGGAATCCGGCGAGCTGTGGAGCAAAATGCGGCGGCATCTGCCGCGCGAGGAAGTGCTGCGGCTCTCCTGCGGCGACACGCTCGACGAGCCGAACCGCAGCGCGTTTCCGAAGAACAAGGACGCGCTGGTCGCCGTGGCGAACGGGCGGGACATGTTCAACCTGGCGCATCAGCTGCTGGTCGAGATGGCCGACGCCACCGGCATCGAGACGTACCAGGCGGTGGCCCGGCGACCGAACAAGTTCGTGCACGGCTACGGCATCTTCCAGTATGACCTGCAATTCTTCCGCCGCGACCCGGATTTCTTCCTGCAGCAGCGCTGGACCAGCATCGACGCCTGCGTCGAGAAGATGATGAAGGAGCTGAAGGGCGCGCTGGACAATCTCGGCTTCGCCAACAAGCGCTCGCTCACCGATCTGCAATCCTGCTTCGCTGCGATCGTCTACAACACCGGCTTCGGCAATTTCCGGGAAAGCAAGGGCCTGGAGCAGGGCTTTTTCGACGGCGTGCATTTCTACGGCGAGAACATCGATCGCTTCATCAAGATCGCGCACACGGTGCCGACGCCCGAGGTCGCGCCCGCGCCGACGGCGATGGCCGAGGAGGAGGAGCCGGCTGCGCTTGCTGCGCCGGTGCTCGCCGCTGCCGTCGCTGCGCCGGGCTCGATCGTCGCCGTCGCGAAGGCCGAGTTCGACAGCTTCCACGACATCAACGAAGGCACCCAGCCGCTGCGCGGCCGGATCGCGGATTACTACGAAGCCGGCGGCGGCAGCCGCAATCTCGATCCGACCAAGAACGAGAACGCCTGGTCGGCGGCATTCGTGTCGTTCTGCGTCAAGCAATCCGGCGCCACGGCGGCTCAATTCAAGTTCAATCTGAGCCACAGCGTGTACGTCAAGGCGGCGATCGCCAATGCGCTGGCCGACCGCGGCGTGTTCCGCGCCCATCGCATCACCGAGCACGCGCCGAAGCTCGGCGACATCATCCACCACAATCGCGACGGCGGCACGTTGAGCTACGACTTTGCCCGCGACAACACCGGCTACCCGTCGCACGCCGCGATCGTGGTCGATTTCGAGACGCGCAATGGCAGGCGCGGCGCCGTCACCATCGGCGGCAACGAGTTCCTCCAGGGCGGCTCCGGCACGGTCGGCGATAAGTTCTTCCCGCTTAGTGCGGACGGGCTGCTTGACCAGCCGCACATCGGCCCCAAGCTGATCTGCGTGATCGAGAATCAGCTCGCCGCAGGCACCGCCCCGGCACCGCTCGCGGCGGGACCGTTCGTGGTGCATGTCCGCACCGACCTCAAGCTGCGCGGCGGCCCCGGCGCCAGTTTCCCGGTGATCTCGTCGCTGATGGACGGCACGCGTCTCAACGTCCTCGAATTTCAGGACACGCCGAGCGGCCGCTGGGCGCTGGTCGACCTCGAGGGCGACGGCGTGAAGGACGGCTTCGTGTTCGCGCAGTTCATCGAGCCGGCGACGGCGTGACGACCGAGCGCACGGCGTTGCCTTGCCTCTCCCCCGCTTGCGGGGAAAGGTGAAGCCTGCGGCTGCTCGGCACAATCGTTCTTGGTCTCACCATTTCCGTATCGTCACCGCCGGCGCGGGCGCAGCAATTCGATATCGCCCTGCGCAGCAGCGGATCAGCGCGCATGTCCAGCCCGGCAACTACCAGGCCGCGTTCGCCGAAGTGCAGACGCTCGAGGCCGCGGTCCTACTTCCTGGTCGCGCCGCCGAATTCCGCGTCGTAGCGGCGGCGGTTGCTCCAGTAGATGTTGGCAAATAGTGCAGCTTCCTGGCGCCAGGGGATGTGATCGTCGGTGTCTTCGCTGGCGTGCCCCTCGATCCACCCGGCATGCTGCTTGATCGCGCCTGAACGGTCACCCCGCAGCGCGGTGACCTGAAATTCGAACATGTGGCTCTCGATCTCGGGATAGCGATCGTACCAGCAGGTCGACCACTGCCGATTTTGCAGCGCGAATCGGCGGATCCAGCGCTCCTGCAGGTCCATCTCGTGCTCGGGCTTGGAAAACATGACGTCGCGGCGTGCTTCCTGCAGCGTCTCGATGGCGACGGGCTTGTTGTAGCGCCACAGCGTCTGCATCGCGGGATCGGACAGGAAACGGTCGGCATAGATCGGATGCGGGAAGGCGTGCTCGCGCAAGTCCGGCAGCTCGAAATACACCCTGATCTCCGAGCACACGCTGGCCTTCAGCTCGTTGTCCTCCATTTTGCGATGGAAAGCATCGAAGCCGATCCCCGGGAAATAGGGCATGTAGGCGGCGTGGAACATCTCGTGCAGCAGATAGAGATCCGCGATCGCCGCATTGTCGTATGTGCGATGCATGGTGACGCCCCACCATGAGCAGAAATGCGCGCGCTCGAGCCGGTCGTCGGAGGTGTCGCAGAACAGGCGCGGCAGGCCGGCGAATTGCGCGACGATCTCGTGGATGAAGCCGGCTGAGGCGTGCGAGTCGCGGATCGGCTTGCTTTGCCAGAGACCGTGGACGTGCTCATGCACTTCGCGCGTGCTTGTCAGAATGACCGGATTTTTCAGGATCAACCTCCCGGAACGACGATGGGTCCGGCGGTCCCGATCACCTCGGCCATGGCCGGCGTCAGGCACAGGCGCAACGATGCGTTGGGATCGCCGGCGGGTCGCCGCAGGAATGCGGCGAGCGTCCGATCAGCCGCCGTGTTGGGATCGGCCTGTGCCAGCACGATGACATCGCTGGGAGACAGCTTCAGCCCGAGATGCGCGCCGACCCGGGCCGCAACCTCACGCTGAACGCCCGCATAGCGCCGCGGCAGCTCGAAGACATCGTGGCGATCGAGCAAGGCCTGGCCTAGCTGCAGCGACGTCAGGTTCTTGAACCATTGATTGCCGAACAGGCTCGGCATCGCATTTCGGCAGAGAACGCCGCCGATGCGGTCATAGTACACGCCAAACGGTTTTGACAGGCTGAACGCCAGCGACTGCACGGCCGGGCAGTCGGCGGCGATTCGCGCGGCCGGCTGATTGGCTATGGCGCCGACATAGGTGACATCGAGCAGGACCCGCGGGTGGTTGCTGCCGCCTGCGAGCAAGGCAAGGAATTCATTGGCGTGCGGCCACACATTGCCGTCGATGGCGGAAGGCTGGCTCAGGCAGAACAACGCATTTGCCGGCAGCGCGCGGCCGACGTCGGGCCAATGCGCGCGAGCGTGTTCGACGACGGAGATCCCGCAGGCTTCGGCGTACGCCTTGTAGCCCTCGTACTCGCCAGCGAAGACGTGCACTGTCGGCGTGAATTTTTCGATCCGCGCCCGATTGCCGTAAGCCGCGACGACATGAAACAGCGCTTCGCTGGCGCCGGCCGTCGGATAGCGCCAGGCGAATCCAGCGGCATCGATGGCGACAACCGGCGCTGCCCAGGTCATCCAGCGCTCGAGGAAGGTTTCGTGAGAGGCAAACTGCTTGCCGCTCCAGGCGTCGCGAAACTGTTCGAGATGATGACGCCGCGCCGCATCCGGGGCGACGACGGCATTGCCGAGGATGGCGTGCTTGGCGGCTTCGGTCTCGGGCGTGACCAGGGCATAGACCGTCTTGCTCGCGCCGGCGTTCTTGACGCGGCGGTCGAGCTCCGGATCATGGATCGGCGGGGGTACGGTCCGGTCGTTCACGATCTGCGTTCAGGTGAGGATCAGCGCTGCAGGGCTGATCTACCATATCCGGACACTCCCGTCCGACTGCCCTGTTTCTCGCTTTAGCGAATTGTTGTGCCGCCAGATCGGCCACGAGCGCGTCGAGCACGGGAAAGCCGTCCTTGGTCACGCGCAGCCGGCCATCGGCATCCACCGAGATCGCGCCTTCCTCGCGCAACAGCGCAATCCGGTTTCGGATCGAGCGGGCGGACAGCGTTGCTCAGTGTGATGCACCTCACACGCGTGCACACGCAAAGCATGCAACGCTCACCGACAACAACACGCTACGCGAATCCCGGGCAGGTCCACTCGCCCCGGCGGGATGGTCCGGGTCCGAAGCCACAGCAAAGCGCGGACGCCCGCACCGAGCTCCGCGCAGGGGGGAGACACGGCGATGAGCGAGGCCACGCGGCCGCGCCTGATGTGCGGCGCACATGCGCGCAACACGCACGCCCTGACCGGCATCCCACTCGACATCTTTCGACGATCTTCATCGCGTCCGCCGGTCCGGCAACGCGGAGCAAAGTGAATTGGAAGCGAACGGCAAGCAGGGCACGACGTCACGGCGATCAGCCAAACGGACATCGTCAACCAAACGGCGCAGGATCAGGGAGGCGGCAGCCATGGTCACTCAAATCGGCAGGTCCACGGATCCTTCCACCAAGGACCATCGCGACGACATTCCGCCCGGCGACGTCGCATCGTTCCGATACAACAATCCCGGGGCGCAATTTCCGAGCGCGCGGGCCGCGCTGTTCGGTCAGACCGGCTTCGGCATGATCGGCGGCAACAACAAGATCGCGCGGTTTCCGTCGCCGGTGAACGGCGCGGCGTCGAACTTCGATCTGCTGTCAAAATCCTACGTGGGCATGTCGATCGGCGAGGCCGGACGAAAGTGGACCGGCGAGCACAGCTTCGGCGTCCCCGGCTTCAATCCGAGCCTCACGCTGACCATGGACATGCTGGACGACTCGGCCAAGGCGATCCCTTTCCTCAAGGCGATCGCCCATCGCGAGTCCGGCAAGGGCAACAACCTGACCGAGGAGCAGTGGCGTCAGGCGCATCAGATGTTCAAGCTCGGCAGCGCCGACGCTTTTCTGGATGGCCTGCCACCCCCGGTCGCCTTCATCGTGCCGCCCGGCACCGGGCCGTCGGGCGCCAGCATGGTGCAGCTCGCGCAAAAGCATCTCGGCGAGGAATACGTCAACATCCGGGTGCCGAAGGACGATCCGAATTGGCACGGTCCGTGGGACTGCGCGGAGTTTGCGTCCTGGCTGGTGTTCCAGGAGCTCAACAAGCTCTACGGATGCATCGACGACTCGGTGGCGCCGGACAAGGCGGACGCTTTCACCGGCGCGTGGAAGACCGACCTCGAGAAAATGGGCAAGCGCATCTCCGTCGAGGAAGCGGCGGCGACCCCCGGCGCGTTCGTGCTCCGCTATCCGCCGGGTCCGGGCAAGATGGGCCATATCGCGCTGTGCACCGGCGACAGGGGCGGCACCATCGAGGCGAAGGGCCGGCGCTTCGGGGTCATCCGCGACACGGTGGAAGGCCGCTCATGGGATGCCGGCATCCTGATTCCCGGCATCGCCTACGGCTCAGGGCCGCCGATCAAGGTGAACCCGCCGATGATCATCTACAAGATCAATGCGCCGAACATGGACAAGGTCGTCGTCACGCGGATCAAGCAGGCCCTGACCGACAAAAACTTCGACCCCGGCCGTATCGACGGAGACTTCGACCGCAACACGCAGCTTGCGGTGCTGCGCTTCCAGGAAGCGGAGGGCTTGACGGTCGACGGCGAGGTCGGACCGGAGACCGCGGAGGCGCTCGGCATATCGCTGCTCAACATCGGCGGCGGCGTTGTCGGTCCGATGCCCGATGTCCCGTTCGGCACGCTGCCGCTCGACCCGCAGCAGCTGCTCGCTTTCATTCTCATGTTGCTGTCGAAGGAGAAACCAATGCCTGCCGATCCTGCCAAGCCGGGCCAAGGCCTCGAGCTGCTGCTGCCGCTGCTATTGAGCTCGGCGCTCTCCGGCAAGCAGCTGGACCTCACGCAGATCATCGCCGTCCTGACGACGGGAAAACCGCTGGTCACCCCGCCGACGACCACCTTGCCGGCAGTCATCCCGCCGGCCAACACGGTGCCGGCCGTGGTCGTGCAGGGAGGGCAGGCGCAAAACCTCCCGGTGGGCGGCGATCTCCTCACCCTGCTGTTGCCGATCCTGTTTGAGCGGCTGACCGGCAAGCCATTGCCAGGCACCGAGCCGCCGCCGAAGACGGACGCGCCGGCGGCCACCCCGAACCCGCCGGTCATGTCGCGGCCGAGCGTTCAGCTGTCGGCGGGCTTGCTCGGCATCGTCAGCATCCTGCAGGCGCTCGGCCAGGTCGGTCTGCCGTTCAACCTGGGCGCTCTGGCGGGGCTGCCGGCATCAAGCTCAACACCCAACGGGACCCTTGCCACGCTGATCCCGCTCGTCATCGGCGGCATCGGTGCTACCGGTGGCTGGGGCGCATTGGCCGGAATTGCCGCCAAGCTGTTCGGCGGCCTGCTCAGCGGACTCGGCAAGAAGGCCTGACCGGCATCGAGGCGCGGCTTGCTGCCCTCCCCCGCCGCTGGCGGGGGGAGGGGAGCGAAACGCCGTGCCTTCCCTCGCAGAATGCGAATGCAATGACCTGAAAGGCTGATCGCCTTGCCGTGCTCAGGCCGTGCGCGCCCTCAATTCCGTACCAGCCGACGCATTCAGCAATCCGCCCAGTGCCAGCCGCGTGACCAGGTCGGTCAGCTCGTCGACGAATTTTTCATCCGACCCGATGCTGAACGGCTCCTTCTCCAGCATCTCGCGGCTGCGCACGAAGATGCCGCACTGGCCCATCAGCCAGATGGCCGCGCACATGGCGAGGCGGTCCGACATGCCGACGGGCAGGAAGCGGCGCACCAGCTCGACTGCCGCGCTCACGTAGCCGACCGGGTTCTGGGTCATGAACTTGAGGAAGACCTTGCTCGGATGCGCGCTCTCCCACGAGAACATGCGGATGTAGCGCGAGAGCTCGTCGCGGAAGAGAAGGGGGCGCAGCTGCTGGTGGATGAAGCTGCGCAGCGCCTCCTCGCGTGACAGCGCCTTGAGCCTCTCGGCGTCGAAGCCCGAGTCGCTGGTCAGCCGCTCGAACGCGGTCTTGAGCACCTCGAGATAGAGCCCGTCCTTGCCCTTGAAGTGATAGTGGATCGCCGCCTGGTTGACGCGCGCCTTCGTGACGATGTCGCGCACGCTCGCGCCCTCGAAACCCTTCTCGGCGAACAGATGCGCGGCAGCCTTGATGATGGAAGTGCGGGTGTATTCGGCGGGGCGGCTCATGTGTCGCAGGTCGCTCTGCAAGTGCTTGATTCTGAATTCAAACGCGCGTTTGAAATACAGTATTAACCGGTCCTGGGCCGGGATGCAAACCCCTTGTGGATGAATAACTTGTGCGGCGCGTCAACATTTTGCCTCAAACGCCCGTTTGAATTTCAGTCAAGCGTATGAAACACTCGTATGAACGGAGCGTTGATATGCAGGAGGCGACGATGCTGGAACGTACATCGCGGTTCGTCCTTGAAGTCATGCCGTACCTGCTCGCGGCGGTCATCGCCGTGCTGCTGGTTCCGTCCGTGCTGGTGTCGCAGGGCGATAGCGCAAAGGCCGTAGCGGTGCGCTACGTCGACGACGCCGCTGTCGCCCTGGATCGGATGTTGCCGGACAGCGCTGCGATGGCGGTGCGGGCCACGGTGCAAGTCCGTTGAGGAGCGCGACAATGCGGCGCCGAATCGACAGCTGGCTTCGTCTCGGATCGTGGTGGGAAACGTTCCGCCGGCAGCTGACCGTCGTGTTCGACCCCTACCGGCCCGAGCTCCACTACATGCGCGGACGCGGTCCGCGCTGGCGCGAGAAGCACGCGCATCGATTTACCGGTTCGTAGGGTGGATTGAGCGGAGCGAAAACCCATCGTTCCCTCCGCTGGGCTTCGCCTCGTCTCGATCCATCCTACGTTCGGATGATACCACTCAGCGATTGTTGCAGATCACCACCGCGACGAAATCGCGGCCGTTCGGGCGCTGCTCGGATGTGCAGCCGCGCGGCACGTTGAGGCACCCGTTCATCCCGCACGCCACGCTGGCCGGGGCGCCGCCGCCGGACTCGCGCCGCGAGGGCGAGCCGGATTCGCGCCGCGGCGGCGAGCGCCTGGCCGGCGGCTCATCGGCGGGCGGTCGCGAGGCCGTGCGCGAGGGCGCACGCTTTTCTGGCTTCTCTTGCGCCTTCTGTTCCCGCACGCAGTCGCCGTCTCCGTCGAAGACGAAGCCGGGCTGGCAGGTGATCTTGACGCACTCGTCGCCGTCGGCGCGGAAGCCGCGCTTGCAGCTGAGCGGGCAGACGCGCTTGTCGATGCCCTTGAGGATATCGAGCGCGCCGAGGCTCGCCACCTTGATGTCGAGCTTCTGCTTGGCGTGCTTGTTGAACAGCTCGACGGCGCGGCGCGAGTTGCTGCCCCAGCCGGCATCGAGCGCGCCGGAGTAGCAGCCGAGCCGCTGCAGCTCTGTGAGCATGAGCTTCTCGGTCTCGGGCGAGGGCGTGGTGGCCTTGGGGGGCTGCTCAGCCGGCGTGGTCGGCGCGAGGTTGGCAACGGCTCCCGACGGTGGTGGCTGCTTCGCGGCGGGCGGCGGCGCGGGCTGCGGCGTCGCCGGGGCGGGCAGGAACGAGACGCGCGATCCGCTCGACCCGCCGCTCGACGCCTCGCCGGCGACGAGCTTGGCGCGCTGGGCGCGGGCGAGGTCGGCGTAGAAGCCGGTGGTGTAGACCGCGAGGAACGCGTCGAAGCTGTCCTTGGTGCCGACCTGCACGGCGAGCTCGTAATCGCGCCGCATCGCCGCGTTGGCGTCCGCGGCCGCAGCCGGCGGCGGCGTGGGCACGACGGCCGGCGCCGGCGCGGCCTGTTTCTGCGGCTCAGGGACGAGCGCCACGGTGGTGCCGCCGAGCGAGCCGTAGACGAACGGCTCCTGCTTGCGGTCGGTGCTGTTGAGCACGTCGTCGCGCACGCGGCCGAAGGCGAGGCGCAGATCGAGGCCGGGCACGGTGAGGTTCTTGATCAGCGCGGCGGTGAACGGGCTGTGCTTGCCCTCGCCGTCGGAGGCGGTCGAGCCCGCCTTGGCGGCGAACGCGATCAGCGTGTCCGACGTGACCGGCTCGACCTTGGCGAGGCCACGGCCGACCGAGCGCGTCTCGATGGTGCGCTGCATGGTCCTGGTGAACGGATTGTCACGGCAGGCATCGAGGATGATCAGGCGCAGTCGCTTGGCCGGCTCGAGCAGCCGCATCACCCGGTCGAGCGAGACCGCCTCGTCCTCGACGTCGATGTCGCGCCTGAGCGCGGTGTCGACCGGGAGGAGATAGTTGGTACCGTCGACCTCGATGCCGTGGCCGGCATAGAACACGACCGCGATGTCGGCTTTGTTCGCCTGTTCGGCGAAGTCGCGGAACGTGCGCCGCATCTCGACGCCGGCGAGATCGTTCCTGGCGCTGACGACGTCGAAGCCCGCCTCTTTGAACATGGTGGCGACGGCGTTCGCGTCATTGGCCGGGTTGGTGAGTGGCCGCACGTTGGCGTAGTTGGAATTGCCGATCACCAGCGCGACGCGCTTTTCCGCCAGCGCTTCGCCGGCGAACAGTGCCGCAATGGCGAGCGAACCCCAGAACAGAAGACCCTTGAACATCGCACCGTGCCCCGCAAAACGGCCGCAACTGAGCCGAAATTCTGGCGGCCGCATCCTAGCGCAATCCCCCGTCGGGGGACACTTGGCCTCCGGTGTTAGTCGGGGCAGGCGAGGGGAAGGTTCAGGATTCGGTAAGGTGGGGCATCGGCGCGCGCGACCTCGGTGCGTGGGCAAAATCGTACGCCCGCCGCGCCCACGCGGAGAGCTTCCGTCAGACGATTTTGCCAACCCTACAGTGACTTACCTTGATGCCGGACGGGTCACCGCCGCGGCGCGGGGGCCGGCGGGGCGGCCTGCAGCATGGTTCCCGGCGGCACCTGCTGGGCAAACTTCTGCCGCACGCCCGGGTCGAGGCTCGTGATCATGTTGTCGGGCAGGCGGTGCCAGACCTCGTTCTGGCCGAGCAGCGGAATGCCGAGGTAGCCACGCACCGTGAGCGTCTGCCCATCGGGGCTGAGCGTCATCATCGCCCGATAGATCGAGCCGTCCCGCGGGTCGAGGATGTTGCCGTCCTGGTAGGTGAGGCCCTGCTGGCGCATGTCGCGGATAAACGAAATGCCGAGCACAGGCGCGTCTCTGCGGTCGTCGGTGCACTTCGTGCAAGCCGGCGTGGGCGGATCGCCCGGCCGCGGAAACGTCTTGGCGATGAAGCCCTCGAACACGCCGCCACGGTCGACGACCATGAACCATGCGGCCGACTGGCCGTTGTCGCCGCGCTTCTCCCACAGGCCGGCGGCGGTCGGCTGCGTCGACTGTGGTGGCTGCGCCGCTTGCGGCTGTCTCGCCTGCGGTTGCCGGGCCTGCGGCTGCGTCGTCTGCGCGGACGCGGCTTGCGTCGTCGCCACGGCCAGGATCGCCGCCATTACTACCGTCCACGCGATTCGAGCTCGGGTCATGCTCGCCTCCTGTAGGTCTCCTGCCAGCGATTTTCATCGCCCCACAATGTGACCGTTTCGCGAAGCGGGGGAACCGGTCAAGTGGGTAAAATCGGGTGGAGTGACGCCACGCGCCTGCGCCGGCCCGCTCAGCATGCACCCGACGTGCGCGAGCTGCTTGCCGGTGCGGTGGCGGCCGCTGGAAATGGTGTCCGGCGGCGACTATGTTCCATGCGACACGCCAAGACCGAGCCCGGAGATCCGGCATGCCCCTCGACGACAAGACCCGCACCGAGCTCGAGGCGGCCGTGTATCGGCGCCTGGTCGAGCATCTGCGCAGCCGCACCGACGTACAGAACATCGACCTGATGAATCTCGCCGGCTTCTGCCGCAACTGCCTGTCCAACTGGATGAAGGACGCGGCCGACGCCAAGGGCATCGCGATGAGCAAGGACGAGAGCCGCGAGATCGTCTATGGCGAGCCCTACGAGCAGTGGCGCGCCAAGCATCAGAAGGAAGCGACCAAGGACCAGCAGGCCGCGTTCGCCAAGTCCGCGGCACACAAGCACTGAGTCCGCGGAAGCGCACGGCGCGATTGCTCCATCACCCTGTCGCCGCTTGCGGGCCCGACCCGAACGCGCGCTCCGCTTCTGCCTGCAATTCGTCCTGCCGCCCGAGATAACGCGGCGAGTGGTGCAGCAGCGTCACGCGCTGCGCGCCGGCGAGCCGCGCGAGCTCGCCCGCCTGTCGCGCCGTGAGATGACGCCGCGCGGCGGCGATGTCCGCGTCGGCGTCGAGATAAGCGGCCTCGATGTAGAGGTGATCGGCCTCTGCGGCGATCGCACGGATGAGAGCCGCATTGTCCGGCGTGAACCCGACGTCGACGACGTAGCCGATGCGTTGGCCAGGGGCGACGCGCAGAGCGTGCGTTTTCAGCGTGCCGAGCGGAACGCTGCTGTCGGCCGACACGCTGATGCCCGTCGTGTCGGGCGCATTGCGACGCACCGCGGTCTTCGCCGCGGTGAGCCACGGTCCGACCTCGAGGCCGAGCGCGGTCAGGCCTTCGGTCCACACATTGACCCGCACGTTCTCCTGGAGCGCGAAGGCGAGCGACGGCGTCGCGTGGTCGAGCGTGACCGCCTCGATGCGGAGATCGTCGTCCTGGAACACGATGCCTTTCGGCCATGGCGGTCCGTCGCCGGCTTGAGGGCGGAAGGCGTCGCGGGCCCGGAACAGCGTCCACGGCCCGATGCCGCCGTCGATGAATTCGGCTGCCTGGATCGCGAAGTCGACTGACGTCTCGTCGAGCAGATTCCACGTGTAGGCGGCGAGCTTTGCGGCGACGCCATCGACCAGGCCGGCCGGTCCGACGATGCGCAACGTACCGGAGCGATGCAGCTGGACGCGCAGCAGCCGGTCGAAGCCGGAGAAATGGTCCATGTGTCGATGTGACACGAACGCGTCGGTCACGCGCAGCAGCTCGCGCGCCGACAGCGGGCCGAGGTCGCCGAGGTCGAACAGCATGGCGCGCCGGTCGAAGCGGAAATCGACGAACAGGCCCGGATCGCCGAACAGCTCGTTGACCAGGCGGGTTTCGACCAGGCGACTCATGATGTCCTCTGCAGAGGCTCTGCAGTCCACGACAGTAGCACCATCCGCCCGCAACGTGACGTTTCGACGAGCGGGCGCGTCCGGCTCGGTGCGCGGCTGATTCGTATCGGGGCCGGCCAGTCAAAGCCGCACACAAGCCTTGATTTCGCCTGCCTGTGTACCGCTGTGGATGAGTGGGCGATCGGCTTGACGTGAGGCGCCCGTCCCCGGAAACCTCGTGCGAGATTCCCGTCATCGTCAGGAGTGCCCGATGGCCACCACCGCCGCAGCCGAGACCGCCAGCACGGAAGACAAGCAACAAGCCGCCCACCGCTTCGCCAAGGATCAGCTCAAGGCGATCATCGAGCGCGTCGAGCGGCTCGAGGAAGAAAAGAAGGCGATCGCCGACGACATCAAGGACGTCTATGCGGAGGCGAAGGGCAACGGCTTCGACGTCAAGGCGTTGCGTGTGATCATCCGGCTGCGCAAGCAGGACCAGGACGAGCGGCGCGAGCACGAGACCGTGCTCGAGACCTACATGCATGCGTTGGGGATGATCTGATTCGCGGGCACTGATTCGTGTCCCGGGCGAGCGTCAGCGAGACCCGGGACCCAGATCATTCACCGATTCAAAATCTCCCGCACCAGCTGCACATCGCTCGTCATCTTCGCCGCATCGATCGCCACGTCCGCGAACCGGCAGCGCGCGAACCGCGCCTTGTCCGCGAACGGCACCGTCGCATCGATGCCGAGCTTGGTGCGGATGCCGTTCTGGCTCACGCGCACGTATTCGTGGCCGCGGCCGCCCGGCATCACCAGGAGGTCCTTCGACGCCTCCATGCGCGTCGCCAGCGCATATTCGACGTCGTGCGGATCGCGGATGTCGATGTCCTCGTCGACGACGACCACCCATTTCGAGAACGACGGATCGTATGCCCAGACGGCCCACATCGCGCGCTGGGGCAGGGCGGGATGCTCGCGCTTGAGCGAGATGGCCAGGAACGCGGCGCCGCCGCCGGCCTCGAGCAGGTGGACGTCGCGCACCGGAAGCCTCAGATCGCGCCGCAGATGCTGGAGCAGCGCCACGTCGCGGCCGGTGCCGCGGATGCAGCTCGACTCGCTCGGCGGCATCTGGCTGAAGAAGGCCTGGTAGATCGGATCGACGCGATGGGTGATGGCGGTGACCTCGATCACGAAGCTCGGGCCGGACGAGCCCATGTAACCCGTGTACTCGCCGAACGGCCCCTCGTGCTCGCGCACGCCGGGCGGCACGAAGCCCTCGATGACGATCTCCGCGTGCGCCGGCACCTCGAGGTCGTTGGTCTCGCACTTGACGACCTCGAGCGGCTCGCCGCGCAGGGCCCCGGCAACCCCGAGCTCGTCGCCGCGGATCCGCGCGACGGACGTGAGCGGCACGGGCGGGTCGCAGCCGATCACGACCGCGCACGGCGTCGGGTTGCCCTTGCGCTCGTTCTTCATGATGTGGGCGTACATGTCGCGCCAGGTGGTGCTCAGAAAGAGCCCGAACTTGCGCGGCCCCTTCAGCATGAGCCGGTAGGTGCCCATGTTGCGCTCGCCGGTCTCCGGATCGTGCGAGATCACGCACGGCCCCGTGACGTAGGGCGCCGGGTCCTGGTCGCGCGTCCACAGGCAGAGCGGCAGCGCCGTCGCGTCGATCTTGTCCCCGGTCTGGATCACGCCCTTCACCGGGCCGGTCTTCACCCGGACCGGTGGAATCGGATGGCTCTGGGCGCGGGCCCACTTGTCGGCGATCTGGTCGACGGTGGTCTCGAGCGCCAGCGCGTAGACCTCGGGCGAGGCGCCGAGGATGCCGGCGACCAGCGGCATCCGGTGCCCCTTGACGTGCTCGAACATGACGGCCGGGCGCCGCGCCGGAGGAATTCGCTGGAAAACCCGGCGGATGACGGCGGCGACCTCCCAGTTCGGATCAACCTCTTTCTTGACGTGGTGCAGCCGTCCCCGCACTTCCAGAGCGGCCAGGTACTCGCGGAGATCCTTGTAGGCCATCTCTTAGCTCCTCGCGGGCCGGCGCTGCCCGCACCGAGGCGGTCGGAGACGTTCGCGGTCTGGGAACATGCCGCCGGGATTATAAAGGACCCCGGGGCATCGAACCTCGTCCGGTCAGAGCACCTCGACCGGGTCGCCGAGAGCAATCCGTCCCGGCTCGATCACCCGGCAATCGAGCGCGAGCCGGCCGCCGCGCTCGCGGACGATCCGGCGCAGCACCGAGACGTCCTGCGCCTGCGTGTCGGGATCGTATGTCGTCATCACGCACCGCTGGCGCAGCGACGCCACGTCGATCACCGCACCGCCGATTCGCAGGCGCCGGCCGGGCCACGTACGCTCAGCGTCGGCGCTCGTGCCGGCGACTAGGATGTTCGGGCGAAAGCGCCGGCGGTCGAGGCCCAGCGCCGCGATCGCGCCGTCGGTGGCGATGAGCAACGGCAGGACGTCGAAGCGCTCGGGCCCGTCGAAGCGCGCGAGCCGGACGTCCGGCCCGACGGCCTTGCGCACGCACTCGGCGACCGACTCCGAGCTCCAGGGGAGCCCGTCGACGAGCGGCTCGCCGTCGGGGCCGAGACTCGCGTGAAATCCCAACAGGGCCGGATGGCTTCGTGCGGTGAGGACGTCGTCGTCGTCGCGCGCGTGGATCACGCGATCGCCCGGGATTCCGTCGGCCGTGAGCACCGTCGCCCGGAGCTGCTCGCCGCCCATCGACTTCACCGGATAACGCCAGATCTCCCCGACGACCATCGTGTTCCGCCTCCCTCCGCTCGCCGCGCGCCAGTCGCCCGTCGTTTAGACCGCGACTCGCCGTCGAGAGATTCCGGGACCGTGGCTTGCGGCGCGGTGTTGGGCTGCAGTAGGCTGGCGGGGCTTGCGGCCCAGCCGCGCGCCGACCCCCAAACGTCAGGAGCGTAAAGATGAAGCCGACGATCCTGCCCGAGACACCGCAGCCATCGCCCGCGCACGAAGAGCTCTGGTCAAGCGATGCGATCGCGCGCATGCTCCAGGCCCTCGAGGTGCCCTGGGTCTCGCTCGTGCCCGGCGCCAGCTTTCGCGGCCTCCACGATAGCCTGGTGAA
>Ga0081540_1000600_pt1 | contig 34307 bp, 27 predicted proteins | sample TabmetS2T1R1_FD_71024 | JGI IMG/M metagenome (GOLD analysis project Ga0081540, IMG submission 71024) | Tabebuia heterophylla rhizosphere microbial communities from the University of Puerto Rico - S2T1R1 | ecosystem: Host-associated > Plants > Roots > Rhizosphere ...
ACCTGTCTCAAGATTCATTCGATGAGGGGACCCCAGGGCGGGCAGATTGCATCAGGAAACGGCGCGGGCGATGAAATTGCGTACCACGGGTGACGTCTCTCCTCGCCGAAAGGCGAGAGCAAGCCGGGTCGTCGGCGTCTGGCCGGCAATCCGCCGATAAGCGATGCCCGTTACGCGCACTTGCATCATCGAAGCCGGAACGATCGATACGCCGAGCTCGGCGGCCACGAGATTCACGATCGATGCCATATGCGGCACGAGCTGGCCGATGATCGGCTCGAAGCCGGCTTTTCGACAGGCGCTGACAACGATGTCGTAAAGTGTGGGCGCGATTTCCCGCGGAAACAGCAGGAACGGATCGTCCTTCAATAGTGCGAGATCGATCGATTCGAAAGCGGCAGCGTGGTGACGCTTAGGAACGGCGACTACCATCGGCTCCTCCGAGAGCCGGCGCACCTGGAAGTCGCTAGTCTCGGCGGTGCTTGGCCTCAGGAACGCGGCGTCTAGCACTCCCGCGCGTAAGCGGGTAATGAGCGGCGCTGTATTGGCTTCCTCGAGCGTGAGCTCGATATCGGGATAGGCGCGGCGAAAGGCGCGGATGGTAGACGGCACCACGACGTTGAACGCGGCCGATGCGGTGAAGCCGACGCGCAGCGATCCCGTCTCTCCGCGCGCCGCGCGCCGCGCCGCCATCGTCGCCTTCTCGGCGGCCAACGGCATCTCCTTCACGCCGGCCAGGAACGCCTTGCCGGCCTCGGTAAGCTCCGCGCCGTGGGCCAGGCGATGGAACAGCGCTGCACCGACCTCGCCTTCCAGGTCCTTGATCTGCTGGCTGAGCGGCGGCTGGCCGATGCCAATCTTGGCGGCCGCCCTCGTGAAATGCCGCTCCTCGGCGACGGCCAGAAAATATCGGATATGGCGTAGCTCCAGGATCATCTCCAAAACAGATGAAATGAGCATGTATCATATATTGGATCAATGAGGAGGCCAGCTCTATGTCTTGGGCGCAGGAAAGTTCGTCCTGCGATCGAGCGGGCGATGGCTCGCATAAATACGGGAGAAACTCATGATCACCGAAGACTATGTCCGAACGATTTTCAAAGGCCTTGAGCAAGGCGATGGCGCGGGCTTTTTCGAGCATGTGGACGCCAAGGTCGATTGGATAGTCGAAGGCACGCATCCGCTGGCCGGTCACTACAAGTCGAAATCCGATTTCCTGGCCGGGACCTTCGCAAAGCTCGGCAACGTTCTGCCCAACGGGGCTCAACTCGTCGTCGAGCATCTGGTCGTGAAGGATGACCTGGCTGTCGTGGAACTTCATTCCCTGGCGACGGCGAAGAACGGATTGAGGTTCGACAACAGGTACTGCTGGGTGGTCCACTTCGCTGGCAGCACCATCGACAGAGTAAGAGCATATCTCGATTCCGCGATGGTCGCGCGTCTCTTCGAGGAAAACCCGATTTAGCGACCGGCGCGCCATATCATCGCTAATGGCCTGATAGGACCTGAGCCGTTCTAGCTATAGAGAACAGGAGAGAAATGATGTCGACTTCTCACATCCAGACATTCCGAACGATGCTGCGCGAGGAGAAGGGCGTTATTTTGCCTGGCGCGCCAAATGCGCTCGCAGCGCGGATCATTGCTGATCTCGGCTTTAAGGCGGTCTATCTGACCGGGGCTGGCCTCACCAATATGCACCTTGGCTTGCCGGACATTGGGTTCATGGACCTGAGCCAGGTCGCCGATCATGTGATGGCCATCCGGTGTGTGGTCGACCTGCCGCTGATCGTCGACATCGACACGGGTTTTGGCAACGCAATCAACGTTACCCACACGGTTCGCGTTCTGGAGCAAGCTGGCGCCAGTGCGGTTCAAATCGAGGACCAACATGCGCCCAAACGGTGTGGTCACTTTGACGGCAAGGAGGTGATCCCCCTGAATGAGATGGTGGGTAAGGTACGAGCCGCGGTGGACACAAGGCGGCAGGATCTGGTTGTCATCGCGCGCACCGATGCATGTGCCGTCGAAGGCTTCGAAGCGGCAATTGAGCGGGCCAGCCATTACGTCGAAGCGGGGGCGGACGTCACATTCGTCGAGGCTCCTGAAAGCCTCGAAGACCTCAAAGCGGTCCCCCGTCGCCTGAAGGCGCCGCAGTTGGTCAACATGGTGCTCGGAGGCAAGACACCCATTATCGATGAGGGAGCGGCGACCGAAATGGGTTTCAGCCTGGTGCTTTACGCCAACGCCGCCTTGCAAGGAGCCGTGCATGGCATGCAGTCGACGCTGTCGACGCTCAAGCAGAAGGGCGTCCTCGACGAGCACGCCGTCACGTCATTCGCGGAGCGTCAGAGGCTGGTGGACGAGCAGGCCTTCGACCTTATGGCGGCGCGCTATGCGGTGCATACGGAGAGCGAGAATGGATACTCCCGCGGCTAATGTGTTAGCGAAGGTGGTCGCCAATTTCGCCCGGGACAAGGTGAACTCATCTCTTGTTTGATCGCACTTGCCCACTCCAACTTCCACGACGAACTCGCGGAGTCGGCCATCCGTCGAGATAGTGTAATCGGCAAGGGAGTTTCCTGAACCAGTCGAAAAGCGTAAGTCATTTCCTCAAGCCTAGCCTTCCGCTTGTGGCCCTCAGCGGACCTCAAGCGCCTGGTCGCCATTGTTCGCTTCGCGAGCAACAGCGGAAGTCAAACAAGGCTGGCAGTGGCCAACGAGAGCTCAACCCTGCGAAGGTTGGAGCCTGGTGCTTAGAGCGGCTCGGAGGTCAGGTGTTCACTTCAAGAAGGTGCCGGCCGAGAGTTGCAGGCGAGCTTGTTGCAACAATGAGAGCTCAATAGTGCAGGCGGCAGCACCGCATATTTGGAACGTCGCGAGTGATGGCTTGACTGCGGATGATTGAGAAGCCAGCGGCGATTCACCCGCTCGACATTGGTGCACTTGACTGGTACACACGGCGCGATCGGGCATGTGATAAGCCTTTGATTTTATTGCTTTCGTTGGCGCTGCGCGGCAATCCCTCCCTCTCCGCCATATCGAGGAACTTGGGGTTTTGTGTTCCTAGCTCTGCTGAGCTGAACGTCAGCACACGCCGTTGACCTGAACCGCGAGGGGCTCGTTCTTTCAGTAGCCGACATGACCATGGACGTCGAAAAGCGGCTCTGCTCGGATGTAGGGGCAGAGGGTACCATCACGCCGCACTTTCCGAAGGCTCGGCAAGGGCCAGGCCGCGAAGATAGTCCGCAGCCTTGGATGCTTGGCTGCACGCCGTAAAGACTGCCCGTTTGTCAGCCTTCAAAAGCTCAATCCAAGAGCCGATATAACCCGCGCTCCGTAGGTCCCCGTCAAAGCCAAATTCCGCACACAGGAACGCTGCGCACAACTCGGCGATCAGTTCCTCGGCCGCGTAATTGCGTGAGCCGAAACGGTTCTTCAAATCTCGATCGAGACGCGACTTGTGTGCCGTCCAATGCGTCAATTCGTGGAATGCCACGTTGTAAAAGTGATCGGCGCCCTTGAAAGCCTCGAATGCGGGCATCGAGATAAAATCGCGGCTCGGCACATAGAAAGCTTCGCCGTGTCCTTCGCGGATGTCGGCTCCAGTTGAGTGCAAGAATGCGTCGGCGAGTTCGTCGCGCGCGTCAGGATTGCGAGCCCGCATCGGCGTTCCTGTATTGATGCCATCGGGAAGGTTTTCGCATTGGTCAACATTGAAGACCGTATACTCACGCATCATCGGCACTAAGCGCGTTGCAGAGTTATCGTCCGACCCCTTATCGTGAACCTGATGTTGCTTCACGAAATACACCTTCGTACCGTGCTCGCCCCTGCACACGTTGCCGCCCAACTCCGCGGCCTGTTTGAATGTCAGAAAGCGAGGCGTGCGATAGCCGGCCGTCTGTGCCATCCACAACAACAAGACGTTGCATCCTGAGTAAGGCCGATTGGTCACGGCGTTGCATGGCGTGTTCATGCCTGCTGTTGCAGACCATGGCTTAACCCAAGGGGCGGCACCGGCTTCTAGCTCTGCAACAATGCGCGTCGATACTTCTGCGTAGAGATCACGTTTCATAGCCCGCCTCGCTCGCTGTTATGGCTGACGCGATCACGATTGGCCGCGCGCCATAGCCGCGTTGGGCAAAGCTTCTTTCTACGGTCTCACAAATTACTCGCCCCATGGCCAAGCCCCCCGTCTCGCGTGTCGATAGAGGGTGCGGAGAAACATCTCTGGGTCCAAAGAGAACTCAAAGGGGCGAGCAGCCGGGGCCCATTCGGAAGCGACGGGAACGAGCTAGGCCCAACCGCCTGGATCTAACGCTTCGCTGATATCGAAGCCCCTCGCGGTTCATCCTCGCAGGGACTGAAGGTGTCGAAGCCGATGGCGTCTATACCGCCGTCCAACTATGTGCATCTGGATCCATGGCGACCGCCGACGACCGGTGCGCAGGCTCATGCCGCGACGCGAAGGCTGCAAGTTCTGTTGCGATCCGGAGTTGAAAGCCGTCTTGGCCTCGTTGTGGGACCTTCCGACCGCCACTTGATCAGTGTTGCGCGAGCTTTGGCCTTATTCTGCACAACCGCAGATCTTTTCAGCGAGGTGACAGAATTCGATTCGAGCGACTTCTGCGCGTTCGCCGCCCTTATTCCGCAATCGGTACGAGTTTCATAAAGCGCTTAGATCGTCAGGCACCTCGCCGAATTTGCGGATCAGCGCCGCGTCAACGAAGTCTCCCGTCGCGAGATCACCACTCCGGCTGAACGCGATGGCTCCGACGAAGCCCGGTTTGCGCGCCAGCGCTTCAGCTTTCATGATCGCCGCGGTCGGGTTGAGACATTCAACCGCTTCACCCGGTGTGAAACCATCGTCCGCTGAAACGAAGGGAAGCGCGACGTAATAAGTAATCTCGCTCATCTCAGCCCATCCTTACTCGTACCAATCCTTTCGGTTGCGCGGCAGGTCGTATTTCCGCGGCTATAACCGGTCGACACTGCCTTGCGAAGCTCATCGAGCTCAGCCTCAAGAAAGCCATTCGCCACAAGGAGAGGCTTGACCGCTTCCCGTGCATTGCCGCCGCATGCCGCTATTGCCTGGTCGGCGGCGTCTTCCAAATCTCGGGTCGGCGAGCGGGGTGTTCAGGAGCGGCTGGCATCCCGCAATGTTCTCTTTCTGTTCTAGTAAGCCAAGGCAACAATCAAGGCCACCAAAAGGGAGATACTCGGAAAGCGTTCCCAGCCGGAGAACGAACCTGTCTCGTCAACAAAGAAATGCATGCGGCCTGCTTAGAGAAGACGGCACCTAGCTAAATGTGTTCCCAAAGCACGGGTCAAAGTGGCCGCGCCGAGCGCGAGGCGAAGGTTGATCTTGGGTTCTTAGGGAATGCTTGAGGAGTAACGTGCTTCTTTCAGGCTCAAACCATCTTCCACTGAACTTGCCATCATGGAAGAAGTTGTTTCTTACTCGCCGCACGTATTGCAAGACAAGATCAGAGCGAAGATCCGTCTCGGGCGGGCGCCCAGCTAACTCATCCGGCGCCGGGTCAGTCTTGCTACTATTTCTATCGCAGGTGAGGTGCCGGAGGATCATCATGTCTCGGATACGCGCTGCCATTCAACTATTGCCTATGATGGCAAGGCAAGTCCATGTTAGTTGCATCGATAAATCGCGGCCCTGAGCCCCATTTCGGGAGGCGCGAATGCTAAATGGGAAGATTGTTCTTATCGCTAGCATATTGCTGTTCGGAGCAGGCTTAGGTCCAGCGACGTCTTCGGACTCAGAGCGTTCGCTAGTACAATTGATTGCCTGCAACGGGCTCGATGAGCAAATATGGGTGAACGTGGCGGGCTACGGCGAGTCAGATGCGGATCACTTTACGTTCAAGGTGCTTTGGGATCTGGCTCCGGGAAACTGCCAAGACGTCGGACGTTTTGAAAGAGATAGAGGCATCTGGGTCATTGTAAATGCATGGAATACTCAGCGGCATTTTCGGGCTCCCAGTAGCGATGCATCAGCAAAGAACTTCTGCACCGATCAATTCGGATCCAACCAGGTTCCTTCTCCCAGCGGCACATGCGCGGCCGAATGGAATCTCGAAAGGTTCTACAAGCTAGCCATTCAACCAAACGCAAGCGTGCATACGTCGTGGCTGCCGTTTGAATGAAATCCGTAACTTTGAAATGCCGGATATGAGCCTCGTTGATAGCCGAATGTCTGAGGGGTTCGCAGAAGCATAAGGAATGACGGAACCTAGATGAAGTGGCCACAGACCTTCGTTTGACCGAGCGCGCGGCGCTTGCCTGTATTCCTCAAGCCAAGCGTTGCGCCCGTCCACTGAGAAAGACGAACACCAGGCCATCGAAACCACCAGCCGCTCGACGGACGCAAGGCGAATCAGGGGACAGGCACGTTGAAAGCAACCGCTGGACAACTCTTGTGGCCATCCGGCGAAAGGCCGCTTATCAAGTGGACTATTCTGCAGGCTGTACAGTGATTCTGAGTAACCAATTCCACGAACGTGGAATAGCGTTGGTCCGAAGCGCGTCCCTGCAGTTCCTTACGGGCTATCTGCGCGACTTGGTCCATTTTTAGCTGCCCGCCAAGGCATCGCTCAGGGCTTCCGATGAGGGCGCCAATGAGACTGACTGTTCGGGGGGTCATTTTCCATCCTAATGGAGGATTGATATAACTCCACGGCAGCGTAGTTTGACCTAGTGTCAAGCCCGAGGAATACGAGGCCTGAACTGCCGAAGCCGCCCTGGTTTTGCGGGTATTCAACAAGGTCGATACTGGCGTGCCTAGCTCGTTCAGGCCGCTTCGGTCAAAACCGCCCAACAACGAATTGAATCGAATGTTCTCCTCTTGCTCGATGCTGCCAACACCGCCAATGACAACCACGTAAAGCTCAATATCTACATCGGGCATTTGCACGGGCTTTGCCTCGAACCCTGCGAGCCTGCGATTATCCTTGCGGACAAACAGGTCGTGCAGCGAATTAACGGCTAACAACGCTGTCTCCACCCCTGAATTGTCGATGTATCCTCCATCGACAAGCCGACCGGACCTCTTGAATTCCTGCGTGTCTCCTTCGGGTCCTTTGTCGCGTTCGACAAGGTAGCCCGGCGGACTTATGCCGGGGAATCTGGCACTCAGGCCTACCGCCGAACTCAGGGAAACATCATAACGTTTCGAAAGAAAACCATCCTTGCCAAAAAAAGATCTGACAAAGGAAACCTCTCTCCCCGGTAAACCGGGTGCCTCGAAAGGCGCGATGACAATCTGTTCGCCTAATTCGACCGAAGTAGTATTGAGCATCAACATCGGGGCTTGGCCCGATGCCGTCCAATGATCACGGAACGCAAGTGAGAAATAGTTGGCGGATCCTGGGATTGCATTTTCCCAACTGCTCTCTATCGATTTATCGAGGGCACGCGCCCTATCAAGTGACGCAATCGGATATGGAAGAAACCGCTGCAAAAAATCCGGATAAAGGCCAGCGGCGACGACGGGGGCCAAATGGTCATCCGAGAGCATCCGCGTTGCCTTTTCCTCGAGAGGCCCTTTTTGACCTTCAAAGGGGTCATTTAGGGAGCAAGTTTCATCAAAGTGATCCCCGGCATGTCCAAGCTCCGATGGTCGTTCAACTCGCCGCTTTACGAGAGAGGACACAAGAGACGCTCCCAGGCTGCCACCTGACACGGAGCTGATCGCAAAAAGATGATGAGCGAGCAGCGGGCACCGGTCGTACAGCCTCGCCAGAAACAACGCTGTCTGGGCAGCCGCGAAGATGCCACCGCCCTCTGCCGCAACGATCAAGACAGGGTAGCGCTGCCCTGCAAACCGAGCTTTAACGTTTGCAGGCCGCTGCCGCAGCCAGTCTGAAAACGCTTCCTCTAGATAGGGCAATCGGGAGTCTCCGCCTAGAAGCGCGGACCACCCCTTCTGCATGACGACGTTCCTTAGCTTTTTCTCGAAGGGAACTTCGTCAAATGACTGGTACGTCGTCTCCCATTTCAGCGGCTCGACCAGCAGAGTAGGCACCTCATGGTTATCGTTCAAATGCCAGAACGAAAAGACCAGGGCCAATCCGAATAGCCCGCCCACCACCGGGTAGCCAGTTCTTTCACCAAGGTCGGACAGGGCCGCAAAGTGCAACGCAGCCAGAGTAAGGAATGAAATAATAATGGCGAGCGAGCCGAGAAACTGCGGGATCGCAAAGAAGGTCCGAAATAAAGGAATTAAGTAGGGAAGCGCGAAGACGAGCGTGCCGACGACGGTAATTGCAAGCACCGCTTGATATACGCGAGTTTTCGCAAAAGTTGGTCCGTCTTTTGTGAGGTTTACCCCGTGCCGCTCTAGATATGAGCGCATCAACCTGGCGGGGTACGGAGTAAGGAGGAGTACGATCAAAATCGTCGTCGTCCAATTCATGAATCGAAGTTTGGCAACGGAAAAGCGTGTGTCGGTGCTAAGTTCCGTAGGAAAGACTTTGAACCCGTCTGTTTGAGGAATCTGCGTCGTAAGGCGAGCATGTAACTCTTGTAGAGCGTCAAAGTCAGAGGCCATCACCCCGAAAACGCCTCGATCAACTCCAAGCTGCAACATCAAGATCGGAGCTAGCGTGGTAACAACGAATATTGCCCAATAAACAATTCGACCGGACCTGTGATCTACCCTCTCGAAATAGCGGCTCCTATTAAGCTCGAGAAGGAACATTGTTGATGCACTGAAAGCGGCCAAGAAACACAGAGCAAATACCAGTTGGATCCAACTGTCCAAGCCGCGTCCAAGAACATCAGCGTAGAGCTCCTGTATTTGTTGTGGCCAGCTCAGAACGAGACAAGCCACGACAGAGAGTAGCAAAGCGTGGCGAAAGGATATTAGAGCCTTAAGAAGAGCATCGATGTACGAGCGCACATTAGGCCAGAGCAGTCGATTGCCCGCCTGGAGCCACCATATTGTTCTGGCGCTTAGATTGGTGAGGCGCTGTTTTCCACGGTGCAGCGCGGGACGATAGTCGCGTGTCGTCAGGGACAGCAAAGCGTGGCGAAAGGATACTAGCGCCCTAAGAAGAGCATCGATGTACGAGTGCACAAGGGACCAGAGCAGTCGATTGCCCGCCTTGAGCCACCATATTGTTCTGGCGCTTAGACCCCCGAGGCGCTGTTTTCCACGGTGCAGCGCGGGACGATAGTCGCGTGTCGTCAGGGACAGCAAAGCGTGGCGAAAGGATACTAGTGCCTTAAGAAGAGCATCGATGTACGAGTGCACAAGGGACCAGAGCAGTCGATTGCCCGCCTTGAGCCTCCGTATTGTTCTGGCGCTTAGACCGCCGAGGCGCAACCTTCCACGGTGCAGCGCGGCAAGATAGTCATGCGCCGTCAGGGGCAGGGCAGAAAATAAGCGTCGCATAGCAGCCTCTCGTTTTCAGGGGTGAAAACGCGCGCAGCAGAACTACAGCGGACACGACCTTACTTTGCAGAATAACCAGTATACACCCTCCGGCGAACTGGCAGTCAATAGCGACAAGTGTGGCGACCAATCGGCGCGCGCACCTACGGCTCGGTCAAGTCGATCCTCGCCAACAATCTCGATCGGCGTTCCGCTCCCCAGCGCTCCCCAGCGCTCCGCGGACGACGCGCCGATCCTGCATGCCAACATCCGCGGACCGCGCTACTACAATTAGGAGACTATCCCTTGCTCATCCATCCGACCTTCGACCGCCTCGACGCGCTCGGCCTGCACGGCATGGCCAAGGCCTCCATCGACATCGAAGCCACCGGCGAGGCCAATAGCCTCGGCCACGCCGAATGGCTCGCCCTGCTGCTCGAACCTGAAGCCTCGCTGTGTCACGACAAGCGGCTCGCCACCCGCCTGCGTCACACCAATCTCGCCATTCAGGTCCTGACCAAGCCGGGTTGGATCGGCCGCAAGAAGGCCCGCAGCACAGCGGTGTGGGGGAGGAGCGCGGTTTCCGGGCGGCGATAATCGAAAGCAGATTCGTCGAGGGCAAGAAACGTTCGACCGAAGAGCCGGGCTTGGCGCTCGTCGGAGTGGACAATCTGGCGACACGGCGCGCTGTGGCGGGTTCGAACTTCGACCTCGTGCTCGATGCCGGCCTCGGCGCCACACCTTCGGAGATTTTCGACATTCGCATCCACGGTTTTCCGGGGACGCGCTCGCCGAAGCGGGCGTGGCCCGAACCCGACTTCCAACCGGAAATGCCTCTCGACCCGACTCTTCAGGAGTTCGTCGATGCCGGTCGCATCGATCGATGCGGCGCCGTCACCATCGCCGGCCGCAGCCTTGTAGTGCCCTCGACCGCGGTCGCCGCGGCCGCGATCCAGGTGGCGCAGGCTTGCCGGGCCGTGCGCGACGGCGGCTTCTTCGATCTGGCCGATGTGACGCTAGCCAATTGTCGTCGTGCGACAGGCCGTCGGCACGCCTTGGCCAGGCCGGGAATCCTGCCTTTCCTGCAGGCCAGGAGTGAATAGTGATCGCATCGCCGGTGACGGAAATGCGTCGATGCAGCGCCAGGCTTCGAATGCGTCGTCGAGGAGTGCGGCGTGCCGCGAAGCGACGTTTTCGTTCAGCCCACCGGCGGCACGAACTCGGCCGGGACGCGTCCTGCAGGCACCGAGGCCAAAACCGCACCGGCGCCGGAGGAACATGAGAAAGTTGGAGGGCTTAGGGTTTCGGTCGACTTCCATGGCGAGGATTTCGAGAGGGTCGCCGAGACCCTGAAGGGTGCGTGGGCGAAGACCGTTCGGCCGAAGTGAGCCGAGCCATGCCAGACTGTCCCAAGCCGCTCTCCCAGGCGCAGTCCCGCTGCCCTTGCCGTGCGTGCCAATCGGCGACCAGAGCAGGGTCGACACGAGCACAGATCGGGTCCCGATCCTTTCCTCTCGCCAACCCCGCGAAAAGGATCTGGTAAATTTGGGCTTTTTGCATTGCCCATCGGGGCGTGGTTCCACGGTCCCTCGGCCGCGCTCCATCTTTTGACCCGTACGCTGAAGCGCCGAAGTGCCGTGGGGTAACGCCTGCGCCGATGGTCGTTGACACTTCGAGCCGACGACGTCTCAAGTTGCAAAATAAGTCTCCGAATGTGAACCAGTTCACCAAGAGCCCCAACGGCAGGTCTATTTTGTAACATCGGTAGAGTCGGTGGGAGTTCGAATGTCCACTAGGGAGCCGCTACCTGTCTTCAATGATCGGGCGCCGAGCGATCGTTATTGCGATCTGATCCTCGCCGGCGGCGTCACGAGTTCGATTGCCTATCCGGCATCCATATTCGCGCTGGCGATGGTGTATCGTTTCAACAGCATCGGCGGAGCGTCGTCCGGTGCCGGCGCCGCAGCGTTGGCCGCCGCGGCCGAATACCGGCGTCGGCACGGTTCGTCGGACGGATTCCGGATCATGCTGGAGCGCACCGCGGCCGTCGCCGACGACGTGGACGGCAAGGCTCCTCACGAATGGCTTTTTCAGCCTGAGGAAGAGAGCAAGCGTCTGTTCGATGCGCTGTTGCCCGGCTTCGCGGAGCCATCCGGCAAACTGAAGGCATTGGCAGGTGGGCTGCTGCGCGCTTACGCGAGGTCGAAGATTGTTCTCGCCATCGCGGCGGTTGGCGCCATTCAATCGACAATCGTGGTTGCTGGTGGGCCGGTACCGCCTGAGTTAAGCAGATTTGCTCCGCTCGATCAGCAAGACTTGGTTGATCACTTCACTGGCGACTTTCGCTACAACGTTCCGCTAATGGAGGTGCCCGGGCCAAACGGCGGCTACCCGATTGTGCTCAGCTACGCGAGCGGGATTTCTCCCGATCAAGACGCCTCTTGGGTCGGTTTGGGCTGGACCCTGAGCCCCGGTGCGATCGTGCGTCAGATGCGCGGCAATCCGGACGACTTCGCCGGCGATGAGATCACGACTCAGCAAGACATCGAGCCCAACGTCACCTACGGCTTGGGCATCGAGGGCAATTACGAGATCTTCGGCGCCGATACCTCGGTCGGTACCGGATTGACGGCGGGGTTGACCGGGTACTTCGACAACTATCGCGGCTTCGGCATCACGCACACCGTCGGGCTCAGCGGGCAGACCAAAGGACAGGGCACCGCCGCCTCCCTCGGTGTGAGCTTGGGCGAAGACACTCTCGAAGGCGCGAAGGTAGCCGCTACGGCCTCGCTGTCGCTCGGTGACAACTTGCGGTTCGGCGCCGACACTGCGTTCGATGCCCAGCGCGGCTTGTCGGCCCTGTCGCTGAGTGCCCAGGCGAAGTATCAGTCGGCTTCGTATCTGGTCTCGAGTGGCGACCTGCTGACGTATCTTGGTTATGCCAAGCCGGCAGCGCTGCCGGGCACGCGGCGGGAAATGCAGGGCTCGAACATCAAAGTCAGCTTCAAGCTGGGCGGCGAGGTCTACGGCAACTACCTGAGCGGGAAAATGTTCGGGTACTACAACGAAGAGCGGCTCAAGACCAACACCGTGACCACCAAGGCGTACGGTTTCCTGCATCTCGACCAAGCAACGGCCGCCGATGCGCTCGACTTCAATCGCGAGCGCGACGGCGCGATTCATGAGCAATCGCCCAACCTGGCGCTTCCGGTGCTGACACCGGATCTCTATGTCGTCTCCGGGCGTGACGTGGTCGGGACGTTCCGTGCCTATCGCAACGACGTGCCTGTCGTGTTCGATCCAACGCAGCGCTCTGATATCAGCGGCGGCGCGATCGGCGTCGACGTCGGCTCCGGAAACGTGGTCAAGGTCGGAGTCACAGGCGCGTTGAATCGCACCGCCACAGTGATCAAGCGTTGGGATGACGGTGGCGCCGAGGATCTTCTAGACCGAGCCCGAGGCGCATTCACAGACGACCCATCGGGATATCGAGAGCGCACCTACTTCAAATTCATCGGTGAGCCTTCCGCGGCACCCGCCTCGGTGGTGAGCGGCTCCGGGCCGGTTGCCATCAGCCTCAAGCCGGACGCGCATCCTGCCAAGGTGCCGCCGCTTTTCTATGCAGCGGATGAGCGGTCGTTGACGCTCGCTTCGTCCGACGAACGGGTCCCGCGTGCGACGCTCATCCAGTCGTTCACGAACGGCGAGCTGCGTTCGATGGGCAACGCGCTGCCCGAGTTCAAGCGCGATTTCACTGCGCTCGCTGCCGAGACGACGGTGCGCCGCGACCATCACATCGGTGCATTCCGGATCACGACACCGAGTGGCGCAAGGTACATCTACGGCATCGCCGTTTACAACACCCGCTACGAAGAGCAAAAGTTCAGCGTCGATCGCACGCTGTGCGGCTCCAGCCCATGCGCCATCATCACGCCACCGCCCCACCCGGCGCAAAGTGCGCCCGGCGCAAATGACCCGACGAAGTGCCTGCCGATCTACGACTACCGAGTCAGCGGCTCCGAGCAGATGCTCGACGCGAAATGCCTGCCGGCCTATCCGACCTCATATCTGCTCACCGCGATCATCGGCGCCGACTACATAGATGCCGACAACATTCCCGGTCCTTCCGACGGTGATTACGGCTATTGGGTCCGCTTCAACTACGTGCGCGATCAGACGCCGCAAGGTGCTGCGAGGCCGTTCCCGTGGCGGATTCCGTTCGTCGGCGCCGGCTTCGTCCGCGGGCCGGACAACGGTCGATATGTGAACGGCAAGCAGCGCCTGTCCGATAAAGGTTACGTTACCTACGGCGAGCGAGAATCGTGGTATCTCGCTTCGATCGAAACGGCGACGCACAAGGCGTTCATGTGCGCCGCGCCCAATGCTCGTAGCGACGCGGTGAGCGCGGGATCCAAGACTCAGATCAATCCAGGCGCGAGCACTGTCGTCAGGCCCTGGGTGCTGACGAGCGTCAAGTTGTTCGCGAAGACTGCGCTAGTGGGAACGACGGCGCCATGTCCGAGCGCCACACCGCTGATCGAGGCGCACCTGGTTCAGGACACCAATGGGGCGCTCGCGCTGGGCACGCCGAGCGCGATGAAAGGCAAGCTTACGCTGCGGCGCGTATACTTCACTCATCAGGACAATACGCGCGGGCGCCTGAGCCCATACGAATTCTCATACGAGGCGCGTGACGCAGCGGGCAACGTCAACTTCGGCGAGTCCAATCCGCACTACTCGGACGATGGCCACGATCGCTGGGGTGTCCATCGCGACCCGAGCGTTCCCTGCGGCGCCGTGCCTGCGAGTTCTGCTCCGCAGCCGCGGCCGGCACTAATCGATGACGAGATGCCGACGTGCCAGGAAGATGATCTCGCCGATCGCTGGAGTGCTGCGTGGACGCTGCGCAGAGTCGTTGAACCGTCCGGGCGCGTCATCAACGTGGACTATGAAGCCGACGACTACGCGTTCGTGCAGGATCGTGCGGCGACGCGGCTGTTTCGAATTCTCTCGGTCAACGGCAATGCGTCGGGCGGCGGCGAGGACATCTGTCCCGTATGGTCGTCGGGGGCCCATCCTCTCCTGCGCACTGCTGCCTGTGGCACGGCGCTCGTCAGAGCCGGATCTTCCGCGGAGCGGGCGCGCGTCTACTTCAAGCTCGAGGAGCCATTCGCGCAGAACGATCCTCGCTGCAGCGCCGGGTGCGATGCCTGGGTTGACCAGCACTATCTGGGCGCAAATCGCCAGCTCTACTTCAGAATTCGTGTGGCGCTGAAGCCAAATGAGAAATGGCAAACGGTCTCCGGCTATGCGCATGCGCTGCGCGCCGGTGTCGTGCCCAACACTGATGTGGGTTGGGTCGAGCTCGCGCCGGTGCACTCGAACTTCCCGTCGGATCTCGACTATCACCCATTGGCGCACGCGGCGTGGCAGTACCTGCGCCTGCAGCAGCCCGAGCTCATCCGCACCGGTGGCATCAATCGCAATCCGGATGGCGATCCGATCGAAGAAGCAGCACGCGTGTTGACCCTCGTCGACGCCATACCGGACATCATCAAGATGCTCACAGGCGTCTACCCGGCGTGGGCCAAGGACGGCTGGGGCTCCAAAGTGGACCTGGCGCATTCGTGGATCCGCCTGCAGGATCCCGACGGAATCAAGAAGGGCGGCGGCACGCGCGTGCGTCGCATTCGTGTGACTGACGGCTGGAGCACGATGACCGCGAACCGGGAATCGGATCTGGAGACCGGCTTTCTCTATTCGTATCGTCTGGAGGACGGACGCAGCAGCGGCGTCGCATCCTACGAGCCGATGGTCGCTGGTGAAGAGAACGCGCTGCGGCAGGCGAAGCCCTTCATCGAGCAAGTGCTGCTGTCTTCCAACTACAACCTGTTTGCCGAGCTGCCCCTGGGCGAAAGCCACTACCCGGCGCCCGCCGTCGGTTATTCACGAGTGGTCCGACGTGCTCTGGCCTCACAAGTTGAGCTCGACGCGCGAGCCAGCGGCAACGATTGCCAGACGGGGCTGAACTCCCGACCGCGCGCAGCGAGCTCCGGACCGACGGTCTACGAGTTCTACACAGCGCGCGACTTTCCGGTGCGCTCGAGCGAATCGCCGGTCGACAAGCGGCGACCGCCGCTGCCCCAGATCGTGATGATTCCACTGCTGGGTCAAGTCACGGTCAACTCGCTGACGGCAAGCCAGGGCTACAGCACGACTGTGAACGACATGCACGGCAAGCAGCGGCGCATCGCGACGTACGAGTACACGTCCAAGCTCGATTGCACGCGCCCGGCCAGTCCGCAGTACGTCATGCGCGAAGGGCCGGTCACGGAAACGACCTTCCGTTATCGTTCCTCCCGCGGTTTCGGTCAGAGCGCTTTCGACCTCGATAACGCGGACGTCGCAACGCTCGTCGAAGATCCGAAGACCCAGCCGCAGACGCTCGCCGAGCAGTCCGACTTCGTGATCGATCTCAGGCACAACCGGACCGAATCGTTCGACGGCGGCATCAATCTCAACGTCGATACATTCCTGGTCGCTGTCTATCCATTCCCGGTTCCGGTGCCGATGCCGAATTTCGGCTACTCGCTGAGCGAGACGCGGACCGTCGTCACCAGTCGCGTGACGCATCGCGCGGGCATTCTCGATTCCGTCAGCGTGCGCCAAGGTTCCGCGAGGATCACGACGCGCAATGAGCGCTATGATCCGTTGACCGGAGCCGCATTGCTGAGTACCAGCGATAACGCGTACGGCAACCCTGTCTACACGTATTCAATGCCGGCGTACTGGACCTACGCGCGCATGGGTGCATCCTATGAAGACGTCGGTCGCATCATCGATTTCTCCGGCGGCACGCTCGATCCGGCCGGAACGCGCCTGACTGTTACCCCACCTGTCGACATCTGTTCTCAGCTGCCACCACAACGCGTCCCACGTTGCCTGCCCATCGGCACCGAGCTCGCGGTTGCGAACGCGAGCGGCGGTGCGCGGCTCACTTTGCTCGGACCCGACGGCGCGGGCGACACACTGTTCGCCGTAGCCGGAAATCTCCCGAGCGTGCCGGTCAGCGCGATCGTCGTGCGGTCGGGCAATCGCAATCAGTTGAGCGCGGCAACAGACACTATCCGTGCGTTACGCAATCCGCTCGGGAAGCGAGATCCAATCAGCTGCATGGTTGAAACCACGCCGCTCACGCAGTTCAAGCTGCACGAAGTGCTCGACGCAGCTCACACGACGTTCGCAGACGCTTGGCCGAGCATCGCGCGCGACCTGCCGGCCGCCGGCGTCTCTCGCGATGAGTTCACTCGCGGCCTGCAAGGAATCTTCAGGCCTGCAAAGGACTTTGCATATGTCGTAGCGCGCAGCCGATCGCCGCAACTCGACCTGTCCAAGGACGGGACGTTCGATTTGGTGATGTTCGATCGTTCCAACGATGACGAGCGGAAGACCTGCGAGCGTGGCTGGGTTCGCCGCCTGACGCGCACGCGCTACTCCGCGTCCGGGTTCACGACCGAAGACTTGAACGCGCTAGAGATTTCCTCGGCAGCCCTCTATGGCGCAGGGGGCAAATTGCTGGTCGCCGCCGCCGTCAACGCAAAGCAGGACCAGATCGGGTACGAAGGTTTCGAGACCAGTACTGGCGCGCCCAGTTCCGCCACCCTGATCCTGCCGCGTGAGGGCAACATTGCGTACGACCAGAGCGCACGCGTCGAGTGCGATGACTGTACTGCTGCCAGCGTTCCGGACGCGACGCTTGCGACCGACATCGCGCACACAGGGCGAACGAGCCTACGAGTAGCGCGTTACCCTGCATTTGAACAGCGCAGCCTCAATCTCGAGCCCAGCAAGCGCTACCTGATTTCCGCGTGGGTCAGCCTCGGGCGCGTGGGGTTGCCGGTTACCGATGTGCCCACCTACGCGAGTGCCGCCAGTACGGGCGTGCCAACGGGGCTGCGAATACTGGTCAAGTCAGAAGCATCGCCCGACCCGGTCGCGCTCGCCACGTTCGAGCCGGACGGTCCGATCATCGACGGCTGGCAGCGCATCGAAGGCACGTTCGAGGCGCCGGCGGCGGGCGATCGCTTGCTGCTGCAATTCCTGAGCGGTACGCGTGAGCTCAAATATGCGCGAACCAGTCCCGCTTACTTCGACGACGTGCGCATCCTGCCGGAAGGCGCAAGCTTGGAGACCTACGTTTACGATCCGCAGACGCTGCGCATGATCGCAAGACTCGATGAGAACAATTTCGCGACGTTCTACCGCTACACCGCTGACGGCAAGGTCGATCTGATCCGGCGCGAAACAGTCCGCGGCGTCCTCGCACGGCAAGAAGGTCGCCTGCACACTCGGGAGCAGCAGCCATGAGTCGTGCGCTTCCAATCCTGCTCATGACGATCGTCGGCGGGCAAGCGCTCGCAGCAGAACCTGTCGCAGCGACGGACACCGCGATGGAGTTCCGGAGCATTGCCGCTGCGCATCGCGACTTGCGCGCCTACGATCTGCAGATCAGAGTCTCGGTCGATAGCGTCGGCTCATCGATACCGTTACACGCCGCGGTGAAGTGTGATGAGCGCCAGCGATGCCTGCGGATGTTCAATAGCACCACCGTCTTGCAGACGCCAGAGATGTCGCTCATGGTCGATGCGAGCGAGCGCACCATCATGGTCACGCGGCACGGTGGCGATGCGGTGCAAGCGACACCGATGGATACAGCTGCGGCGCTGCAAGCGTGGCTCGACGCGGGCGGCCGCCTGTCGGGCGGTGAGCTCACGCCGGAGGGTCGGCATTGGCTCTTTGAAAGCGCGAAGGCAGGCGTGCGCGCCGGTCACATGTATGTCGACAACCATTCACGGCTGCTGCGCCGGCTCGTCTATTCGGCCCAGACGCCGACGGGCGTGTCGACGACGGTAGACATTCACTACACGTGGGGATATCCGACGCAGCTGAACCTCGCAGATTTCGAGACCAGCCGATTCGTCCACGAGGAGAGCGGCGCGATAGTGCCGGCAAACCAGTATGCGCACTATAAGATCATTCTGGCAGATCCCAAGTAGGCTCGACGCTGCCGGCAAGATCGTCGCTGCGGTCGTGTTGCTTGCATGCGTGACGGCGTGCGCGCCGCCGCCCACGGTGACCGTTGACGTGCCGATCGCATTGAATCCGAGCGCGACTGCGACAGCGAACCTCCCGGGCCCCCAGAACTACGGGACGCGCGCTGCGCGTGTCCGCCTGCGGTTCGCCGACACGCCGCTGCACGACCGCGGCAGCGATTCCTGGACCTACACGGTCAACTTCACGATGACTCCGCTCAGCAACGCGGCAGCGGCGGGCCCACCGCAGAATTCGTCGCTAACAATTTTCCGTGGTGCGGATCACGAGTCCTTCGAGGCACTGGCCTTGCTCACGCCGCTGTCCGGTGACGGCGTCGAAGTCCGAGTGACAACGGTCAATGCGACGGCTGGCACGCCGACCGACATCAAGCTCAACCTCGAGCTGAGCGGCGAGCGAACCGTCGCGTTTGCGCGCACCCAGCAGCCGACGCTCCGGCGGGGATCGGGACCGACACCGCTCGTCACGATGGATTCGATTCCCGAGGGCACTGTCTCCTATGAATTCGAATGGGTGTTCTACGACGGGTGGGAGACGCAGTCGCAGGCGCCATTCGACAGCCGTGCCGGCGTCAGAATCGCCACGGACACCCCGTTCGCGTTCATCGATACTAGTTACCCCGAAGGCACGCTGTACGTGCGCGGACGAGCGATCGGTCGTTTTGCTGCAGGCTCTGCCGACGGTCCGGCGCGGCGTCCGGGCCGCTGGTCGAATGCACTGCGCATTCCGATCAGCGCAAACGCCCTGGAGCCTGCGGCCAATTGGCGTTACGGCGCCGCGTATGCGGAAGGCGCGGGCTTTGCTGCAAACGCGGAGTTCCTCGACGGCGCGTACCGCAGCCGTCAGCAGCAGACTCGCGATCTGATGCGCGACGCGCGCGTAATCACCGAGACCAAGTACGACCGTGAAGGACGCGCTCGCGTCAAGTTCTTGCCAGCGCCGGCTGCAGGCTCCCGCTTCGACCACGCAGACGTTTTCAATGCCGTGGACGCAGCAGGCGCGGCTCGGCCTTATGCCGCCGATCAGTTCGATGGCGTACTGCCGGTCGCGGCATCCGCTGCGAACGGCGCGGGCAAATACTATTCGCCAAGTTCCGGTGCCGGGCCGCTCGATGCGTATGTCGCCGATGCGGGAGGCTATCCGTTCTCGGCTGTTGAGCCGACGCGCGACGGCACCAATCGACCGCAGCGGGTGGGCGGTCTGGGCGAGGCGTTGCGACTCGGCGGCGAGCACGACCAGCAATTGCGCTACGGAACCACGTCTTCATCGCCGCTGCGCCGGCTGTTCGGCCGCAACGTCGGCCGCGCCGCGTACTACGACCGCAACGTTGCCGTGGATGCAAACCGTCAAGCGCACGTCAACTATGTGGATCGTTCCGGCCGCGTCGTCGCGAGTGCGTTGATCGGCAGCGCACCGAATCTCGAATCGGTCGCGCCGAGCAACTTGCCGATGCTGACGTATCGACTGGATGAGAACAACGTCGTCGATGCCCAAGCCGGCATCAGTCGCTCGGTGAGCCGCATCTCGATCGAGCAGGGCACGGAGCTGTTCTTCAGCTACGACTTGAATGGCGCGCAGTACAGCGTGCCGGCCAGTGCGCCGTTTCCACGCTTGTGCGAGAGCTGCCGCTACCGTTTGCGCGTCCGCCTTACGGATCCCAACGGCAATCGCGTGACGCTGCGCGAGGCGACGACGCCGCAAATGGATCCGCTCTGCACGAGCGGAACCGAGGTGCTGGAAATCGCCAAGGACCTCGGGGATACGGCGCCGTCGTCGAGCTTCTGCGCTGCCGGCGCTACACACCCTGCGGTGACCGCAGCTTCGCCGAACCAGACGCAGGTCAAGTTCTGCGCGAAGCTCACCGACCCAGGAGATTACGAGGTCGTCAAAGAACTCACCTTGATCGAGGGGGCCGTCGAGAGCGTAGTGACGAAAGTGACGACGCTCGCCCCCGAATTCGTTGATGTGGGCACGTACCGGCCGGACGTAACCGTCATTGGCAATCAATGCCCGGGTCCGAAGGACTGCAGCAAGTTTTGCGGGTCGGTGGGCGGCGACTTTGAACAACAGTGCTTGCAGGCGTGCACGCAGCCGCTCAACTGGGTGGGTGCGGAAGTCGCCCGCGATTCGTGTAAATCGCTGGAGCAGATGATCAGAGCCGACATAGCGGCGCCGCGCGGCATCCTGCGCGGGACCCCGCTGACCGATCACCCGGAGTACTGCCACATATACAAGGCGTCAACCGTCACTCCCTCGCTCTGCGAGCGCAGCATCGCATCGAACGAGTTTGACTACCGCATGATGATGGTGAACACCTGGAACGAAGCTCTCTGCAGAGGCTACCTCGATCCGCTCGGTGGCACGCCCGGCGCGCCGGCCCGACCTGCGACGTGCACGGCCGTACAGGAGCGCGATCCCTTCACGGCGCCCACGCAGATCGGTGTCACGATGAGGAGCTGGATGGAGGCGACGCTTCAGGATTACACGGGGCGCATGCCTGCGTTCTCGAACGCGCCGAAACCGATCAACGAGAGCATCTGGAACTTTGCGGCGCACCCAATCTACCCGAGTACCACTCCGCCCTCCGACGATGAGCGTTGGCGGGTCTTTCGCAGCCTCTATATGGGCGTGAAACAGACAGCGCTCGTGCTGTACATGGAGGATCCCAAAGGCGGCAATTGCCCATATTGGAATGACAAGCACGCGCACGTGAAGCGCCCCTATACATTTTCGAAGTTAACGGACGCCACTGGCGCCGCGCGCAACGACCAAACGAGTTACTGCGCGACTCAGTGCACTGCGCGCGCCGCGCAGTGGACAGGAGATCTGGAGGATGCGTGCGGCACGACGATCCCGGATTTCTACAAAAGCACACGCCTCGCGCCGAACCTGCGCCGCTATTGCATCGACACTTGCTCTGCCACCAATCCGCTTCCCGTCATCACAAGCGGTGCCGTCACGACGAATCAGTGGTTTATCCAGGCCATGCAGGGCACGCCGCAATACGCGCCGCCGGCCACATGCACTCTGAACCGCATCACGCGCACACTGCCGGCCGGACAACAAGGACCGATTTCGATCGGCAACTACACGCCGGCAGTCGGCGATACGCCGCAGAGCGTGACCGCGGGCGTGGTTGCGCAGGGATATGAGTTCCCGCCTCGCCCGCCGGGCGATATGTGCAGGGCCGGAGCGAACGAGTGGGCCGACCAGCTCGCCTGGATCCGGCTCGAGAACGCAAGGACTGAGCTGCAGACGTCGATCGAGCGGCGCCACTACAGCAACTGCTTCGGCCCCGAGCTGAAAGAAGCTTTCAGCTACCAGGCGAGGCAAGGCGAGTATCACTTCACATTGCACTACTACGATCAAGCCGGCAACCGCGTTCAGACCGTGCCGCCCGCGGGAGTGCATCCGCTCAGCGACCTCGACCTTACACGGCTTGAGAGCGGCACAGCGTCGCCGGATCCGCAGCACAAGCTGCTCGCCGAATACCGGTACAACAGCCTCGATCAGTTGACGATGCAAAAGACGCCCGACGGCGGCCAAAAGAACTTCTGGTACAACGCACAGGGACAGCTCCGGCTGTCACAGAGTCCGCAGCAGGCGATCGAAAACCGCCACGCATACGTCAAGTACGACGATCGCGGGCGGATCGAGGAGACTGGGGTGGTGACGATAGTCCCCTCTCCTACGCCGCTGGCGATCCAGCAGCTCGCGGACGAACGTGGATTCCCTCAACAAGGCCTCTACGCGATCGAGCAAGTCGTCAAAACGACATACGACCGCGCGGTACCAGAGTGCCAGATGCTGGCAGCCCGCAACCTTCGCGGACGTATCGCTGCGATCGTGGCGGACAGCAGCCTCGGTTCGATCACGACCTGCTACAGCTACGATCCGCACGGCAATGTAACCACGCTGGCGCAGACGATACCGGGGCTTGGCACCAAGACGGTCAAGTACGAGTACGACATTCTCGATGGCAAAGTGCTGGCAACCGCCTTCCAAGCCGGTGCCGCCGACGCGATTCAGCATCGCTACACCTATGACCTCGATCGCAGACTCATCAGCGTCGAGACCTCACGCGATGGCGAGCTGTGGGAGCGGGACGCGACCTACGCCTATTACAGTCACGGGCCGACGGCGCGCATCGAGCTCGGAGCGGATCGCGTGCAAGGTCTCGACTACCTCTACGCAATCACCGGCTGGCCCAAGGGCATCAACTCGGACACGCTGGCCGCGGACCGCGATCCGGGTCGCGACGGCCAACCCGCCGCGACGAATATCGCGGTTGCGCGCGATGTGTTCGGTTCGGCAGTTCACTATTTTCCCAATGACTATCGCCCGGTAGCGGCGGCAAGCCTGGGCTCGCACCTGCCGCAAGCGGCGACGATGGCTGCGAATGCACCGAGCGCGCTCACGAATGCAGCCTGCTCGACGAGCGGCAGCTGCGGTCTCTACGACGGCAATGTCACCGGTACGGCTTCGGTGATCGCGGCGCCGGGTCAGCCGGCAGCCACAACTCTGGGCATGGCGTATCGCTACGATCAGCTCTTTCGGCTGCGCACTTCGACCACCTTCACTGATCTGGATGTAGCCGGCAATCGCTGGCCCCAAGTGTCTACGGATCCGAAAGCCTGGCGCACGGCGACTCTGTACGACCCCAACGGCAACATCACCAGCTTGCAGCGATACGTCCCGGGGATACAGGGCGCAGCGACATTGATGGATGACCTTGTCTACGAGTATCCGCGCGACGTCGCCGGCGACCTAACCTCGAACCGTCTCTCAAGGGTGATCGATCAGATCGATGCTGGTGCGTATCCCGAAGATTTCGACACCCAGCCGCCCGACAACTACGCTTATGACGCGAACGGACGTCCGACGCGCGACGTTGGGGCAGGTCTTAACGCAATAGGGTGGAATGTCGCGAGTCGTGTCACGACGATCGACCGCATCGACGACACGCTAGAGTTTGTCTACGACGGCCTGGGCAATCGCGTCGCCAAGGTCATCCGAGCCGGCAACGATCGGACGACCTGGAAGTACGAGTACTTCGTTCGCGACGTGAAGGGCAAGCTCATCGCGAGCTACAAGTCGCAGCCGACGAATCCCGGAACGCCGCCAGATGTGGCGCTTCTGGACCATGTCATCCTGGGCGTCGGGCGGCTGGGCACCTGGGCCGCCAACACTACACCAATGCTCGGAGTCGTCGCTGCACCTCCCGCCGGCACGATCACTCCTCCGCCGGGATCGGGTCTCACTTCGGCTATCTCCGTCAAGCGCTACACGCGCGTTCGCGGCGACAAACAGTACGAACTGGCCAACTATCTGGGCAATGTCGAGGCAACGATCAAGGATCGCAAGACGCCAGTCGAAGTAGATGGCGCGGTTACTCACTACGAAGCGCAGCTCGTGAACTCGAGTAGCTACTACCCGTTCGGCTCCCTCATGCCGGGACGTGGCCTGCAAACGAGGTCGTACCGCTATGGCTTCTCGGGTCTTGAACGGGACGACGAACTGAAGGGCGCGGGAAACTCCTATTACACAGACGCGCGGCTGTACGATCCGCGTGTCGGGCGATGGCTGAGCCCGGATCCGATCGATGTGGCGCAGTCGAGTCCCTTCGTTGGGTTCGCGAACAATCCCGTGCGTTATTCCGATCCCAAGGGAACGGCGGAAAAGGATACCACCTCCTTCATGTGGGGATTCGCCTATGGAGTGCTCTCGGGAAATGTCCCCTTAGTAGGGCCGTTCATTCCGTCAATCGATAAAGACAACGCGAATTTCGAGGTCGGCCGCGGCCTTGGACTAACAACGGCCGGGGTCCAGCAGCTATGGAAAGCGGCCGCTGAAGGGGGAATCGGCATAGGATTCATAGGAGGGTCGCTTGCAACAGGCCCGGCTGCGCCAGCGGCTGCCGGGGCAGGCGTCGTATTGGAAGTCGATGCGGCTGTTTCTGCAGTAACCGGCGTCCTCGATATTTCGATTGGCTTGGACGTTTATGCAAAGGCACAGGCACAAGGGGGCGGTTGCAAAGATTGTCCGAATCCATATGGGCGAAAGGGGAGCCCGGAACATCAAGAAGGGGTAGATAAGGCGGCGAAAGAGTTAGAGAGAAAGTACGCGAAGGATCCTGACATCGAGGTGCAACGGGAGGTGCGGGTGAAGACACCCAAGGGTGAGAAGGAAAGTCGCTATATCGACACGGCGGCCGTGAACACGAAAACCGGCAAGATACCTGAAGGAACCAATGTGGGACGTGAGACGCAAGCCGGAAAACCAGTGGCACGCGAGCAGCGAGCGCTTGACGACATCGGAGAAGCGTCACCGGACACGAAGATGAATTACAAGGGTTACAAGAAGAACACAGCGAAATAATCGAAAGACTTGACACTCGCCTTAAAGTCGGGTCGCACACGATCCGTATAAGCATTTCATGGGCGCAGCTCCACGATGGCAAAGCAATTCAGCATTCTGGCGACCGATGTGGACTTAACTTCGTTGGAACAGGAACTCCGTAATGCAAAGGATGTGGAGCTTTTGTCTAATGAAGCAAACGATAGCCTCGATGGCCTTCGACCGCTTTCTGGCCTTGCCATCCCGCCATCGCAAGCAGGCAAAGTCTCACTGATCTGTTATTTGGCACCTCGAGACATGCCGCAAAGAATCTTGATTGAGAGGGTAAGCGACGTAAAGGTGCGGATCGACGAACAACGTTCCCACCTCATCCAATTTTGGCGTCCGTATTTCGATGGCGTCGTGATGCGGCCTGGCAGGCTCTATTATCAGAATAGGCTTGTCAGGAATAATGCTTTCGTCTCGAAGGATGCATCGTTCTGTAAATGGGCCGATGCAGTTATGGCTAGAATCCGGCGTTTCTTGAGAATGAACAAGACTGAAGGTTCCTATGTTGGCGCAGATGCGGCCAAACGCATTTTGTCTGGCTTGGTCAAAATCGACTCAATTCTGTAATGCGTGGGTCGTGGCCACGCCCGCGGGAAGCGATCCGCTCTATGTCCGCCTCCGGGGCTCGGACGACCACGTGCATTTCTGCCACCTGACGGCGACGGCATCGGCAGCAACGTGGAAGGTCATATGAGAGCGGCGCATTGTTACGGCTGATGGTGTCGGCTCCACGGGGCCCCTCGCGGATCGGCCGGGCGGTCAGTCGCTCGGCGAGTTCGCGCTGAACTAGAAGGATAGACGCTGGCACATTTTGCTGGTACAAAGCAGGAATCCGAGGTGGCCATAAGTTATTGTTTTTGCTGCGTTTGTTGGAGCCAGGCGACAATCCTTTCCTGGGCACCATTGCCCTTGCCCTCATCCCCGCAGGCGCTCTGGCCCGCTGCGTGGCTAGTTCGAACGCTGGACATCAAGAATATCCAACACGGGACACTCGGGCGCCGTGGTGCCGGTGCATTGGGCGACAGTTTTCGTCAGCAAGCGCTCGAGCTTGCGGAGATCGCCGATCCGAGCTCGAATGTCGTCGAGGTGGTGTGCGGCAATCTCGCGGACCTCGCGGCAGGAAGCTTTTTCAGGCCCGCCCAGCCGGAGCAGCATGCGCACCTCGTCGAGCGAAAATCCCAGCTCACGCGAGCGCCGCACGAAAGCAAGAATGCGCCGCTCCGTCTGGCCGTACACACGGCGCCCGTTTTCCGCGCGCGAGGGCGCCGGGAGCACCTTGATCTTCTCGTAGTAGCGGATCGTTTCAATATTCACCCCGGTAAGCTGTGACAGCTTGCCGATGGTGAGCCCCTCCGCTCGCGCAGCCGTGATCGCTTTCATGGAAGGTTCCCTTGATCCTGTAGTCACTACAGGATGTAGCGTCGCGCGCATGATGGTCAAGGAACAAGTCGCCGGGGATTCGGAGCGCGGGCAAAAGCTCGTGGCTGCAGGCGGTCTTTTGGGAGCGCTCGCCGCTTCCTCGTGCTGCATCCTTCCTATGGTGCTGTTCAGCCTCGGGATCAGCGGTGCATGGATCGGCAACTTTACCCGGCTTGCGCCATATCAGCCCTACTTCATCGCCGCGACACTGCTTTGTCTCGGAAGCGGCTATTGGCTCGTCCATCGCGCGTCGAGCCGCGCATGCGCTGCCAGCGACTCTTGCGCCCGGCCCTTGCCGAACCGACTTGTGAAGTTCGTGCTTGTGACGGCGACCTTGCTGGTCATTGCCGCGCTTGGCTTCGATCTGCTCGCTCCACTGCTTCTTGACTCCTGAAAGGAAGGTTTCACATGAACAGAACGCTGCTCAAACATGCTGCATTCGCACTGTGCGTGCTTGCACCTTCGGTCGCTTTCGCCGCCGAAAAGACAGTTACGCTCGCCGTGAGAAACATGGATTGCGCAGCGTGTCCTCACACCGTGAAAGCAAGCCTTCAGGCTGTCCCAGGTGTGGCCAAGGTCGCCGTGTCCTATCGCGACAAGACGGCAATCGTGACGTTCGACGACGCGAAGATCGGCGTGGATGCGCTCACCACCGCCACGACCAACGCAGGCTATCCTTCTGCTCCCAAGAGTTAGGCCAGCATTCCGGAAACCCGATGATCCCTGTATCCATCATCACTTGTCCGCACTGCGCCACGGCCAAATCGGAGACCATGCCGACCGACGCGTGCCAGTTCTTTTATGACTGCACCGGATGCGGGGCGCGGCTGCGGCCCAAACCGGGCGATTGCTGCGTCTTCTGTTCCTACGGTTCGGTGCCGTGCCCGCCAATACAGGCAGAGCGCAGCGGCGAAATCGGAGCTGCAAACTGTTGTTCGGGGGCACCGACGCCTTGACCGATGGGACCGCTCAGGCCTCACGCGACTGGGTCGCCAGCACGCGTGCCAACCTGCTGGCGTGGTGGCTGCCGCAGGCCGGGATCGTTGCCGGTCTCTTCATGTCTGTGGGTGCTCGCACGACCATTTGGAGTGTTGCCCTTGGCTGGATGGGCGTGGCCTGCCTCCTGAATGCACGGCGCTGCGGGCGCACGCATTGCCGCTACACCGGCCCCTATTATCTCGCCATGATCTTGCCCGTGCTTGCCCTTGGCACGGCCGGCGCGTCCAGCGGACTCTTGGAATGGATCGCCTTGGGCATTCTCATTCTGGCTGGAGACAAATTGCTTTGGTGGGCGACAGAGCGAGCCTGGGGCAAGTTCCGCTAGCGATTGTGCGGGGCCGGCGTTGCGTGCGAAGCATCATTGCGCGATGCTTGCAAGCAATTTCGCCGCGCTGAGGCAGGCAGCACTCCACATGGGCGCCCTGCGAGTTCTCGTTTCGTCATTCGCGATCCTGCTGCTTCCGACCGGAGTTTCGGCAGCGTGCTATTGCGCCTGCTACACGCAGACGGGCGGCCGTTGCACCGTCAGCGTGCCAAACTATGCGTGCGGTCACCCCGGAACATCCCTCTGCACCGGCCCACTGGAGCGCTGCGCATACGATTGCCGCCAGCAGGTCGAGCGTCCATCCACCTGCAGTCCGCGCCGGCGCTGCAGCGTCCGCAACTGAGACGGCAAGTTCAGCTCACGAGCTCAACCTTGCCGCTGTTCAGGCGATAGATCCCACCGGCGACCTGGAGCTTCTTGTCGTTCACGGCCGAACTGAGGATTGGCGACGACGATCTGAGTTTGGCGACGTTGTCGATCACGTTTTGCCGGATCGCATTTTCGAGCGTATTTCCGCCCTTGGAAGAGACCGCCTTCACTGCCGGCGCAATGGCCTGGACGAGGGAAGGCAGGTGGCCAGACAGCGGCTTGTCATCCTTCAGGGACTTGATCGTCGCGTCGACCGCTCCGCAGGCGTCATGGCCGAGCACCAGGATGAGCGGCGTACCGAGCACGGCAACCGCATACTCCAGGCTTGCGATCATCTCGTCGGAAGCGAAATTTCCGGCCACGCGGCAGACAAAGAGATCGCCGCGGCTGCTGTCGAATGCGTATTCAGGCGCGATGCGCGAGTCGGCGCAGCTCAGCACAGCGGCATAGGGGTTTTGGCCGCCGACCAGAGCCTCCCGTTCGCGCTTGAAGTCGTGACGAGCCATCACTCCCTCGACATAGCGCTCGTTGCCTTTCAGCAGACGCTTCAGGGCAGCTTCTGGCGAGAGCTGGTTTTCCGGCTTGGGCGGCTGCTTTTCTTTCGCGTCCGCGCTTGAGGCCAGCAAGAGCGCGGCGGAGGACATTGCGAAAAGGCCAAAGGCGCGGCGCGATACGAGGTTTAGCTTCTGTTGGCACAGCACGCACATCTGCTCGCTCCCTGTGAATTACGCGATTGTCCGTGAATCATAGCAGGCAAGCCGCTCAGTTGCAGCAGCGGCCGCTGGTCTGAACCGGCGGACACGATAGCGAGCCGTAGGAGCAATACACGCAGCAGTCGCCCGGCTTGGGTTTCAGCCGTCGTCCGCAACCCTGACAGTCATAGAAGAACTGACAGGCATCGGTCGGCATCGTCTCGATTGCGGCATGGCCGCAGTGAGGGCAGGTGATGGTGGATTGCAATTGCATCAGCGAACTCCTTTACAGCGTGATCTTCGCAAGCAGCTTCACCGCCGCTTCCGCGCGACGCAGCGGCTCGATGCTGCGATAGGTGCGCGCCAGCAGGAGCGCGCCTTCGATCTGGCTGAGGATGGCGGTGGCCGATATCGCCGCGTCGTCGGGCTTTGCGCCAAAGCGCATCAGCCCGCGGATGATTTCCCGCTCCCAGCTCTGGAACGCGCGCCTCGCTGCGGCGGCGAGCACTTCCGATTGCGCGGCGGTTTCCAGCGCCGTCGTCGCGATCGGACAGCCATTGCAAAAATCGGATTGCTCGAGATCGGCAGCCATGGCGCGCGCGATGCCGGTCAAAAACGCCTCGGCACTGGAAGAAGCCTCCGCGGCCCGCGCGATCTTTGACCGCACCGCCTCGCCCGCGAGATCGAGCGCGGCTTCGCCGATCTGCTCCTTGCCTCCGGGGAAATGGAAGTAGAGCGAGCCCCGGGGTGAGCGGGCGGCGGCCAGCACATCGTGCAGGGCGGTGCCGTGGAAGCCTTGCCGGCGGAAGAGAAGGGCGGCGGCGGCCAGCGTTTTCTCTTTGGAATCAGTAGCCTTTGCCATGTCCGACGATAGCAATTGCCAATCGGTATGTCATCCTACATAATATGTAGGATGACATACATATTCTATTAGACCGGCCGATGGAGGAGTCTATGAGGAAATCGCTCGATATTGCAGCCACGGCGCTGACGGCGCTCCTGCTGCTTGGTTTTGCGGCGCTGGCGCTGCGCGGGTTGATCGATCCGCAATCGGCGTCGGCGCGATTCGGCACCGCTGTGTCCGATCCTGCCGGCACGCTGTTCTACCGCGTCTATCTCTCGCGCAATTTGGTCATCGTGGTCGCCGGCGCGATCCTGCTGGTGATGCGGCAATGGCGCGCGCTCTCCATTCTCCTCACCGTCACGGCGGCGTTGCCGCTGTTCGACATGGCGGTGCTGTCGGCGAGCGGCATCACGCCGCCGCTCTTCCATCCGGCCGCACTCCTGCTCATCGCAATCACAGCCGCGCTTGCGTGGCGGCGGGCGCGCACCTGCGCCGCCTGACTGCGGGGAGAACCGAACCTCGTATCGACCTGCGAAACCGGCTACACTCGGCCCCGTGAGGTTCGAGGTGAGCCGGAGGCTCGTCATGAAATCACACACCCTTCCCTTCGAAAACCGCTGGACCAACGGCGAGCACGCCTGGCAATGGCATTGCGAGCTCGAGCGACTTGGCGTGGCCAACGTCAGGACAATGTTCTGCGAACATGAAACCCATCACGGCGAGGAGCCCGCCGTCATCTTCGACATCCCCGCGGGATTCGTTCGCGACTGGCTGGCGTTTCACGACAGGCGCAACGCGCGGCAGCAGTTCTTGTGGCGCGCAAGCGTCGTTGCGCTGGGGCTCGTGGCCGCGTCCGGCGTGGTGCTGGGCGTGCTGAAATAGATTGCTGCCGTAGCGCAGCGGCCGGACCGGCATTTTCGGCCGGATTGGTCCGGATCGGGTGCTCGCCTCCAGCGGGATTGGAGGTTAGGTTGTTTCAGCTCGAATCGACCTGAACGACCTGAGGCCGCACCCTATGACCATCCGCCTGCATCGCGGCGACCTGCCCGATCTTTCGCGCTACACGAGTTCGGTGGCGATCGACACCGAAACGATGGGGCTCAATCCGCATCGCGACCGGCTCTGCGTGGTGCAGATGTCGAATGGCGACGGCTCGGCCGACATCGTGCAGGTGCCGAAGGGGCACAGCGATGCGCCGAATTTGAAGAAGCTGCTGGCCGATCCAAAAATCCTGAAGATCTTTCATTTCGCGCGCTTCGATCTCGCCGCGCTCTATCACAGTTTTGGCGTGATGCCACAGCCGGTCTATTGCACCAAGATCGCATCGCGCTTGTCGCGTACCTATACTGATCGCCATGGGCTGAAGGACCTCGTGCGCGAGGTGTTGAACATCGACCTATCGAAGCAGCAGCAGTCGAGCGACTGGGGCTCTGACAGCCTTAGCGAGGCGCAGCTCGCCTATGCCGCCTCCGACGTGCTGCATCTGCATGCGCTGCGCGAGAAGCTCGATCAGATGCTGGCGCGCGAGGGGCGCACGGAGCTCGCCAAGGCCTGCTTCGAGTTCCTGCCGTCGCGCGCGAAACTCGATCTGCAGGGCTGGGAGCTCGAGGACATTTTCGCGCATTCGTGAGGTGAAGCGTCGCAGGGAATCCGCCCTGTTTCGGTCACAGTGGTGAATGAAGCCACTTCAGTTGGGGCATGATCTTATCGGAGAACCGGGCCCACTTTTCAAGATCATGCCCGGGCTGCTTTATCCGGCCAAGCGGGGTACAATGGCCCGGATATTCGAGCCTTGTTCGGGCGGGTCTTGGACCCGCACCCTGGAGCCGCGGTGAACTTCGTCCAGAACCAGACCTATGATGCGACGCTGGAGGCGCGCTTTCGGGCGGCCGCGCGCCACAGCCGCATGGTGCGCATCCTGCGCATCGCGGTGCCGGCGGCGGTGATCCTGGCGATGACCAGCATCATCGCGGTGTCGATCTTCAACCCGTTCCGCATGCTGATACCGAAGCTGCCGGTCGACATCGGCAACCTCGTGGTATCAGGCAGCAAGATCACCATGGAAAATCCGCATCTCGCCGGCTTCTCCACCGACCGGCGGCCGTACGAATTGTGGGCCAAGGCGGCGATCCAGGACCTCGCCGACCCCGATCATGTCGAGCTGCAGGTGCTGCGCGCCAAGGTGATGATGGAAGACCGCTCGATGGTGACGCTGGATGCCCGCACCGGCTTCTTCGACAGCAAGCAGCAATTGCTGGAGCTGAAAAAGGACATCTTCCTGCAGTCATCGACGGGCTATGAGGCAAAGCTCTCGCAGGCGCTGCTCGACATCAACAAGGGCACGGTGACGTCGGACGAGCATGTCGACGTCAAGCTGCTCAATGGCACACTGGTGGCCGACGGGCTGAAGATCATCAACAGCGGCGAGATCGTGCGCTTCGAGGGCAATGTGGTGATGAACCTGAGGATGGATCAGCCGGAAGCCCCGCCGGCGGAAGAGCCCAAGACGCGCTCGCTCAGTGGCAGCAATAAGCCTGCCGGCGCGAAGTGATTTTGAGCATGCGCCTTTCCTGGAGTCTTCAGCGGCCCATCGCGCGCAGCCTGTGCGCTGTCGCGCTGCTGCTTGCCGCCACGCTTGGCGAAGCGCGGGCGCAAACGTCGATGCAGGGCGTGCCGAATGCGATGCAGGGGTTTTCCCAGAACCGCGACAAGCCGATCCAGATCGAGGCGGCTTCGCTGGAAGTGCGCGACAAGGCAAAGGAAGCGACCTTTGCCGGCAACGTGAAAGTAGTGCAGGGCGACACCACCATGACCTCGAAGTCGCTCGTCGTGTTCTACGACCAGAGCCCCGGGCCGGAGCAGCCGCCGCCGCAACCCAAGCAGAAGGCCGCGAAGGCGACTGCCGGCGCGCCGATACAGTCGGCGACCCCTGGGCCCGGTGGCAGTTCCTCGATCAAGCGGCTGGAGGCGCGCGGCAGCGTGGTGGTGAAGCAAAAGGATCAGGTCGTCACCGGGGACAAGGCCGTGTTCGACACCAAGGCCAACCTGATCACCATGTCCGGCGGCGTGGTGCTGACCCAGTGCCAGAACGTGCTGCGCGGCGACCGGCTGATGGTGGACATGACCAGCGGCGTGTCGCGGGTGGAATCCGATTCCGGCCGGGTGCAGGCGCTGTTCGTCCAGGGCAATGAAGGCTGCGGCGGATCGTCCAAGGGCGGGGCGCCAGCGCCTGCGATACCCTCGCTTATTCCTGGCAAACAGAAGTAGAATCAATCACTTGTGAATTCGTCGCGGCCGGCGAGGTTGAAGCCGGAGGTGGGAGCCTGTATCTACGCAACAGCATGATGCCGAAAAGTGGGTACCGGTTTTCGGACACGATTATGCTCAAACAAGTGAGTGGCTGGCGGTGGGGAAGCGCCCTTTCGGGGGTGTTCCGCTGGGCAACGGGCATCCATTCATTCATGGTTCGCGACTGCGCGAATCGAATCTCGCCGCGGGCGTTTGCGCTGGCGTCACCGTGAAAGGCTGAGCGAAGCGGGATGGTGGATTTACTCGGCATGTTCCGGCGTCGCCCGGCCAAGCGCCCGGGCTTTGCGCGGTCGCGCGAGGACATCACCGCGCTCGGCGATTCCTTTGGCAATATGCTCTCAAGCCCGGTTCGGGATCCCCCGCCGATCGCCCGTGATGGCTCGGCGCCATCAGTCGATCTGCCACAACCGGCACAGCCGGCGCGGGCGCCGCATCCGCTGGCGTCCAACAAGCCGAAACCGGCGGCCAAGCCCAGGAAGGCCAATGGCGGCGGGCCGCAATTGCTGCGGCGTCCCGGCTTGCTGGCTGTGCATAGTGTGGAAAAAAGTTTCGGCACGAGGCAGGTGGTGCGCGGCGTTTCCATCTATGTCCGCCGCGGCGAGGCGGTGGGTTTGCTCGGTCCGAACGGCGCCGGCAAGACCACCGTGTTCTACATGATCACCGGCCTGATCAAAGCCGATCGCGGCGCCATCGAGCTCGACGGGCACGACGTCACCAAGCTGCCGATGTATCAGCGCGCGCGGCTCGGCATCGGCTACCTACCGCAGGAAGCCTCGATTTTCCGCGGCCTCTCCGTCGAGCAGAACATCCGCGCCGTGCTTGAAGTCGTCGAGCCCAGCCGCCGGAAGCGCGAGCGCGAGCTCGATGCGCTGCTCGACGAATTCAACATCACGCGGCTGCGCAAATCGCCGTCGATTGCGCTGTCCGGCGGCGAGCGGCGCCGCGTCGAGATTGCGCGCGCGCTCGCCACGCGCCCGAACTACATGCTGCTCGACGAGCCCTTTGCCGGCATCGATCCGATCGCGGTCGGCGATATCCAGGACCTCGTCCGGCATCTGACCAATCGCGGCATCGGCGTGCTGATCACCGATCACAATGTGCGGGAAACGCTGGGCCTGACCGACCGCGCCTATATCGTCTATGCCGGCGAAATCCTGACCGAGGGCAATCCGGACGAGATCGTCGCCAATCCGGACGTACGGCGGCTGTATCTGGGTGAGGAATTCCGGCTCTAGGAACCCTGTTGCGATGCGGTAACCACCTTGTGGGGAAGGCGCCTTTAGTCCAAATTTTGCAAACGTCAAGCCGTGTACAAGGGCTGTGGACTAGGGTAAGCAAGAATCGGACCAAGTTTTGGACGGTTTCTTGCCCCCATGGCGCTGACGCAGAGATTAGAGTTCCGCCAGTCGCAGTCGCTGGTAATGACGCCGCAGCTGATGCAGGCGA
>Ga0081540_1000601_pt1 | contig 34296 bp, 30 predicted proteins | sample TabmetS2T1R1_FD_71024 | JGI IMG/M metagenome (GOLD analysis project Ga0081540, IMG submission 71024) | Tabebuia heterophylla rhizosphere microbial communities from the University of Puerto Rico - S2T1R1 | ecosystem: Host-associated > Plants > Roots > Rhizosphere ...
CCGGCGGACCCCGGCGATCGGCGGGCCGCCCGCCCGGGCCAGCTCGGCGGTGCCGTTACGGAAGCCCGCGGAGTGCGACGGGGTGATGACCGCGAGCATGTCGAGCAGGGTGTCCTGGAACGTGCCGCGCGGGGCGATCTCGCCGGCGTCGGTGATGAGCCTGGCCCGGAAGCCCTCGCCGGACAGGTGCGCGCCGATCGAGGCGGCCGCGCTGACCGCGAACTCGAACGTCGAGGCGGACCCGGTCCCCCCGTGCGCCGCGCGCCGGGTGTCGAGGAACACCGACGCGCTGTTGCGCCACTGGTGTTCCTCGCGGCGCACCATGAGCTCGCCGTATCTCGCCGTCGATTTCCAGTGCACCCGGTGCAGCCCGTCTCCGTCCTGGTACTGCCGCGGCGCCGCGTCGTCCTCGCCGATGGCTGAGATCGTCCGCATCCCGCCGTCGCCCTCGCCGAGCCAGCTGCTCTGCGCGGTGGCCCGGGGCAGCGGGTGGATCCTCGGCGTGACCACCAGCGTGCTGCTGGTGCTGAACGACCGGCTGATCTCCACCAGCCCGAACGAGTCGGCGACCCGGACCCGGAGCGGGCCGATGGTGAACTTGCCCCGGCTGTCCGACTGGATCTGATAGCTGAGCTCCCGGTGGCCACCGGGCTCGATCTCGTCCAGCACGAACCTCGGCCTGTTGCCCAGCGCGTACGGGGTGATGTCCTCCGCCAGCAGCACGCCGGTGCGCAGCCGTGACACGTTCTCCACCCGCACGGTCACCGTGGTGGGCTGGCCGGCCGGGATCCGCGGCGGGTCCAGCCTGCGGGCGCAGGACAGCCGGTAGCGGGACCGCCGCGCGGTCAGCGCGGATACCAGCGGCAGGATGGCCAGCAGCGCGCCGACGCGGACCAGGTCGGGTTCTGGTATCGCCAGGCCGCACACCATGGCCGCGCCGCCCGCGGCCACGAACGACCGGCCTCGCGTGGTCAGCGAGCCGAATACCCCGCGCATGGCCTACCTCCCAGCGCCACCCTCGGGCTCACCGCCGCGGCAGGGGGAGCTGGGCGACGATCCGGTCTACCACCTGCTCGGGCAGGTGCCGCTCCACGATGGCCTCCGCGGTGGGCAGCAGCCGGTGGGCAAGCACCGGCCGGGCCAGCCGCTGCACATCGTCGGGGATCACGTAATCCCGCCCGTCCAGCGCGGCCCAGGCCCGGCTGGCGCGGAGCAGGTGCAGGGCGGCCCGCGGGGACGCGCCGAGGCGCAGCTCGGGTGAGGTTCTCGTGGCGTTGGCCAGGCTGATGATGTAGTCCTTGACCTGGTCCGATACCAGTACCCTGCGGACCGCGACCACGAGCTCCTGCACGTCGCTGGCCCGCGCGACCGGCCTGAGCTGGTCCAGCGGTGAGGCGCTGCCGTGCGTGTCGAGCATCTCTCGCTCGGCGGCGGGCGGCGGGTAGCCGAGGGAGATGCGCGCGGTGAACCGGTCCCGTTGCGCCTCGGGCAGCGGGTACGTGCCTTCCATCTCCACCGGGTTCTGAGTGGCGATCACCATGAAGGGCTCTTGCAGCGAGTAGGTGGTGCCGTCGACCGTGACCTGGCGCTCTTCCATGGCCTCGAGCAGCGCCGACTGCGTCTTGGGCGAGGCCCGGTTGATCTCATCGCCGAGCACGATGTTGGCGAACACCGGACCCGGCTTGAACTCGAAGTCGCGCCGCTCCTGGTTATAGGCGCTCACGCCGGTGATGTCGCTGGGCAGCAGGTCCGGCGTGAACTGGACCCGCCGCACGGTGCCGTCGATCGCCCGGGCCAGCGCCTTGGCCAGCATGGTCTTGCCCACCCCGGGCACGTCCTCGATAAGCAGGTGCCCCTCGGCCAGCAGCACCGTGAGCGTGAGCTGGATGGCATCCCGCTTGCCCTCGATGACGGCCTCGATCGCCGTGCCGATCCGGCGGGCCGCCGGGACTAGATCATCGATCGGACTCCCCGTCTGCCGTCCGGTGTCTAGAACCACATGGCCTCCTCGAAGGCGCTGGCGCGCTCCACCAGCCCGTCCGAACATCCTGTCAGGGAAACGCAGCCGGTCTAGCTACAGTACGTCCTTCTTCGCCATATGCGCGACGCTCATCCCTCTACCCAGAGCAACGCCGCGGCTGTCCTCGTGGTTCATTCCGGCCCGCCACTTCCCGGACAGCCATCGGCTGCGGCCCTCCACTTCCCCCCACCGCGTCCTCCACTCCACTCCACCGCGCCTACCTGGCACTTCAGTGGGGGAGAAGCGCCGATCGGGGCGTTTTAACCGTTGACCGTGGGGAAATGTGGGGTACAGTGGAGCGCAGTGGAGGATAGGCCCGGGAGGTGAGCACCTGTGTTCCTCGGTACTCACGCCCCCCGGCTTGACGAGAAGGGCCGGCTGATCCTGCCTGCGAAGTACCGGGACGAGCTCGCTGGGGGCGTGGTGATCACCAAGGGGCAAGAGCGCTGCCTGTACGTCTTCCCGCAGGAGGAGTTCGCCCGCATCACCGAGGCGCTGCGCACCGCGCCCGTGACGGCCAAGTCGGTCAGGGACTACAGCCGGGTCTTCTTCGCCAGCGCCTCCGACGAGCTGCCCGACAAGCAGGGCCGGATCACCGTCCCGCCCGCGCTGCGTACCTACGCGGGACTGCAGCGTGACTGCGTGGTGATCGGCGCGAACACCCGGCTGGAGATCTGGGACACGCAAGCCTGGGAGACCTACCTCGCCGCCCAGGAGGACTCGTTCGCCGAAGCCGCCGAGGAGGTGCTCCCGGGAATCCTGTAGCCCCGCGCGCCGGCCCCCATCCGCCGCTCCCTGCTGGCATCACTTCCCCGGTGCCAGCCGGCAGCGCGAACGGATGGGGCCGGCCGGGGCCGGCCGCGCCGTACTCAACACCAGGAGGGAATCGTGGACAGGGCTCAGCACGTACCGGTGCTCGCCGGGCGTGTCACGGCCCTGCTCGCGCCCGCCCTGGTCGCCGAGGGCGCGGTGCTGGTGGACGCCACCCTGGGCCGGGCCGGTCACGCCCGCGCGCTGCTGGAGGCCTGCCCGGGCCTGTTCCTGGTCGGCATCGACGCCGACGTGGCCGCGATCGAGGCGGCCGGCGAGCTGCTCGCCCCCTACGCCGAACGGGTCACGCTGGTGCACGCCAGGTACGACGAGATCCCTGCCATCCTTGGCCCCACCCAGGCCATGGGCCTTCTGTTCGACCTGGGCGTATCGTCCCCGCAGCTCGACGACCCCGAGCGCGGATTCGCCTACGCCCAGGACGCCCCGCTGGACATGCGGATGGACCGGACCGCGGAGCGCACCGCCGCCGATGTCGTCAACGGCTACCCGCCCGCCGAACTCTCCCGCATCCTGCACGAGTACGGCGAGGAGCGGTTCGCCCGGCGGATCGCCGAGGCGGTGGTCCGTGAGCGCGCCCGCGCCCCGATCACCTCGACTCAGCGGCTGAGTACCATCGTCAAGGACGCCATCCCCGCGGCCACCAGGCGTACCGGGGGCAACCCGGCCAAGCGCACCTTCCAGGCGCTGCGGATCGAGGTAAACGACGAACTCGGCACGCTGCGCCGGGCGCTGCCCGCCGCGCTTGACGTGCTGGCCGTCGGCGGCCGCGTCGTGGTGCTGGCCTACCACTCACTCGAGGACCGCATCGTCAAGCGGGAGTTCGTGCGGCGGTCCGCCGACCAGACCCCGCCCGGCCTGCCCGTGCCCGCGGCCGCGGCCGCGCCACAGTTCCGCCTGCTGACCAGGGGTGCCGAGCGCCCTGACAGCGAAGAAGTCACCGGCAATCCGCGCGCCGCCTCCGCCCGGCTGCGGGCCGCGGAGCGCATCAGGCAAGCAGCATGACCCAAGGGGCACAGACAATGGCCATTGACACTATGCGGCGCACCCCCGCATCCCCCCGCCAGGCGCCCGGCCGCGGCACCCCTCCGGCCAGCAGGGTTACTGCCCCGCGGCACACCCGGCCGATGCTTCCGCCCAGGACGAGGCCCGCGCCCAGGACCAGGCCCGCCGGGGCGAGAGCACGCTCCCGCGCGCCGCGGATGCCGTTCATCTTGCTGCTCGTCGGCCTGCTCGGCGGCGCCCTGGTCTCGCTCCTGGTGATCAGCACCACCCTGGCCCAGGGGTCGTTCCGTGTCACCAGCTTGCAGGAGCAGAACGCCGACCTGGCCCGCCAGGCGCAGACCCTCACCAACCAGGTGGCGCAGGCGGGGAACCCGGCCGTGATAGCAAAGGAAGCCGAGCAGCTCGGCATGCGGCCGAACCCCCACCTGGGCTTCATCGACCTGAAATCCGGGAAGATCGTGGTCGGCAAGCCGTCACGGGCCGAAGCCGCGATCAACGTTCCCGGGTACACTCCGTGACCCCACAAAACCCTCCCCGCCGGCCTCAGGCAGGCCGCCGGGATGACCGCCGGCCCCCCGGCCGTCGCCCCCCAGGGTCAGGACGAGCTCCCAGCCCGGACCCGCGTCGGCGACCAGCACCGCACAATGGCCGGATCGGAGCGGCCAACCACGCCCGTTCGGCCACCATAACCAGAGAAAGGCCGGCCGCCCCCCGGCCGGCCCGCCCGCCCCGGCCCGCCCGCCGCCCGCCCCCTCGCGGCAACACGAACCGGCGGCTGGGCATCACCCTGCTCGCGATCGTCTTCGTGCTGTCGCTGTTCGCCGGCCGCCTGGTCCAGTTGCAGGTCATGGAGTCGGGTAACTACCGCGAGCTGGCGTCGAAGGAGCGGGCCTACACCATCCCGCTGCCCGCCCTGCGCGGCAGCATCACCGGCGCCAACGGGCAGGTGCTGGCCATGACCGTGACCACCTACACGGTGACCGCGGACCCGATGCTAATCCCGGCGGCGAAGCGGCAGCAGGTTGCCGACGCGCTGGCCGAGCCGCTCGGCCTGACCCCGGCCGCGGTCCTGGATAAGCTTCAGCACCCCACCTCGCGAGAGTTCGTGGTGCTGGCCAAGGGCGTGCCCGCCCAGGCCAGCAGCCAGATCACGGCGATGCGTCTGCCCGGCATCGAGCAGACCGCCAGCTACGCCCGGTCCTACCCGCAGGGCAGCGTCGCGGCCAACATCATCGGGTTCACCGGTACCAAGCATGGCGTCCTCACCGGCGGGGCCGGCCTGGAGCTCCAGCACAACGCGCTGCTGGCCGGCCGGTCGGGCAGCGAGCAGGTGCAGATCGGCACCGACGGCCAGCAGATCCCGCTCGCGGGCAGCCGCGACAAGCCGGTGGTCAACGGCAGCAGCCTGCGGCTCACCATCGTTCCGGGGCTGCAGTACGCGGCCGAGCAGGCGTGCGCCGCCCAGGTCAAGAAGACCAAGGCGGACAACTGCACGGTCGTGATCATCCAGCCGAAGACCGGGGCCGTGCTGGCCATGGCGCAGTACCCGACGTATAACCCGTCGGACGTCACGAACGTGGACCAGACCACCAACCTGGCCGTACAGGCCCAGTTCGAGCCCGGCTCCACGGGCAAGGTGATCACCGCCTCGGCCGCGCTCGAGCGCGGCGGCCAGACGCCGATGAGCGCGTACAAGATCCCGTACCAGATCCGCGAGGGCGGGCAGTTCATCCACGACGCCGAGTGGGCGCCGGGCGAGCACTACACCATCGCGGGCATCATCGCGCACTCCTCCAACATCGGCATGTCCCAGGTCGCGAACCATATCAGCGAGCAGACGCAGTACGACTACCTGCGGGCGTTCGGTCTCGGCCAGGCCACCGGCGTCGGCCTGCCGAACGAGAGCGACGGCGACCTGCCGCCGGTGTCGCAGTGGTACGGCGACACCAGGTACACGCTGGCGTTCGGGCAGGGCGTGGCCACGACCGCGATACAGATGGCCGAGGTGTACGCGACGATCGCCAACGGCGGCGTGCGGGTGAAGCCGACCCTCGTCGAGGGCACCACCGACTCGGCCGGGACGTACACCGCGGCCTCGCCGTCGCCGTCGCACCGGGTCATCCAGGCCAAGACGGCGAAGCAGCTGCTGCAGATCATGCAGCAGGTACCCCGCATCGACGCGGAGGGCAACCAGCCGTGGGGGGTCATCCCCGGTTACGCGGTCGCCGCCAAGACCGGGACCTCCCAGGAGTCCAACGGACAATGCGCGCTGTGCATCTACGGATCGAGCTGGATCGGCATGGCCCCGGGTGACAAGCCGCAGCTCGTCGTCTCGGTGAATGTGCAGAACCCGCGCAAGGGCGGCCATTTCGGCGCCGTCGTGGCCGGCCCGGTCTTCTACCAGGTCATGAAGGACGCGCTCGCCACCCTGCAAATCCCGCCGGACGGGGCCACACCTGCGAAGGTACGCCTGAACGCCCCGTGATGGAGGTACCCTCAGCCCGTGGCGATCCGTCCCGCGTCCCGGCCGCAGCGGCCGCTGTCCGCGCTCAGCACGCTGCTCGGCGTCCGGCTGGTCGCCGCGGGCACATCAATGCCGCCGAACGAGCTGGGTTTCCTGTCCGGCCTTACCCTCGACTCCCGCTCGGTGAAACCCGGTGACCTGTACGTCGCCCTGCCCGGGGCGCGCGTGCACGGCGCGGCGTTCTGCGCGGACGCGGTGGCGGCCGGCGCCGTCGCGGTGCTGACCGATCCGGACGGCCGGGCGCGCGCGGTGGCCAGCGGCGTGCCGGTGTTCGTGCTCGCCGACCCGCGCGGCAAGCTGGGCGAGATCGCCTGCTGGGTGTACGGCGACCCGTCGAGCCGGCTCCGGCTCATCGGCGTCACCGGGACCAGCGGCAAGACCACGAGCACCTACCTGATCGAGGCCGGGCTGCGCGCGGCCGGCCACAAGACGGGCCTGGTCGGCGGCGTGGAGCTCAGGGTCGGGGACGAATGCCTGGCCAGCTCGCTGACCACTCCGGAGGCGCCGGACCTGCAGGCACTGTTCGCGGTCATGGTCGAGCGCGGGGTGACCGCCGCCGCGATGGAGGTGTCGAGTCACTCGCTGGCCCTGGGCCGGGTCGGCGGCACCGCCTTCGACGTGGCCGTCTTCACCAACCTGTCCCAGGACCACCTGGATTTCCACGCCGACCTGGAGGACTACTTCCGGGCCAAGGCGTCGCTGTTCATGCCGCCTGTCCTAGGCGTGGTCAACGTCGACGACAAGTACGGGCGCCGGCTCGCCAAATCCGCGCCGGTGCCGGTGACCACGTTCTCGGCGGGGGGTAAGGACGACGCGGACTGGCGCGCCGCCGACGTCAGGTCGGGCGCGGACGGCAGCACGTTCCGCGTGATCGGGCCGGGCGGGGTCGAGGCGGACGTGTCGGTCGGCCTGGCCGGGGTGTTCAACGTGGCCAACGCGCTCGGTGCCCTGGTCGCGCTGGTCGAGACGGGCGTCGGGCTGGAGGACGCGGTGGCGGGCGTGAGCGCCTGCCCGGGCGTGCCCGGCCGGCTCGAGCGGGTGCCCGCGCCGGGGCTCGGGGTGACCGCGTTCGTCGACTACTCGCACAAGCCGGGCGCGGTGGAGGCCGTGCTGCGCTCGCTGCGGCCGGTCACCCAGGGAAACCTGATCATCGTGCTCGGGTGCGGCGGCGACCGGGACAGGGCCAAGCGCCCGATGATGGGGGCGGCCGCCGCGTCGCTGGCCGACGTGGCCATCCTGACCAGCGACAACCCGCGCTCGGAGGACCCGCTGGCCATCCTCGCGGCGATGCTGGACGGCGTGCTGGGCGTGCCGGTCGCCGAGCGCGCCCGGGTGATCATCGAGCCGGACCGGGCCGGGGCCATCGGGCAGGCCGTCGCGCTGGCCGCCCCGGGTGACGTGATCGTGGTGGCCGGCAAGGGCCACGAGACCGGCCAGTACGTGGGCGGCGCGGTGCTGCCGTTCGACGACCGCCAGGTCACCGCGGCTGCCCTGGCCGCACGGGCGCCGGCGCTTGAGCCCTGGGCGGTGAACCGGTGATCCCCCTGTCGCTGGCGCAGATCGCGCGGGTAACCGGCGGGCGGCTCTGCCACGGCGACCCCGATGCCGTGGTCAGCGGCGAGGTCGTGATCGACTCCCGGCGGGCCGGCCCGGGCGGGCTGTTCGCCGCGGTCGCGGGCGAGCGGTCCGACGGGCACGACTTCGCCGCCGCGGCGGTCGCCGCGGGCGCGTCGGCGGTGCTGGCCACCCGGCCGGTCACGGTGCCCTCGGTGCTCGTCGCGGACGTGCCGGCCGCGCTGGCCGCGCTGGCCAGGTCCGTGGTGGACGCGCTGCCCGCGGTGCGGATCGCCGGCATCACCGGGTCGTCGGGCAAGACCTCGACCAAGGACCTGGCCGCCCAGCTGGTGGAGCGGCTCGGCCCGACGATCGCCCCGGCGGGTTCGTACAACAACGAGTTCGGCCATCCGCTGACCGTGCTGCGCGCCGACGCCGCGACCAGGTACCTGGTCCTCGAGCTGTCCGCCCGGGGCATCGGGCACATCGCCTACCTGTGCCGCGTCGCACCGCCCCGCTACGGCGTGGTGCTGAACGTGGGGCACGCGCACGCCGGTGAGTTCGGCGGCCTGGACCAGGTGGCGCGGGCCAAGGGCGAGCTGGCCGAGGCGCTGCCCGCGGACGGCGTGGCCATCCTGAACGCCGACGACCCCCGCGTGCTGGCCATGGCCGGACGGACCGAGGCCCGGGTCGTCACGTTCTCGTCCGCGCCCGGTTCGCCGGGAATGAGCAGGGCCCCGGTGCGGGCGGCGGATATCTGCCTCGACGAGCTGGGGCGGCCGTCCTTCACCCTGCTGACACCGGAGGGCTCGGCACCGGTAACCCTGCGGCTGCACGGCGCGCACAACGTGCCGAACGCGCTGGCCGCCGCCGCCCTGGCGCGCGAGCTCGGGATGGATCTCGACGGCATCGCCGACGGGCTCGGCGCGGCGGTCGCGCGCAGCCGGTGGCGGATGGAGGTTCACCAGCGGGCGGATGGGGTGACGGTCATCAACGACGCGTACAACGCGAACCCCGAGTCCGTCCGGGCGGCGATCGACGCCCTGGCCCACCTGGCCCAGGGTGGCCGTGCGTTCGCCATCCTCGGTCACATGGCCGAGCTCGGCGGCACCTCGCGGGCCAGCCACGAGGACATCGGCGAGTACGCCGCGCGGATCGGTGACTCCGGTCTCGCCGGGCTCATCGCGGTGGGCGAGGAGGCCGCGCCGCTGCTGGACGGCGCGCGCCGGGTGCGCTCCTGGACCGGTGAGGCGCTGGCTGCGCCGGACGGCGCGGCCGCGCTCGAATTGCTTGCGAACCGGCTCAAGCCCTCGGACGTCGTACTGGTAAAGGCGTCCCGCGCGGCGCACCTGGAAGGTGTAGCCGCTGCTCTGGAGGGGGAAGCCGGCCAGTGAAGACCGTCCTGTTGTCCGCCGCGGTGTCGTTGTTCATCGCGCTGTTCGGCACCCCGCTCGCGATCAAGACGTTCAGCAGGCGCGGCTACGGCCAGGAGATCAGGTCCGACGGCCCGGCCGGGCACCTGTCCAAGCGGGGCACGCCGACCATGGGCGGCACCGTGATCATCGTCGCGTCGCTCACCGGCTACCTGATCGGCCACGTGGTCACCGGCAACGCCATGTCCGCGTCCGGGCTGCTCGTGCTGTTCCTGATGACCGGCCTGGGCCTGGTCGGTTTCGCGGACGACTTCATCAAGCTGTACATGCAGCGCAGCCTGGGCCTGCGCAGCGGGGCCAAGCTGGCCGGGCAGGCCGTGGTGGGCGGGGTGTTCGCCCTGCTCGCGATCAGGTTCCCGGACGGGTACGACCTCACTCCGGCGTCCACCCACCTGTCGTTCTACGCCGACTTCGGCATCTCCATCGGGCCGGTGCTCTTCGTGGTCTGGGTCATCTTCATGGTGGCCGGGACCTCGAACGGGGTGAACCTCACCGACGGCCTGGACGGCCTGGCCACCGGCGCCGCCATCCTGGCGCTCGCCGCCTACATGATCATCGGGATCTGGCAGCTGCGGAACGACTGCACGGTCTTCCTCGCCCAGGCCTGCTACGCCGTTCGCGATCCGCAGGACCTGGCCATCGTGGCCGCCACCGTGATGGGCGCCTGCACCGGCTTCCTGTGGTGGAACGCGCCGCCCGCCAAGATCTTCATGGGAGACACCGGGTCGCTGGCGCTCGGCGGCGCGCTCGCCGGGCTGGCCATCACCACCAAGACCGAACTGCTGCTCCTCCTGTTCGGCGGCCTGTTCGTGATCATCACCCTGTCGGTGGTCATCCAGGTGGGATCGTTCAAGCTGACCGGCAAGCGGGTGTTCCGGATGGCCCCGCTGCAGCATCACTTCGAGCTGGCCGGCTGGGCCGAGACCACCATCGTCGTCCGCTTCTGGATCATCGCCGGCATCTGCGTAGCCCTGGGCCTCGGCATCTTCTACGTCGGCTGACCGCTTCTGCGTCCCATTACTACGGCCGCGGCGTCATGCTGCACGATAACGCTCAGGCGTAGGCGGCCAGCTGATCGTCCACGGGTGCTCCGGTGAGCCGGTTGGCCAGGGTGGACATCGTGTAGGTGCCGATGCCGAGCACGATCTCGAGCGCGTTCTGGGTGGTATAGCCGGCCGCCAGGAAGTCCCGCAGCGCCCGGTCGCCGACGTCGCCCGCGGTCTCGAGGACCCGCAGGGTGAATACCCGGACCGCGTCCAGGCGTTCGTCCGGGAGCGGCTCCGCGCGGTCGGCGTCGCGCAGCGCCTCGATGAGACCGGGGTCGGCGCCGAGGGCGGTGAGCCTGGCCGTGTGCATCGCCACGCAGATGTGGCAGCGGTTCCTCGTGGCCACCGTCATGACCAGCACCTCGCGCGCCACCGGCTCGAGCGCGGTGTTCTCGAAGATCGCGGTGAGCTTCAGGAAACCGTCGACGAGCTGCGGCGAAGCCGCCATCCGGGCCATGCCGGCCGGAAGGTAACCCAGGTGATCCCTGGTCGCGGTCAGGAACCGGCGGGCGGCCGGCGGCGCGGACTCGATTGTGTGCTCAGCGAAGGACATGATGATCTATCTCCGGGTAAGGTAGACAACTAGGTTGTCTAAACAGTAAACAAGGTTGTCGATCTATGTCAAATGACACCTATGGTTTCGAGCTGCCGCTGCTGCTGTTCGGCGGGTTCCGGTCGATCATCGACGAGCTGCACGCGGAGCTGGCCCGCCGTGGCCATCCCGACGTGCGCCCGGCGCACGGCTTCGCCCTGCAGGCGATCGGGCCGGGCGGGGCCACGGCCACCGAGGCGGGCCGCAGGCTTGGCATCTCCAAGCAGGCCGCGGGCAAGACGATCGACCGGCTCGAGGAACTCGGCTACGTGCACCGCTCCGGCGACGACGCCGACCGGCGGCGCAAGCTGGCCCGCCTTACCCCGCGCGGCGTCGAGGTGCTGGCCCTGTCCGCGATGATCTTCGAGGACATCCGCTCCCGGTGGGCGGGCACGCTGGGCGCTGGCCGCCTGTCCGACCTGGAAGGCGGGCTGCGGACCATGGTGCCGGGTGAGAAGTTCCGGCTCGACGTCCCGGGCTGGTTCGGTGGTTAGCCGGACCCCGGCCGGGGTCACGGTGACATTCGCCGGCTCCGGCGACGCGTTCGGCAGCGGAGGCCGCCTCCAGGCCTGCATTCACCTGCAGCCGCGCCGGCCCCAGCCGCCCGTGCTTCTCGACTGCGGCGCGACGTCGCTGCCCGCACTGCGGCGGTGCGGTCTCGACCCGGGCGTGATCGCGGCCGTGTTCGTATCGCACCTGCACGGGGACCATTTCGGCGGGCTGCCGTTCTTGATCCTCGATGCCCAGTTTGCCGGGCGCACCGCGCCCCTGGCCGTGGCCGGCCCGCCCGGTACCGGCCAGCGGCTCGCCGAGGCGATGGAGTGCCTGTTCCCCGGTTCCTCCCGGGTCCGGCGCCGGTTCGCGGTCGAGGTGACGGAGCTGCACCCGGGCGGGTCCGCCACCACGGCCGGGGTGCGGGCCCAGGCCTTCCAGGCCAGCCACCCCAGCGGCGCCCCGGCCCTGATCCTGCGGCTGACCCTGGGCGGCAGGATCATCGCCTACACCGGCGACACCGCCTGGACGCCCGCGATCGCCGACGCCGCGGCCGGCGCGGACCTGCTCATCGCCGAGGCGTACTGCTGGGACAAGGCCGTGCCGCATCACCTGCGGCACGCGGATCTCGCCTCCCGCCGGGGCGCGCTCACGGCCCGGCGGACCGTGCTGACCCACATGTCCGCCGACATGCTCGGCCGCCAGGAGCAGGCCTGCTGCGAGACGGCACACGACGGGCTGGCCCTGCAGGTATAACCCAGCGCCTACATTCGGTCACCAGTACGAAATTCTGGCTGTTAACGTGGTTGATTCGGGCTTTGCGGTGGATTAGGGGGTCCATAGTGCACCCGATCAACCACGAAGCCCCGATCCACCACGATCTTTTCGCAGGTTGGCGTCTCACGATGAACAGGTGCATCAGGCGTCGCTGGCATGGCCCGGAAGCGCTAGGCCGCCAGCGCGCTCGGGTGCAGGACCGGCTGGTACCCCGCCGCCAGCACGGCCACGGTGGCCCGCGGGGTGATGACCGTCAGCGGGCCGCCGGGCGCCTCCGCCGGGCGCTGCTGGTAGCCGCCCGGCGTCCAGGCCAGCAGCCGGCCGTCGTGCACCAGCCAGGGCGCTCCGCCGATGTCCACCATGGTCCCGGACGGGAGACCGGCCAGCGGCGCCCGGTACGTGCGCCGCACGCCGGGGCCGGCGAGCCGGTCGGCGTGCAGCCGCGCGTCGATCTCCGGGGCGCCCGGCACGCCGTCTCCGCCCCAGGCCCGCTTGAACGCCTGGTAATCCCGGTAGCGGCATTCCCCGCAGGGCCGGTGCCCGGCGGCGAGCCCGGTGGCCTCGTCGAGGAAGTACAGCTCGGTCAGCCGCCCCGGCGTCCACTGCTGCCGGCGCCGGCCCTTGAACGAGAGCACGCAGATGGCCCAGGCCTGCCCGCGGGAGTAGCGGGCCAGCCGGCCCTCGCGATCCAGGAGCGGGCCGCGGTTACCCCAGAACATGCCGCGATCGGGCACGGCGATCAGCTCGCCGTACGGCGTGACCCGGTTCTGTCGTGGCATGGGACAATCCTCCCTCATGGCGACCAGTGCGGTCTTCGACGCGGCCGCGGCCGCCAGTCAGGTGGTGGCGGCGCTGCTGCCCCAGGCCGACAGCGAGCGGGCCGGGCAGGCCAAGCGATACTCAAGAGCGACCTGGACTTCCTCGGCATCAGCGTGCCGGCCATCCGTTCGGCCGTCGGGGACGTCGCGACCGCGCCGGCCTTTATCAGCTACTCGCCGGCCAGGTACCTGCGGCCGTTCAACCTTTTCCCGTAGTTCTGCTGGCGCGCCACCCGGCTTCGGCGGCGCCCATCGGGGTGCACGGCGGCCCCTGGACGAAGGGCCAGATCTCCTCGGCGATGCAGCGCCAGTCCGCGGTCGCGGACAGCTCGCCGAGGAGCGCGAACAGGCCCAGGTTGATCCGCTGCAGGATCACGTAGGACCTGGGGATCTGCACGTAGGCGGCGAGCGGGCTGCGGAAGTCGAAGAAGCGCCTGGTCACGGCCGAGGCGTAGGCCCCGGTCATGGTCCGCGGGCCGCGCTCGCGGACCGTGTCGTAGAACACCGCCATGTGCTCGACGATCATGTCCGTGGGCAGCGGCGCGCCGCGCATCAGGAAGCCAGCGTCCTCCATGGCGCGGCGGAAGCCCTCTGGATCGTTGTCCACGCACAGGTGCTTGACCATCGCGACCAGCGGCTGGAGCTCGTCGTCGGTGAAGTACTTGACCAGCCCGAAGTCCAGGAAGGTGACCCGCCCGCCGGGGTGGAACAGGTAGTTCCCCGGGTGCGGGTCGCCGTTGAACGCGTGCGCCCCGTACAGGCTGCGGAACACGAAGCGGTAGATCGTCTCGGCGGCCAGGTCGCGCTCGGCCTGGGACCAGGTGAGAAGTTCGGCGAACCGTGCGCCGTCGGCCAGGTCACTGGTCACCACCCGGCGGGTGCAGAGCCCGGGCACGATGCCGGGCACGCCGATGGTGGGATGGCCGGCGTAGTAGCGCGCGAACATCTGCTGGTTGCGGGCCTCCCGGCGGTAGTCGAGTTCCTCGGTGACACGTTCCCGCAGCTCGGCCAGCAGCGCGTCGACGTCCTGCATCGGCGCGGTGATCTTGAGCATCCGGCGCAGCAGCGCGACGTTGCCCAGGTCGGCCTCGATCGTCTCGGCGATGCCCGGGTACTGCACCTTCACCGCGACGGCCCGGCCGTCCCGCGTGATCGCCCGGTGCACCTGCCCGATCGAGGCGGCCGCGATGGGCTCGGGATCCCAGGTGGCGAAGGCCCGGTCCGGCGGCTGGCCCAGCTCTTCGGTGATGACCTGGGCGGCCAGTTCCGGGCTCATGGGGGGCACGCTGTCCTGCAGCCGGCTCAGCGTGCGCCGGGCGGCGGGGGACAGGCCGTCGTCGACGTAGCTGGCCATCTGGCCCAGCTTCATCAGCACGCCCTTCATCGTCCCCAGGGTCGCGGCGACGTCCTCGGCGGTCTGCAAGGCCAGGTCGTTGCGCAGCGCCTCGCGGTGCTCGCCCGCGCTAGCGAACAGCCGGGGCGCGCTGGTCGCGTAGCGCGCGCCCCCGCGGGCCGCCAGCCGCACCGCAGACAGGCCCCGCTCGAGCCGGAGCCTCCGGGTCCCCGGCAGCCCGTTGCGCCTGCCCCGCAACAGCGTCAGCGCGGCGACCGATACGGCGCCGATCCCCGCGGCGACCGCCAGGCGCCTCACCCTCACGTCGCGCCCGCCTGCTTCTTACCCGCCGAGCGCATCCGCGCGATGATCCGCTGCCGGGCCTCGAGCACGCCCGGTTCGCCCAGGAAGACCGCGTCCAGCACGCCGAGAGCCTGGCGGATCTCGGTCCGCCGCTCCGCCGTCAGCGGCGGCGGCGCGGCGTAGCCGTACATCTGGATGGCCCAGCCGGGCAGCGCCAGCACCGCGGCGTCCCTGATGTCCTGCCACAGCCCGGCGATGTCTTCGTCAAGTCCGGGCGGGTCGAGCAGGTAGCTCATCGACTCCGCAGCCGCGGGCGTGCGGCGCAGGTCCGCCCGGACGCCGTCGAAGTAGCGGTCGAGGGCGGCCCCGCTGTCCGGGATCATCTCGTGCGGGACCCCGAGGAGCTCGGCCGCGATGGTCATCTCGGCCACGTAGCGGTCGGCGTCCGCGGCGGTCAGCGGCGTGCCGAACAGGGCGCTCGTGGCCAGGCCCGAATCCACCAGGGCGGCGTGCACCCACAGCAGCAGCGCCGGATCGCCGGCCGCGTACGGCCGGCCGGTCACCGGGTCCACGCCGCGGACATGCTCGTGGACGGCCCGCACTCGCTGCGCAGCCCGGGTGGCGCTGGCCCGGTCCCCGAACGTGACCGTCACCTCGTAGGCGGAGGTGGCCGCGAGCCTGCCGACCGGATCGGTACGCCAGTCGCTGTGCTGGTCGACCCCGGCCATCGCCAGCGGGTGCAGGGCCTGGATCAGCAGCGACCGCAGCCCCGCCACCGGCGCGGCCAGGTCCGTGCTGACCCGCCAGGCCACGCTCGCGGGCCCGAAAAAGCCGTCGTCCTCCGGCGTGACCGGCACGGCGGCCGCGTATGCGGCCGCCGACCGCTCGACCAGCCCCGCGGCGTCGGCGTAGGACCCGGTGGTCACGGCCGCAGGCCCGCGAACAGGTCGTCCTCGGGCAGCGGGGCGCCGGTGGTGTCGCTGGCCCGGATGAAGCTCTCGCGGCCGAAGGTGGCGGCGGCGATGTCCTCCGGGATCTTGCTGAACCACGACTCGCCGCCGATCTGGCTGCCGTGCGCGAACAGGGCCTCGCGCTTGCGGGGCAGGACGGACCTGATGTCGACGGTGGTGGTGATGCGTTCCTCCGAGGCGAGTGACCGCCGCTGCCGTTCCGGATCCGGCTCCTCCCAGTCGGGCACGTCGGCGCCGAGTTCGCGCAGGGCCGCCCAGATCTTCCGCCAGTCGCTGCCGCGCATCGCGGTGAGGTAGAGCTTGGCCACGCTGCCGCTGGCGGCGAAGGCCTTTTGGGCCGAACGGCTCGCGTGCACGTGGTCCGGATGCTGGTACGCGCCCTGATCGTCGTACGTGATCAGCACCTGCGGCCGGTACCTGTCGATCAGCTCCGAGATCCGGGCCGCCACGTCCGCCTCCGGGATGTTGCAGAAGGCGTCCGGCCGGTCCTTGTAGTCCCAATCCGGCATGCCGGAATCGTGGTAACCGAGGACTTCCAGGTTCGTCACGCCCAGGATCGTGCAGGATTCGCGCAGCTCAGCCAGGCGCTGCTGGGCCACCGCCTGCTCGTCGTGCCCGTTCTGCCCGGGCTTGACCCCACCCGGCGCGTCCCCGAACTCCCCGTTGGTGCACGTCACGACCACGGTCTGGATGCCCTGGGCGGAGTAGGCCGCCAGCACACCGCCCGTGCTCGACGCCTCGTCGTCTGGATGAGCGTGCACGGCCATCATTGTCAGCGTTTCTGCCATGAATCCAGACTGCCCGACGAGCCCGCCAGTTGCCCAACCGGGGGTAGGCCGTTTAACGCGTTGTGTCGGGCGCGCCCGTGAGGGCCTCGGGATGCATCCGGTTGTAGTGCTGGGTCAGCACCGCGCTGGCCTGGCCAGGCCGGTAGGCAAGGGTGCGCCCGCACACCTCACAGCGTGTCACGGGAAGCCGGGAGACAGTCACCGGGAAGCGAGACGATTCTGACCTGCTCATTGCAGCTCATCATGTCATACGAAATCCCGGCCGACACGCACCGGATGTCCGGGTCTTGCCCTGAGCCGGCTAACACACTGGAATCATGCACTCCGATCTCGCGGAGGTTGACCTGCCCGAGCCGGGTTTCCGCGTCCAGCTCCTAACGTGGCGCGCGCTGCTCGACCGGCCGCTCACGTCGTACTATCTCGTGCTGGGCATCACCCTGCTGCTGCTCGGGCTCGGCCTGGTCATGGTGCAGTCCACCGCGTCGGTAGCCGACCTGACCGCGGGCCTCTCGCCCTACTCCGACTTCAAGAAGCAGCTGCTCGGCGCCTGCGTCGGCCTGCCGCTGATGTATGTGGCGGCGCGCTCGTCGCCGCGGCTGTTCCGCGCCCTGGCCTACCCGCTGCTCGCGGTCGCGGTCGTCGGGCTCTGCCTCACGCTCATCCACGGCGTCGGCGTCACCCAGAACGGCGCCTCAAGATGGATCAACATCGGCGGGCAGCAGGTCCAGCCCTCGGAGTTCGCCAAGCTCGCCCTGGCCATGTGGGGAGCCGACCTGCTGGCCCGCAAGGACAGGTTCGGCCACCTGGCCGACTGGCGGCACATGCTGGTGCCGCTCATGCCCGGGGCGGGCGTGCTCTGCCTGCTCGTGATGGAAGGCGACGACCTGGGCACCACGATGATCCTGCTGGTGATCTTCCTCGCCCTGCTGTGGGTCATCGGCACCCCCGGGCGGGTCTACAGCGGCGTGCTGATCCTGATGGCCCTGGCCATGGTCCTGATGATCGTCTCGGCCCAGTACCGATTCCAGCGCCTGACCGGCTACCTGGCGCCCGAGGGCAGCGCGACCGGCGCCAACATGCAGAGCATTCAGGGCAAGTACGCGGTCGGCTCGGGCGGCTGGTTCGGCGTGGGCCTCGGCGCCAGCGGGGGCAAGTGGGGCTGGGTTCCGGAATCGACCACCGACTTCATCTTCGCCATCATCGGCGAAGAACTAGGGCTCGTCGGCACCCTGTGCGTGACCATCCTGTACGGCGGTCTTGCCTTCGCCGGCCTCAGGATCGCCCGGCGCGTGCCGGACATGTTCTGCCGCCTGGGCGCGACCGCCATCACGGCCTGGATCGTGGTGCAGGCGGCCATCAATATCGGAGCGGTGATCGGCGTCCTGCCGATCACCGGAGTCCCGTTGCCGCTCGTCTCCGCCGGGCTATCATCCCTGCTGGTGACGTTGGTCGGGCTCGGCATGCTCATGTCGTTCGCCCGGCTCGAGCCCGGTGCCCGCGAGGCTTTGGCCGCACGTGGCCCCGGCTGGCCGCGGCGCGTTCTAAGCTGGCTCGGTCTGTCCAAGTACCGAAAGTTAAAAATCCTATGAGGGTACTGCTCGCCGGCGGCGGGTCCGCCGGCCATATCGAGCCAGCGCTGGCACTGGCCGACGCTCTGCGCCGGATCGACCCCGGCGCCGAAGTGACCTGCCTGGGCACGGAACGCGGCCTGGAAACACGGCTCATCCCGCTGCGCGGGTACCCGCTGGAGCTCATCCCCGCGGTGCCGATGCCCAGGTCCGTCACGCCCAGGCTGCTCACGGTGCCGGGGCGGCTGGCCAGCGCCGTCAATGCGGCCGCCGCCGCGATCGACCGGACCCGGGCCCAGGTGCTGGTCGGGTTCGGCGGCTACGTCGCCACCCCGGCCTACCTCGCGGCGCGGCGGCGCAAGATCCCGATCGTGGTGCACGAGGCGAACCCCAAGCCCGGCCTGGCCAACCGGCTCGGCGCCCGGTTCACCACGCACGTCTTCACCGGTCACCCGGACACCCAGCTCAGGAACGGCACGTACATCGGCATCCCGATCCGCCGCGAGATTGCCGACCTGGACCGGCTGGGGCTGGGCGACAAGGCGCGCGCGCACTTCGGGCTGCGCCCCAACCTGCCCGTGCTGCTGGTGACCGGCGGCTCGCAAGGGGCGCGCTCGCTGAACGAGGCGGTGTTCGGGGCGGCCGGGTGGCTCCGCGAGGCCGGCGTGCAGGTGCTGCACATCATCGGCCCGCGCAACGGCCACGAGGTCCCCGTCGCGTCCTCCGCGGTGCCCTACGTGGCCGCGCCCTATATCGACCGGATGGATCTCGCCTACGCCGCAGCGGACTTCGCGCTGTGCCGGGCGGGCGCGATGACCTGCGCCGAGCTCACCGCCGTGGGGCTGCCGGCCGCCTACGTCCCGCTGCCCATCGGCAACGGCGAGCAGCGGCTGAACGCGCTGCCGATCGTGCAGCGGGGCGGCGGCATGCTGGTGACCGACGCCGACCTGACCGCCGAGTGGATCCGCGACACCCTGCTGCCCGTGCTGGTCAACATCGACCAGGTGGCGGACATGTCGGAGGCGGCCCACTCGCTCGGCCGCGGCGACGCGGACCGCAGGCTGGCGGAGGCGGTCATCGACGTGCTGAACGAAACCAAGACGGATGCCCAAGAACCTCATGCTCGGTGACCAGATCATGGCGGCTGAGCCGGTGCCCGCGGCCCGGCTCGGCCGGGTGCACTTCGCCGGCATCGGCGGGGCCGGCATGTCCGGGATCGCGCGCATCATGCTGGCTCGCGGCATCGGCGTGTCCGGCAGCGACGCGAGGGATTCCGCGCTGCTCGGCGAACTGCGCGAGCTCGGTGCCAGCGTGCACGTCGGGCACGCCGCCGGGAACCTCGGCTACCTGGGCCCCGGCGACACGCTGGTGGTGTCGAGCGCCATCCGGCCGGACAACCCGGAACTGACCGAGGCGGCCAGGCGCGGGATGCGGGTCGTGCACCGGGCGGCGGCGCTCGCCTCGGTGATGGCCGGCCGCCGGGTGATCGCGGTCGCCGGGACGCACGGCAAGACCACCACCACCTCCATGCTCACCACGGCGCTGCGCGAGTGCGGAACCGACCCCGGCTACGTCATCGGCGGGATCCTCACCGAGACCGGGCTCGGCGCGGAGGACGGATCCGGTCTGGACTTCGTGGCCGAGGCGGACGAGAGCGACGGGTCATTCCTGCTGCTGTCGCCCGACCTCGCGATCATCACCAACGTCGAGGCCGATCACCTGGACAATTACGCGAGCCTGGCGGACATCCAGGCCGCGTTCACCACGTTCGGCCTGCGGGTCAGCGGCATCGTTCTGACCTGTGCAGACGACCCGGGTGCCGAGGCCGTCGCGGCGCGCTTGGATCCCGCGCGCGTGCGCCGGTACGGGGAGTCCCGGCATGCGGACTACCGGCTCACCGACGTGGCGTCCCGGGGGATGGCGATCAGCTTCAGCGTGGCGGCCGACCACGGACCGTTCGGTGAAATCTTCACCCAGATGACCGTGGACGTGCCCGGTCACCATAATGCCCTGAACGCCACCGCCGCCTTCGCCGCCGCCGTCGAGCTCGGCTTCGCCCCGCCCCGGGTGGCCGCGGCCATCGCGGGCTACCGCGGCGCACGGCGCCGGATGGAGCTCAAGGGCGAGGCGCGCGGGGTGCGGGTCCTGGACAGCTACGCGCACCATCCCACCGAGCTCGCCGCCGACCTGCGCGCGGCCAGGAGCATTACCCAGCATGCCGGCCAGGGCCGGGTCATCGCGATCTTCCAGCCGCACCTGTTCAGCCGGACCAGGATCTTCGCGGCCGAGTTCGGCGCCGCGCTCGCGCTGGCCGACGAGGCCATCGTGCTCGACGTGTACGCCGCCAGGGAGGACCCGGAACCCGGCGTCACCGGCCAGCTCATCGTGGACGCCGTCCCCGGCGGTCACGCCAGGTTCGTGCCGGAGACGGCCCGGGTCACCGCGCTGATCGACGCGATCGCCGAGCCCGGCGACCTCGTGCTCACCATGGGAGCGGGCGATATCACCGCCCTTGGGCCGCGGCTGGTCGAGAACCTTCGGGGGCCACAGGAGTGACCGGGCCCAGCGGCATCATCGGAGACGGCGTGGCCTCTCCCGACGAAGCTGCCGGTAACGGCCCGGCTTCTGGTGCTAAGGCCGGGCACAGGCGCCGCGGCTGGCGCGCGGCTTTCTTCGCCCTCGCGGCCGTCGGCGTGGTCGGTGCCGCGGTCTGGGTCCTGTACGGCTCGCCCCTGCTCGCGGTCCGTTCGGTCACCGTGAGCGGGACGCGCCTGGTGCCGCGATCGGAGATCCTCGCCGTGTCCGGAGTGGTACCGGGCACGCCGCTGATCCGGGTGAACACGGCCCGGGCGGCGGCGCGGATCGAGCAGATCACGCAGGTCCGCAGCGTGCAGGTCACCAGATCCTGGCCCAACCGCCTGGTCATCGTGGTACGGGAGCGGACGCCGGTGCTGGTCCTGCCGGCGTACGGCGGCGGGTACGACCTGGCCGATGCGCACGGCGTGGTGCTGCGGCGGGTCGCCCGGCGCCCCAAAGGCCTGCCGTTCTATCCCACCGTGGCCCCCGAGGGCGCGCTGCGCGGCAACCCGGACCTCACCGCGGCCACCGCCGTCCTCGGCGAACTGCCTGCCCAGCTGCGGCATTCGGTGGTCTCGGTCACCGCACCGCACCCGGACCAGGTGACCCTGCGGCTGGCCGGCGGCGTCACGGTGCTGTGGGGTGACACCGGCCGGGCCGGGATAAAGGCGCGGGAACTTGCCGTCCTCATGCGGTCGCACTTGCGCTATTACGACGTGAGTGCGCTGGAGTCCGTCGCGGCCAGGTGACGGGCGGATGCCCGAGACCCGCTAATCCGCGACACGCTGACCAGTTCGCGCGTGGTTAGTTGACCCGGGTCCCGTCCGACCCTACTGTCCGTATCAATCATGCGGACGGGAAAAACTCTAAATCTTAACCTGAAGGTGAAACCTGATGGTGGCCGAATGCCCTGGCGGTGAAATCAGGGAAGTATCGAAAAACGCCGCCCGCCAGCCGGGATGGCAGCGTTTAAAACCAGCGGAAAGGTACCCTCCTCGTGGCAGCACCGCAGAACTATCTGGCGGTTATCAAGGTCGTCGGAATCGGCGGTGGCGGCGTCAACGCCGTCAATCGCATGATCGAAGAGGGACTCAAGGGCGTCGAGTTCATCGCGATCAACACTGACGCGCAGGCGCTGCTGATGAGCGACGCCGACGTCAAGCTCGATGTCGGTCGCGAGCTCACCAGGGGACTGGGCGCCGGGGCCAATCCCGATGTCGGCTGCAAGGCGGCCGAGGATCACCGCGAGGAGATCGAGGAGGTGCTCAAGGGCGCCGATATGGTCTTCGTCACGGCCGGCGAGGGCGGCGGCACCGGCACCGGCGGCGCGCCGGTGGTCGCGAACGTCGCGCGGTCCCTGGGCGCACTCACCATCGGCGTCGTGACCAGGCCGTTCGGCTTCGAGGGCAAGCGCCGCGTGGTGCAGGCCGAGTCCGGCATCGAGAAGCTGCGCAGCGAGGTCGACACCCTGATCGTCATCCCGAACGACCGGCTCCTGTCCATCTCCGACCGGCACGTGAGCGTCCTCGACGCGTTCAAGGCCGCCGATCAGGTGCTGCTCTCCGGCGTCCAGGGGATCACCGACCTGATCACTACGCCGGGGCTGATCAACCTCGACTTCGCCGACGTGAAGTCGGTCATGTCCGGCGCGGGTTCGGCGCTGATGGGCACCGGCTCGTCACGCGGCGACGATCGCGCGGTCGCCGCGGCCGAGATGGCGATCTCCAGCCCGCTGCTCGAGGCCAGCATCGACGGCGCGCACGGCGTGCTCCTTTCTATCCAGGGCGGTTCGGACCTCGGCCTGTTCGAGATCAACGAGGCGGCTCAGCTCGTCTCCAACTCGGCCGCGGTCGATGCGAACATCATCTTCGGCGCGGTCATCGACGACGCCCTCGGCGACGAGGTAAGGGTGACGGTCATCGCTGCGGGCCTGGACCAGGAGCGCGCCGGCCGCGGCTCCGCCGACGCCGGCGGCTCCTCATTCAGTATCAGCGCACCGGCCAGCCCCGCGCCCGCGACGGCACCCCGGCCCGCCTCCTCTTCCGCCTCCTCTTCCGCCTTCACTGCGCCCCGGCCCGCGCCGAGCGCGCCCGCCAGCCCCGCTACCCCGGAGACGGGCGACGACGCCCCACCCGCGGCCGGCCACGGTAGCAACGGGAGCGCTCCGGCCGTCCCCGGCGCCAGCTTCGCGTCGGCGGCTGGCTCTATTCTTAGTGCGCCGGTGCCCGGCGACGCGTTCACCGCGTCCTCCGACCTCGCCGCCGAGGTCACCACCCCTGCGTACGAGATGCCCGAGACGGAACCGGAGAGCTCGAAGAGCCCCGGCCAGCCGGAGCGGGTCGCTGTGACCTCGGACGCCGGGGACTCCGCTTTGTACCGCCCGGTGCACGCCGAGGCGGCGGGCAAGACCTTCGACGTCGCCAGCACCCGTCGCCGCCCCGTCGTCTTCGAGGAGGACGACGACCTTGATGTTCCCGACTTCCTGAAGTGACCGACCCCGGCCGGCGGGAAGAACTCGCCCTGCGGCTGGCCGAAGTCCGCGGTCGTATCGCCAAGGCGTGCGAGGCGGCCGGGAGGGAGGTCAGCGAGCTGACGCTGGTCGCGGTGACCAAGACCAGGCCCGCGTCCGACGTTCGGCTGCTCAGCGAGCTGGGCGTGACCGATATCGGGGAAAACCGCGACGCCGAGGCGGCGCCGAAGGCCGCCGAGTGCGCCGACCTGAACCTCACCTGGCACTTCATCGGACAGCTGCAGACGAACAAAAGCGCCAGCGTGGCCCGGTACGCCAGCGTCGTGCACTCGGTGGACCGGCACCGCCTGATCGCGGCCCTGGGCAAGGCCGCGCGACGGGCCGGGCGGGTGATCGAGTGCCTGGTCGAGGTGAGCCTGGACGGCGACCCGGCCCGCGGCGGGGCGGTCGCGGGGGATGTTCCGGCCCTGGCCGAGGCGCTGGCGGCCGAGGAGGGGCTGGTGCTCGGCGGCGTGATGGCCGTCGCGCCGCTATCCATGCCGCCGGCTGACGCGTTCGCGCGACTGCGGGTCAGCGCGGCCGCCGTGCGCGAGGTCAGGCCGGGTGCCACGGTGATCTCGGCCGGCATGAGCGGCGATCTGGAGGCCGCCGTCGAAGCCGGCGCGACACACCTGCGAATCGGTACGGCGTTGCTCGGCGATCGAGGGCCGCGTGTCGGGTAATGTCCCACGCGTGAGGCCGAAGCGGCCGGCGACGACGGGTGCAGGCTGGGAGGATTGAAGGATGGCCAGTGCCATGCGGAAGATGGCAGTCTATCTCGGCCTCGTTGAGGACGATCACCGCTACCAGGACAAGTACGACTCCTACGGTGAGTACGAGGACTACGACGATCAGGCCGACCGGCCCGAGCAGATCGATGAGCCCGACGTCCGCGGAGTGGGGCGGGACGGAGTAGGGCGGGACGGCGAGATGGGTGGGGGGAGCTACGTGGGCTACCAGCCTGCCGACTGGCGCACCGAGCACGTGTCGCAGACGACCGATCTCGCTCGTATCACAACACTGCATCCTCGCACTTACAATGAAGCGCGTACTATTGGGGAACACTTCCGCGAGGGCACTCCGGTGATCATGAACCTGACCGAGATGGTCGATAGCGACGCAAAGCGTCTGGTCGACTTCGCGGCTGGGCTGATCTTCGGCCTGCGCGGGAGCATCGAGCGTGTGACGAACAAGGTCTTCCTGCTGTCGCCGGCGAACGTCGAGGTGACCGCGGAGGACAAGGCTCGCATCGCAGAGCGCGGCTTCTTCAACCAGAGCTAACCAGAGGACAGGGTGGATTCGTGCAGTACCTGAGGGAAGTCCTCACTTATGTGCTGACGATCTACCTTGTGGTCCTGATCGGCAGGATGATCTTCAGCTGGGTGCAGGTTTTCGCCCGCGACTGGCATCCGTCAGGCATACTGCTGGTGATAGCCGAGGGTATCTTCACGATTACAGATCCGCCCCTCAAGCTCCTGCGCCGCTTCATCCCGACCTTCCGGCTCGGCATGGTGGCCCTGGACCTCAGCTTCATGGTTCTGTTCATCGTGATTCTGATCCTGCTGGAAGTGGTCGTGCCGCGCCTCTGATTCGGGTACCGTCGTGAAGAACACGGTCCAAGTGCGCCGAGGAGACGAGATGCCGCTGACGCCCGCGGATGTGCGGAACAAGCAGTTCAGTACGACCAGGCTCAGGCCGGGCTACGACGAGGAAGAGGTTGACGCCTTCCTTGACGAGGTCGAGGCTGAGCTCGACCGGCTGATCCAGGAGAACGAAGAACTCCGGGCCAAGCTGGCGGAAGTCCTGCGCGGCAGCAAGTCGTCAGTACCCGCGCTGAGCTCCCCGCTGTCGGACCCGAAGCCTGAAATGATGGCGCCCGAGCGGATGGAGCCGGAGCGCAGGCAGCCCGAGCCGGTCATGATGGGCGGGATGCCGCACATCGAGGACAACATGGACACGGCCGCCCGCGTGCTCTCGCTGGCGCAGCAGACCGCCGACCAGGCCATTGCCGACGCCCGCCGGGAAGCCGACGAGACCCTGGGCCGCGCCCGCCGCGAGGCGGACGAGGTGCTCACCAAGGCCCGTCGCCAGGCCGAGCAGATCACCGGCGACGCGCGAGCCCGGGCCGAGAGCCTGGAGCGCGACGCGCAGGAGCGGCACCGCCAGGCCATGGGTTCGCTGGTCCAGACCCGCGAGGAACTCGAGCGCCGGGTCGACGACCTGCGCGCGTTCGAGCGCGAGTACCGCAGCAGGCTGAAGGCCTACCTAGAAGGCCAGCTCCGCGACCTGGAGGCCGGTGTCACCGACAGCGGGACGTTCCCGACGATGGGCTCGAACTCGCAGCCGTCGATGCCGCCCGCGCTTGCACCGAGCGGTGCGCGCAACGGCGGTCAGGGCACGGGCCAGTACGGAGTCCCTGAGGTAGTGCCGCACTCCGGTGGTTTCCGCACGAGCGATGGAGCGCCCTCGCGCGAGCGCCGGTAGGCACACAAGGACCTTGAGCGGGGACCGCGGGGAGAGAACGCGTTGTGATTCGCTTCAGTGCGTTTCTCGTTGTTGTCGCGGTCGGATTGCTGGTCGCCGGTGTGGTCACGAGCAAACTGCTGCTCGTCTACATCGCGATCGGCGTGAGCGGTGTGGCCCTGCTGGCGCTGGGCGTAGGCGCGGCCGTCAACTGGCGTGAGCTAACCGGCAAACCCGGAACGGCCCATCCTGAGACAGCCCATCCCGAGACAGCCCATCCTGAGATAGCCGAGCCTGGGACGCTAGAACCCAGCGCGCAGGGGCCCGCCCCGCAGGCCGCGGTCCCCGAGCCCGTGACGTCACCCGCCGCCGCGTCACCGCCGTCTGAGACGGCGGCTGGCGCACCGGCCGCCAGTGCAGCGGGCGCCAGTGCAGCGGGCGCCAGTGCAGCGGGCACCAGTGCAGCGGCCGGCGGTGCACCGGCAGCCACCGGGTCCGGCTGGCCCGCCACCGTCCCTTCAGCGCGATCCGTCCCGTCCCAGATCGGCCACCTGCCCGTCAGCGAGCCGCCGTGGGCTAGGCCCGCCCCGGCCCCGGCGCCGGCCGCGGGCCAGGCGCCGGCCCCGACGTCGGCTTCGCGCCCGGCTGACGCGCCGCTTGCCCCGGCCGCTTTCACCCCGCGCCGCGAGGACCGGGCGCGCGGTGTCTGGGAGTGGCGCGACGATTCGATCCAGGTCGCACCGGCTCCCGCACCGGGCCAGCCCTCCGCTCCTATCCGGCCCTCCGGTCAGGGCCCGAGGCCCGGGCAGCCCTCCGTCCCCGACCGGACCTCCGGCCACGGTAGCGACACCCCGCCCCGGTCCGCCCAGGCCTCCGCGGCCCCCGAAGTCCCCGCCCCTCCCAGACCCGCGCCTCCCAGGTCCACAGAGCCCAAGCCCGCCGCGCCGTCGCCTGCTGCCGCCCCGGCGCCCGGCGCCCCGGCGTCCGGCGCCCCGGTTTCCGGCACGCCGGCGTCCGGCACGACGGCCTCCCGGAAGCCCGCCGAGTCGGCCGCGCCTGCCACGTCACCTCAGCCGATCCAGAAGCCCGTCCCCTCCCGCGCCGAACCCGCGTCAGCCGCCAGGCGCGACCAGTCACCGGACGCCCCGCCACCCGGCGAGCGGCCCCCGGTCACGGAGCAGTCGGCCAAAGAGCAGTCGTCTGCTAGGAAACTGTCGTCTGCTAAGGGTCAGTCGTTGGCTGGTGCTCAGGACGCGGCCAAGCCCGCCGCCGCGAGCCCGCCCGAGACCGAACCCGCTCCCGAGGCCGAGCCCGCTCCCGAGCTCAAGTCGTCTGGCGGCCCCGAAGCGGTCTCCCAATCCGACTCGGACGCTGAGCCGGAGTGGACGCTTGTCCCCGGCACCACCCCTGCCGCCAGCGCTCCCGCGACCCGGCAGCCCACGCAGACCGCGCAGCCCGGGCAGGACAAGCAAGCCGGCCAGGCCGAACCCGCAGGCCCGGACCCCAGAATGGAAGTAACCGTGGTCCCGGGCGTCCCTAGGTACCACAACGCCAGCTGCATCCTCATCCGCTTTATGGGCGACAGCGACCTGGACAAGATGACCCGCGCCGCCGCCCGGGAAGCAGGCTGTACTCCCTGCCGCGCCTGCCTTCCGGACCAGCCCGAGAGCTCCCCTGAGTAAGGCGCCCGCCACCGGTTCGTACTGCATGGCTGTCCCAGCCATGCACCTGGAGCAGCATGAACGCGGCATTCACGCGGTATCAGCAGCTCAGCGGCACGTAACACACGTCACGGCAGTCGGGCAAGAACACATTAACATCAGAGGTCAAGACGGCGGCGCGAGCGCCGTCCTCGGTTCAGACCCGCCTGAGCCAGAACCGGAGGTCCAGTTCTTCATCCGCGTGTTCCCGCACGTCAGCAGGCACTGGCCTATCCCCGGAACCCCCGGAACCCCCGGAAGCCCCGGAACCCCCCGAAACCCCGGCCGCCCCGGAAGGCCAGACTGCCTCGGCAGGCCCGAACTCCACTGCCAGCACCTCGCCCGCGATCAGCGCGGCGTGCTCGGTCAGCGCCGCGGCCAGTTCAGCATCACCCGCCGACCAGCGCAGCGCGATCCGGTCGGTAACGTCCAGGCCATCGCCCTTGCGCGCCTCCTGGATGAGCCTGATGACCTCACGTGCGAGGCCCTCGCGCCGCAGCTCCGGGGTGACGGTGGTGTCGATGGCCACGGTCTCGCCCGCGTCGGTGGCCACCGCCCAGCCGGCCCGCGGCGTCTGGGTCACGATCACGTCGTCAGGGCCCACGGAAACGGCGCCGGAAACGCCAGGAACGGCCCCGCCATCAGGCACCGGAACGGTCACCGCGCCACCCGCCAGCACCGCGGCGGCGACGTCGGCGGCGGGCATGGCGGCGATCGCGGCCGCTACCGCGGGCGTCTCCCGCCCGAACCGGCGGCCGAGCGCGCGGAAGTTCGGCTTGACCACGTAGTCGACGAGCTCACCGCTCAGCACGGACAGCGACGCCACGTTCAGCTCCGCCGCGATCAGCGACCGCAGCTCATCAGGCAGCGCGCCGAAGCCCGGCGCCCCGATCAGCGCACGCCGGAGCGGCTGCCTGGTCCGCACCGAAGCTCCCGACCGGGCCGAACGTCCCAGCTCGACCAGTCGCCGCGTCAGCGCCATCTGCGCGGACAGCTCCGCATCGATCAGCGCAGGGTCAAAAGCAGGCCACGACGCCAGGTGCACCGACTCGGGCGCCCCGGCCCGGCGCAGCACTCCCCAGACGTAGTCCGTCACGAACGGCACGAAGGGCGCGAGCAGCAGAGTCAGCGTGGTCACGCACTCGTACAGCGTGGCGAACGCCGAAGCGCCATCAGACGTAGAAGGCCCGTCCCAGAACCGCCGCCGCGACCGGCGCACGTACCAGTTGGACAGGTCGTCGATGAACATCGTCAGCCGCCGTCCGGCTGCCGCCGTGTCGAAGGCTTCCAGCGCCGACGTAACGTCACGCACCACAGCATGCAGCTCGCCGAGCATCCACCGGTCCAGCAAGGGTCGGCCGGCCAAGGCAACCTCAGCGGCCGTATCCAGCCGCCAGCCGCCCGCGTTGGCGTAGAGCACCAGGAACGACGCGGTGTTCCAGTAGGTGAGCAGCACCTTCCTGACGATCTCGCTGAGCACGTCGTGCCCGACCCGCCGCGCGCCCCACGGCGAGCCGGAGGCGGCGAAGAACCAGCGCAGCGCGTCCGCGCCGTGGCGATCCATCAGCGGGATCGGCTCGAGCACGTTGCCGAGGTGCTTGCTCATCTTGCGGCCGGTCTCGTCGACGAGCAACCCGACGCACACCACGTTCTCGTACGCCGAACGCCCGAACACCAGTGTCCCCACGGCCATCAGCGAGTAGAACCAGCCCCGGGTCTGGTCCAGCGCCTCGCAGATGAACTGGGCCGGGTACGACGCCTCGAACTCGGCCTGCCCACGCCACGGCGCGCCGAACTGCGCGAACGGCATCGAGCCCGAGTCGTACCAGACGTCGATCACCTCGGGTACCCGCCGCGCCTCGCCGTCGCATCCGGGGCAGGTGAACGTGACCGAATCCACGTACGGCCGGTGCGGATCGAGCCCGGTCAGGTCCCGCCCAGCCAGCGTGGAGAGTTCGGCCAGCGAGCCGACGCAGGTCAGATGCGACTGCGAGCACTCCCACAGCGGCAGCGGCGTGCCCCAGTACCTGGTCCGGGACAGCGCCCAGTCCACGTTGTTCCGCAGCCACTCGCCGTACCGGCCGTACTTGACCGTGGCCGGGTACCAGTTGGTCCGCTCGTTCTCGGCCAGCAGCTTGTCCTTGATCACGGTGGTCCTGATGTACCACGAGGGCACCGCGTAGTAGAGCAGCACGGTGCCGCACCGCCAGCAGTGCGGGTAGCTGTGCTCGTGCCGTTCGGACCGGAACAGCAGCCCGCGGTCGTCGAGGTCGTTGATCAGCCGCCGGTCGGCGTCCTTGAAGAACATCCCGCCGACCAGCGGCACGCTGTCTTCGAACCGCCCGTCCGGCCGGATCGGGTTGACCACGGGCAGGCCGTGCACGCGCGAGGCGTTCATGTCGTCGGCGCCGAAAGCCGGCGCCAGGTGGACAAGCCCGGTGCCATCCTCCGTGGTCACGAATGACCCTGGAACCACGATGTGAGCGTCGGGGATCTCGATGAGGCCGAACGGGCGCTGGTAACTCGCCCCGACCAGCGCTTGCCCGCTGAACCTGGCGGCGACGTGCCAGCCGTCACCGAGCACCCTGGCGAACAGGTCGTCGGCGACCACGACCCGGTCGCCGTCCCGCGACCTGCGGGCCACCACGTAGGTGGCGTCCGGGTGCACCGCCACCGCGGTGTTCGCGACCAGCGTCCACGGCGTGGTCGTCCAGACGAGCAGGTCGGCCCCCTCGAGCTCGCGCGGCGCTCCCGCGGGCAGCGTGCGGAGCCGGAACCTGACCGTGACGGCCGGGTCAGAGATTATCTGGTAGACGTCCTCCTGGCCGAGCTCGGCGTCGGACAGCGGGGTACCGCAGCGCGGGCAGTACGGGCTGATCCGGTAGTCGCGGACCAGGAGCCCGGCCTCGAACACGACCTTGAGCGACCACCAGACCGACTCGATGTAGCTGGCGTCCATGGTCTGGTAAGCGTGCTCGGTGTCAGCCCAGTAGCCCATCCGCCGGGACATCTCCAGCCAGGCGTCGACGTGCCTGAGCACGGACTCACGGCAGCGCGCGTTGAACTCGGCCACCCCGTAGGCCTCGATGTCCCGCTTGCCGGTGAAGCCGAGCTCCTTCTCCACCGCGACCTCTACCGGCAGCCCGTGGCAGTCCCAGCCGCCCTTGCGCGGGACGTGGAACCCCTGCATGGTCTTGAACCGGGGGAACAGGTCCTTGAACGTGCGCGCCTCCACGTGGTGCGCGCCGGGCATGCCGTTGGCGGTGGGCGGTCCCTCGTAGAAGATCCAGCTCGGTCCGTCCTCGGTCTGCTTCAGCGACCGCTCGAAAATCCCCGCGTCCTGCCAGCGGGTCAATATCTCTTGCTCAAGCGCGGGCAGATCGACCCGCGCGGGGAGCGGCTCGAATCCCTGCACCGGCCCAGCGTAACTCCAAAGCACGGATAAGCTTTCTCATCATGAACGCTGCGCCACCTGAGCGGCCGCGCCGGGTAGTGCTGCTGCTGGCGGTGGCCGCGTTCGTCATCGCGGCCGACGTCATCTCCAAGGCCATCGTGGTGGCCACGATGCCGGGCCACCCGAACATCCGGCTGCTCGGCGGAGCACTCACGATCACGCTGACCCGCAACGGCGGGGCCGCGTTCAGCATCGGCACCTCGATGACGATCGTGTTCACCGTCATCGCCCTCGGCGTGGTCGTCTACATCCTGCGCACGGCCAGGAACCTGCGCAGCGTCGGCTGGGCCATCACCCTGGGCCTGCTGCTGGGCGGGGCCACCGGGAACCTGCTGGACCGGATCTTCCGCGCGCCCGGGCTGTTCCAGGGGCACGTGATCGACTGGATCGAGCTGCCGGACTGGCCGGTCTTCAACCTCGCCGACTCCGCCGTCGTGTGCGCCGGCGTGCTGGTCGTGCTGCTCGCGCTGCTCGGGATCCGGATGGACGGGACCCGGCCGGCCAGGGACCCGGCATGACGGCTCCTGGCGAGCGCCTGGTCGCGGTCCCCGACGGCCTGGACGGCGAGCGGCTCGACGCCGCGCTGGCCAGGATGTTCGGGCTGTCCAGATCGCGGGCCGCGGAGCTGATCGGGGACGGCCTCGTGCTCCTCGGCGGCCGGACCGCCTCGAAGTCGGACCGCGTGCTGGCCGGCGATCCGCTGCAGGTCACGCTGCCGCCCCCGCGCCCGGCGGAAACCCTGATACCGCCGCGGCCGGTCGAGGGACTCGTCGTCCTCTACGAGGACGACGACATCGTGGTGATCGACAAGCCCCGCGGCGTGGCCGCGCACCCGACACCGGGCTGGTCCGGGCCGACCGTCACCGGCGGCCTGGCCGCGGCCGGGCACACGCTGGCGACCAGCGGCGCCGCCGAGCGGCAGGGCATCGTGCACCGGCTGGACGCCAACACCACCGGCGTGATGGTGGTGGCCAAGAGCGAGCGGGCCTACAGCGCGCTCAAGCGGGCCTTCCGTGAGCGCACCGTGGACAAGCGCTACCACGCGCTGGTGCAGGGCCATCCCGACCCGCTGCGCGGCACGGTGGACGCGCCGATCGGCAGGCATCCGTCCGGTGATGGCCGGTTCGCCGTGGTCAGCGACGGTCGGCCGAGCGTGACCCACTACGACACGCTGGAGGCGTTCCGGGCCGCCAGCCTGATCTCGGTGCACCTGGAAACCGGCCGGACCCACCAGATCCGGGTGCACATGGCCGCCCTGCGGCACCCGTGCGTGGGCGACCTGCTCTACGGCGCCGACCCGGTGCTGGCCGCCAGGCTCGGGCTGACCCGGCAGTGGCTGCACGCGGTGAGCCTGACGTTCACGCACCCCGCCGACGGCCGCGAGATCACGTTCACCAGCGACTACCCCGCCGACCTGGCCCACGCCCTGGACATCCTGCGAGCCGAAAGCTGACCGCGATGGAGATCGCTGAGCACGTCAACGCCCTGCGCCGCGAGGGCGAATGGCTGGCCGACGCGGCCGAACGGGCCGGGCTCGACGCCACCGTCCCGCCGTGCGCGCCCTGGCAGGTCAAGGACCTGCTGCGGCATACCGGCTACGTCCACCGGTGGGCCGCCCGGCACATCAACGAATGCCCGGACCAGATCATCGACGGCCCGTCGGAGGAGGAGATCCTGAACGGCGGCGCGGACGACGCCAGGCTGCTCGCCTGGTTCCGGGACGGCCACGCCGCGCTCACGCAGACCCTGGCCACGGCCGATCCCGCGGTCGAGTGCGCCACGTTCATGCCCGCCCCGTCCCCGCTGGCGTTCTGGGCGCGGCGGCAGGCCCACGAGACCGCCATCCACCGGGCCGACGCGGACAGCGCCGCCGGAACGATGCCGGAGTACGAGGCGGGCTTCGCCGCCGACGGTATCGACGAGCTGATCATGGGGTTCGGGCGGCGGCGCAAGTACCAGCCGACCGCGGGCGGCGGCGCCCGGCTGCGCGTGCTCGCCCCGGACACCGGCGACGCCTGGATCGTCGAGACGCACGAGGGCCGTGTTCTGCCGCGGCGCGACGTCGGCGGCCAGGAGGAGGCCGGGTGCACGGTAAGCGGCCCCGCCTCTGGCCTCTACCTGTACCTGTGGAACCGCGCCGACGCCGCCCGGGCCGGCGTCACCGTAGCCGGGGACCCCGGACTGCTCTCCGCCTGGCAGTCCAGCGTCCGCGTCCGCTGGGGGTAATCAAGATCGTTTAGACCTCCACATCATCTGCACACGTTCTGCACGGTTCCTGGATCCGCGCGAGTTGCCGTGCTGAAGTGAGCCAGTTGGAGTTCGATCGGCGCCTCATCCAGCGGCTGGAGAGGCTCTATTCGACTCGCGACGTGCTGCGCCGACGCGAGCTCGTGCGAGCTGCGCTCGGCGCACGATCCGGTGACCGCATCCTTGACGTGGGCTGCGGCCCGGGTTTCTACATCACCGAACTGCTCGAGGCGGTCGGGCGCGAGGGCGCGGTCGCCGGGGTGGACCGCAGCCCGGACATGCTCGCGGTGGCCGCAGAGCGTGCCGCCGGGTACGGCAACGTCGAGTTCCATGAAGCGGACGCGACCTCGCTGCCGGTCCCGGATGCCAGCTTCGAGCGGGCGGTCTGCGTTCAGGTCCTGGAGTATGTCCGCGACGTGCCGGCGGCGCTCGCAGAGATGCGCCGAGTGCTTCGCCCGGATGGCCGGGTGCTGGTGTGGGACGTCGACTGGGCCACCGTGTCCTGGCACGCGACCGATCGGCAGCTGATGCGACAGGTGCTCGCCGCGTGGGACAAGCACCTGACGCATCCCTCTCTGCCACAGACATTCGCAGCACAACTGCGCAACGCGGGCTTCCAGGACGTCCGGATGGATGCCCACGCCTTCGCGACGACCGAACTGATCCCCGATGCCTACGGCGGCTCGCTCGTGCCCCTGCTCGAGCAGTACGTGGCCGAGCAGGGCGGGATGAGCCGGGAAGAGGCTAAGGCCTGGGCCGATGACCAGCGCGAACTCGGCGACCGTGGCGAGTTCTTCTTCACGGTCACCCAGTTCTGCTTTACCGCGACGGCATCTTCATAGGGGTATCCGGCTCGCTGCGGAATGTCAGACCCTGGTGTTAGTGTCAAATGCATGTTCGATACTGATAGGCCGGGCTCAGTGTTCGCTGCTGTCTCGCCGCCGGCGGATGTGGCCGCGTCTGCGGCGGAGCCGGCCCGGGTGCCGCTGGAGCGGGTGGAGGCGCAGATCTGCGAGCTGGCCGGGCACCTGGCCGCGGCGACGTGCCGGTTCCTGGTCCTGCTGGGTGATTTCGACGCCCGCCGGGGCTGGGCCGGCTGGGAGATGAGCAGCTGCGCGCGGTGGCTGTCGTGGAGGTGCCAGATGTCGTCCGGCACCGCCCGGGAGCACGTCCGGGTGGCCCGGGCGCTGCGGGAGCTGCCGGTGATCCGGGCCCGGTTCGCCGCGGGCCGGCTGTCGTACGCCAAGGTCCGCGCGCTGACCCGGATCGCGGCGGCGGCCAGCACCGACCTGGA
>Ga0081540_1000602_pt1 | contig 34290 bp, 39 predicted proteins | sample TabmetS2T1R1_FD_71024 | JGI IMG/M metagenome (GOLD analysis project Ga0081540, IMG submission 71024) | Tabebuia heterophylla rhizosphere microbial communities from the University of Puerto Rico - S2T1R1 | ecosystem: Host-associated > Plants > Roots > Rhizosphere ...
GGGTGCCGTGGTACGCCGACGCCTATGTCCGCAGCCTGCGCGCCCTGGTCGGCAGCTTCCTGCGGGCCTACCTGCCGGGCAGCGGCTCGCTGTGGCGGCTGGCCCGCCGGCTCAGCGTCCCCACCCTGGTCATCGGCGGCACGCTGGACCGGCTCGTGGACGTCCGGGTCGCTCCTCAGGTGGCCAGGGCCATTCCGAACTCGCGGCTGCTGATGCTCGAGGGCGTCGGGCACGTCGCTCAGATGGAGGTACCCGACCTGGTCGCGAGGTCGGTGGCCGCGTTGCTCTCGGAGGTCCGTTCCGGTACCCACGGTGATGTGGCACGCTAAGCGGCGATGTCCCAACCGCCCCACCGGCCGGTCCGCCGCGCACCGCGCAGGCTGGCCGTCGCAGTCGCCGTCCCGGTCCTGCTCGTCGGGCTGGTGATCGTCGGGGTGCGCGTGGCCTCCGGCCTGTCCTCGACCGGCACCGCCTGGACCGACCCAGACCCACCGGCCGCCATCGCGTCGGCCGCGAGCGCGAGCCCGAGCGCAGCCGCCTCCGCGCCGGCCAGCCCGAGCCCGTCGGTCAGCCCGCCCGAGGTCATCCCGACGTCGTTTCCGAAGTCCGGCCCGGGCACCTGGCGGTACGCCACCGACCAGGGGCCGGTCCTCGGTACGGCCGGGAACGTCCTGCACTTCCGGGTCGCCATCGAGACCAACGTCGCAGTGGACGTGGCGGGGTTCGCCTCGAAGATCGACCAGGCGCTCGGTGACCCGCGCAGCTGGATCGCCGGGCACACCTTCCGGCTCCAGCGGGTACCGTCGACGGCCAAGTACGACTTCACGATCTACCTCGCGACCGAGGCGACGAGTACCAAGATGTGCGCGGCCGGCGGTACCGACACCGACGGGTACACCTCCTGCCGGACGGTCGGGAAGGTGATTATCAACCTCGACCGCTGGTACCTGTCGGTGCCGGACTACGTCAATGCGGGCATCCCGCTGGACACCTACCGGACCTACGTGATCAACCACGAGTCCGGCCACCAGTTCGGGCACGGGCACGAGCTGTGCCCCGGCAACGGCAAGCTGGCACCGATCATGGAGCAGCAGACGCTCGGCCTGCACGGCTGCCTCGCCAACCCATGGCCCTACGTGGACGGGCGCCGGTATGCCGGGCCGTCCGGCCACTACTAGGCGCCACGTGACCAACCCCGGCCAGTACCCGCCCGGCCCGCCGCCACCGTGGCCACCGCCGTGGCCGCCGCCGCCCGACAGGCCGCCGCCCAGCGGTCCGCCACCGTGGCCGCCGGGCCGCCAGGCCAATGTGCCGCGCCAGCCGAGCGCCTACGAGGCACCGCCCCAGACCGGCCCCGGCGGACCACCACCCTACGGATCGCCGCCGTACGGGTCGACACCGTACGCTCCGCCGCCGTACGCGTCGCCCACCCAGCTCGTGCCGCGCCAGCCGGGGCCGGTGGGGCCCGCGCCGGTCGCGCCGCCCGCCCGCTCCCGGCACTCGCTGGCCCAGGCGCGGGCCAGGCACCGCAGGCGGCGGATGCTCGTGGCCGGCAGCCTGCTCGTCGCGCTCGGCCTCGTCGCTACCGACCTGTACCAGGGCTGGCACGGAGGTTCCAGCGTGCTCGGCTTCGTCAGCCATCGGACCGGCCACGGGGCGGCAACTCCGACCACGACTGCGACCGTCGCGGCCTCGGCGAGCGCGAGCACGGCCGCGGTACCCAGTGGATCCGCCGCCCCCGCCGGATCGGCCGCGCCCTCGACGGTGGCCGTGCCGCAGACCGGCCCGGGCACCTTTGGGTTCGCCGGCGGCCCCGGCCCGGTGCTCGGCACGGCCGGCAACCTGCGGCGCTTCCGGGTCGCCGTGGAGAACGGCGTCGGCCAGGACCCCGCCGCGTTCGCCGCGGCCGCCGACCAGATCCTCGGTGACCCGCGCAGCTGGATCGCGGGCGGCGACATCCGGTTCCAGCGCGTGGCGCAGACCGCGCAGTTCGAGTTCACCCTGTACCTCGCCTCGCCCGGTACCACCGACAAGCTGTGTTCGCTGGGCGGTGTGCACACCGAGCAGTTCGCCTCGTGCCGGCTGCCCGGCCAGGTGATCGTCAACCTGGCCCGCTGGCTGACCGCGGTACCCGGCTACGGCGCCCCGCTGGCCGCCTACCAGCAGTACGCGCTGAACCATGAGGTCGGCCGCGAACTCGGCCACGGCAACGAGGCGTGCCCGGCGCCCGGCGTGCTGGCCCCGGTCATGCAGCAGCAGAGCCAGGGCCTCAAGGGCTGCGTGGCCAACGCCTGGCCATACGTGAACGGCCAGCTCTACCAGGGCAACGCGCTGCCCTGAGCCGCTTTGTGGGCCGGGCGGCCGGCGTCGGCCCAGGCGTGGCTCAGCTCACGGTGGGATCCAGGAAGGCACGGGCACAATGCTCGCGTTAGATTTCTGTGTACCAGTCCCGGTCCGGAAGGGGCCCCCGTGTCGCTGCCACCGCTCGTTGAGCCCGCGCCCGACCTGTCCGTTGACGAGGTGCGCCGGTACAGCCGCCATCTCATCATTCCGGACGTCGCGATGGACGGGCAGAAGCGGCTCAAGAATGCCAAGGTGCTCGCGGTCGGTGCCGGTGGCCTCGGCTCGCCCACACTGATGTACCTCGCCGCGGCCGGCGTCGGCACGCTGGGCATCGTCGAGTTCGACACCGTCGACGAGTCCAACCTGCAGCGCCAGATCATCCACGGCCAGTCGGACATCGGCCGCCCGAAGGCCGAGTCGGCGCGTGACTCGATCCGCGAGATCAACCCGTACGTCAACGTCGTGATCCACAACGAGGCGTTGACGAACGACAATGTCTTTCAGATCTTCGAGCAGTACGACCTGATCGTCGACGGTACCGACAACTTCGCGACGCGCTACCTGGTGAACGACGCCGCGGTGCTGCTCGGCAAGCCCTACGTGTGGGGCTCGATCTACCGCTTCGACGGGCAGGCCAGCGTGTTCTGGGCCGAGCACGGCCCCTGCTACCGCTGCCTCTACCCGGAGCCGCCGCCGCCCGGCATGGTCCCCTCCTGCGCGGAGGGCGGCGTGCTCGGCGTGCTGTGCGCGAGCATCGGCTCGATCCAGGTGACCGAGGCGATCAAGCTGCTGACCGGGGTCGGCGAGCCGCTGGTCGGCCGGCTCATGGTCTACGACGCCCTGGAGATGACGTACCGGACGATCAAGGTGCGCAAGGACCCGAACTGCGCGCTGTGCGGCGAGAACCCGACGATCACCGGCCTGATCGACTACGACGACTTCTGCGGCGCGGTCTCCGACGAGGCGACCGCCGCGGTGGCCGGCTCCACGATCACGTCCCCGGAGCTGAAGGGCTGGCTGGACGCCGGCAAGTCCATCGACTTGATCGACGTGCGGGAGCCCGCGGAGTACGAGATCGTTCGGATACCGGGTTCCCGACTGGTACCCAAGGGCGACATCCTGTCCGGTGCGGCGCTGTCCGGCCTGCCCCAGGACAAGCAGATCGTCCTGTACTGCAAGTCGGGCGTCCGGTCGGCAGAGGCGTTGGCCGCGGTCAAGGCGGCCGGGTTCAAGGACGCGGTACATGTCCAGGGGGGAGTCGTCTCATGGGTGCGACAGGTCGACCCCTCGCTGCCCATCTACTAACCGGTCGGCCAGCGTCTGTCCCGACTGGACGTAGGTAGCCTACGGTCATGGTCGACATCGACGGGGCGATCGGGTTCGTGGTCGCACATGGCGACCAGGTCGACCGCGCGCGGTTGTCTTGGCTGCGTTCGGGCACCGCACCGCAGGCGGAGGTGCTCGGCAAGGCCGAGATGGGGCAGGCGCCGGAGGGCGGCTGGCCCGCCTTCTGGGGCGGCGACCGGGCCTCCATCGACGCGACCTGCTTCCGGCTGGCGGAACTGGACGATCTGGGCGCGCTCGACCGGCCGCCGGCCCGCCGCGCCCTGGCGTGGCTGGTGAGCCGGCAGCGCCCGGACGGCACCTGGGAAGAGGACGAGGCGCTGGCCGGCTCGGCGCCGCCGTGGGCGCAGCCGGGCGACCCCGAGGCCCGGCTCTACCTCACCGCCAACGCGGGCTTCTGGCTGGCCGTCGGCGGTCCGCAGGCCGCCGCCCCCGGCGAGGCGACCGGCAACGCCGAGGCGAACGCGCACGCCGAGGCGGTCGCCCGGGCCACCCAGACGTTCCGGGCCGCGATGCGCGAGGACGGCAGTTGGCCGTCGTACCTGATCGCCGGCTGGCTCGGCGGCGCGCTGCTGTTCCACGCGGGCTGGTACTACGAGGCGGCGCAGATCCAGGTGCTGCTTGCCGAGCGGGTACCGGACATGACGCCGGCCGATGTGGCCTGGCTCGCGATGGCGTTCCGCCGGGTCGGCATGTCGGCGGACGACTGGCTGATGGTGGCCGCGCGCAAGCGGTTGACGGAGACGCAGCGCACGGACGGCGGCTGGCCCAGCGACGACGGTCCCGCCTTCGACGTGCACACCACACTGGCCGCTATCCGCGCGCTGCGCTGACCGCGTCCGCGCCAGGACGGCTACAGCAGTACGAGGTCGTCGCGGTGCACGATCTCCTTGCCGTACCCGGGGCCGAGGTCCACAGTGGACCGTCCGAGCAGCGGCGGCAACTCCGACGCGTCGTAGTTCACCAGTCCCCGCGCGACCGGCCGGCCGTCGGCGTCCACCAGGTCCACCGGGTCTCCGGCCGAGAACTGGCCGTCCACCGCCGTGATGCCGGCAGGCAGCAGCGAGGCGCCGCGCTGCACCACCGCGCGTACCGCACCCGGGTCCAGGTGCAGCCGCCCGCGCGGCTCGGTCGCGTGCGCCAGCCAGAACAGCCGGGCGGCCGGGCGCTCCCGTACCCGGTGGAAGAAGGTGCCAACTGGCTCGCCCGCCAGCGCCCGGGCGGCCAGGGACGCGGCCGTCAGTACCACCGGGATCCCGGCGCCCGTCGCGATCCGGGCCGCCTCCACCTTGGTGACCATCCCGCCGGTACCCACGCCGGAGCGTCCCGCCTTGCCGATCGACACGCCGTCCAGGTCCTCGGCGGTGCGCACCTCGTCGATGCGCGTCGAGCCGGGGCGGGACGGCTCGCCGGTGTAGAGAGCGTCCACATCGGACAGCAGGAGCAGCAGGTCGGCGTGCACGAGCGCGGCGACGAGCGCGGCGAGCCGGTCGTTGTCGCCGAACCGGATCTCCTCGGTGGCGACCGTGTCGTTCTCGTTGACGACCGGTACGGTGCCGAGGTCCAGCAGCCGGTGCAGCGTCCGGTACGCGTTGCGGTAGTGCGCCCTTCGGGTGACGTCGTCGACGGTCAGCAGGACCTGGCCCACGGTCCGGCCGCGGCGGCCGAACGCGTCCGTGTATGCCTGCATCAGCAGGCCCTGGCCGACGCTGGCGGCGGCCTGCTGGGTGGCGAGGTCGCGCGGTCGCCGGGGCAGGCCGAGCGGGGCGAGGCCGGCCGCGATGGCGCCCGAGGAGACCAGCACGACCTGGGCGTCGACCGAGGAGACGGCGCCGACCAGTGTCTCCACCCGGTCCCGGTCGAGTCCACCGGCGGCAGAGGTCAGCGACGAGGAGCCGACCTTGACCACGATCCGCCGCGCGGCCCGCACTGCTTCGCGCACAGGCCCATTCTGCGGTGCGGCCCGCACCGGATCCGGCCGGCTTCCCATATCGTGGCGGGATGCCCACGGACGACACCGAGGACTTCGTCGAGGCGGTGCTCGCCCTGGTCGAGCGGATCCCGATCGGCCGGGTGATGTCCTACGGCGCGATCGCCGAGGCGGTCGGCCGGGGCGGCCCGCGCCAGGTGGGCGCGGTGATGGCGCGGTACGGGGGTGGGGTGCCGTGGTACCGGGTGGTCACGGCGTCCGGCCGGACCCCGCCCGGGCACGAGCAGGAGGCTCTGCGCCTGCTGCGCGAGGAGGGTGTGCCGCTGCGCGGGCAGTACGTGAACATGCGCCTGGCCGCGTGGTACCCGGAAGACGCCTAGAGTAGGAGGCCCGCTCCGCCGCGCCGCGGGTCGCCGGCCGCGCCGGCCCGGCCGACCGCGCTCGCCGCGCCGAAGAAGTGGCTCAGGTGGTCGAACCAGTTGATCCGGTACCCGTCGCCGGCCAGCGCCGCGACCCCGTCCTCCGGGTACCCGGCCTCGACGTGCGCCACGTCGTCCACCACGTGTACCCGCGGCAGCGCGATGGCCTCCCGGGTCGACAGGTCGTCGACGAGCACGTTGACCAGGGTGTGCACTAGGGCGGTGCGGATCCGGGACGCTCCCGCCGAGCCGGCCGCCAGTACCAGCGCCCCGTCCTCGTCGGTGACCACCAGCGGCACCATCATCGAGGACATCCGTTCGCCCGGGGAGATGGGGCCGGTGTGCAGTTCGGTCTCGCCGAGCATCGAGTTGAGGTGCACGCCGAGGTCGGGCAGCCAGACGCCCGAGCCGATGCCCAGGGTCAGCGTGATGACGCAGGCGTTGCCGTCGGAGTCCACCGCGGCGATGTTCGTGGTGTCGCCGAGCCGCTGCCGCCCGTACCCCCGCAGGGCCCGGACCATCGCCCGGCTGCGCTCGGCGCGCGGCAGCCCGGCGAGCCCGGCGGGCAGCGCGGCGATCGTGTCGATCAGCCGGTTGAGGTCCTGGCGCGCGAAGACGTGGTAGCCGGCCAGCGGCGCGTGCCGGACCGGGCGCTCCAGGACGCGGTAGGCGGCGAGGTCCGCGGGGCCCAGGACGCCGCCGCCCGCCCGGACGGTCTCCACGATCAGCGGGGCCATCCGGCCGGTGTAGAAGGCCGACGGGCCCTCCTCGGCCAGGATAGCCAGCGCCCGGTCGAGGCCGGGGTGGAACAGCAGGTCGCCGCCTGACAGCAGCCGCCCGCCCGGCCGGTAGATCTCGGCACCGGCGCCCGGCACGAGCGCGGGGAACACCGACATCAGCGTGACCGCCTGGGCGGTCGGCAGTACCGTTCCGCTGCGGGCCAGCCCGATCGCCGGCGCCACGACATCCTGCCAGGGCAGCCTTCCCCACCGGCCGTGCACCGCGGCGGCGCCGGCCGGGACCCCGGGGACCGCGACGCTGGCCGCGCCGATCGAGTAGGCCATCGGTACCCCGCCGAAGTCGACCTCGATGGGCTCCATCGGGCCGGCGGTCGTGTCGCCGTCCAGGCCGGGTACCGAGCAGAAGAAGTCCAGGCAGGTGACCTGCCGGCTGGCGGCGTCGTAGTAGGTGGCGAAGCCGCCCCCGCCGATCCCGGTCAGCACGCTCTCCGCCACGCAGCAGGCGAACGTGGCCGCGACCGCCGCGTCCGCGGCCGACCCACCGGCCGCGAGGATGCGCAGCCCGACCTCGGCCGTGGCCGGGTGACCTGCGGCGACTCCGGCGGGCACGGCAACCTCCTGGCTCGTCGAACCGTCCCGACGGCTTCGATGATGGCCGCGCCGGTTCAGCGGCGCACTCGGGGGCGTCGATTCGCCCGGCTGGTCGGCCAGGAGGCGGGATGTCACGCAGCGCAGCGTAGAGGCATCGGGCCAGAGTTGGGGAGCGAATCGGCCGAACGTCGAGGCACGGCGCCGTTCGGCCGAGGCCGGCCCCGGATCGGCGGGATAAAGTGCCCGCTCATGACCGCCGTCGCCCTGCCAACGCGAGTCCGTTTCGGGTACTCCCTGGGGTCGCTGGTGACCGGGGCCTTCGGTACCGTGCCCGGCCTGCTCCTGCTGCCGTACCTGACGGACACGCTGGGTGTCGCGGCCGGCCTGGCCGGGCTCCTGGTGCTGCTGCCGAAGGCGTGGGACGTGCTGGTCAACCCGGTCGCCGGTCGGATCTCCGACGGGTACACCTCCAGGCTGGGACCCCGGCGGCCGTTCCTGCTGGCCGGTGGGCTGGCCGTCGCGGTGCTGTTCGCGTCGATCTTCGCCGGACCGGTCCGCTCGGGTCCGGGCGCGGCCGCCTACGCCACCGTGCTGTTCCTCGCGACGGCCACCGGGTACGCCTTCTTCCAGGTGCCCTACGTGGCGATGCCCGCCGAGATGACCGACGGCTACGCCGAGCGGACCAGGCTGATGACCTGGCGGGTCGCGGTGCTCGCGGTGGCCATTCTGGTGTCGGGCGGCGTCGCGCCCATCGTGGTCGACGCCGCGGGCAAGGGCATCCCGGGGTACCGGGCGATGGGCGTCTTCGTCGGCGCGCTGATCGTCGCCGGGACCGTCGGCGCCTTCGTCGGTACCCGCGGCGCCCCGGTCGGCCGGCTGACCGAGAGTGAACCGTCGCTGCGCGCCCAACTGGCGGTGGCCCGGGGCAACCGGCCGTTCCGGCAACTGCTGGCCTGCTGGGTCGCGCAGGCGGCCGGGATCGCCACGATGCTGGCCGGCGTCAACTACTTCGCCGAGCAGGTGCTGCACTCGCAGGCCGCCAAGACGCTGCTGTTCGTCTGCTTCGTCGGGCCCGCCCTGCTGGTGATGCCGGTGTGGAGCCGGGTCGGCGAGAGCCTGGGCAAGCTGCGCGGCTACTGGGCGGCCTCGCTGCTGTTCGCGCTCGGTGCCCTGCTGCTCGGTGGGGCGCACGCGCTGCCGGCGCTGCGCGCACCGGCCGTGGCCTACCTGGTCACCGCGCTGATCGGGGCCGGCTACGCGGGGCAGCAGGTGTTCGGCATGGCCATGCTGCCGGACTGCATCGCCCGGGACGCGCGGCGCACCGGCCGGCGGCAGGCGGGGGTGTTCACCGGCCTGTGGACCGCCGGGGAGACCTTCGGACTGGCGCTCGGCCCGGGCATCTTCGGGCTGCTGCTGCAGGCGTTCGGGTACGTGTCGTCGGCGGGTGCGACCGTGGGCCAGTCGGCTACCGCGAGGCTGGGCATCGTGCTCGGCTTCACCGTGGTACCGGCGGTTGTGGTGGGTTTCGCGCTGCTGTTCCTTCGCGGGTACGAGGATGTGGGGAATGAGTGACGCCCTCCCGGAGGTCGGGGTACCGGCCGACCAGATCCTGGCCGAGCTGACCGCGCTGCGCGCGGCCGACCTGCCGACCCACGGCGGCCGGCTGTTCGCCTACGTCTACGACTCGGGGCGGCCCGGCGTGGAGGAGTTGGCGGCCTCCGCGCACCGGCTGTCGGCTGGCGTCAACGGTTTGGACCCGACCGCGTTCCCGTCCCTGCTGGCCACCGAGAACGCGGTGGTGGCGGCGACCGCGCGGCTGATGTCCGGACCCGAGACCGCGGTGGGCAACGTGACCAGCGGTGGCACCGAGTCGCTGATGCTCGCGGTCAAGGCCGCCCGCGACTCGCGGCCGGACATCGCGCAGCCGCGGCTGGTGATCCCGGCCAGCGCGCACGCGGCCTTCGCGAAGGCGTCCAGCTACCTGCGGGTGGCCCTCGACGTGGTACCCGTGGACCCCGCCACCCTCCGACCGTCCACTTCGGACATCGAGGCCGCGATCGGACCGTCCACTGTGCTCGTTGCCGTGTCGGCCCCGTCCTACCCACACGGTGTGGTGGATCCGGTGACCGAGGTCGCGGCGGTCACCGCGGAGCGGGGGGTGCGCTGCCATGTCGACGCCTGCTTCGGCGGGTTCGTTCTGCCGTACCTGCGGCGGATCGGGGTGCCGGTGCCGCCGTTCGACTTCTCCGTCCCCGGGGTCACGTCCATCTCCGTGGACCTGCACAAGTACGGGTACACGCCCAAGGGCGTCTCGGTGCTCCTGCACCGCGACGCGACTCTGCGCCGGCCGCAGTACTTCGCGTGGGCCGACTGGCCCGGGTACCCGATGGTGAACCCGGTCATCGCCTCCACCCGCCCGGGCGGCCCGATCGCGGCGGCCTACGCGACCCTGCGCCACATCGGTGACGACGGCTACCTGGCGCTCGCGTCGTCCACCTGGGACGCCGTGTGCGGGCTCGCCGCCGCGGTGTCCACTGTGGACGGCCTGGCGCTGGTGGTCGAGCCGAAGTCGACGGTGGTCGCGTTCCGCTCCACGGACCCGGCGCTGGACCTGTTCGTGCTCGGCGACGAGCTGGCGGCGCGGGGCTGGCACGTGCAGACCCAGTTCGCGCACGGCGGCATCTCGGCGAGCATCCACCTGTCCGTGACCGCCTCGGTGGCGCCGCGGGTGGACGAGTTCGCCGGGGCCCTCGCCGAGGCCGCCGACGCGGCCCGGGCGGCCGGGCCGGCCGAGGTGCCGCCCCTCGACCTGGGCCAACTGACCCCGGAGTTGGTCGCCCAGCTCGCCGGGTCGCTGGGCCTGTTCGGCGGCGGGGAGGGCGGCCCGGTCAGGATGGCGCCGGTCAACGCCATCCTCGAGGCGGCCCCGCCGAAGGTACGCGAGTGGCTGCTCGTGGAGTTCCTCAGCCTCCTGCAGTCTTCTGTACTCTGACAGGCATGGCTGAGCTGGCACCACAGCGGCCGAGCATCCTGGGCGAGCCGATCAGGTTCGTGCTCAACTGGGGCCGGCGCTACTCGCTGTGGGTGTTCAACTTCGGGCTGGCCTGCTGCGCGATCGAGTTCATCGCGACCTCGATGGGCCGGCACGACTTCATCCGGCTCGGCGTGATCCCGTTCGCGCACGGGCCGCGCCAGGCCGACCTGATGGTCGTCTCGGGCACCGTCACGGACAAGATGGCCCCCGCGATCAAGCGGCTCTACGACCAGATGCCCGAGCCTAAGTATGTGATCTCCTTCGGCGCCTGCTCCAACTGCGGCGGTCCGTACTGGGACTCCTACTCGGTCACCAAGGGCGTGGACCAGCTGATCCCGGTGGACGTCTACGTGCCCGGCTGCCCGCCGCGCCCGGAGGCCCTGCTGCACGGCATCCTGCGGCTGCAGGAGAGGATCGCCGCCGAGGAGTCCGGCCTGGGCGGCGTACCGCGACCCGACCCGCTGGTGGCCGCCCGCGAGGCCGAGGTCGCGGCGCTGACCGCCGCCGCGGTGCGCCCGCCGCTGGCCGAGCCGGTGCTGCCCGAGGGTGTCGTGTGGCACCGCGAGCGCGGTTCCTACGCGGTGACCGTCGGGCCGGACGGCCGGCTGCCGATCAACGAGGTCGCCTCCGGCCAGGCCGGCGCCGCGTCACCGTTCGGCGACGACCAGACCTTCCCGCTGCCGCCCGAACGGATCGACTACCAGCACCCGTCCTCGGACCGAACCTGACGTCGCGTGGTCGGCCCGGTCAGGGCCGGCGGCGGCCGAGCGGGACGAATGCCTCGACGGCCTGGGTAAGCGAGGGCGCCGTCCAGCCGGTCCAGCCGGTGTCCGCGTCGAACTGCAGGTGCCGGCCCAGGTCGGGCGCGGTCAGCCGGACCGCGGTCATGCCGACCGCCCGCGCGCCGCTCAGCTCCCGGCTGCCGCCGTCGCCGATGTAGAGGCACTGGGCGGGCTCGACGCCGAGCCGGGCGCAGGCGGTCAGATAGATCCTCGGGTGCGGCTTGCAGACCCCCACTTCGACCGAGTAGACGCAGGTGCACAGCAGCGGCGCCACCGGCAGCGTGGACAGGAACAGCGGCAGTTCCGGACCGCAGTCACTGATCACGGCGGTGGGCAGGCCGCGTTCGCGCAGGGCGGCCAGTACGGGTACCGCGTCGGGACGCAGCCGGGTGTCCGCGCGTACGGCGGCGGAGCGCGCCGACAGCGCGACGGCGATGCGACGCTCCGACGGCCGGCCTCCCGCCCGGCGGGTGACCCGGCGCAGCGCGTCCGCCTGCGGCCCGAAACCGCCGCGCGCCCGCACCCGGAACGACCGGTCCAGCTCGGCGGCGAACACCGCCGGGTCGCAGCCCAGCCAACGGGCGATGTTGGCGTGGGCCGGGCCCCGGTGCACCGCGGTCGTCAGGGTGCCGAAGAAGTCGAACAGCACCGCGCGGATCGGGGACATGGTCGACGACCTCCGAGGGGAGAGGCAACGCTTGAGCCTATCCATTCTCGTAACCAGCCGTGTACCTACCGTTTGGGTACTGGACGTGTCGGGTACCGAACAGTCCGGCATGCGATAGTCCTGGGTTGTGCCGCCGCCCAGCTCAACGCCGCCCTCCCGCCCTCCCGCCGGCCCGCTGACCGTCGCTGCCCTCGCGGTGGCCGTTCTCGCCATCTCCTCCTCCGCCCCGCTGATCGCGTACGCCGCCGCACCGGCCCTGGCCATCGCGTTCTGGCGCAACGCCTTCGCGGCGACCGTGCTGGCCCCGGTGGTCACCGCCGCCCGCCGGCCGGAGCTGTCCAGGCTGGGCCGCCGCGGCGTACTGGCCTGCGCGCTGGCCGGGGTGGCCCTCGCCGCGCACTTCGCCACCTGGGTTCCGAGTGCGAAGCTCACCACGATCGCGGCGTCCACTGCGCTGGTCGCCACCCAACCCGTCTGGCAGGGGCTGATCGCCCTGGCGCAGGGCCGCCGCCTGCCCCGGCTGGTCTGGGTCGGCATCGGGGTCGCGGTCGCCGGGGCGGCGGCCGCGACCGGTACCGACTTCGCGGCCTCCGGCCGGGCCTTCGCGGGCGACCTGCTGGCCCTGGCCGGCGGGGTGATGGCCGCGCTCTACACGGCGCTGGGCGAGCGGGCCCGGGCGACGACGAGCACCACGACGTACACCGCGATCTGCTACGGGACGTGCGCAGTGCTGCTGCTCGCGGTGTGCCTGGTCGGCGGCGTCCCGCTCCACCGATACCCGGCGACGACCTGGCTGGCCATCGCGGCGTTGACGGTCGGTCCACAGCTGCTCGGGCACTCGATGTTCAACTACGCGCTGCACAAGGTGGCGGCGACGACGGTCTCGGTGCTGATCCTGCTGGAGGTACCGGGCTCGGCACTGATCGGCTGGCTCTGGCTCGGCCAGGTACCGCGGCTCGGCCAGGTACCGGGACTGGCGCTGATCCTCGCCGGTGTCGTCGTGGTGGTGGTCGGTGCGCGTGGCGCGGGCGCCGAGCGGCGGCTCCCGGTGGAGCGGCAACTGCCGGCCGAGGTCTGACGGCGGGTGGGCGCTTGCTGTGGGCCGGCTCCGCAGGTGTCGCCGGCCGCTCAGGCCAGGCGGACCGCCTTCTCGCTGGCCGCCCAGAGCCGGGCCGGCAGTGTGGAGTCGGCGATCTTCGCGGACGGCGTGGTCAGTCGCCGGTCGACGTAGTAGCCACCGTTGTCCACTGTGGACGGATCGGTGCCGGCGAGCCATACCATGGTGTCCGCGCCCTTTTCCGGGGTGCGCAGGAACGGCGCCATCTTGTAGAAGAACGTGAACAGCCGGCTGTCCCGGCCGAACCGGGTGCGCACCACGCCCGGGTGGTAGGAGTAGGACAGGATGTCCGGCCAGCGCTTCGCCGCCTCGGCCGCGAAAAGGATGTTGGCCTGCTTGCTCGTCCCGTACACGGTCATCGCCCGGTACCGGCCGGGCGAGTCCAGCGCGTCGGGATCCAGCGCGCCCGAGCCGTGGGCGTCCGACGAGGTGTTCACCACCCGACCACCGGCCAGCCGGTCCCGCAGCAGATTCGTCAGCAAAAAGGGGCTGAGATGGTTGGCCTGCATGGTCAGCTCGTAACCGTCCACAGTGGAGGCTCGGCCGGGGTTGACGCCACCGGCGTTGTTGCACAGCACGTCGATCGCCGGGTAGGCCCCGGCGAGCGAGGCGGCCAGCTCCCGTACCGAGTCGAACACCGCGAAGTCGCTGCGGAAACCGCGGACGTCCGCGTCCTCGCCGCCCGTCGCCCGTACCGCCGCCACCGCCGCGTCGAGGCGGCCGGTGTCCCGCCCGACCAGCCCGACCCGCGCGCCACGCCGGGCGAACTCGTGTGCCGCCGCCAGTCCGATGCCCGAGTTGGCCCCGGTCACCACGACCACGCGTCCGGTGAAATCGCCCACAGATTCGTTCTCGTCAGCCACGCCGCGAGGCTACCGTACCCGGAAGTAACCTAGCGGTAACTAAGGAGCCTGCCATGGGTGCAGCCGGCCACGCCCGACGGTCCTGCCTGGCCGTCCCGGGGTCGAACCCGAAGATGCTGGACAAGGCGCAGGGCCTGCCCGCCGACCAGGTCTTCCTGGACCTGGAGGACGCGGTCGCCCCGCTGGCGAAGCCGGGCGCGCGCAAGAACATCGTGGCCGCCCTGCGCGACGGTGACTGGGCCGGCAAGGCGCGCGTGGTCCGGGTCAACGACCTGACCACCCAGTGGACATACCAGGATGTGGTCGAACTCGTGGAGGGTGCCGGCGGGTACCTGGACGCGATCATGCTGCCCAAGGTGCAGGAGGCCGCACACGTCCAGTGGCTGGACCTGACGCTGACCCAACTGGAGAAGGCGCTCGGCCTGCCCGTCGGCGGGATCGGGATCGAGGCGCAGATCGAGAACGCCAAGGGTCTGGTCAACGTCGACGCGATCGCGGCCGCCTCGCCCCGGCTGGAGACCATCATCTTCGGTCCGGCCGACTTCATGGCGAGCATCAACATGAAGTCGCTCGTGGTCGGCGCCCTGCACCCCGACTACCCGGGCGACCAGTACCACTACATCCTCATGCGCATCCTGATGGCCGCGCGTACCCACGACCTCCAGGCGATCGACGGCCCCTACCTGCAGATCCGTGACGTGGACGGGTTCCGCGAGGTCGCCCGGCGCTCGGCGGCGCTCGGCTTCGACGGCAAGTGGGTGCTGCACCCGGGCCAGGTCGAGGCGGCCAACGAGGTCTACTCGCCGAGCCAGCAGGACTACGACCACGCCGAGCTGATCCTCGACGCCTACGCGCACTACACCTCGGAGGCGGGCGGTCGGCTGGGCGCGGTGATGCTCGGCGACGAGATGATCGACGAGGCGTCGCGCAAGATGGCGCTCGTGGTGGCCGCGAAGGGCCGGGCGGCCGGGCTGGTGCGTACGAGCACCTTCACGCCACCCGACGCGGCGGCCTGACCGCGCGCTTTAGGTCGGTTTTCCCCACGGTCCGGCGGAAGCCGGCGGGTCGGTGCGCCCGCCGGCCTGCCGTGCGTCAGTACCGGGTGTCCGAGTAGTTGGCGACGGCCCAGACGATGAGGCCGATGATGATCGCGCCGAGCGCCACGGTGATCCAGCCGATGATGATGCCGGCCAGCGCCATGCCGCCGCCGCCCTCGTTGCGCTGGCGGATCTGCCCGCGCGCGACGTGGCCGAGGATGGCGCCCACCAGGCCCAGGACCGCTCCGCCGCCGTAGCAGAACAGGAAGACCACACCGGACAGGGACACCACGAGCGAAGCGATGGACATCCCGTTGGTCTTCTGGCTCACGGCCATGACCGGATAGCCCGGGTACTGCGGGTATCCCGGCTGGGGGTAGCCCGGCTGTCCGTAGGCGGTCTGCCCGTAGGCGGACTGGCCGTAGGCGGCCTGGCCGTAGTCCGGCTGCCCGTACCCGGCGCCGTAGGGCTGTTCCTGCGCACCGTAGGTCGGGTAGGCGCTCGGGTACCCCGGGGCGGTGGTCGGTGCGGGGAACGCGGCGGGGTTGGCGACCGTCGCGGGCTGGCCGCTGATCGGGTCGATGTATGTGGGCTGCTGGGGGGCCGGGTCGGGGGTGCCCGACGTCGGGTCCTGCCAGCCGCCGGGCGTGGTCGGGGGGTAGGTCATCAGAGGTGTCTCCGGGGTTCGCTAACAGTGCGCCCAGGGTACCGGTGTGGCGCTCGCGACGGTGGCCGGCGACGTGTTGCCCCAATCGTCGGTTACCGGCAGGATCAGCGGCATGGATACGGGGAGTGCCGACCGGCTGGTCGGGCAACGGTCGGGCGGTAGCGCGCGATCCGACGACGCGTGGTCCGACGGGGCCTGGTCCGACGACGCTCGACCAGCGTCCTCGCCGGAGGTGGCGTCCGACCGCCTGGACGGCCGGGTCGCGCTGGTGACCGGGGCCGGCAGTCCCGAGGGCATCGGCTACGCGATCGCCCGGCGGCTCCACGCGCTCGGCGCGGAGGTGGCGATCGTGTCCACCACCCGGCGCATCCACGAGCGCGCGGGCGAGCTGAAGGTCACCGGCTTCGTCGCCGACCTGACGGTCGAGGCCGAGGTGGGTGCGCTGGCGGACGCCGTCGCCGAGCAGCTCGGCCCGGTCGACGTGCTGGTCAACAACGCCGGCCTGGCCAGCAAGGCCAGCCCCGAGGTGCTGCGCCCGGTGGCTCAGCTGTCCCTGGACGAGTGGCGGGCCGAGATCGACCGCAACCTCACCACCGCGTTCCTGGTCAGCCGCTCGTTCGTCACCGGGATGGCCGAGCGCGGCTGGGGGCGCGTGGTCAACCTGGCGGCCACCGCCGGACCGGTAAACGCGCTGCCGACCGAGGCGGGCTACGCGGCCGCCAAGGCCGGCGTGGTGGGCCTGACCAAGGCGCTGGCGATGGAGCTGGTCGCCGACGGCGTGACGGTCAACGCCGTCGCACCCGGGATCATCCACACCGCCGCGTCCACGTTCGTCGAGCTGAAGCACGGCCTCGGTACGCCGATCGGCAGGCCCGGCACCCCCGACGAGGTGGCCGCCGCGGTCGCCTTCCTCTGCACGCCCGCCGCGTCCTACATCACGGGCCAGATGCTCGTCGTGGACGGCGGCAACAGCGTGCGCGAGGCCGACTACCGCTAGCCGGCGACACCGCCGGCTACGGCCGGCGTTCGTCCTGACGGGCGTTGGTCAGCCGGTCGTGCCGTTCTGGCTCGCGAAGATTGCCAGTGCGCCGAAGCCGCAGCAGGCGAGCACCGTGATGCCGGTGAAGATGTAGCTGATGACCAGGCCGGCGGTGGCGATGCCGTCGCCGCTCTCACCGCTGGTCTTCAGCTGTCGCTTCGCGATGTGGCCGAGAACGATGCCGGCCGGGGAGAAGACGAACGCGAAGACGAGGGACAGGATCGCCATGAGATTGGTACCGGGAGCGGCCTGCGGGGCCGCATACGGCGTGCCGTAGGCCGGCTGACCGTACTGCGGTTGCCCGTACTGGGGCTGACCGTACTGCGGTTGCTGGCCATACTCGGGCTGCCCGTACTGCGGCTGACCGTACTGGGGCTGACCGTACTGCGGCTGCCCGTACGCCTGGTTCTGATCCTGGTCGCCGTCCTGTGGTGGCCAGCTCATGGTGTCCTCCTCGGGTCGAGCCACCCTACCGTGAAGGCGGTGAGGGGTCTCACAGGGACCGGTTGGCCCGCTTCGCTTGGAACGTGGCTCAGCCGCGACGATACTGCACCCAAGCTCCTGAACTACCGGTTAGTAACGTGGTGGAGGCATCGATGCCCAGGCTCGCTCAGACGCCCGGCCTGACCGACGTCCAGCAGGCCATCCTGGCCACCGTGCGGGAGTTCGTGACCAAGGAGATCATCCCGCACGCGCAGCAGCTCGAGCACGACGACGCCTACCCGGCGGACATCGTCGAGGGCATGCGCGAGATGGGACTGTTCGGCCTGACGATCGCCGAGGAGTATGGCGGCCTCGGCGAGTCGCTGCTGACCTACGCCCTGGTGGTGGAGGAGCTGGCCCGCGGCTGGATGTCCATCTCCGGCATCGTCAACACCCACTTCATCGTGGCCTACCTCGTGGCGCAGCACGGCAGCGAGGAGCAGAAGGCCCGGCTGCTGCCGAAGCTCGCCACCGGGGAGATGCGCGGCGCCTTCTCGATGTCCGAGCCCGGCTGCGGGTCCGACGTCGCGGCCATCCGCTCCAGGGCGGTACCCGACGGGGACGCGTATGTCCTCAGTGGACAGAAGATGTGGCTGACCAACGGCGCCTACTCGTCGGTCGTCGCCACGCTGGTGAAGACCGACGTCGGCGCCGACAGCGTGTACGGCAACATGACGACCTTCCTGCTGGAGAAGGAGCCCGGCTTCGGTGAGACCGCGCCCGGGCTGACCATCCCGGGGAAGATCGAGAAAATGGGTTACAAAGGCGTCGAGACGACCGAGATGATCCTCGATTCCCATCGGGTGAACGCGACCGCTGTGCTGGGCGGTGCCGACGGAGTCGGCCGCGGCTTCTACCAGATGATGGACGGCATCGAGGTCGGCCGGGTCAACGTGGCGGCCCGGGCGTGCGGCATCGCGATTCGCGCGTTCGAGCTGGCCGTCGGGTACGCGCAGCAGCGCCAGACGTTCGGCAAGCCGCTGCACGAGCACCAGGCCATCGCCTTCAAGCTCGCCGAGATGGGCACCAGGATCGAGGCGGCGCACGCCCTGATGGTCAACGCCGCCCGGCTCAAGGACTCCGGGCAGCGCAACGACGTCGAGGCCGGGATGGCCAAGCTGCTCGCGTCGGAGTATTGCGCGGAGGTCGTGCAGGAGGCGTTCCGCATCCACGGCGGCTACGGGTACTCCAAGGAGTACGAGATCGAGCGGTTGATGCGGGAGGCACCGTTCCTGCTGATCGGCGAGGGTACCAGCGAGATCCAGAAGACGATCATCTCGCGTGGACTGCTCAGGGAGTATCGCTCCTGAGCCTGGTGACCTGGCTGCGCGCCCGCTCGACCGCGATGCAGTAGTTCTCGACGTAGTCCAGGCCGGCGGCCTCGGCGATTTCCCGGGCCTCCTCGGACATGATGTCCTGCTGCAGCCACAGGGCCTTGGCGCGGATGGCGACCGCCTGCTTGGCGACCGGCGGAGTGTCGGCCGAGGGCCGGAACACGTTGACCAGGTCGACCGGCTCGGGGATAGCGCCCAGGGTCGGGTAGCAGCGCTCGCCCCAGATCTCGTCGACATACGGATTCACCGGTATGACGCGCCAACCGTGGCGCAGCATCTGCCGCGGTACCGTGTGGGCCTCCTTGTCGGGGTGCCGGGACGCGCCCACGACCGCGATCGTGATGGACTCGCGCAGAATCTGCTCTGGTGTCCGCATGCCTCGACACTACGTCGTCCGACGATCCTCGACCCGTCAGAGCAGCCGAAGCTGGACCGCCTTCGGCCGCGGCTCGGCCGGCGGTTCGGGCTCGGGCCCGACGCGCCGGGCCGCGGGAGTCTCGGCGGCGCCGATCCCGTGTCGCCGGGCGGCCTCGCGCACGCGCCCGGTGATCTCCCGCTGGTAGGCCGAGGGCGAGTAGGAGCCGTCACGGAACAGTTCCCGGTAGCGGGGCACCAGCTCCGGTCGGGTCCGCCGCAGCCAGGTCAGGTACCACTCGCGGGCGCCGGGTCGCAGGTGCAGCGGCAGCGCGGTCGCGCTGACCGCGCCGGAGGCGGCGATCGCCGAAACCGTGGCCTCGATCGACGGGTCGTCGTCGGTGAGCCCGGGCAGGATCGGGGCGATCAGCACGCCGACCGGGAAGCCGGCATCGGTCAACGTGCGCACCGCGTCAAGCCGGCGCCGGGGTGAGGGCGTCCCCGGTTCGACGGAACGCCACAGCGACTCGTCGACGAAGCCGATGGACATGCTCAGCCCCACCCTGGTGACGCTGGCCGCCTCCAGCAGGAGGTCGAGGTCGCGCAGGATCAGCGTGCCCTTAGTGAGGATGGAGAACGGGTTGCCGAAGTCGCGCAGGGCGGACAGGATCTCGCGCATCAACCGGTATCGGCCCTCGGCCCGCTGGTAGACGTCGACGTTGGTGCCCATGGCGATGTGCGCGCCGGTCCACTTCCGGGAGGCCAGTTCGCGGCGCAGCACGCCGCCGGCGTTGACCTTGACGATGATCTTGGTGTCGAAGTCCCGGCCGGCGTCCAGGTCGAGATAGGTGTGCGTGTTGCGGGCGAAGCAGTTGTGGCTCACCACGCCGCCGGCGATGAAGTCACCGGTTCCGGTCGTCAGGTCGAACATGGGCAGCCGCAGGCCGAGCGGCTCGACCGCCGTCACCGCCAGCGAGGCGGGGACCGGAACGGCCCGGCCGAGCACACCCAGCCTCCGCGCCGTGGCCGGGCCGACGAGCTGGCCGAATCGCACGGCCGTCGGCAGCCCGGCGGCGAGCCACACCGTGCCGTCGTGTCCGGCGTCGAAGTCGACGCCCAGATGCTTGAGGCAGAGCTGGATCAGCTCGGTGTCCCGTCGCCCGACCCGCACGCGCACCCGCTCCGCGCCACGCACGGTCGTGGTCTCCAGGGCGCCCTCGGCATCGAAGGCGCCCGCGAGGAATCCCTTGCGCCAGTCGTCCCCGGGCGTGTCCGGGCACCGGGTCAGCTCGTCGATGGGTGCGGCGGTCTCCAGCGACAGCACGGCCCCGCCCGCCGGATCGCGGCGGTAGCCGGAGATCCGCACCGGCACGCCGAGCGCACCGAGGCAGTCCCGGACGCGGGCCATCGCGCGCTCGTCACGACCGGTCGCGACGCCGCCCTGGGTGGTCGCGCAGAGGTAGCCGCGGAGGTAGTCGGGGGACTCGACCGGCGCGGGCTCGACGGCTCCCGTCCCCGCGAAGCCGCCCGTCCCGGCCATCCTGTCGCCGACGGACAGCTGGGGCCGCTCGGTCCCGCCGGTCACATATCGCCAGCCCCGCGCGGTCAGGAACCGGTGGTCGCCGCTGGCCACCAGCCGGGTGCCGTCGGCCAGGACGACCCGGTAGGCCGGCTTCTCCGTGGACCAGTGGTCGAGCACCTGCGTGACCGCATAGCGGCGGCGGTTGCCGTCGCGCACCGTGCCATAGACGAGGTCACCGGCGCGCAGGTCGATCAGCGGCCGGGTGCTCCCGTCGGCCATCAGGATCGGGGTGTCGCCGGCCAGGCAGTAGGTGCACGCGTGGCCGCAGCCACGGTAGGGATTGATCGTCCACTGGAACGGCACGCGTGATGCGCTGGGCACCCTGTTGATGATGGACCTCGCCTGGACCTCATAGAAGGTCATCCCAGCGAAGGCCGGCGTGTCGAAGGTGCGGACCACCGCACCGGGAAGCGCGAGCGGCAAGGGTGGTGCCGCCCGCGCCTCGTCAGCTCCGTTGAGCAGTCCGTCCCAGCGCACCTCGACACGTTAGCACAGGTGTTCGAAACGCGCAGGAGTACCGGACGGGTCAGCTGCCCTGGGCGGCCAGCTGCTTGCGTACCTCGTCCATGTCCAGGTCCCGGACCTGGGTGATCAGCGACTCGAGCATCGCCTCGGGCAGGGCGCCCGGCTGCTCGTACACGATCACGCCGTCCCGGATCACCATCACGGTCGGGATGGAGCGGATGTCGAACTGCTCGGCCAGAAACTGCTCGGCCTCGGTGTCGACCTTGCCGAACACGATGTCGCCGTGCTTCTCGGAGGCCTTCTCGTAGACCGGGGCGAAGGTCCGGCACGGACCGCACCACGACGCCCAGAAGTCGACGAGCACGATGCCGTTGCCCTCGGTGACCTCGCCGAAGTTGGTCGCGGTCAGGGTCTTGGTAGCCATCACATCTCCGATTCAATCCATGGTCATGCGTACGGGAAACCGTGCCGGGGCGCCGGACATTCCCCGTGGTCGAGGTGGGGGTGGTCCGGAACACAGCCGCCGGCGTACCGACGGGACCATGATGGAGCCATGTCCACGTTCCTCTACGACGGCGACTGCGGATTCTGCAGTGCGTGCGCCCGCTGGATCCAGCGCCACATCCCCACTCGGGCGCAGGTCATGCCCTGGCAGCGGGTGGACCTGGGCCGGCTCGGGCTGACCGTCGAGGAATGCGACGCGGCCGTGCAGTGGGTCGGCGACGACGGCGGGCACGCCGCCGGACCGGTGGCGATCGGGCGCCTGCTGCAGGACGCCGGTTCGTTCTGGCGACCGCTCGGTTGGTTGCTTGTACACGCTCCGGTCCGGTTTGTCAGTTGGCCCGTCTATCACTGGCTGTCACGTAACCGGCACCACATGCCGGGTGGAACTCCCACCTGCGCGCTTCCCACTAGCGCTCGGTAGGCTCGCGGATACCCAGCGTGGAGGTAATCTCACAGTTAAATAACTGTGACTTACATCTCTTGGCCTCTGGCCGGGTCTTAGTAACAATGAGTGACATCAGAGCGTGGGCGGCGGGTGCCGGGGAGGGCCCCGCCGTTCATTGCGTCCAGGGTTACTGATAAGTAATACGGATGCAGTTCGGCCGGTACTTCGAGGAGTTCGAGGTCGGCGCGGTCTACCGGCACTGGCCGGGCAAGACCGTGACCGAGGCGGACGACCACCTCTTTTGCTTGATCACGATGAACCACCATCCGCTGCACCTCGACGCACACTACGCCGAGACGGCGACGAGCTTCGGTCGCAACGTGGTGGTCGGGAATCTCATCTACTCACTGTTGCTCGGCATGTCCGTCGCCGACGTGAGCGGCAAGGCGATCGCGAACCTCGAGGTGGAGTCGCTGCGGCACGTCGCGCCGACGTTCCACGGGGACACCATCTACGGCGAGACGACGGTGCTGGCGAAGAAGGAGTCGGAGTCGAAGCCGGACCGGGGCGTCGTGACCGTGGAGACCCGGGGGTACAAGCAGGACGGCACGCTGGTCTGCGTCTTCCGCCGCCGGGTGATGGTGCCCAAGCGGGAGCATGCGGGCCCGGAGCTGCCCAGCTTCCCGGAGCCGGCCGCCGGCTGACCACCGACTTTTCGCGGTTCGACCCGCCGGGGGCGGGCATATGCTCACCCCGGGAGGTCAGCCATGTCCTACCGATGGTCCGCGCCACGGCGCGTGGGTCCGGCGTTCCGGCCGGATGAGTGGGAGTTGCTGGTGCGGCTGCCCGGCCAGGTCGTGGTCGCGGCCACGTCGGCCGAGGCGGACTCGCCACGGCGCACCGTCACCGAGGGATTGGCCGGGATCGAGGCCATCGCGGCCGGCCGGGACTCGGCCAGCGGACTGGTCCGCGACGTGGTGGCGGAGATCTACCACGAGACCGACACCCCGCCGGCCGCCGAGGAGTACCGCGACCGGGCCACCGGCATCGCCGGGGTACTGGAGACATGCCGCCAGGCTGCCGCCGTGCTGGCCGTGCGGACGGCGCGCGAGGACGCCGACGCGTACCGGCACTGGATCGAGGCCATCGCCGCCCGGGTCTGCCACGCCTCCGGGGGTACCGACCTGTTGGGCTTCGGCGGCCCGCCGGTCAGCGAGTCGGAGTGGCACTTCCTCGCCGAACTCGCGGCGGCGTTCGACCGGTAGCCGGCGACGCCTGCGGAGCCGGCTCCAGCCAGCGACCGGTAGCCGGCGACGCCTGCGGAGCCGGCTCCAGCCAGCGACCGGTAGCGTCTGCAGCCGATGGGCGGCGACGGCTTCGACGACGGGTATGACCAGGAGCGGGACGCGACGGTCGGGGTCGGGCCGTGGTCGGGCGCCTGGCCGGAAGACCCGCGCTTCGACCCCGAACTGCTGTCCGCGGGTGACCGGCGCAACGTGCTCGACCGGTACCGGTACTGGCGGCACGGCGCGATCGTCGACGATCTGGACCGCCGGAGGCACGACTTCCACGTGGCCATCGAGAACTGGCAGCACGACCTGAACATCGGCACGGTGGTGCGCAACGCCAACGCCTTCCTGGCGGCCGAGGTGCACATCGTGGGCAGGCGGCGGTGGAACAGGCGCGGCGCGATGGTCACCGACCGGTACCAGCACCTGCGGTACCACCCGGCGATCGAGGACTTCACCGGCTGGGCCGCCTCCGCCGGCCTCCCGGTGATCGGCATCGACAACCTGCCCGGCGCCGCGTCGCTGGACAGCGTCGCCCTGCCACGCCGCTGCGTTCTGCTGTTCGGCCAGGAGGGCCCGGGGCTGTCGGCGGCCGCCCGCGAGGCGTGCGACCGGGTGCTGTTCATCGCCCAGTACGGCTCGACGAGATCGATCAACGCCGGGGTGGCCAGCGGAATCGCGATGTACTCGTGGATCCGCCAGCACGCCGGACCGCCGCCCGCGACCGGCCCGGTACCCGTTGACGGGCGACAATGATTCGCGGCTTATGTAGCAATTAGTCGCACCGGCCCGGTACCGGCCGGGGAACGATCCCCGTGTCGCCGCGGCAGGTCCGCCCGCGGGATGGCGCGGTTCGTGTACGGTGCCGGCGGACGGTCGAATGTGCCCCACGGGAGATTCACCGCAAGAAGTGCAACTGATACGCTTAGTACCTGCCTAGGACATGGTGTCCGGCACCGTGGGGAGGGATGGCCGAGATGGTCAAGAAGGTCCTCACCTGGAGTTTGGTCGCATTTTTGATCTTCTTTATCGCGTACCGGCCGGAGAGTGCCGCGGCGGTGTTCAAGTCGCTCGGTAACGGTCTGGTCGACATAGCGACCGGCGTCGGCTCCTTCTTCTCCAGCCTCGTCGCGTGATCGATGTCCACTGACGATCCGTTCCCACCCGACGAGGATCCGCAGCGTCGGCGCCGCCCCGGGTCCCGGGGCGGGGAACCGATCCAGCCGCCCCGCCCCGAGACCTCGGGGGAGTATGAGGAGGGTCCGGACACCGCCGAGTTCCTGCCGCCGGAGATCCCCGAGGAGGAACTGGAGGGTCTGCGGTACCAGGAGAAGGGCGTACCGCTCGGTCCGCGCAGCGTGCAGCCGCTGGACGAGGAGCCGAGCGCGCTCGTCTCGCGGTACCTGTTCCCCACCGAGAAGTTTCGCGGCGAGTGGAAGAAGCACTGGATCCACCTGGTCAAGGAATTCCTGATCGGGGCGGTGGCGACGTTCCTGATCGGCTGGCTGACCGGTTACCTCGCCGGCCACAACCTCAGCGGCCTGGTCAGCGTCGTCGTCATCATCTGGATCATCATCATGGCGTACATCGGCTGGCGGGTGGCCGACTGGTATTTCGACCGGTTCATCCTGACCAATAAGCGGATCATGGTGGTCAATGGCCTGGTCTCCCGTAGCGTCGGCATGATGCCGCTGGTTCGGGTCACGGACATGAAGTACATGCAGTCGCCGCTGGGCCGGATGCTCAATTACGGGACGTTCATCGTCGAGTCGGCCGGCCAGGACCAGGCATTGCGCGAGGTCAAGAGCCTGCCGAACCCCAACGAGCTCTACCTGCGCATCGTCGAGGAGATGTACGAGCCCGAGGCCGTGGAGGCCCGGCTGGCCCGCTCCGCCGACGAGGCCGCGGCCGCGGACAACTGACAACGTTTGGCCCCGGATGGCGCGTCTGATGAGCGTGAGCGCTCTCGCGGTCGAGCCCGCCGACGACTCAGCCCTGTCCGTGTCCGCCGCCCGGCCGCTCGTCGCCGCCACCGGCGACGGAACCGTCACCCGCAGCGACCCGGCCGACATCGAGCGCGAGTTCCGTGAGTTCGTCACCACCCGCTCCTCGGCCCTGCTGCGCACCGCCTACCTGCTCGGCGGCGACTGGGCCACGGCCGAGGACCTGCTGCAGGTCGCGCTCACCAAGACGTACCTGGCCTGGCTGCGGCTCGGCGCGATCGACGCGGTCGAGCCGTATGCGCGGCGCGTCCTGGTCAATACCGCGACGAGTTGGTGGCGGCGGCGCTGGCACGGGGAGCGCCCGACCGAGGTGCTGCCGGACACGCCGGCCTCGGACGGGCTGGACGAGCGGCTGGAGCGCGACCGGCTGTGGCGGCACGTGATCACCCTGCCGACCCGCCAGCGCGCCGTCCTGGTGCTGCGCTTCTACGAGGACCAGTCCGAGGCGGAGACGGCCAGGCTGCTGGGCGTGTCCGTGGGCACCGTCAAGAGCCAGTGCGCGCGCGCCCTGGCCACGCTGCGCGCCCGGCTGGCCGCGGAGGGCATCGAACCGGCGGCCGGGCTGCCCGTGGAGGGCAAGCGGTGACCAGACTGGAGGACGAGCTTCGGGCGACGTTCGCCGCCCGTACCGCGGAGCTGCCGGTACTGGACGATCCGGCCGAGCGGGCGATCCGGCGGGCCAGCCGGATCAGGCGCCGGCAGGCGATCCTGATCGGCGTCGCCGTAGTGCTCGCGGTCGGCCTGGTCGGTGCCGGGGTGCTGCGCGTGCCGTGGCAACGTGGGGTGTCGGTGCAGATGGCGGCCGGCGAGGCGTCGCCCCTGACGGTCACGACCGCGCTCGGCATCCGGCTGGACCTGCGCGTGGGCAACCAGCTCTGGACATCCGACGGCCGGCGCCTCCAGCTGCCCGGGGCGGGCACGGTGACCTGGGCCTACCGGGTACCGGCCGGATGGGTCTACGGCGGCACCGCCGGTACCCTCCGGATGCTCTTCACCGACGGCGCCCCGGCGGACCTGGACCGGCCCGCGGACGCCGCGGTCGTGTCCGCCGACGGGCAGCGCATCGCCTGGTCCACTGCTGTCAAGGGCGCGACGACGCTCGCCGTCGGACAGCTCACCAACGGTGGCGTGGACACCGTCGCCGCCACCAAGCTCCCGGAGCAGGCGCAGCCCGTGGCGATCGTCGGCTCCGACGTGATGATCGCCAGGTCGGGCGACGCCGGGCAGGCGGACTCGTACGACGTGTGGGACCCCTCCACCGGCGCCTTCACCCCGGACTGGCCGATCAAGCTGGCGACCGTCTACGGCGACGCGGGCGACGGCAGGCTGCTCGGCCTGGCCGAGGCGGTCAACGGCGCCGAGGTCGACACCGGGCAGGCGAAGGAGCCCGCGCTGGCCGGCGGTCCCGCGCCGGACGGCTCCCCGGTGGCGCTCACCCCGATGCGCGCGCCGAACGGGCCGTGCCTCATCCGGTACCCGGCGGCCGAACCGAAGGCGCTGAAGCAGGCCATGGCCGACTCGGTCGACTGCGGCCTCGGCCTCTCCCCGGGCATCCGCGAGGGTTCGGCGTCACCGGACGGCCAGTGGCTGGTCGCGGTGGCGAGCGTCGGCGTGATGTTCGTCAGCCTCAGCGGGGGAGCGCCGGCGGCCACCAGGACGTGCCCCATCCGCGGCCGCTCGGCGCCGGTCTGGGAGGACAGCCGCGCGGTGCTGGTCAGGACCGACGACGGCCTGGTGCGCTGCGGGCTGGACGGCACGCGGCGGCTGATACCCGTCGACGGGCTGCCGGACTCGGGCTGGGATCTCGTGCCCGCGTTGGGCAACCGGTGACCGTTGAGAATCGACCTGCACACCCACTCGACGGCCAGCGACGGCACCCTCACCCCCGTCGAGCTGGTCGGCGCCGCCTCGGCCGCCGGCCTTGACGTCGTCGGGCTGACCGACCACGACACCACGTCCGGGTGGGCCGCCGCGACCGGCGCGCTGCCGGCCGGGCTGACGCTGGTACCGGGGGCCGAACTGTCCTGCCGGTGGCACGGCGTCGCGCCCGGGATCGCGCTGCACCTGCTCGCGTACCTGTTCGATCCCGCCGAGCCGAGGCTGGCCGCCGAGCTGGCACGGGTACGGCTGGCCAGGGAGCGGCGCGCCGAGCGGATGGTGGAGCTGCTGCGGGCGGACGGCATCGACGTGTCCTGGCCGGAGGTGCTGGCCGACGCCGCCGGGGGTACCGTCGGCCGCCCGCACCTGGCCCGGGCGCTGGTCCGGCTCGAGTTGGTGACGACCGTCAGCGAGGCATTCGGACCGGCCTGGCTCGGCGAGCGGTACCGGCTGCCGAAGGAGGACATCGAGGTCATGCACGGCCTTTCGCTGATCCGAGCGGCCGGCGGTGTGGCGGTGTTCGCCCACCCGAGGGCGTCGGTGCGCGGCCGGATCGTCCCGGACTCGCTGATCGTCGAGCTGGCCGCGGCCGGGCTGTTCGGGCTGGAGGCGGAGCACGAGGACCACACGCCGCAGCAGCGCGCACACGTCCGGGCGATGGCCGCGGACCTGGGCCTGGTGGTCACCGGCTCCTCGGACTTCCACGGGAGCAACAAGACGGTCGCGCTGGGCGCGAACCTGACGGATCCGGCGGCCTACGAGAAGATCGTCGCCGCCGCCTCGGGGGCCGACCCGGTCACCGGATGACCCGTGCTATGCATCGGGCGTGAACTTCCGGCTGTTCGGCGACGCGTTCGTCACGCTTCTGGTGATCATGGACCCGCCGGGCATGGTACCGATCTTCCTCGCGCTGACCGGCGCGCTCCCGGCCCGCGAGCGGCACCGGGCGGGTTTCCAGGCCGTCGCCCTGGCCGGCGCGGTCATCGTGATCTTCGCGGTCGGCGGCCAGCAGATCCTGCACTACCTGGGCATCGACCTCCCCGCCCTGCAGGGCGCCGGAGGACTGCTGCTGGTGCTGGTCGCGCTGCAGTTGCTGACCGGTAAGCAGGACGACCCTGCGCAGGTGACGACGACCAACGTGGCGCTGGTACCGCTGGGGACCCCGCTGCTGGCCGGGCCCGGTGCGATCGTGGCCACGATGCTGTTCGTCCGCCGGGCGGGCGGTTTTGCCGACTATCTGGCGGTCGCGGCGGCCATCCTGCTGGTACTGGTCGCGGTCTGGCTGGTGCTGCGGTTCTCCGGGATCGTGGTGCGGGTGCTGCGGCCGTCCGGCATCGAGGTCCTGACCAGGATCGCCGGCCTGCTGCTCGCCGCGATCGCGGTTCAGTTGATCGCTAACGCGGTGGGTGCGTTCGTGACCGCGTACGAGCATTCACCGCACTGAGCGCGAGTGGCTCAGGTGCGGGCGGCCGCGCGGGCGCGGCGCCGCCGGGCACGGGCCCGGGACATGCGGCCCCACCAGGTCTGCTTGCGGGGCACGAAGACGGTGCGCGGCCGGGGGGTCAGCGGCGCGGCCAGCTCGGCCTCGCCGTCGGAGTCATCCTGTGCGCTTGCGACGGCGACGGTGTCGCCCGACCGCAGCATGGCCACCCCGCGCTCCAGATCGATCCCGGCGCCGTTGGCGACGTCGACCCGCTTGCGCTTGGCCTCTTCGACGTGCTCGGTCTGCTTGTGGCGGGACGGCCGGAACAGCCCGTCGATCTCGGCGAGGCCCGCGGAGACTGCTGCGGCGGTGGCCGAGTTGTCGTCGCCACCGCGCATCCAGCGCATCAAACCCATCGATCTGCTCCCCGGGCCGGTCCCGTGCCGGCGCGTCGGTCGCGCCGCCCGGACCAGTGTCGCACCCGGGTGGCAGGATCGACCACGTGCCAGACGCAGCCCGGCCTCTCAGCACGAACCGGACGCCCGGCCCACGGGGGCCGAAACCGGTGCGGCCCGGATTCGAGCAGGAAACGTTCGACGGCATGCCGGAGCGGCTGTTCGTCTGCACGCCGAGCAAGCTCGGCGCCTACGAGGACTGCCCCAGGAGATACCGCTTCTCCTATGTCGACCGCCCCGCCCCGCCCAAGGGCCCGGCCTGGGCGCACAACTCGCTCGGCGCCAGCGTGCACACCGCGCTGCGCGGTTGGTTCATGCTCGAGCCGGCCAAGCGGCGACCGGAGGTGCTGTCCACCCTGCTGCGCGCCACCTGGGTCGGCGAGGGCTACCGCGATCAGGAGCAGGAGCGCGCCGCGTTCGCGACCGCGCTGGACTGGCTGGAGCGCTATGTCGAGGAGCTTGACCCGGCCGACGAGCCGGTCGGTGTGGAGCGCGTCGTCGCGGTGAAGAGCGCCACGCTCGCGCTGTCCGGCCGGGTCGACCGGATCGACAGGCGCGGCGACGAACTCGTCATCGTGGACTACAAGACCGGTCGGACCGGCCTCGGCGCGGACGACGCTCGGGGCTCGCAGGCGCTGGCGCTCTACGCGCTCGCCGCCCAGCGGGTGTTCCGCCGGCCGTGCCGCCGGGTGGAGCTGCACCACCTGCCGACCGGGTCGGTGGCCGCCCACGAGCACACCGAGCAGTCGCTGGACCGGCACCTGTCCCGGGCGGAGGCGACTGCGCGGGACATCGTCGACGCGGAGCGGGCGGTGGCCGGCGGCGCCGACCCGGACCAGGCGTTCCCGGCCCGCCCCGGCGCGCTCTGCGCCTGGTGCGACTACCGGCGCATCTGCCCGGCCGCGGAGGCCCCGGTGCGCGAGCCGTGGGCGGGGGTCCTGCGGGAGGCGGGCACGCAGGAGACGGTCTTGCGGGAGCCGGCCCGAGCGGGGGAGGATCCGCGCACGACGTGAGTCATTCTCGGATTCGTTTCCGAGTCACCACTGGACCATTGGAGGTTCCGTGCCGATCGAGCCACGCGACCGGCGGGCCCGGGTAGGCGCGGCCGGCGCCTACTTCGTCCAGGGGCTGTGCTTCGCCGGGCTGGTCACGCGGGTACCGACGCTGCAGAAGAACTTCCACTTCAGTGACAACGCGCTGCTGCTCATCCTCCTGGTGGTACCGGTCGTGGCCGGGGTGGGCAGCGTACTGGCCGGGATACTGGCGCCGCGGTTCGGCAGCGCGATCGTGCTGCGGATCGCGGGTCCGGCGGTGTGCGCCACGATGACCGCGGTCGGCTTCGCGCCCAGCCGTCCGCTGCTCTACGCCTCGGTCGCCGCGTTCGGGTTGGCCCTCGGCGCCGTCGACGCCACGATGAACATGCAGGGAGTCGCCGTCCAGCACCGGTACGGGCGCAGCATCCTGGTCTCCTTCCACGGCGCGTGGAGCATCGGCGGGATCCTCGGCTCCCTGGCCAACGCGGGTGCCGGGCGGCTGCACATGTCGCTGGGTCCGAACCTGGGCATCATCGCGCTGGTCGGGCTGGTCATCGCGCTGACCGTCGGCCCGTCGCTGTACCGGCACCGGGAGGCCGCCGCGCTCGCCGTGGAACTTCCACCGGAGGGTACGCCGCCGAAGATCCCGTGGACGCCGATCGTGCTGGTCGGGCTCGCGGTGATGCTGATGTACATCAGCGACTCGGCGACCTCCAACTGGAGCGCCAAATACCTCGAGGACGCGCTGCACGCCAGTTCCAGCGTCGCGCCGCTGGGCCTGGCGGGGTACCTGTTCTTCCAGATGCTCGGCCGGCTGGTGGCGGACTGGCCGGTGCGCCGGTTCGGACCGGTGCTGCCGGTGGCCGTCGGCGGGCTGGTCGGCGGCGCGGGCATGGTGCTCGTCGCGCTGGCCCGCACGCCGGCCCTGGCCATCCTCGGCTTCTCGATCGTCGGGGTCGGCCTGTGCATCGTGGTGCCACAGTCGTTCTCCGCGGCCGGAGCGCTCGACCCGACCGGCAGCGGCATCGCGATCTCCCGGGTCAACCTGTTCAACTACGTCGGCTTCGTCGTCGGCGCCGGGCTCATCGGCGTGGTCAACGACGCGGCCGGGCTGCGCTGGGCCTTCGCGGTGCCGGCCGTGCTGTGCCTGGGCATCATCGGGCTGGCGCCGTCGTTCCGGATAGCGGCCAAGGCGGCGCAGCGTCCGGAGCCGGCGCGGGTCTGACGCTCAGGATGTCGCGGCTGCCCGGGCGCGCTCCAGCGCGTCCCGCCGTTGCGGGCTCATCCGCATGCTCGGCGGGATCATCGCCAGCGCCGCGCGCAGGGCACGGGCCGACAGCCCCGCGGTCAGGTCGGTGGTGGGCAGGCCGGGCAGCCCGTACCGGCGGCGTGCCCAGGGCGGCAGCAGTCCGATAGCGAGCGCGGCGATGCCGGTGTACGCCAACCGGATCGGGGTGAGCCCGAGCCGGCCGGGCAGCGGAGGCGCGACCAGAAACAGCGCCGCGTCGGCCGAGTCCCGGGTCAGCCGCAGGTGCGGCCGGATGTCCTCGTAGTACCGCTCGACCTCGGCCGCGGAGCCCGGTACCGAGGCGGGGTCCAGCCCTACCAGCTCGGCGCAGCGCCGCTGCTCGTCGTAGTACCGGTCGATCTCCTCGGGACCGAGGCCCAGCCCGGCGCGCACCGCGGTCGTCAGGAACGACTCGACCTCGGTCACATGTACCCAACGCAGCAGATCCGGGTCGTCGATCCGGAAGAACTCCCCGGTCACCGGGTCGATGGCACGCATCCTGCGGTGGATCGCCTGTACCCGGCGACCGGCGGCGCGGGCCTGCTCGGTCGTGCCGTAGACCACGGTGGCGATGAAGTCGCTGGTACGCCGCAGCCGGCCCCACGGGTCGCCCTTGTAGTCCGAGTTCTGGGCGACACCGGCGACCGCGACCGGGTGCAGGGCCTGCAGGTAGAGCGCCCGCAGCCCGCCGACCAGGAGGATCGGTTCGGCGTAGAGCCGCCAGCTGACCGACCCGGGCCCGAACAGGCCGAGATCCCCGACGGTACCGGCGTCATCGCCCATGCCGGGCAGCCTAGCTACTCGGCGCCGCGCCTGGCCTGGCAGGCCGGGCACAGGCCCCAGAACGTCACCTCGGCCTCGTCGAGTTCGAAGCCGTGCGTGACCGACGGGTCCAGGCAGGGCGCCTCGCCGACGGCGCAGTCCACGTCGGCGACCAACCCGCAGCCCCGGCAGACGATGTGGTGGTGGTTGTCCCCGGTGCGCGCCTCATACCGCGCGGCCGAGCCCGCCGGCTCGATCCTGCGGGCCAGCCCGGCCCGGGCCAGCGCGCTGAGCACGTCGTAGACGGCCTGGACGGAGACCGAGTCGAGCCGGTCGCGCACCCCCGCGACGATCTCATCGACCTCCAGGTGGCCGCCGCCGGCCAGGACCTCGAGCACGGCCAGCCGTGGCCGGGTGACCCGGAGGCCGCGGGAGCGTAGCTGGTCCTCGGCATACATCAGGCCATTGCACCACGCCAACTGGAATGACTCAAGAAAGCCCAGAACGATGAACGGATGAGATGATCTGCACGTGTCTACCGATGTGTTGGAGACCTTCCTGGGCATCCCCCTGCATCCGCTGCTGATCCACACCGCGGTCGTCTTCGTTCCGCTGCTGGTCATCGCCGCGCTGGTCTATGCGCTGGTACCGAGACTGCGGCAGCGGGTCGGCTGGATCCTGATCGGTTTGGCAGTGATCGCCCCGCTGTGCGCGCTGGCGTCCAAGCTGTCCGGGGACGCCTTCCGCGCCCGGCTGGCCCGGAGGCACGCCTCGGCCGACCTGCTCAGTCAGATCGACGGGCATCGTCAGCTCGGTACCATCCTGGTCTGGGTGGTGGCGGCGCTGGGAGTGGTCGCCCTACTGCTGGCCCTGCTGCCCGCGGCGCGTCAGGGCAGGGCGGTGTCGCTCGCGCTGGTCGTGCTCACGGTCGGCCTCAGCCTGGCCAGCGCCTACTACGTCGTCCGGACCGGGGACACCGGGGCGCACATCGCCTGGAACGGATCCTGACCCAAGGACCGGTCCGGACCGCCCTCAGAACAGGGCGCGGCCGCAGAGGACGAACAGCACGATGAGGAGTACGGCGCCGGCGACCATGCCGACGCCGTACGTCATCGTGCGGGCAGCCTTCTCGTCGGCGTCCAGCCGGGCGTTGTCCTGGGCGGGCAGCGGGCGGGGCGACGGCACCTGGATGAGGGTGCGGGGGCGCCAGTCCGCCGGGGGCGGGGCGGAGCGCGGCGGCCCGGCATACTCCGGGGCCGGCGCTGAGCCGTTGGCCGGGGCCGGCTGGCGGTCGGCCGCCGGGTCGCCACCGACCGGGCGGCGCCACTGCAGGTCGTCGCTCACGCCACGACGCTATCAACTGATGTGCGCGACGCTGACCGCAACCGGCTGCGCCAGCGTCGCCCGTTAGGCTGTCGGGCATGGAGGACGAGCGCCGCTCCTTCGATGAGGAGCGCGAGGTTGTGCTGGTCGACGACGCCGAACCGGTGCTGCCCGAGCAGACCCGGGACGACCTCGACCGGGACTGGGGCGACCGGGCGGCCAGCAACGACGACCGGCTGCTCGAGGAGCGACCGCCGCACTGGGACTGAGCCCCTTTCGCCGGCACGACCGGGCTACGGCACGACCGGGCTGCGGCACGACAGGGCTCAGGACAACGGATGGTCCGACTGCGCGGACAGCACGCGCCAGTCGGCGCCGTTGCGTTCCAGCAGTACCCGGCAGGTGGCGAAGGTGATGCCCGGCAGCAGACCCAACTCGGTACCGGCGCCGGCCAGGGTTGACCGGGGGCTGCGGTCGTACACGGTGGTCAGCGCTGCGTTGTCGACGGAGAAGAAGCCGTCCGCGCTCACGTCGCGCACGGTGTAGGCGCCGCCGCGCATCTGGTGACCGTCCTGCCAACCCGCGTGTACCGCCTGGACGGCGCTGGCACACGCCGCGCAGTTCGCCGCGCTCGCGGACTGGAAGGGACCGGCGTCGCCGGTCGCCGTCGCGTACGTCAGGGTGGCGAACCAGTACCGGACGAAGGCCACGGCCCCGGCCTGGGTGGCCGCCTGGGCATCGGCGGTCAGCTGAGGTGCGCGCAGCGGGCTGCTGGTACCGGGGCCGGCCGGCGTGGTACCGGCGGGACCGCCCTGGGAACTGCGGGCGGACGGCAGGCTCTTCAGGATCACCACGGTCAGGCCGGCGACGACCAGTACCGCGACCACGAGCAGGGCGACCCGGGTCCACATCGCGCGGGCGGCGTTCGAGTGCACACCGGCGTGCGGCTGCGGACCGGCGGCGCGTGGCTGCGGGCCGCCGGCTGCTGGCCGTCGACCGGCGGGCGCGGCGGGCGGCCCCCGGAACGGCTCAGGCTCGGGCGGCACCCGGGTGGGCGGCATGCCGCCGGGCGGCATCCGGCTGGGCGGCGGCGGTGTCGAGTCGTGGCCGAGCCCCGGGTCGGGCAGGCGCGGGTAGGGGATGCCGGGGCCGGGC
>Ga0081540_1000603_pt1 | contig 34283 bp, 27 predicted proteins | sample TabmetS2T1R1_FD_71024 | JGI IMG/M metagenome (GOLD analysis project Ga0081540, IMG submission 71024) | Tabebuia heterophylla rhizosphere microbial communities from the University of Puerto Rico - S2T1R1 | ecosystem: Host-associated > Plants > Roots > Rhizosphere ...
TCACGCCGGTCTTCTACGTTCTTATCCGTAAATTTTCGAGCGTAAAAACGTGAATCGAAGGCTTTACAACCACCCGACGCGGAAATGTGGGCGAAACGGGTCAATACGAACTCTTGATCAACTCGCTAAAAACGGCTTTCGTATGGGGCAGCGCCGGCATAGCTCAGCTGGTAGAGCAGCTGATTTGTAATCAGCAGGTCGTCGGTTCGAATCCGACTGCCGGCTCCAATCGAGTTTCAACGTAGGAATACAAGAACAAGCATCGCGGGCTTGCGACGGCTGAGAGAAAGCACCATAACGCCACGCATGAAATGGATCTGATTCTGGTCGTCGCCTCCGCGCAGGCTAATGCTCTGGACGAGACGCTTAAAGAAATTTCCTGCTTCCGGTTGCGCGAAATGATAGTTTAGCAATGTGATGGCTGGAACCAACTCTCGGTATGACTTTGATTTCGCTGTCGCCGGGGGCGGTCCTGCTGGTTCGTCAGCGGCTATCTCATTACGCCAGCGCGGTCATTCTGTAGTCCTCTTTGAGCGTGAGACTTTTCCGCGATTTCATATTGGTGAATCGTTGCTATCGACTGCGAACGACTCGTTTGCAGACTTGGGCGTGGCTAAGAAGATCGAGGCCGCAAGTTTTCCGGCGAAGTGGGGCGCGCGCCTTTACACGCATGACGGTCAGAATGGACGATACGTTGATTTCACCTGCGTACGAGAGGTTACGAGGCCTCAAACTTATCAAGTACCCCGCGAGGAGTTTGATCGCATTCTACTGGAAAGGGCTCGCGAAGTAGGTGTCGATGTTCGAGAAGCGTGCAATGTGATTACATGCGAGTTTGCACCAGACGCCGCGGTCCTTCAGGTCGGGTCGAGCGCGGATGCCGCGACCAGGCGTGTGCGCGTGCGAGCTCTGGTTGATGCCACAGGCCGCGGAGGTTTGCTCGCTCGAAAATTCAATCTGCGCACCGAGGAACCCCTGCTTGCGAACATAGCAATTTACTCCCACTACACGAACATTCCTCGACTGGAAGGACCGCGGCCTGACGATATCCGGCTTATCGCGCGAAACGATGCCGGTTGGTTTTGGCTTATTCCTATTTCAAAAGAGTTAACGAGTGTCGGTGTAGTTTTACCGAAGGCCCTTTACCACAGATTGGCGAACGGTTCGCCGGAGGAAACGCTCAATATCACGATCGCCGATACGCCAATTGTTGAGGAGTTAATGCGCGGGGCCCGACGGGAGTGGCCCGTACGCGTTGAGAAGGATTTCTCGTACAGTGCTTCGGCGTATGCCGGGAATCGCTGGATTCTGGCCGGCGACGCAGGATCGTTTCTTGATCCCGTATTCTCGACCGGAGTCTCAATCGCCATGGAATCAGGAATTGAAGCCGCCGCCGAGCTCCATCGCGCTCTGGCGAGAAATGACTTCTCAGCCTCGACCTTCACGGCGTTCTCTCGTCGCCAGCGAAAACGATTCCAGACGTTTCGCCGGTTTGTGGTGGGGTTCTACACACCACAGTTTCGCGATGTCTTTTTCAGCCCGGAGCCGCCAACGCTCATATTTCGATCTGTCGCCACAATGCTCGCGGGTAAATGGAACGCCAGTTTGTGGACCCGCTTTTTAAACCAGCTGTTCTTCGGTATTATATCGATCCGGAAACGTTTCAAGATAACACGCCTGGCTTTCCGGCGTGACCGAGAGGCCGGTTACCCTGGTGAAGCGTCTTCCAAAGGTTCCATTGCTAATGGAGCTCAGCCTTAGCCACCCTGATTAGCAGCAACCACAACGCAGTTTTCCGGTCGCCATCTTGCAAATGAGTTGGCAACCCCAGATGAGCGAGGCGTTGCCTCAGAATTTCTCCACTAGCGTCTAAAAAATGGTCAGCTCAGCGGGCGAACTTGAGTTCGCTTGCCTCTTCAGCTTCGGGATCCGGGCCAAACTGATGTGTATCGCTTCCCACGAGTCTTTCGAACAGGGGCGAGGCCATGAGTGTGGTGAGGACTGCCATAATCACCAGCGTAGCGAAAAGTCCCTCCGATATGATGCCGCGCTGGAGCCCAATATTGATAATAATCAGTTCCATTAATCCACGTGCATTCATCAGCGTGCCGATGCCGAGCGCTTCGCGGTTGGGAATGCCAGTGGCGCGCGCGGCTACCCAGCATGCGACGCCTTTGCCCAGAATCGCCGCGGTCAACACCGCCCCACACATAGCCCAAAGGAAGCTGGTGTTAAGCAAACCGATCTTTGTATTCAGGCCCGAGTACGTGAAAAAGAGCGGGAGCAGCAGGGCGACCGTAAGTGGCTGAATACGGTTAATAAGATCCCGCACAATGACCCCCCGCGGCATCGCGGCGCCCATAACAAACGCGCCGAATACTGCATGCAAGCCGATGAGATCAGTGAACCATGCACCTAAGGCCATGAGCGCAAGTCCGACAACCAACCCGGCTTCGGTGACGGTGCCATTTTTTGTCAACCAAACTTTGGCACGAAGCAGCAACGGACGCACGATCAGCAGCGTTAAAGTCACGTAGGCGATGCCACCGACGATGTTGATCAGAGCGTGGCTCCAACTCTTCTCGAAACTGGCGAGGACAACTGCGAGAAGGCACCACGCCGTTGCATCGTCGATTGCCCCTGCGCCCAACGCCACTGTTCCCATGGTTGTGCCGGTCAGTTTTTTAAAATGAATGATGCGCGCCAGCATGGGAAAGGCGGTGATGCACATGGATGCGCCAAGAAAGAGCATGGCCTCCGAGCGTGACGTCTTGCTTGGAAATAGCGTCGTGTGATCAAATAGAATCCAAGCCAGGCCGACGCCCAATACAAAAGGAGTCAGCATTCCGGCCACCGACACGGCGATTGAGCTCGTCAATTTGCGGCGCACGATGTCGACACGGAATTCCATCCCGACCACAAACATGTAAAGCGCAAGACCTAGTTGCGACGCTGGAAACAAATAGCTCTGAGTGTCACGCATTTTCTGACTGCTGTCCCATGGGAAGAGCCAATGCTGCGCATCAGGCCAGAGCAAACCAAAGAGCGATGGTCCGAGAAGCACGCCGGCGAGCATTTCCGCCACGACTTGCGGCTGGCCGAGGCGCAAAGCGATCGCGCCGACCAACCGGCAGAATAGAAGAATAACGGCAAGCTGAATAAAAAACTGGACGGCGAGATGCAAGTTGTTCATGGGCCGGCTTGGCCTCGACTTTAGCGGAATGAGACCGAATCGAACAAGGTGAAGATTTGCTCCTTGCGGATACACGACTCAGTTGGCAATCAATTGCGCACTTGACGTAGTAAGACTGGATCAAGAAAACTATCCCGTTCGTAAAATGGAAGCTCATATAAATCCGTCTCAATCCGATGGCACGGACTTTTATGACGTCGTAATCATGGGAGGTGCGCTTTCCGGGGCAGCGACTGCCACGCTTCTGTTGCGGCAAAACCCGGGAATTCGAATATTGATTCTGGAGAAATCGGTAAAACTTTCGCGACGGGTCGGCGAAGCGACCGTTGAGGTCAGTGCATATTTCATGGGCCGAGTGCTGGGATTGACGCAATATCTCAACGAAGCACATCTGGCGAAGCAAGGATTGCGGTTTTGGTTTACAAACGGCGAAGTAAAAACCCTCTCGGAAGCAAGCGAACTCGGGCCACTTTATCAGGTACGCGTGCCGTCGTATCAACTGGATCGCGCCGCGTTTGATGAAGAGGTGCTACGCCGCGCCGGTGCTGCTGGTGCGGAGATTCTGCGTCCGGCGACAATAACCGATGTGCAACTACTGCCCGGAAAAGAACAAACAGTAACATTTCGCAACGGCGACGGCAGCAGGACGGTTCGCTCGCGTTGGATTGTTGATGCATCGGGTGTAGCCGCGATTCTGGCTCGTAAAGAAGGTTGGTGGAAATCCAATACCGAACATCCGACCGCGGCGGCGTGGTCGAGATGGAAAGGCGTCAAGGACTGGGACAGCCGCGAGCTGGCCGAGAAATATCCCTCATGGTCGCGCGCTGTTTACGCAACACGTAACACTGCCACCAACCATGTGATCGGCGACGGCTGGTGGAGCTGGTGGATTCCACTGAAAGGCGGTGACGTGAGTGTCGGCGTGGTTTTTGACCAGAGACTCGTCGAGTGGCCGCAGCACGGCGGAAAACTCGGCGAGCGGCTCAAAAACTTTCTGATGACGCATCCGGTCGCGCGCGAAATTCTGGTGGATGCGCGATTTGACGAGGAAGATGTGCACTGGAGGAAGAATCTCGCTTACTACAGCACCACTTTTGCGGGGGACGGCTTTGTTCTGGTTGGGGATGCGGCGGCGTTCATGGATCCATTTTACAGTCCAGGTATGGATTGGATCTCGTTCACGACGTCTCGTGCGGCCGCGCTCATCAGTGCGCACCGAAGAGGCGAAGCGATGCGACCGTTAGTTGAGCGGCACAATCACGACTTCGCGTTATGTCATCGTTGTTGGTTCCAGGCCGTTTACAAGGACAAGTACGAATACATGGGCGAATTCGATCTAATGAGCATTGCTCTGATCTTCGACCTTTGCCTTTACTATATAGGTGTGGCATCCCGGCCATACAAGGACGGCGAGAATGCGCTGTTAGTTCCGCCGTTTTCAGGTACCGGGACCGGCCCGATTTTTCGGTTTATGCGAGCCTACAACCGCCGTCTTGCCGAGATTGCGCGTCGTCGTCGTAAGCGTGGCATACTGGGCAAAACCAACCGTGCGCACCGGTGTCTGATCCCAGGTTTTAAATTGCATTCCGCCAATCCGAGGCTCCTTGCTCAAGGTTTCGTCAAGTGGGCATTGGTAGAACTTGGCGAGCTGTTTCCTGAAGCGCCGGCTCGGATGACGTTCACGGGAACGTCGGTGGACACCCCCGCCAACGCGTCGGTTGTTCAGCGATCGTCCGAATAACGAGGGGGCCCTAGCGGGAATCAGGGCGACGCAGATAAAGAGCCCTGCCGCCAATATCGAGGATAGCGAAATTCGATGAGAGATATTCCTGACCCAGAACGCCAGCGTTCGATTCGGCTGCGGACTTCGAAAGTAGAACGTCGCCGGAGACATGAGCCACCGCAACTTCAGCATTTGCGAGTTTAAAACTCCCGATTCCCAGCTCTTTGACGCTTGCGCGACCGAGTCCTCCGTGCAAGCCGCCCGCGCCGTTGCCGCCGACGCCCCATAAAGCGGTTAGGGCTGTTCCAGAACGAACTGCTGTTTCCTTATCGACAAGCGTCGTCGACGCGCCAGTGTCCACGATGAACCGCGTGCCGTGTCCGTTCAATGTGCCTTCGACATCGAAATGATGATTCGCATTTAAGCGCAAAGGGATTCGGGTAAATCCGCGACTGGACAGGAAACTGGCTAGGCTCTGACTTACGGATGAGCTTGGGCCATTTGGATTGATGTAAAGCATCTGCCGCGCACAATCGACAATCATCCCAAATTTAACCATCTCGTTTATGCCAAGGATGCCGTTGACGTGCGTGAGGTTCCCCGACTCTGCGATGTGCGACCCGGTAGCGGGACCTGCGCGGCCTCTGTTGAAGTCTGAGAGGTCTGTGATCGCAACCGGGACATTTGTCACTACACAGTTGCCCATGGCAATGCTTTTTACCTTGCTCGCGCTATAGCGTTCCCAGCTGCGGCCAAACATGCCGCCGACATTCGATCCGGTCTTTTCGACGGTGAGGCCAAACGTTTTGGCGCTATTGGCGTCAATGAGGCTGTATGGCGATCCGGTATCGATTAGGAGCGCCCCTCGCCGGTTGTTGATGGAAACCGGAACAAACAAATGATTGCCGAATCGCCGCTGCAGTTTTGCACCGGCGAAACCTTGCTTTGCGAGGAACCCGACAAGTGTGCCTCCGGGTTGTTGTGCTTCACCGTGAAATGGTGTCAGCATTGCGACTAAGAGAATTGAGGAGAACAGGTTTTTCATAACGAATTATCGTAATTGGGAAGCCCACATTCTGGGCTTCCGAATGAGACCTTCAAGCCGTTTTGAACGCCGCACGAACTGGCGTCGTTCGCGGATTACAGCAACTGATAAGGATCGACGTCGATGGTGACTATGACGTCCTCGGGGAAGGGTAATTTATCGACGGTTTCGCGGACGAGGCGACTCAGACGTATGATGGCTTCGCCACGAACCAGAATGTGGAAGCGGAATTGGCCTTGTAATTTTTCGAGAGGCGCGGGGGTTGCGTCGCCCAAAATGAATTCCTGCGGTAGCGCCTCTTTCAAGCGGCGCTGTAATGTTTCCGCCGACAATTTTGCGCGTCCTTCGTGTGCGGAGCGCACCGTGATTAGAACGGCGTGTTTGAATGGTGGAAAATCGCAACGCTCCCGAAATTCGAGTTCTTGTTGAAAGTAGCCGGAGAAATCATGATGGCGTGCAAACTGGATCGACGGACTGAACGGAGTGTAAGTTTGCACAAAGACTTCACCCGATGTTTCTCCGCGTCCGGCGCGTCCAGCGACTTGTGTGAGAAGCTGAAACGTGCGTTCGCCGGCGCGAAAGTCGGGCAAATGCAGGGCGAGATCCGCATTGATGATTCCGACCAACGTCACATTGGGAAAATGAAGTCCTTTCGCGATCATTTGTGTGCCAACCAGGATGTCGATCCTGCCGGTGCGGAAATCCCTGAGGGTTTCGCGATAAGCTTCTTTGCGTGTCATTGAGTCTGCATCCATGCGGCGCACAACAGCTTTGGGAAAAATTTGCGATACGGTTGATTCGACTCTCTCCGTGCCGAAGCCCGCGTAAATCAGTGCATCTTTTCCACAGGCCGGGCACTTTTTGGGCACCGCGGCGGTGTGGCCACACAGATGGCAGCTCAACCGTCCCGCGACCGCGGGATGGCGATGGAAGGTGAGCGCCACGCTACAATTGGGACAGTTGCGCGCTTCGCCGCAATTGCTGCACAGGAGCGAAGTGGAGAAACCGCGCCGGTTCAGGAAGAGAATGGTCTGTTCTCGTTTTTCGAGCCGATCGGCAATCGCGGCGCGCAATTTCTCAGACAAGATCGTTGCTGATTTCTCTTTCCGCCGTTCCTGGCGAAGATCGACAACGCGCATGAGTGGCATCTGCTTTTCGTCTATGCGCTGAGTTAATGTAACCAGCTGATATTTCCCAATTGCAGCATTGTGATAGCTCTCGAGTGACGGCGTGGCGCTTCCGAGGACCGCGACGCATTTCTCAATCTTCGCGCGCACGATGGCGACGTCACGCGCGTGATATCGGGGAGATTCTTCCTGTTTATATGTCGTCTCGTGTTCCTCATCGACGATAATGAGGCCCAGGTTTTTCAACGGTGCGAAGACCGCGCTGCGTGCGCCGATTACGATGCGCGCGCGGCCGGAATGGATTTTGTGCCATTCATCGTGACGTTCGCCCTCGGATAAATGGCTGTGCAATACCGCGACTGCGTCTTGTACATCGGCGAATCGGCCTTTGAAACGCTCGACCGTTTGCGGCGTCAGCGAGATTTCAGGAACCAGAACAATTGCCGTGCGTCCGCGATCAAGTGCGGCACGAATAGCCTGCAGATAAATCTCGGTCTTGCCGGAACCGGTCACGCCGTGAAGCAAAATCCGGCGCGATTTTTCTGGTGAATCGAGCGCGTGTGTGATTTCCTTAAGTGCGTGCGTTTGTTCCTGGTTGAGAATCAGGTTCGACGTGGCGATGAATTGTTCGTTGGCATGTGGATCCCTGATCACTGCGTCTTCGCGCAACTCGACCAGACCGCGTTTCACCAGCGCGCGAAGCGTTTGATTATCGAGAGAAGTTTGCCGCAGAAGTTGCGATGCGCGCGTTGGCGCTTCCAATCGGAGGATCGTCTCTAGAAGTTCTACCTGCCGGGGCGCGCGTTTTCGCAACTTCTCAAGTTCGTTGTTGTCGATCTTGCGCCCGGGCTGTACGAACAACTGCTTTTTCCATCCGACTTCCGCGCGCCGGATGACTTGCGGCAACAGGCTGCGCATCACTGTTTCGATCGGGCAGCAATAATACGCGCAAATCCATCTGCCTAGCTCGAGCAATTGTTCGCTCAAGATCGGCGCTTCGCCCACGACTGCTTCGATTAGACGGATGCCTTTCGCTTCGCTCTGTTCTGTGACAGCCACCACCGTCGCAAGAGCGGATTTCTCTCGAAACGGTACGCGCACACGTGACCCGACTCCGACTCGGTTCATCAAGCCTTCCGGCACGGCATAGTCGAGCTCGCGGTGAATTGCTCGATCAATAATGACGCGAACGTAGCTGGGATTCGTCATGGAGATCTCGTTAATTTAATTGCTCGGGAGAGCAGGAGCACGAGATTTGATGCCGAAGTGATACGATTCCTGTTCAAACTGTTGCTCTGCGTAATGCTGGCCCTGGCCGCAGGTTTCGCTTATCTCGCCGTGCGATCAGGCGATCCGGTCTACACGTTTTACGAATGGATGAGCCCGGCGCGGTTTCATCAGTACGATCGCCTCATTCGCGTTGTCGCAACCGAACATCATCTCGACCCGATGCTTGTAAAAGCGGTCGTTTGGCGTGAGAGCCGCTTCGACCCGAGAAAACACGGTACCCACGAAGAGCGGGGACTCATGCAAGTGAGCGAAAAAGCGGCCAGCGAATGGGCACGCGAGAACAGGATCGTCGCTTTCCAAGTTGACCAACTTTTTGAGCCGAAAACCAATCTGGAGGCTGGCACATGGTATTTGCATCGTGCCTTTGAACGCTGGGCCGCACAGTCCGATCCCACGCCTTTTGCGCTGGCCGAATACAACGCGGGCGCCAGTCGTGCCGAACGATGGAGCGGCGGAAGCACTACTGACATCCCGGTAAAGCAGTTCCTACAGAACATCGACTTTCCCGGAACGCGCAAGTACGTCGACTCAATTATCGAGCGTTACCAATTTTATCAGCGGCGCGGGCAAATGTAACGATTGAACGCGTGCGTACGGCAGGTTCCGAAAGTCTGCGGCGACGCAATTTTTCGGCTTGTGCGGTAAGAATTGTCCACTAAAGTCGCGCCTTTCATAGTAAGACAATGCTGCGTATGGGTTTTTCCATAAGGGATGGAATTATTCTTGCTGGTGGCGTTGTGTTCGCACTCGGTGCGTCCAACACAAACTTGCCGGGACAAGATCATCTTTCGGGCGTCCCGCCTAGGTTCGAGGCAGACGTTGCGACGCACCAAACGGGTATCCTCCAAACAACCCCCGGTTTTCCCAGCTCCACCGAAACGCCGGCACAGGGTGAAATTGAAATACCGGCCCCCACCCGGAGCACCTTTATGGCAAGTTGGCCCAGTGTGAACGGTGCGCTCGGATACATGTTGGATGTTTCTACGAGTGACTCGTTCAGCAGTTACGTGGATGGTTACCACGACCTGGACGTCGGCAACGTGACCGCTCGCGTTGTGGCCGGGTTGAACCGGGGAACGACTTACCACTATCGGGTACGCGCTTACGGTGTTACTGGCCCCGCCAACTACTCCGAAACAATGAGAAGTACGACGGAGCCTACGACCGGACTGATCATTAATCCGACGTTTGACGCTTCCATTACCGGCAATCCAAACGCGGCAGCTATCGAAGCAATGATTAATCGGGCCATCTCATTTCACGAATCGCTCTTTAGTGATCCGATCACAATTCAGATTCGTTTCCGTTATTCGACCACCGGTCCAGACGGCACCCCTCTGCAGGCCGGCGCTGCCGCCCAAAGTCTCTTTGTTATTTACCAGCTTCCGTGGAGCATTTACATCGACGCGTTGAGAGCGGATGCCAGAACCACTAACGATAGCGTCGCAAACGCAAGTCTCCCAGCAACAGCGTTGTCGCCAAACATCAAACCACGAAGTGCGGGTGGACGGGCAGTTGGATTGGACACGCCGCCGGCGATGCTCGCCAACGGCACCATCGGCCAAGGTGGACCATACGATGGAATTGTTACACTAAATTCCTCGGTGCCTTATCAGTTCACCCGGCCTCCCAGCCCCGGCAATCTGGATGCCCAGCGCTCGACGGAGCACGAAGTGGACGAGGTCATTGGTCTTGGTTCTCGCCTTGGCCATAATGGGAACGATGTTCATCCGCAGGACTTGTTCAGTTGGTCGTCACCTGGCGTCAGAAATATTACCTCGAGCGGTACACGTTATTTCTCGATCAATGGCGGGGCCACGAATATCGTCAATTTCAATCAGAATCCGGACGGCGATTTCGGTGATTGGCTGAGCACGTCCTGTCCACAGGCGCATCCATACGTCCAGAACGCATTCGGATGCGCTGGACAATATTCCGACATCGCAGCGACGTCTCCGGAGGGTATTAATCTTGATGTTGTCGGTTACGACTTGGCAAACGGGCCACAAGGTGGAGGTGCTGCCAGAGCCGCGGTAAGTGATTTCAATAATGACGGCCACCTGGACTATGTGCTCCATAACGCCAGCACGCGCCAGACGGCCATCTGGTATTTAAACAACAACATTTTCATTAACGGCGCCTATGGCCCGACCCTTGTGGCTGGTTGGGCACTAAGGGGACTCGCTGATTTCAATCGCGACAGCCATTCAGATTACGCGCTCTTCGCCTCTAATACGCGTCAGACGGCGATTTGGTATTTGTCTGGACCAACATTCATCGGGAGCGCTTATGGGCCGACCGTTCCCAATGGCTGGGTGTTGGTAGGGACAGGAGACTTTAACGTCAATAGCCATCCAGACTACGTACTTTACAATGCGAGTACTCGCCAAACAGCCATCTGGTATTTAAACAACAACGTTTTCATTAACGGCGCCTATGGCCCAACAATTCCCCCTGGTTGGAATTTGATAGGCGACGCGGATTTTAATCGCGACGGACATCCAGATTATGCCCTATTTAATTCCAGCAGCGGGCAGACGGCGATCTGGTATTTGTCTGGATCAACACTCATCGGGAGCGCTTATGGGCCGAGAGTTCCCAGTGGCTGGGCGTTGGTGGCGACAGGAGACTTTAACGGCGGCGGCAATCCGGACTATGTGCTTTACAATGCCGGCACCCGGCAAACGGCAATCTGGTATCTGAACAATAACGTTTTCGTCGGGTCCGCCTTTGGCCCAAGTCTTCCGGTCGGCTGGAGCTTGGTCGCGCCGTGAGACCGGCTGCCTTTTGGTTTAGGCGTCTTATCTTTTGACGAATTCGCCTGCCACTTCCCGTGACACCGTCAAACGGGGCATGGCTTGACTATCGACGACGCGGCAATCTGGGTTAACGGTCCTGTTAATGACGAAGGAGGAAATCGCTGGCGTACTGGAGCAAATCGCGACGCTGCTCGAATTGAAGAACGAGAACCCTTTCAAAATCCGGGCTTATACAAATGCCGCGCGTGCGATCGAAACCTTTGGGGGAAATGTCACCGATTTCCAGGATGAAGACGTATTGTCAAAAATTCCAGGAATCGGTAAGAGCATTGCTCTCAAGATCAAGGAACTCGCGGCGAATGGATCTCTAAAGTATCTGGAGGAATTGAGCGCGGAATTCCCGTCCGGAATTCTCGAATTGTTCTCACTGCCCGGGCTTGGTGCCAAGAAGATCAAGGCTCTTCACGACAAACTTCAGATCAGTTCCATCGAGCAGCTGCGAAAGGCATGCGAAACCGGGCGTGTTGCTGAACTCCCCGGTTTTGGTGAAACAACCCAGCAAAAACTTTGTGACATCATCGCCAAACGCGCTGCGCACGCAGGTTCGTTCCAATTAGGGCAGGTCGCAGCGGAAGCGGAATCATTAAGATCTGATCTTGCGGCGCACAGCGACGCTTTGCAGGTCGATCTGGCTGGAAGCTACCGGCGACGAAAAGAAATCGTACACGACTTGGATCTTTTGGTGGCGACAAAAAAACCCGAGAGCGTCACAAAATTTTTCGTCTCCCATCCGCTGGTAGAATCGATTATCGCCCAAGGGCCCACCAAATCGAGTGTGCGACTGCGATCAGGCGCGCAATGCGATCTGCGAGTAGTGAGCACTACGGAGTATCCTTTCGCGCTCGCTTACTTCACAGGAAACAAGGAACACAACATCGAATTACGCAGCCGCGCGCTTCAGCGTGGCTGGACGCTTAACGAATACCGGTTCGCTGCGCTTCCGGTCGATCCGAAAGCGAAAAAGAAAACGCCGGTAAGAAGAATTCCAAAGGTGCACGATGAAGCAGATGTTTATCGCGCGGTCGATCTCGATTTTATTCCGCCGGAGCTACGGGAGAATTGGGGCGAATTCGAAGCTGCGGAGAACCACGCGTTGCCAACACTCATTGAAAAAGAAAACCTACGCGGCGCATTTCATTGTCACACGACCGCGAGCGACGGGCACAATTCCATCGAAGAGATGGCGGACGCCGCGCAAGAACTGGGACTCGAGTATCTTGGAATCGCCGACCACAGCCGCAGCTCGACGCAGGCGCATGGAATCGACGAAGCGAAGCTGCGCTTCCAAATCGCCAGCATTCGGACATTGAACAAGAAGCTGCGCGACTTTCGGCTCTTCGCGGGTGTGGAATGCGATATTTTGCGGGATGGTTCGCTTGATTTTCCAAACGAAATTTTATCAGAGCTCGACTATGTGGTGGCGTCTGTTCATTCCGTTTTCAACTTAAGTGAAGCGGACATGACTCGGCGTGTGATCCGGGCCATGGAGAATCCGTTTGTTACAATGCTGGCGCATCCAACTGGCCGATTGCTCCTGAAACGAGATCCCTATCAAATTGATATCCCGAAAATCCTCGATGCAGCAGTGCGCACCGGAACATGGATCGAGCTCAACGCTGCACCGAAACGTCTCGATCTCGACTGGAGGTGGTGGCCATTGGCGAAACAAAAGGGGGTTAAGTGTGTGATTAACCCGGACGCACACCGCACGGAGCGACTGCAGGATTTATGGTTCGGGATCGGAATCGCGCGAAAGGGCTGGCTGACCAGGGCGGATGTGATGAATTGTTTACCGCTCGGCAAGATCGAGGATTCGTTGCGGGCGAAGCGCGAGTCTGTAGGGCGCGATCGCTGAGCGCGCCGAAAACTTCATGGACGGCCGGGGAGTCCGTCCGTACCACTAAACACTTTCCCTTTGCGGCATAAACATGGTGAGGCATTTGCAGGCCCCCCCGGCTTTGATGAATTCGCTCATCGGCAATTCGTGGCAGCGATAGCCGCGATCTTGCAGCGTCGCGACGAGCCGCGGTGCACCTTTGGGCAGGACAATGTCCCGTTCAATAACGACCGCATTGCATGAAAAGTGCGTTGCTTCCTCCGGCGAAACGTCGATCAATTCAGTGACATGGTCGCGAATTGCCCGTTGCCCGTAATCATCGAAGGCAGACGGAAACCAAAACGCCGTGCCATCCGGTAGTGGGCAAAAGCAGGTGTCGAGATGATAAAAGCGCGGATCGACCAATTCTACTGAGATTACCAGACAGCCAAGGATGTCTGCCAGGGCGCGATGAGATTGAATGTCGGAACGGAATTTGTAACCGCAGAAGAGTGCATCGCCGCCAAAAAGCGCGTCCCCTTCGCCCTCGAAATAAAGATTTCCCGGCAACCAATTCACTTCGTAGCCGCGTTGTTCCATCCATTTCGCGAAGAACGGCTGTTCGCCGGCGCGCTCCTTATGGCGAAAATTACTGGGGATAAATTTCCGTCCAACCGTCAACCCTGCGTTGGCGGTGAAAACCATGTCGGGAAGCCCGGGCTGAGGTGAAATTAAATGAACCTCGCAATCAAGATTCGAGAGTTGCGCATGCAATTGTTTCCACTGCTTTTGCGCCAAAGCTGCCTCGGCACCACGGGCCCGGTTCATCCAGGGATTGATCTCGTACTCGATGCCGTAATAATCGGGTGGACAGAGAAGCAACTCGCGCATAGGACTGGCAATCTAGTCGCGAATGGGGGAGTCAGTCAGATAATCGGCTAACTCCTGCAAAAACGGTTCCACGTCCGTCACCAGGCCAATCGCTTGCAGGGGCTGATGTTCGACTGCTCTTTCCACGGCAGTGGGATCTATATCGACGCATACTGTTTTTACCGTGGGCGCGAGCATGCTAGCCACGGCCAGCGAATGCTGGACTGTTGCAAGCAGCATCACATGAGTAACATCGGCAAGCTTTTGTCGCATGACTTTTTGAGCTTCAATTATATCGGTCGTCACCCCGGGAATCGGTCCCTCGTCGCGAATTGCGCCGGTGAGTACAATATCCACGTCGTGGCGGACACAGGCATGCATAACGCCGCGAGTGAGCAGTTTTTGCCGCACGGCGGCGGAAATTCCCCCGGCCTCGCGAATCGTATTAATGGCACGCAAATGGTTCTCATGTCCACCTCGCGCAAAGGCAAGATCGGGATTCATTCCTAACGAGGTTCCGTACAGCGCGCGTTCAACGTCATAGGCAGCAAACGAATTTCCGGCGAAAAGGCGATCGACATAACCTCCGTCAATGAGGCGCACTAAATGGTGACCCGCGCCGGTTCGCACGATTGCAGGGCCGGTGACAATCGCGATTTTGCCCTTCGCGGTGTGTGCACGGCGCAACTCCTCGCCCAGCTCACGAACGATGGCCGATTTTGGTTCGTCAGCATCAACGATCGTATTGATGAATTGAAAGATATCAGTACGCGTGGTCGAACGCTGCACCGGCACGACGCGGATCCCTTGCTGACCGACCACAATTTCGTCGCCCTTAGTAACGTCGAAAAACTTGACCGCCCGGGCTGATTCTTTTTTTCGATCAAGCGCAATTGCACTATTGAGCATTGCGGGACGCACCTCGATTTCCTTGCCGCCGAACCGAACAAATGTCTGCTGATTTGTCGTCACGTAAAAATCGCCAGGAAAAACTCCGTCGGCAGGCGCGCTTGCTAGTTGGACATTTGCACGCTCAATCACTTCGGCCCCGTGCTGGCGAAGGCGCAGCATCAGTTCGTCGAGCGCTTCGCTTGTGTCCGCCGACACTTCAATCCGCGCGAAGCTCTGGTCCGCGCGTCGCTCGCCAATCTTGATCTCGCCGATCTTGAAATTCGCGCCATGGGTCAGAATTTGATCCAGAACCTTAGGCAAAATAAGAGAATCAATAATGTGCCCGCGTAACTCGATCGTTTCCGAAACCATTTGTAAAACTTAGCCGATCAGAGTGACAGCGCCAGTTGCGCAAGAAAGCCTGCTGGCAATTTCCGATCTCGTGGTTCAATCTCTCTTCGATATGGAAAAACCGAGCGTGCGCGGTCCGTCACCAAGTCGCAAGGCGCATCACGCGCTGGGACAGGTTTTAAATCGAAAACCGAAACAACCACCAAGGCTGCCTGCGAAGAAAACTCTCACAACCACAAGTCCCGCGGCCAGTCCTTAGAAAGTCATCGCCATGCACGAGCACCTGCCGGCTCTCGCCGTGAAGATCGCAAAGACGCTGTCGATCAAGTCGGAATACGTGGTGACCCAGCCAGTGGAGCTGCGCATTCTCGGTGAAATGTCGGAGATGGATGTTCGCGAGTTTGCAAAAAGCCACGGCTGGCGTGTGATTTGTCGTCTCGGGGGGAGGCAGATCGAATTCTACAATGAGGCAAGCCCGCTCCCGCTGTAAGCAGTTACAACGACCACTGGACAGCGCGGAGCTGTTAGCTTACCAATGCGCCAGCGTAGTTAAACGAAATGGAAGCAGCGAAAATTTATTTTATTGCGTTCGGCGTTCTGACGATCGCAGGCGGCATTGTCGGTTACGTCAAGGCAGGCAGCATGGCCTCGATCATTGCCGGGTCAATCACTGGGGTGCTACTACTTGTTGCCGCATTTCTGCTTCCCGAACATCGCGCAATCGGGTTGGCAACTGCCTTCATTATTTCACTTTTACTCGCCGCGCAGTTTATCCCCAAATTCATACAAACCGGAAGAGTCATGCCTGCAGGGATGATGTCGATCCTAAGTGTGATCGGGCTCATCGCGGCTCTTGTCGCCTGGATAAAAAAGTAATCGCGTGGGAAGAATTCGTCTGCGGACGTGGCGGCGGCTGGTGCTAGTGATTTTCGGCGCGCTTTTCGCTGCGATCGTTTATCGCTGGATCTCACTCGAGCGCCTGCAACACGTTGCGCCGTTAGAAGTCGTTACTACTCCGACTCCCAACCCGACGCGGCCGCCCATCATCACTGGAAAACTGGACACAGCAAAATTGTTTAACGGCATCACACTGCATTCAACAGTTGAGACGATGCCTGGCGCCGATGCAACGACCGAGCGGGCCGAGGCAGACAGCTATGTGCTCGATCTCAAATTGCAGGCGCGAGTGCCATCACCAAACAAGACGATCGAAGAACTGACCAAGGTCAGTCCGCAACTACCGGCACTTTTGCCCGCATTGGCAACGATGCTGCCGCCCGACCCGGTTTCACCACTCTACGCTCAGCTCTACGATACGAAGGTCAGAATGCTACGCGAAAACCTCGCTCGCCTCGATCTAGTTCTTTCGCGACATAACTTTTTCGATTGCCAGACCGTGTTGCAGCTTCAGCATCCCCAGACGCACCGAAAAGCCCTCCTGCTTCAGGCGGAGATGGACGTGGACGCTGACGGCTCTGATGCGGATCGAATGCCCATTGGCACTGGCACACCGGCAAATTTTAAGCCGTCTACCAGCTATCGCTGGCCAAAGAAGACATCCGCGCCTAATCCATATCTCGCCGCTACTGAAGACCGATTAAAGCACGCGGAAGCTGAGTTTGCGCTTTCGACTACGACTCCCGCCCGCAAACGTGATCTGCGCAACATCATCGCGCAGTTGCGTGCGGAAGTCGGCACGTTAAAAAAGTTTAGCTTCCTGATCGGCGCGACGGACCCTTTTCTCGTCGTGCCGGGCACATTCATGCGTGGCAGTGATCCGGTTAAACTGGGTGACTACGCGCTCGTTATTTTCGGCAACTCGATTTATCCGGCGGTCGTCGGTGATGTTGGGCCTAATGACAAAGTCGGCGAGGCATCGCTGCGCATTGCAAAAGAGATCAACACTCTTTCGACGCCGTACAATCGCCCGGTCAGCGATCTCAAGGTAACTTACCTGATCTTTCCTGATACTGCTGACAAGCCATTTGGTCCTCTGGATTTGGAAAAGCTTCAGGCGCGTTGCGAAACGCTCGTCAAGGAAATCGGCGGCGCGAGCGTATCACTGCATCGATGGGAAAATATCATCCCACCTTCGCCTACGCCCAGTCCGGTCTCGAGTCCACAGGCGTCGCCGAGTGAGACAGCGTCTCCTTCAACGAGTGTATCGGCGACGGCTTCTGCTTCACCATCGCCAACGTTTGCGTTTCCCGTTCCCAGCCCGGTAGCGACGAGCTCCCCTGATTCGACCCCTGCGGCTTCGGGTTCACCGGCCGCACGGAGAAGCCCGATCAAAAAACGCAAGCCGTGAATGTGAAATCCGGGCTGCGCTGTCTAACTTGCTCGGCGGTTCAAACCGCTACCTCCTACGAATGATCATCCGTGATGCTGTTGAGGCTGATCTGCCGGCCATCGTCGAGATTTACAACGCCACTGTGCCAACGCGCATGGTGACGGCCGAGCTCGAACCAACCACGGTCGAAGCGCGATTGGCGTGGTTCCGCGAACATTCACCAGAACAATATCCCTTCTGGGTCGCAGAGTTGGACAGTCGGGTGATTGGCTGGCTCGATGTCAAAAAATTCCTGCCGCGTTCCGCGTATCGCGGCACGGCCGAGATCAGCGTTTATGTCGATGAAGAATTCCGGCATCGCGGTGTGGGGCAGCAATTGTTGCAACACGCGATTGCCCGCGCACCGTCGCTGGGCATCACGGCCTTGGTAGGTCTCATCTTCGGGCATAACGAGCCGAGTTTGAAATTATTTCAGCGTCTCAGTTTTGAGCGCTGGGCATTGTTGCCGGGGGTAGCGCAACTCGACGGCATCGAGCGCGATCTCGTAGTAATGGGTCAACATTGTCCGGCGCGCTCGCCTGCGATCGCGAAATCGCGAGTTCAATCACAAACCGCCAATCATTTCAACGACTCCTTGAACCTGATGCATACGCTTATGGAGTATCGGCAGGAGCCGATTCATTCGAAGCTACTAAAAATCCGCGACAAATATTCCATGTTGCATCTGGACGTGTTGATTCTGATTTACCACTTTGCGAAAATTTGCCACGGCAATATTCTCGAGATCGGCGCCTTCGTCGGCGGAGCCACGATTGCCGCGGCGTTCGGCGTACGCGATTCGCAAAGGCCGAAGAAGATCATTGCCATCGAGCCGGGCGGCCGTGTTAAACACAAGCGGCTCGGTACGCGCAATATTTTGCGCGACTTGGAACGGAACCTTGCCAGAGAGCGTGTGTCGGAATTGGTCACTACTATCAAGGGCCGTTCCTTTGATCTAAAAACAAGCTCCGCGGTCAATGAAATTTTGGGGGCTGACAAGGTTGGTCTCCTGATTCTTGACGCCGATGCAGCCAAGCGACGCGATATCGAGTACTATCGTGAGAAATTTGCTGACGGATGTTGGATGGTGATTGACGATTACTACGGCACGGACGCGAATGCCAAGATCACTCCGAGCCGAGCCGATATAGATTCGCTGACTGCGGAGGGTTGTTTGCAGCCACTGGGCTTTTACGGCTGGAGCACATGGGTCGGACGCTGGCGATCGTCCCCAACGGTGAAGTTGGTCCTTACAAACAGACGCGTTGAAGATAGCCCCGCCGGTACGCTGCAAGAGTCTAAACCGTTAGATTCGGCTAGGCTTCGGGACCGATGACGAGATGGATCACACCGTTCGGCGCTGAAATGAAGAAGCCGTTGAATTCGTCGCTAAGCTGCTCAACTTCATCGCGCCGCGTTACACCATGCACATTGAGAAAGGACGCGGCCGCGTCGCTGTCGTTTGTTTCGAGCTCCAGCCAGATATCCGGATGACTCAGGTTTGGCACGTTATCGATCCAGAGCCGGTTTGGACCGAACTGGAAAATACAGCCGTCTTTTTCTTCTTCGATTAAAGGTAACCCCAGCGTGTCACGATAAAAGGACACTGTCTGGTCATACGTGTGGCTGGGGCATTTGATCGCGATGTTTGCTCCACCGGAGAATTGCGGACCTTCTAGCTTTGCAACCATACTTGAGCGGTAAAAAGAGAAAGGGTTACAAAGTTAAAAAGAGTAAAGATTCAGCTCAACTTGATCCACCGATACCTGGTAACTGTTTTAACTCTTTTAATCTTTTAGCTGGTTTCAACGTCCACGACACGATTACTCCGAACCGGTTCCACCGGGCTGAGTCATTTTGACTGGATCCAGCGCGCGTTCCAGTTCTCCTTCGGGCAACACTTTTTTCTCGCGGGCGATCTCGCGCACAGTGCGGCCGGTTCTTGCGCTTTCTTTCGCGATTTCAGCCGCACGATCATAGCCGATCTTGGGCGCGAGACTGGTCACCATGGCCATGGATAGCTCAATTAATTCGCGGCAGCGCTCCTCGTTGGCCACGATGCCTCGAACACATTTGTCGCAAAAAGCATCGATCACGTTTGCCAGGAGCCGGATCGACTCGAGAAGATTATGTGCCATCACCGGCATCATCACGTTGAGCTCAAAGTTTCCATTGGCTCCGGCCCAGGTAATGGTCGTGTCGTTGCCGATCACTTGTGCGCAGACCATCATCACTGATTCGCACATTACCGGGTTCACCTTGCCCGGCATGATGGAACTGCCAGGTTGCGTCGGGGGGAGCTGGATTTCGCCGATCCCGCATCGGGGACCGCTCCCGAGCCATCGGATGTCGTTTGCAATCTTAAACAAACTGACTGCAATCGTTTTCAAGTGACCGCTCACTTCAACGACCGCGTCTTTTCCGCCTTGCGCTTCAAAGTGGTCTTTTGCCTCAAAAAAACTGATGCCAGTGTGTTGCTGCAAATGCCGCAACATTTTTTCTGGAAGATTAACGTGGCGGTTTAGACCGGTGCCCACTGCGGTCCCGCCGAGCGCGAGCTCACGCAAAGCTTCGATCGACTTCTGCGCGCGTTCTTTGGCATAAGCAATCTGTTGCGCATAACCGGAGAATTCCTGCCCGAGGCGAACCGGGGTGGCATCCATCAAATGGGTTCGACCGATCTTCATGATATTCCAGAACTCCTTCGCCTTATCCGCAAGTGCGGTGTGCAATTTTTCAAGAGCCGGGATCAGACAGTTCTTTAGTTGTTCCGCCGCGCTGATATGAATGGCAGATGGGATCACGTCGTTGCTGGACTGGCCCATGTTGACGTGATCGTTGGGATGGACCAATTCGCGCGAGCCGATTAGCTTGCCTGCGAGCTGAGCGCATCGGTTCGCGATAACTTCGTTCGCGTTGGTGTTTGTGCTAGTGCCCGAACCGGTCTGGAAAATATCGAGCGGAAAATGGTCGTCGAGTTTTCCTTCGACAACTTCTTTTGCCGCCTGCACAATCAGCGCTGAACGCTCAGCATCAAGCAGACCCAGGTCATGATTCGCTTGCGCCGCAGCCCATTTAATCAAGCCAAGCGCGCGAATGAACGGCCGTGAAAACCGGTAACCGCTTACGGGAAAATTTAGCACTGCACGGTGAGTCGACGCGCCGTGAAGCGCAGACGCTGGTAGCGTCATCTCGCCCATCGAATCTTTTTCTGTTCGGGTCGGCTTCTCCGTCATGCCGAACGGTGCGCGCTAATGCTAAAGTCAACACCGGGCAGGGGCCCACGCTCATGGTGATTGAGTGGAGGCGCCTTCTGAAAAACAGTGATGAACATCGGCGGTATGTTTTGCAGGAAGTACTCTGATTCGGCGCGTTCGAAATGGGTCGCGTGCTGCTTGAGTTCGTTGGTGACTTGATAAATGATGAAACTGCCACCCGGCGCCAGTGCGTCGTACGTTTTTTGCAAGAGCGCGCGCTTCTTCTCAATTTTAAGGATGCTGAACGGAATACCTGAAAGGATGTAGTCGCAGGAATCGATACCGTGACGTTTCAGTTCGTGTGGCAACGACGCTGCGTCGCCATGAATCACGTGCACACGCCGGTCGCCGGCAAACTGGCGTTTCAGATCGCCCGCGAACGCTCGATCCAACTCGAATAGAAGCAGATTTGAATCCGGGCACATCCGTCGCGCAATCTCGCGCGAATGTACTCCTTCGCCCGGCCCGTACTCGGCAATAACGCGTGGCTGGCTAAAATCCATCTTGCTGGCCACACGTTCCACCAGCGCCTTTGAACTGGGGACGATCGATGCAATCTGAAACGGTCGTTTCAAGAACTGCTTGAAAAACAAGGTACTCACGAGACGCGAACAGTCGTCTTGCACAGCGAAGTTGTCCAGTCGCGAAGTGGCGGTATTAACGATACGATTTCTCCGTGTGTAAAATTTTGTTGAGTCATCGTGCTCCCCATATCTTGCTTGACTCGTTTCCAGTCCCCGATCAGTTATCATTTTCGATCCCGTTCGCGCGGTTAGCTCAGTGGTAGAGCACTACCTTGACACGGTAGGGGTCAGAGGTTCGAACCCTCTATCGCGCACCATTCCGCCAAAGTGCCGCGTATCCAATAATGAACTCTAATAATTAAGCGTGACCTTCTGGTTTCGGCTGAATCTATCATGGCTGGTTTCTTTGCAGTTTTGAAACCAGACGCTGGCTCCAGCGCCAGGTTAAACTGCTCTTTGATCGAGATTGTCCATAATATGCTGCAGATGTGGCGCTTTTCAGCGTCCCAGTCAGCGAGTTTCTCCTTAGCCCAAAGCGACGCCGAAGAATTTGACGGAAAACTTTACGATTTTTCGGAACTTGGAATCGCCAATTCCGTAGTTCGGAGTGTGACCCAGTCATCCTCCTCGCTCGCGCTGGTCTCTGAACCGGTATGGTTTTGCCTAAAGACCCAGCCAAAGCGGGAGCACTTGGCCGCGACCGCGCTCCGGCGTCAGTTTGGTGTCGAGTGTTTTTCGCCTCGATTGCGTTTCCGAAAAATGACTCAAAGGGGGCCGGTTTGGTTCGTAGAGGCAATGTTTCCTGGCTATCTTTTCGCAAAATTTATCTATTCGACGCAACATCGCGCCGTAGAGAGTTCTCATGGAATTTCAGGCATCGTCCATTTTGGAGATCGGCTGGCAACTTTGCCTGAAAACATTGTAGCCGCGCTTCAGTCGAAAGTGGGTTCGGAAGAGATAGTGACTCTCGATTGCTCCATCAAAATCGGCCAATCTGTTCAAATCATTGCGGGACCCTTTCACGGTTTGGAAGTCGTCGTTACTCAGTTACTCCCGGCAAAGGAACGGATCCGCGTTTTGTTCGATTTTCTCGGACGGTCCATGGAAATGGAAATTTCCACCTTCCAAGTGCTCGCAGCCTAAGAGTGCGAGTGGGGGAGGTTTGACGGAGAGATAACCTCAAATCAAATCGATTGATAGGCCGAACAAATCGGCTTGCGCTTTTTACGCCAAATCCTGACCGGCTCGCGTGATTTCAAGTCTTCAAAGGCCGTGTCAGAGGTACAAGCAAAGTGGCCGTCCAAAAAGGTACGGCCACTTCTGATTTAAGCGTTTCTAGCGAGATCGGAGTGTCTATCAAGTCCTTAGGTAACGCCTGGCGATCCCAAGCGCACCGAGGGCGGCACCGAGTAACATTGCAGTAATGCCACCATCAGGAACCCTTCCCCAGGTTGAGTTGACCCAGCTTGAGCCGGGGACTACGCCGATGCTGGGCATGGTAATGGTTTCACGGCGATTAAGCGCACGATCGATCACCAAAACACGGGGCGCTGAAGTGTCTGTACGGACGTACTGTTGGTTGGCCCTTTCGCTGCTACTAAGCGCCATGCCAATCAAATTGTTGATGTAAGTTGATCCGTCGCCGTGGCGCGCAGATGCGCCGAGCTGCATCAAGCCAAGTTCGTGAGCGTCGCGGATGCCGACGGCGCTAGCGCTGTTGCTGAGCGTAAACCATGCGACGACTAAGGCCGTGGAGATCAAGGCAAACCTAGTTGTTGGAACCGTTTTTATTTTCATGTATGCCATTTTAGAAAGCACGGACTGTGCCAAAGAAGAATTCTGTGTGATGTCAGTCGTAAATATCGGTATGACAGCGTATTATGATGTAAGAGATTTCATTAATGGCATTTCGTTAGAAGATAAAACGTAAAGCATTCCGACTATTGTCTGTGCGGTTGGCGTCGCAATACCTAACAAGCACGAACGCTGGAGATTACGCGTCCCTTCGGAATGTCAATATTTCCGACAGTTTCGGGGACAGGCTGCCGTTGCCACAGCGGTGAGGGCACCAGGATATACTTACCGTTGTCAAGCGCCCAAGCAATATTGCGGGTGACGCCACTGTCCAGACCAGGGACACCTTCAGAGCCAAAAAGCACCGCATTCTTTGTAAGGTATTCCGACGACAATCCCAAGAACCGCGGAAAGTGCTCACTCTCCGACGCTTGTCGTACGACGCGAACAAGGCAAAATTGCCTTATACAGCCCATTCACCAATAAGTAGGGTCCGCCCGCCCTGTTGGCTTTTCTTGGGCAGAAAAAAACCGGGCAGGTTTTACCCTGCCCGGTTCAATCATTTCGACTCGTGGGGATCCGAGCCGTAACCAGCTAAATATTCAGTTTGCGTCGCACCATACCCAGCACACCGAGCGCTGCACCGAGCAACATCGCTGTTGTGCCACCATCTGGAACGCCCTGACCACCTGCAAGAAAGAGCGTGTAGTGTGAAAGCTCATGGCCATCTGGTCCTATGAAAGGAATGGTAATTTCTCCACCCAAATCACCAACGTACCACACAACAGACCTGTCGTTCTGACCGTCGTACTTTGCAAAGAGGTACGAATAGGTACCCACGGCGCCGAGGTCGATATGCGCTTGGCCATTTACATTCGTCGGGTTGTCATTTTTGACGGACCCTACGGAGCTCGCAGTCGGCAAGTTAGCGAACACATTGCCTGAGCGCGTGATGTGCTGGCCTGAGAAGTCACCAGAGCCGTTAAGGCCCAACGTGATCATGAAGTTGATATAACTTGCTTCGCTACTCTCACTGCCACCGCCAGGGGTGACTGTGCCGACAACGTGCGTATCACTGAATGTCAGGTTGGTAATAGCTTTGGCATTGGGGGTGAACGCGAGCATTAAGGCGCAAACCGCCATAGAACCAAGCGCGAGTTTCGGGATTAGGTATTTTCTACTTATTTTCATAGTATTTGAGGTTTCCATTAAATAAAGCAAAGCTCGTGCCAACTAAGGGTTTGGTTTTAGATAACTCATAAATTATTATACAACAAAGAGTTACAAAACAGATATGCCAACATGAATCCAAGCGTGTTACCGCCAATTCGTAAATTTTTCCGACGACCGTCGGCGGGGCGGTGAGGAGATAACCGGATAAGCATTACCGGCAAAGTGAATTACACGCATAATTGGAAAAACGTTACCGAATACTGACGGTTCGGTTACTCCTTGGGCTGGCTCAAGGCCCAAACCATCGCTTTTAGGAAGGGCAATTCCGCCCGCAAGGCGCGAATTTGGCAGACTTACTCTCACTGAATGTCTGCAAGCGCTCGTTTCGCTTCCGCCGCGAGAGGATCCTGCAGACCCGCGACCAAGGCTTGGTTAAGGGCCCCGCGGGCCTCACTCTTTTGTCTGATTTCTAGCTGCGACATGCCCAAATAGAAAAGAGAATTGGCATCAAGGGGCTTTTTCCGGGCACTTTCCTGTAATAATTGGATGGCGCGCTGGTATTCTTTTTTTTCGTAACTTAATCGTCCGAGGAGGTGGGCCAACTGCGCGTCATCCGGTAACGCTTTGCGCGCCTTCGCGGCGAGGTCGTAGGCCGCAGCGCTTGTGGATCGTTCCTGAGCATAGAGCATCGCGAGCCGCTTCTGCGCGGGCGCAAAATCCGGCAAACGCCCCAGGATGCCAGTATATATGTCGGCTGCCGGCTTTATCTGGCCGCGCTGTTCATCAAGCGCGCCTTTGGCCATAAGGGCGGGTAGATACTCGGGGTTGGCTTGTAATTCCTTTTGGATCTCATTCTCGGCGGCCACGAGCTCCTTTGCGTTTTCATCCAATGCCGTTAGCGACAGAAATTGCCGCGCGTCAGAAGCCTCCGGGAAGTTAGAACCGGCCGCCAAGCTTTTTTGCATTATCTCTCGAGCCTCACCTACTTTTCCCAGGGTGTAGGCGGCCCATGCCAGATCATGGAGTAATGATGGGTCGTTTTCTCGCTGGCGCGCTGCCTCCTGAAGGAGGCTGTAAGCCCAAATGGAATTGCCGCTCTGATAAGCAACCTTTCCGAGAATACGAGTGACCTGGGGATCACCTGGCGTGAGTTCGCGTGCTTTTTTCGCGTAAGTCAGGGCCTTTTCCTTATTTTGGAGCGGTCCGGCATAGAGCTGCGCCAGTTTGGTTACGGCGGAGGCCAGTCTCGGATTTAGTTTCACTACTTGCTCGAAAGCTGCGGCCGCCTTTTCCGATGCGCCTTGCTTTTCATAAGCCTCTCCCAAACGCAGCTGGGAAGTGGCATCGTCAGGCTGCGCTCTTACTATTGCTTCAAGCTGTGACAGAGACAATTCCGGCGAGATGTGGGTGCCGCTGTTGAGCAAGTCGAGACGGCGTTTACTTTCTTCCTTACCCGGAAAATCCTTGGTGGAACTCGCAGCTTTTTGAAGCCCAACTCTGGCCAAATCAGTCTGTCCCATCATGTAGGCTGTCATGCCCAGGTGAAACTGAACTTCCGGACTGTCGGGAAGCTTTGAAGCACTCTCTTGCAAGATCGGCAGAGCTTGTTGATAATCACCGCGCTTGGACAGAATCCAGCCGAACGTGTCGGCTATTGCAGGATCGTTTCCTTGCAGATCGCGGGCTTTACGGGCCAAGTCGTAAGCTTTGTCTAGATCGTTCAATCGATCGACATATAGGTAAGCGAGATTGTTCAGTGCGGAAATCGAGTTAGGTTCGATTGCGAGAAGCCGCTCGTAGGCGTCGCGTGCTTTTACGAAGTCGTTCGTTCGCTCGTGCAGGAGCGCCAACGTCATTAGGGCGGAAACATCATTCGGATTCTTGGCGAGTTGAGCCTGTAATTGCTCGAGCGCTTGTGGCAGCTTGTTCGTCGCAACGTAGGTTTGGACGAGCAAGTCGTATGCATTGGAAAGATTTGGATCGAGCTGGAGCGTTTTTTTAAGCTCTGCCTCGGCTAAATCCCACTTTTCTTCCGCCGCCAGGATCTTGCCTTCAAAGAAATGGGCGGCTGGCGAATCAGGGGTCTTTTGGAACTGATGCCGAATGCGCTGTCGCGCAGCATCAAAATGCCTGTCTACCAGGTCCAGTTCCACGAGTTGCTCGACTGGCCACAAGCTGTCCGGCGCAAGCTCCCCTGCTTTTTCAAATGCTTGGCGGGCTTCGCTATTCCGCTTGGCCTGGCGCAAGGTGAGGCCAAGCGCCATCTGGGCTTGTGGGTCGTGAGGCGCCAGCTTTGCTTGCTCGTTTACAACTATGGCGGCGTCGTCGAACCTATCGAGCGACCCGTATGCAGCTGCGAGTAGCAGCGCGGCTGGCTTTAACTCGGGATTTCTGTTCAGTAAACGCGTTAGCGGTTCGATGGCCGCTTCGCTATTTCCGGAGCGAAGATTGGTTTCTGCCAGCAGCAGGACTGCATCAGCATAATTCGGATTCGTTGAGACCACGTGATCCAGCATTGCTTTGGCTTGATTCAGGTTGTTGTTCTTAAGATATGCCTGTGCCAATTGGTATTTGATGAGAGGAGTGTCCGGATAAGTTTGGTCGAGTCGCTCCAAAACTTCGACCGCTTTTTTCGTGTCGCCCTTTGCCAACAACACCTGGCTTTCCAGTCTGTGGCCATCGATATATTCCGGGTCGCGACTAAAAACGTTTTCAAGAAGTGAGAGCGCCTCGTCGTATTTCTTGTTTTTGAAGGCAACTTCGGCGAGTAGGGTCCAGCCTGGGAGGTAATCGGGCGCCTGCCTGGTCATCTCGGTTGCAATTTTCGTTGTCTCTTCAGTATCCCCAGTGGCGGACGCGAACGCAGCATATTTCAAGCCCTCCATGGAACGAACAGGCGCAAGCTCCGCGGCCTTCTTATATTCTTCGCCAGCTTGTTTCTGATCTTTCTTGAGCAGGTTGAGATCTCCCAGCGCCATGTGCGCAGCGGCTGATTTAGGATCGACAGTGAGTCCCTGCCGAAGCGCGTTTTCCGCTGCAGCCAAATTGCCTTGGCGAAGGAACAAATTCGCCGAAGCCAGATAAAAAGAGATACTGTTCTTTTCTGGGAATTTCTGTAGCTGTAGCCCGGCCTCCTCAATGTCTTCCCGGGTTTGCGCTGCCTCTGTTACAGCGACAAGGGCATCTCCGTTGCCGGGGACTTGCTCTAGGACTTTGAGTGCTTCCTTTTTTGCGTCGGCAAAGCGCCCGATGGCCAGATAACATCGGGCGAACCGTATTCGATTTTGATCGTTCTTGGGAGCCAACTCATTCGCCTTCGCTAGGAAAGCAGCGGCACGCAACGGCGATCCATCCTCCAACCAAATGGCCCCAATTCTTTCGAATGCGAGTGCATTCTGTGGGTCCAGTTGCGCCACGTTGAGATAGCTCACCTTTGCTTTGTCGTAATTACCGGCTTTGAAATAATTCTCGGCCTCGGCAAGAAGGCGTGTCTTCTTGGCTTCCTTAGAGCAGCCAGCGATCAGTGTAACCGCTAAAGTAAGCGCTACAATTCTAGTTAAGATTCTCGGAGTTTGCATGTGGAGGAGGTTTTGATTTTAGTGAACGTTTGCAGCTGTTCGTTCCTTGGGAATGCCAAGTTTTTCCATTAACTCGTAAAAAGTTGGCCGGCTAATGCCGAGGTCCGCAGCAGCGGAAGTAATTTTACCGGAGTGTCTCTTGAGCGCCTGCTCGACCATTTCGCGTTCGACGTGTTCGCGTGCTTGTCGCAGCGTCGTCGCACCGGAAGCCACGGCCCCTTTATCACGTTGCAACTCGAGGTCTTTTGCCGTCACTCGCGATCCACTCGCCATAATCACGCCTCGTTTTACGCGATTTTGCAACTCGCGGACGTTTCCAGGCCATGAATGAGAGTTCATCGCCCGCAAGGCATCAGGTGTGAAAACCATCTTCGGGCGACCGTCTTGGTCGGAGTACCTTTGCAAAAATTCCCGGGCTAGGAAGACAATGTCCTCTCCGCGTTCACGAATTGGCAGTAAGCGAATCGTGACAACGGCAAGGCGAAAATACAAGTCCTCACGAAATTTCCCATTGTTGATCAGCTCTTTCAGATCCGCGTTGGTCGCCGCGACCAGCCGGGTATCGACTTGGATCTCCTGTCTGCCACCCACTCTTTGCAAGCGCTGTTCCTGAAGGAAGCGAAGCAGCTTTACTTGAATGGCAGGGGGAAGCTCGCCAATCTCATCAAGAAAAAGGGTGCCGCCATTGGCTGTTTCCAACAGTCCTTTGCGTTGAACATGAGCACCGGTGAAGGCGCCTTTTTCGTGACCGAAAAGCTCACTCTCCAACAGATTTTCTGGAATCGCGTTGCAGTTGATGGCCACAAACGGGCCGTCCTTGCGTGCGCTGGAGCGATGAATTGCGGCCGCTGCCATCTCCTTTCCAGTGCCGCTTTCTCCCAGCAAGAGAACTGGAGCATTCGTTGCGGCTACCTTGCGAATAAGATCAAAGACTGCGTGCATTTGTGGGCTGGTGCCGAGCATGTCTTCAAAAACGTCAGCGCGCTGGCTTTGTTGTAACTTATGGTATTCTTTCTCGAGCTCTACGACGTGAATGCACCTGCGAAGCAGTAGCTTGAGTTCTTGCATCTCCACTGGCTTGCACAAGAAATCATAGGCGCCCGCCCCAACTGCCTCAATGGCGTTGCGTTTTTCACCTTGCCCAGAAATAATGATTACCTTGGCCGTGCTGTCGATCGCGAGTAGGTCGGATAAGACCGCCAATCCTTCGTCGCACTCGTTGGGGCAGGGTGGAAGTCCCAGATCGAGCAACGTCACCGCTGGGGAATTGGCCTCAAAGGCGTCAACAGCTTCTTGACGGTCTTGTGCGAAATAAACTTCGTAATCCTCGCCCAGAGACCATTTCATCTGAGTCCGGATCGCCTCGTCGTCGTCAACAATGAGCAAAGTGGGTTTCATGCTATTTGGCATTTAAGGGGTAATATGACTCTGAACTTTGTGCCCACGCCGAGTTCACTTTCTACGTGGATCTTTCCGCGGTGTGCTTCCACAATCGTCTTGGATTGAAACATGCCGATACCAAGCCCTTCTCTCTTTGTAGAGCGGAACGGCCGGAAAAGAGAATTTTTGATAAACTGCTCAGTCATCCCGCATCCATTGTCACTTACCGACAAAGCCACCCACTCACCCTGCAGGGCTGTTTCGACTGTAATCCGGCCATTCGCACCAACTGCATCGCGCGCGTTGAGAACGAGATTTGTAAACACGCTTTGCAGGTGCACGCGATCAGCCAATATCCTTGGGACCTGATCGAAATTAGTTACTAATTTGGTACCGAGTGTACCATTTAAGGTCGCAAGTGTTTCCGCGACGACCATGTTAAGGTCCAACTCCGCTGGCTCGAGACGCAACTCATGGCGAAGAGCGTTCATGCGACTGATCAGCTGGTTGATGCGGCTGGCTGCACTGCCGATTCCGCGAAATGCGTCCTCTCGAAAAGCCGGGTTATCAAAGTGGGCCGGCAAATTCTCCAACATGAGACCCAGGGTTGAAGCTGCGTTCTTTAGATCGTGAATTAAGAACGCGGACATTGCTTGAAACGCTTCCCTCTCTTTTCTTTCCATGAGTTCTTCTGTGAGCTGCAGTTTCAGCAAGCTGGCCGCCACCTGATCACCGATGCATTGCAATAAGTCCATCTCTTCCGGCGAGTAACTGAGTCCCCTAACCCGATCTGCGAGGACGATTGCCCCGAGCCAGTGCTCTCCACCAACAAGCGGAACGCAAACCGGACTACCTCCGGTGCGGAATTGCCCACCACTTTTCTCCATGAGATCCCGTGCCCACTTTTCTTTTACTCTGCTAAGATCGAACGGCCGTGACGGCCTAACTAGCTCTGCTGAACCCAGTTCTTTTGCTGGGATCGAGTCGTTCACGTCACCATGTGCATGCTCTTGGTCAGAGGTTGAACTTTTTCGGACCAGGCGGCCTCGTTGTTGATCAAAAAGCCATGTTGAAACAGAGAGAGCACCAAATGTCTCTGAAATCAGCCGTGAAGCGATGGTGCTAAGGGCGGCTTCGTCAAGTGCAACGGAGAGACTTCGAGTGAACCGCGCCCAAATCTGACGGAAGTCATATTGTGGTCTCTTAAAATGGCGGCTGACAAACAGCTGCACACTTTGCCGAGCCCGATCCGAAAGAAGCAGCACTGCCAGGATGGCCATGCCGAAAAGGACAACGAGGGCCGCGATTGGAAAAGTACTAGCGCCACCAAAATGGGCGATGACCTGAGCCAATACGCCAATAACAAAAAGATATACGCCTGTCAGTAACACCGTGACCGACGTGTGTAAGACCGAACGCGACGGGTAAACATCAATTTCGCCGAGTCCACTGCGGACGTAAGCAACTGTAATCAACGTGCACCCGATAAGAAGAGCAGCCGTTTCCATAGCTAACTGGCTGGGGCTGTAATCCGAGAAGAGGAGCGCCTGACTATGAGTGTAAATGTTGGCCCCGAAGATTACCCCCAGGCCCAGAACGAGAAACTTGATTCGCCAGCGCATGGTTCCAACCGCGGCTCGGAAGGTCCGCTCAATATTTGCCAAAATTAATACTGTGGAGATGAGAATAAGAACGTTTAGGATTTTTGCTGTCTCATTAAATCTGAGTTCCCAGCCGTGGGAGAGTGAGTCAGAAACCACCACGTAGAGAAAGGAGCTGTAAAGCGCCGCGAACGATAGCAGTGGAATCAAGAAGGCTCCAATGACAAGCCACCGCGATCGGACGAGGAAATCGCGATAATTTGCTCGGGAATACGTCAGGCTAAAAATTAACCAAACGCCGGGGAGAAACGATTTTGCAATTAGGGAAAGCGTTTCCCAAAAGGCCGCCCTCTGAGGCAGGAGTGAATCGTTTCCGATAGCGCCAAACAAACTTTCCAGGGCAAAAATCAGCATTCCCAGCGAGAAACACCAACTCGCAATGAAACGCTCCTTTCGACACGCCGCAGCTGCGGCCAGGGCAGCACTGAACATGCCGGCGCCTAAAGCCAACACGGTGGTTAGGCTCACAATCGGCTCCTCGGTGACATTATGAATGGCATTGCAGTTCCAACAGCGGCAGGGCTTTGTGCCTAGCTCTAAATTCAAATCTCATTCGACAGGCAAACCTCTTTCTCGGACAAACCCCCCGAAAGTGAATCAAAGCTTGCGCATCAAACAGGCGAGAGCCGGTTCTCTCATGCATTTCTCCGGAAATGGGGTGGCTAAGTTCCCCAAAAAAGTGCGTAAAATGAAGAAAACAAGCGCCAAGCTGGACCAGAAACGAGGAAAACTCGAAAGGCCCCAACCAGCGGGGAAATTTCAGCTGGATTTGATTGGCCGCCTTCGGATCTCACCCCTATGCAGCCACGCTAACAGCAGCAATAAGGGGACTAGCGAAAGCACAAAAAACAGCGAACCGCCGCGGCGGTGAATTACGCTGTGAATCATCTGCGGGCCCACATTCACGCAGAGGAGGCCGATGACGAGGATTCGGAAACCATTCCGTAAAATGCCGAGAGGAATGACAAACACAACCAGCACGATGCGCCGCCACGACGTCTTCAGGAATAAATTGGCGGCAAGGATGCTCGTCATCAACAGCACCCAGCTCGATCGAATACCGCTGCATTCCTGCGCAACTTCGATCGTGATGTTGGGCAGTTGGAAAACGGCGCCTGCCCGCAGAAAAGGCACATTGCTCAAGTGGAAAAGAAGATTTGCGACCTCAGCCGAGGCCGCCTTGGAAGCCAACTCAAGCGCGTCTCTCATGGGATCCGGCATTGGCACCATGAAAATGAGATATGCGCACGGAAACGCGGCGGCTTTCATCCACGCACGTCCAAAAAAGAAAAATCCTCCCGCGGCAAGACAGCACCAGAATGACAATGTCTGTAGCGTGAGGTAACCAACGTTGACCGAGGACTGTTCGCCGAGATGGAGCGAATACGCGAATACGAAGAAGCCGATACCGCCGGCGAGGAACGCCATCGCAAGCGGTAGATCGACAACGTAATCCTTCGGCAATTGCTTACGCCTAAGGTAAAGCAAGTATGCAGAAACGAACGGTATCAACAAAACGTATGAGGACAGGTCGCTCCCTGCTGCGTAATTTATTAGCGCGAGGAGAGGCTGAACAAAAACTCCCAGTAATGCGATCGCAAAACAGGCGCCTCCCCAAGTTCGCCACATCTTTTTTTTCTTCGTGGGAATGGATCCCGACAGACGTCCGGCTTGTGTTGAAAGACTGGTATCCCGAGCAACGGCTCGATCGATTGAAGAAGGTGTTTCCAAAATTTTCGTAACTGGCGTCCGAGAATAATTGCGCGGCTTCGGCCAGCCAGCTCTGTATCCGCGCGCTTTTCGTCTATCTTTTCAATAGGTATAAGTCACTCCGGCGTAATAGCGATTTCGCGAGTAACCGGAAATCCCTCCCGTGGATTCTTGTGTGGTATGGTTGTAGTCCAGGTGCAGGGTAAAATGTTTATTGAGTGTATATCGGAGCCCGAGATTGAGATCCCAAGCATCCTGCGTTCCTGGGATACCGGTTCCGGTTCCACCCTGATTTTCATCATGATGGTAATAAAAGCCAGCCACAGAACTAAGCCGCGAAGTTAGACCATACGTCAGGTTCAAGCCAGTCCGTAACGTCTTTGTGGTCGTCGCGCCCGCGGCTGTGGGCGATTCAAACCCATAGCTTGTCACCCAATTCAGCGAATGGTTGCTTCTCGTGTAGTCAACCGAACCTTCAAAGTAAGGCAAGGCCGAATCCCCAGTATCCTGGAGAGACCGAAACGATTCGCCTGCGCGCACGTGGACGATCAAGTGCTCGGTCAAATTATGATTGATCCCACCGAGAAGAAAATGGGTCGTGGAGTTCAACGGGGCAGTGTCGTAAGTAATCTTTTCATAACGATATTCGCCGACCAGTCGTGTGCGGCCGGTCAAGTTAAATACAAGCTGCTCACTTAGCGTATTGTCGATTCGGTTCTGAAAATCTCCAATCGAAGACTGATCGTACTTGATGCGCTCGAACGTAAAGCTTGTTATCGATGAAAGTCGCGAGGACCAGAAATACGTAAGCGAAAAAATGTCACGGGTGTCGAAGAAATTAGCTCGCACGTTCTCCGGGCCAACGTTGGATTGGAAATTGGGCTCGTTTTGGTAAGCAGCATAAATACTGGCGTAAAAGGAAAGACGCGTCGAAAAGTTGTGCGAAAGGGTCATCGTAACGTTTCCGCTTTTTTCGTTCTGGCCTGTTACATCGAAATTCTGCGTGAAGCGTCCGACACCAAGCAAAGAAAATACCGTCCGATCCCCGGGGCGACTGTAAGTGAGGACGACATTTTCTCTTGCGAACCACGAGCTTTTGGCACTCTGGCTTAGCGTAACGTTGTCGTCGTACCCCGTGTCCACACCGGCCGTGATCTGAATTGGAACTGCTGGCAGCCAGCCTATCCCAGCTTCTTCTAGCGCCGGACCCGCCATCTCCTGAGCTTGGGTTTTTGCCGATTGCAAGGTTAACAATGCGGCAAAAACGACTGCGAGCGACAGTGACTCAACGCGCTTGCGGTTACCAACCTGGTGAATTCGACATGGCAAAATCATGTTTGCAAGTCGGCGCCCTGCCGGCACATCAGGTCAAAACAAACTGCGCGAAATAAAGATCACGTCTCCGTCCTGGACATATTTTGGGTAGACAGCTTCGCCATGAATACTTGGCCGAAGATTGATTCTCTCAGTGCGTTGGACTCCGTCGATGATACGAGTCAGATGAATATTGCTCGCGCTTCCATAGTCACTTACCCCGCCCGCTTCCATGATCGCCTGGTACACAGTTGTGGGACGGTCAAACGTGATTGCGCCGGGTTTATTGGCGAATCCCGACACGACCACGGTGCCCAAACCGTTGTCCAATGTGATCAGTACCTCGGGATTGTCGAGGTATTCGTCGTAGCGTTGGGTCAGGTCATGTTGGAGATCGATAATCCGCTTGCCGGCTGCCCTCACCTGTCCCAGGTACGG
>Ga0081540_1000604_pt1 | contig 34243 bp, 30 predicted proteins | sample TabmetS2T1R1_FD_71024 | JGI IMG/M metagenome (GOLD analysis project Ga0081540, IMG submission 71024) | Tabebuia heterophylla rhizosphere microbial communities from the University of Puerto Rico - S2T1R1 | ecosystem: Host-associated > Plants > Roots > Rhizosphere ...
AGGGGGAACTGGCACGGGTGTGCAAGATCGCTCACAATGTCATGCTCGGTGTCGTCATTGAAAATCTCATTGAGATCACGCTGCTGGCGAACAAGATGGGCGTGCCGCGTCACGCCTTTCTGGCCTTCATGAACAACAGCGTGATGGGTTCGATGTTTACCCGCTACAAGTCCCCGGCGCTCGTCAACCTCGACTGGACCACGACCTTTACGCCGGAGCTGTTGCGCAAAGACCTTGACCTCGGTCTCGAGCTCGGTCGCCAGATGGAGGTGCCAATGCCCGTGACCTCGGCGGCGCGCGACATGCTGCAAAGTCATATTGGTGTCGTCCGCCTGAAGCCCGATGCCAATGAGTGTCTCGCCGCCGACTTCGCCGCCTTGCTGGAGACGATGGCGCAAGCGTCAGGCATGCGGCTTGAGAGCGAGCAGAAAACGGTGCCGACGGGCCTGGAAGGCTAGCGGCCCATACGGCGCTACAGCGTGCAGCGGGGAGCGCCGGGTGGCCCGCGCCAGGGCCGGTTTACCCGGGCCTAGTTCTGAGCGCCTTGTCTGGCGGCCGGTGGCTCAGGCCGCGGCCAGGTTCATGGCGACCTCGCCGCAATCGTCGATCACGCCCTTGAGGACGTGCCGTCCCGTCAGCCAGTTCAGGCCGATCAGGCTGCCGGTGATGACGACTTGACCGGCCTCAATGCGCAATCCGCGCCGAGCCATGGCGGGTGCAAGCAGCAGCAAAGCGCCGACCGGGTCGAGGCTGCGGCCTTCGACGTGGACGCTGCCGTCAACCCACAGCCGAGCCGGCCTGGCCTTGAGATCCTTGCCGCGCCAGTCGGCGATCTCGGGACCAACGACGATCCCGGCACTGGCAATGCAGTCGGCGAGGGCCACATGACGCGGCAACCGTGCCGGATCGACAAGTCGGCTCTGGCACAGCTCAAACACCACGTGGGCGGCCGCGACCGCGTCCAGGACCTGCTCGGCCGAGGCCTCGGGGGCCACGCTGCACCCCAGGCGAAAGGCAATTTCGAGCTCGAGACCGGCCGGCTCGTGGCCCACCGGCGTCCAGGTACCGTTGGCCTCCACGCGCCCGGCCTCGAGGATGGGGGCATAGATCACCGGGCCGTTTGGCACCGGCGACACCTTCCAACCGATGATCGGCGATTTAAGCGCGGGCACGACCCTTTCCTGGATCGCAAAGCCCTGCTCGAAATCCGCCGGCATTTCCGAGGCGGACAGCGAAATTCGCGCGCCCTGTTGGCGGGCCGCCACCAGCCGTGCGGCAACGCGGTCGAGACGATCCTGCGACATTGATGCCTCCGAAGAAACCGCGCCCTCTCGCCGGCTGCCGGCGCGACGGCGGATATCGCATGCCCCGCCGTGATCGGAAAGGAAATCGCGCCTTACGCTTGGGGCGCGCGCGGCATCGCCTCGACCGCCGACCGTATCTTCGCGGTGCGGGGCTTGCCTGCTGGACCGGCCAACCAGCAAACTGCGCCGCAGGCATCGGCAGCCAGGGAGGACGACATGCGACGCTTATGTGAAGGCCGGGTGGCCATCGTGACGGGGGCCGCGGGCGGGCTCGGCCGCCAACACGCCCTACTGCTCGCGGCCCATGGCGCCAAGGTCATGGTCAACGACATCGGGGCCCGCGTCGATGGCACGGGCAGCAATGGGGCGGCGGCCGCCGCGGTGGTGGACACCATCAAAGGAGCCGGCGGCGCGGCCGTGGCCAACGCCGCCGACGTCAGCAACTGGAAGGCTGCACAAGCCATGATCGCGGAGGCCGTCGACACCTTCGGTAGGCTCGACGTCCTTATCAACAATGCCGGTATCCTGCGCGACCGCATGCTGGCAAACATGGACGAGGACGAGTGGGATGCGGTGATCAAGGTGCACCTCAAGGGAACCTTTGCCCCATCGCGGCACGCCGCCGCCTATTGGCGCGAGGCGAGCAAGAAAGGCAACGGCCCCGTCAAGGCCCGCATCATCAATACGACCTCAACCTCGGGGATCTACGGCAACGTCGGGCAGACGAACTACGGTGCGGCCAAGGCGGGTATCGCCGCCTTCACCATCATTGCCGCGCGTGAGCTCGCCCGCTACGGCGTCACGGTCAACGCCATTTCGCCCTCGGCCCAGACCCGCATGACAGAGGGACTGCGCGAGCTGAGCGAGCACGAGCGCGCCATGCGCGACCCGAGGTGGGTTTCGCCCACCGTGGTCTATCTGGCGAGTGAGGAGGCCCAAGACATTAGCGGACGCGTGATCCAGGCCGGCGTCGGCCGCATTGCCGTGTGTGAGGGCTGGCGTCGCGGCGCCGAGGTTGGCCAGGTGGAGGACCCTGAGGCGGCCGGCTCCCTGCTGCGCCAAATGCTCGCCAAGGTGCGCAAGAACTCCGGCATGGACGGCCTCGAGCTCGATTGACCCGGCGGCGGGTTGCCGCCTCAGGCGACGCCACGCCGGAGGCTGGCGCCCGTCTTCTTGTCGAACAGGTGCGCGGCCGCCCGATCGACCGCCAGGGCACCGGCGGCGTCGATCTTTGTCGAGGTCGCCACCGCAACGACGATGGGCACCTCCCCGACGCTGCCGTGGATGAGCCGGGTGGCGCCCAATTCCTCGACGAAGTCCTTGACGAAGGCCAGATTCTCGCCGGCGCCGGGGACCGTGAAGGTCAGGTCCTCGGGCCGCACGCCAACGTCCACGTCCTGGCCGACCTCGCAGACGAACGCCTCGGCCGGGAAGGCAACGCGCCCGCCCTCAACCTCGGCGCTGCCCGGGGCGGCAATGCGTCCGGGCAGCAAATTCATGGCCGGCGAGCCGATGAACGTGGCCACGAAGCGCGTCGCCGGCAGGCGATAGACCTCGGTCGGCCCCCCGCTCTGCTCGATGCGGCCGGCGTTCATGACCACGACCTTGTCGGCCAGCGTCATCGCCTCGACCTGGTCGTGGGTGACAAAAATCGAGGTTGCCTTGAGCCTGTTGTGCAGGCGCCGGATTTCGACCCGCATCTGCACGCGCAGCTTCGCATCGAGATTGGACAAGGGCTCGTCAAACAGAAAAGCTTGCGGCTCACGCACAATCGCCCGGCCCATGGCGACGCGCTGCCGCTGGCCTCCCGAGAGGGCACGCGGCTTGCGCCTGAGGAAATCCTCAATCGCAAGCAAGCGCGCGGCTTCCGCCACGCGTGCGGCGATGTCGGCCTTCGGCACGCCACGATTGCGCAGCCCGTAGGCCATGTTGTCGTAGACGCTCATGTGCGGGTAGAGCGCGTAATTCTGGAACACCATGGCGATGTCGCGATCCGCCGGCTCGACGTCGTTCACTAGCCGGTCGCCGATACTGACGCTACCCTCCGATACGGTCTCAAGCCCGGCAATCATGCGCAGGAGCGTGGACTTTCCACAACCGGAGGGACCCAGCAAGACGGTGAAGGAGCCGTTGGGAATGGCAAGGGAGACGCCTTTCACGGCCTCGACGCCTCCGGGGTAAACCTTGCGCACGTTCTCAAGCGTCACCGCGGCCATTTGGGGCTCCCAATCGGTGGGTCGAACGTGCTTGGCCACGCCTCACCCGCGCGCGCCCGCCGGCGCGCCGAGGCGCGGTGTGGGGGCGGTAAGCTCACTTCTCGGTCTCCACCAAACCCTTGACGAACCATCGCTGCATCAGCACCACGACGGCGACCGGCGGCAGCATCGCCAGCATGGCCGTCGCCATCACCACGTTCCACTCCGTCAAGGCATCGGCGGTCACGATCATCTTCTTAATGCCGATGACGATCGTCTGCATGTCATCGCGCGTCGTGATCAGAAGCGGCCACAGGTATTGGTTCCAGCCATATATGAACAGGATGACGAACAGGGCCGCGATATTGGTGCGTGACAGCGGTAGCACCGTATCCTTGAAGAACCGGAACGGCCCGGCGGCGTCGAGCTTGGAAGCCTCGATCAGCTCGTCGGGGATGGTCATAAAGAACTGGCGAAAAAACAGGGTTGCGGTGGCCGAGGCAATTAGCGGCAAGGCGAGTCCGGAATACGAATCGAGCAAGTGAAGGTCAGCGGCGATCTTGTAGGTCGGGTAAATACGCACTTCGACGGGCAGCATCAGCGTCATGAAGATCAGCCAGAAGGCCGCCATACGAAAGGGAAACTTGAAATAGACGACGGCATAGGAGGAGAGGATCGAGATCGCGATCTTGCCGATGGCGATCGTGCTGGCCATTACGAAGCTATTGAGCAGCATCTGCCCCACCGGCTCGCGCGTGGTACCGCTGGTGCCGATGAAAAGGGTCTTGTAGTAGGTCTCAAGGAACAGGCGCCCTGGGGTGATTGGCATCTGGCCATTGGCGATGATGCTTTGCTCGTGGGTCGAACCGATCAAGCACAGATAGACCGGAAAGGCGATGATGAAGACGCCCAGCGATAGCACAAGATAGGCAAAGGCATTGCCGAAGCGGCGACGTTCCACCATCACGAACTAATCCCAGGTGTGCGGATCCTTGAGCGCGGCGAGGATGGCCGCTGCGCAAGCTGCCAGCAGCTTTTCGCCCTTCTCGCGCGAGGCGCGCCGGGCATCGCCCACCACCCCCGACGGCGTGAAGTCGCGAAACGACCGATATTGACCGAGCGCCAACGGGCGGCGATGAACGTGGGGCGGCCCGTGCGCGGCCGCAAGCGCCTCGCCGCGCACCAGCTCCGGCGCGAGCGCCATCATCATGGACGTCTCGGCTTCGCAGGCGTGTCGCACACCGTCCTGGTCTTCGAGAATCGCCGGCATGGCCGGCCGCGCCAGCTCGAAGTAGGTGGTGGTGCGAATCTTGAGCGAGGAGTGGCGCTGAAGATCGGGCAGGATGGCGGCGAGCGCGGCGATGTTGCCGCCGTGGCCGTTGACGATCAACATCCGCGTGAAAGCATGGCGCTCGATGCTGTCGGCAAGGCTCCCGAGCACGCCGCGGTAGGTGGCAAGATCAAAGGTAAAGGTACCACCGAACGCCATATGGTGCTCGGCCAAGCCGCACCACAGCGTCGGTGCGACGACGACCGGGACGGCAGGCGCGGCAGCCTCGGCGGCGCGGCGACAGATGCCTTCGCACAGCATGCTGTCGACACCCACCGGCAGATGCGGACCATGCTGCTCCATCGAGGCGACGGGTAGCAGGACAATGGCGTCGGCGCCGGCCTGTTGGTTAAGCTCGGCGGCGGTCAGCTCCTGCCACATCACAGAGCGGGCCATCAGTACGTCACCTTGCGTTCGATGAAACGAAATTGCAGGCCCGTCAGCGCAATCACCAACAACATCAAGATCACCGATTGAGCCGCCGAGCTGCCCAGATCACCGCCAAGCCGGCCGTCGAAGAAGACCTTATAGACCAGGGTCTCGGTGGCTTTGGCCGGCCCGCCGCCGGTCGTGGCGTCGATGATGCCAAAGGTGTCGAAGAAAACGTAGACGATGTTGACGACCAAAAGAAAAAACGCCGTCGGCGATAGCAGCGGAAAAATGATGGTCCAGAACCGGCGCACCGGGCGGGCGCCATCGATGGCGGCCGCCTCGATCACCGATCTCGGGATCGACTGCAGGCCAGCGAGAAAGAACAAAAAATTGTAGCTGATCTGCTTCCAGGTCGCCGCCATGATCACCAGCACCATGGCGTGTTTGCCGTTGAGCAACGGGTTCCAATCCATGCCAAGGGAACGCAAGCCGCGCGCGATCAGCCCCAGCGAGGGCTGAAACATGAATAGCCACAACACGCCGGCAATGGCCGGTGCGACGGCATAGGGCCAAATCAGCAGGGTCTTGTAGGCGGGCGCCCCTTTGATGCTCTTGTCCGCCTGCACCGCAAGCAGCAGGGCGATCGACAGCGAGAGCAGCGTGACGGCAAACGAAAAGACCAGCGTCGTCGCCATCGCCCGGTAGTAGTCGCCCTGGCCCAGCAGATACCGATAGTTCTCAAGCCAGACAAAGTCGGTCTTGAGGCCAAAGGCGTCCTGCAGCAGGAAGGACTGCCAGAGCGCCTGATTGGCCGGCCAATAAAAGAAGACGAAGGTGACGAGGAGCTGCGGAGCAAGCAACAGGTAGGGCAGCACCTTGCCCTCGAAAATCACGCGCTTCTGCATGGGCCCCCCTCGGTCGCCGTCCCCCGCCCCAGGCCGCACGCCCCCGACGGGGGCGGGTCCCGCATCTGATAGCGTGCCGCGCGCTCCCCTGTCATCGCCTTTCCAAGGCTCCGGGAAGCATCGGGGAACGGAAACCGCATGGGGCAGCGCTACCGCCCCGGGGTCTTGAGCCCCGCAGATCCCGCCAGCGTCTTGCAGGCGGGGCGCGCGCGGCGCCAGGCCCCCCGGGCCTCCCCCTGGGCTGCCCGGGGCAGGGCGGCATCTGGCAGCACGGGGCGCGCGCGCGCCACTGGGCTCTACTTGGCCCTCATCGGCCCGCATGGACGCTCATGGACCCTCATGGACCCTCATGGACCCTCATGGGGCCCCACCGGGGTCCGGCGCCGGACACCACACTCTCCTCCATCGTCCCCACATCGTCCTACAGGGCCGCCTGGGTCCGAAGCCGCCGGGCCATCAGCTTGGCCGACCGCTTGAAGGGGCGCGGCGCCGCCAAAGCAACTTCGGTCACGAGCTTTTTAAGGATCGCATCGGCAAACGTTTCATAGGACGCGGCGGCGACCACAAAGGCGCCGGGGCCACCGATGACATTGTGTAAATAGTATTGATCGAGTTCGGGATCGAGAGCGAGGATCGGCAGGCCATTGATGCTGACGCCCGCCTTGACGGCGTCATCACGGGCTTCGGTGACGGGCCGGCCGCGGTTATTGCTACCATCCCCCGAGATATCGATGACCCGCCGAGCCCCCTTGGCCTCGGTCACGGTGAACAAGGACATGGCATAGTCGATGGCCCCGCTGATCGAGGTGCCGCCGCCGAACAGTTGGCGCGGCACGGCTTCAATCGCATCCGCCAGAGCATGCATGGAGGCTTCGGTGCTGATCAGGCGCCACGGCACCACCTGCACCTGCAGCACCGGTCCGGTCCACTGCAGCATGGTCACGGCGATGCGCTGCTGCGAGCCGGACTGGATGGCCTGCAAAAGCCGCGGATTGCGAAAAGCCGCGACGTAGCCACGTTTTTGCAACTCGAAACGAGCCTCGCTCACACTCCCGGAGACGTCGACCGCCAAGACGAGCTCAAGATCGACGCCCGACTGGGCGCCGGCGCAATACCCGCCTGCGCTCGCGAACCCCGCGCTCAGCACGCCCAAGAGCGCGAGACGCCGCAGCTGCCCCACCCACCTCGCCAGCACCCAATGCGCCATGCTACCCACGCCCGTGTTCGCTCTTGCAGCCAGGTGTTTGCCGGCGCCAGTCGCATGAGCAGGTTACAGCGCCACATTGTGAGCATACGAGGGACAACGACAATGCTGAAGGCGGGGGTCACGCTCTACTATGTTCGCCATGGCGAGACCGATTGGAATCGGGCGCAGCGCTATCAAGGTCAGCGGGATATCCCGATCAATGCCACCGGCCGGGCGCAAGCCAAGGATAACGGCCGGCTGCTCGCGGCGACCCTCGGCGATCGCGCCCTACATCTGGACTACGTGGCAAGCCCGCTCACGCGTGCAAGCGAGACCATGCAGATTCTGCGCGCCGAAATGGGGCTCGACAGCCGCGCTTACCGCACCGACGACCGGCTGATGGAAATCAATTACGGCAGCTGGGAAGGCCTGCCCTGGAGCGACATTGCGGTGCACGACCCCGCGGGCTCTGCGGCGCGCCAGGCCGATGTCTGGAATTGGCGACCCAAGGGTGGGGAGAGCTACCGGATGCTGGCGGAACGCGTCAGCGCCTGGGTTGGCGAGGTCGCGGCCGATACCGTCGTGGTCGCACACGGAGGCGTCAGTCGAGCCTTGCGTGCCGTGCTCTTCGGCCTTTCAGCCCCCGAGGTCATGCGGCTCGAGGTGCCCCAGGACAGGATCCTGGTGATCGAAACGGGCGCCTTGCGGTGGCTGCGACCGCACGGCGAGATGGCGGCGGGGGCATGAGCAGCGTCATGCCCTCGCCGAAAAAAGGCGGCGGGTTAGTTTTTCTTTTTCGTGGTTTTGCTGGCGGTCTTACCGGCGTATTTGGATTTTCCGGCCACGCACTTGCCCTCGCTCGCGCTCCAAACTTGCTTGCCGCGTTCGCAGCCCATCTTGGATTTCGCTGCGCTTGCCGGCTGAACCAGCACGCACGCCGCAAAACCGGCCAAAGTCAGCGCAACGATCATTGAACGCATGATTGCCTCCGTCTTCCAACCGAACGGCAGAAGTCATAGGCGGTATTTGCGGCCGATGTCAGCAGCTAACTGGCATATCTTTGCCGAGTGACCCGGCGGCCACAGACGCCCGCCTTGACCCATTGCCTGGGCGCCGCAGCGGCAAAAAAGCGCCTCTTGCCCGGCGCCAGAAGGTGCCTACAAACACGGGGGAGGGGTGCGGGACGCGCGCGATGGGGGTCGCCCTTGCAAGCGAAATGTGGCCACGCTGACAAATGATAAGGCGGTGAGATGCGTTCGAGACCCTGGGGAAGAACTGTAGGCACGAGGATTATCGTCACCGCCGGGCTTGCGATCCTTGTCGCCAGCGCCGCCGTGGCCCAGACCGTCGCCGACCAACTGGCCGCCTGCAAGAGCGAGGGCGCCGACCTTAAGGTCCGTATTCAAGCCTGTACGCGCGCGCTCGAGGGCGCCGTGGACAACGAGGAACTTCGCGTCGAAGCCTTGCTGCAGCGTGGCGTGCTCTACGAGTTGTGGGGTGACCAGGAGGCCGCGCAAGCCGACTACAGCGAAATCATCACGCTGGATCCCAGCAGCGCCATCGCCTTCTTCAACCGCGGCAACGTACGCGACCGGCTAGGGCAGCAGGATCTGGCGATTGAAGACTATTCGGAGGCCATCCGGCTCGATCCCAGCGATCCGGATATGTTCAATAACCGCGGCCAAGTCTATGACAGCCGTGGCGAATTCGACCTGGCAATTGCCGACTATTCCGAGGCGATCCGGCTTGATGCCACCAGCAGCCGGCCCTTCTACAACCGGGGTCTGGCCAATTTCAGCAAGGGTGAGTTCAAATCGGCGATGGCCGATTTCGACCAGGCGCTCAACCTGCAGCCCAACGATGCCGATGCCTTGGTCGCGCGGGCCGCCACCTACGAGGAGTTGGGGGACAAGGCGGCCGCACTTGCCGATTACCGGCGGGCGCTCAACATCGTGCCGGAGCACGCGGAGGCAAAGGAGGCCCTCGAGCGGCTCGGCAAATGAGCCGGCAACCCCGCCAAGGCTAAAGGGCGGTGGCGGCGGCGGAGGGGTCGGGCGTGTGAGGGGCGATTTTTTTTCGCGTTACCTTAAGATTTTGCAGGAGCCTGAAACCCCCAGGCTCCTGCAAAATCCGTTCCGTCCTACTTCTTCGATCGCGCGTCCGCGCACTTGCGGTCCTTTTTGCTGTAGTACATGTAGGCGCCGCACGAGCCGGGGCCCTTGCTCTTGGCTTTCTTGGCAGATTTCTTCTTGCCCTTCTTTGCCTTCTTTGCCTTCTTGGCGGACTTCTTCGCTACCTTGACAACGGCGTTGTCAAGACCTGGGCTCGAGCCCGGCGTCAGAGTGGCTGCCTGCAACTCCGACAGCGGCGAGAAGGCGATGGCGACCGCCAAGGCCAAGACGGCGATAAGGGTCTTACTGATGCTCATTCCAAGTACCTCCCATTTCTATAGTCGGCGTCGGCGCGCCGCAGGAAACGCGATTGTCACCTGCCCGTACGCGACAGCGCGGGGGGAAGGCTAGAGAGCGCTAAATGAACGCACAATGAATTGTGATGCGCATTAACCTCTCGAAGTTGCGCAAAGGACACGATATTCGTTTTGAAGGTTAAAGCGCCGCCGGGTTGTGTGCGCTCTCGCACCTGCGAGAGCGGACCGATCTGGCGGGGGCTGCGTTGCATTCTTGCCATCGTGCCGGTAAAGAGCCGCCTCGGCGAAAGAAACCACACGCCATGTCGCACAACACCTTTGGGCACCTGTTTCGGGTCACGACCTGGGGCGAAAGCCACGGACCGGCGATCGGTTGTGTCGTCGACGGCTGCCCGCCTCGGATCCCGCTCGACGCCTCCGACATCCAGCGCTTTCTCGATAAGCGAAGGCCCGGGCAATCGCGCTTCACCACGCAGCGCCGCGAGCCCGACAGCGTACGCATCCTCTCGGGCGTCTTTGGCGACGAGGAGGGCCGTCAGGTCACAACCGGCACGCCGATCGCGCTCATCATCGACAACGTCGATCAACGCGGCAAGGACTATGCCGATATCAAGGACAAGTTCCGGCCGGGGCATGCCGACTTCACCTATTGGGCGAAGTATGGCGTGCGCGACTACCGCGGGGGCGGGCGGTCGAGTGCGCGCGAAACCGCCCTGCGGGTCGCCGCCGGAGCGATCGCGCGCAAGGTCATTGCCGGCGTGATCATACGCGCCGCCCTGGTACAGGTCGGCACCCACGCCATCGCTCGCGACCGCTGGTCGTGGGACGAGGTAGACCGCAACCCGTTCTTCTCACCCGACGCCGGCATTGTCGAGACATGGACGCGCTACCTCGAGGAGGTGCGCAAGGCCGGCTCTTCGGTCGGTGCGATCGTCGAGGTCGTCGCCGAGGGCGCGCCGGCGGGGTGGGGCGCGCCGATCTACGGCAAGCTCGATCAGGATCTGGCCGCCGCCATGATGAGCATCAACGCGGTCAAGGGCGTGGAGATCGGGGCCGGCATGCGCGCCGCCGAGCTCAGCGGCGAGGCCAATGCCGACGAGATTCGCATCGGCAATGACGGCAAGCCTGCCTTTCTTTCCAACAACGCCGGCGGCATCCTCGGCGGCATCTCGACCGGTCAAGCGATCGTCTGCCGCTTTGCCGTCAAGCCTACCTCATCGATCCTGTCGCCGCGCCGGACCATCGATCGGCTGGGACGGGAAACCGAGATTTCCACCAAGGGACGGCACGATCCCTGCGTCGGCATCCGGGCCGTCCCCGTCGCCGAGGCCATGATGGCCCTGGTTTTGGCCGACCACTGCCTTCGCCACCGCGCCCTGGTCTCGGATTAGCCCGGTGAACAGCTAGGCTTGCGGCGTGCGCATTGGCTCGCTTGTCGGGGCCGGCCGGCGGTTGCATGATCCTGGCGCCCGCCGCACGCGCGGGTCGCCATGCCCCCTGGGGCGATGATCCGCTGCGAGGACCGCTGATGACCGTTTCCGACGCTGTGCACGCCCTCTTGTTTGACGTTTTTGGCACCGTGGTCGACTGGCGGGCAAGCCTCATCGAGGACTTGAGCGCGTTTGCCGCCGGGCGCGGCCTCAACCTTGATTGGGCCGCCTTTGCCGACGACTGGCGGGCGCTCTATCAGCCCGCCATGGAGGAGGTGCGCACGGGCCAACGGCCATGGACCGTGCTCGACGTGCTGCACCGCGAGAGCCTGGATAAGCTCATTGCCAAATACGGCGTTAGCGGCCTGAGCGAGGCCGACATGGACCACATCAACAAGGTCTGGCATCGCCTCAAGCCATGGCCGGACGCGGTCGACGGCCTGGCGCGCTTGAAGCGCCGCTACATCATCGGCACCCTGTCGAACGGCAACGTGGGCCTGCTCACGCGCATGGCCAAGTTCGCCGGCCTTCCCTGGGACGTCGTGCTCGGCGCCGAGACGGCGCGGGCCTACAAGCCCCTGCCGCAAGCCTATCTCGGCAATGCCGAGCTCATCAGTCTCCGACCCGAACAGGTCATGCTGGTCGCCGCCCACAACGGCGATCTGGCCGCGGCGGCCAGTGTCGGCCTGCGCACGGCCTTCGTGCCCCGCCCCAACGAATGGGGAGCCGGCCAGAAGTTGGATCTCAAGGCCGAGCGCGAATGGGACGTGATCGCCGACAGCTTTCTGAGCCTCGCCAAGGCCATGGGCTGCTGAGCCTTCGCGCGCGCTGGTCCGGCCTTCAAGCCAGCACCAAGGGTCGGCCACGTGGCCAGCCGGGCCCGGCATGGCGGAGGCTCACGGTCGCCGCCATCGGGCAACGCTTGCCTGGCGCGGCAATTGCCGCAACCGGCGTTGGGGTGCGGGATTTTAAGCGCGGTCGACCTTGACGTACTCAAAGTCGCCCGGCTTGTTGTCGATGCCGATCCGCGGCGGGGCAATCCAGGACGCGAACTTGCCGCGCTCCCAACAGGGCGCCATCAGTCCGGCAATGAAGTCGCCGTCCGCCTTTGACGGCAGCCACTGATGCTTTTGCTTCAGCCAGTCCGCTTCACGCAGGAGTTCTCCGGCGGGAGAGGCTTGAATGTCGGCGAATTCACCAATGCCACGGTGAAAGGCGACATGGGGAAGCTTCAGGCGGAAGTCGATCCCGGCCTTTTCGATCACCTTGTTCCAACGCTGCACGCCCTTGGCGCAGTCGTTGACGTAGTCGTCGCGCAGACGCATGTTGATGGCCGTCAACGCCGGCTCGTCGACCATCTTGATGCCGCCGTCGATCAACTTGCTCACGGGATAGGTGGCTTTGGTCAGCTGGTGGTCGTCCTCGATGCGCGTTTCCTGGAAGCGGCCCTTGACGCCGGACGTGTAGTAGTTGGCGGCGTTGGTGGAAACTTCTGAGCCGAACAGGTCGAGCGACAGCGAGAAGTGCAGGTTGGCCTTCTTCTGCATGGTCGGCAGATCGATGACGCCGAGCTTGCGCACGGCGGCGACGTCATTTGCATCCTCGATGCCGGCCTCCTTCATGGCCTGGCAGGTGCGCTCGATGGCCCGACCGACCCCCGTCTCACCGACGAACATGTGGTGGGCTTCCTCGGTCAGCATGAAGCGGCAGGTGCGCGACAACGGATCGAAGCCCGATTGCGCCAGGCTTTCGAGCTGCATCTTGCCATCGCGATCGGTGAAGAATGTGAACATGAAGAAGGACAGCCAATCGGGCGTCTGCTCGTTGAAGGCGCCCAACATGCGCGGCTTGTCTTGGTCGCCGGAGCGGCGTTGCAGCAGGCCCTCGGCTTCCTCGCGACCGTCCTTGCCGAAATATTTCTGCAAAAGATAAACCATGGCCCAAAGGTGCCGGCCTTCTTCGACGTTGACCTGGAACAGATTGCGCATGTCGTAGAGGGATGGCGCGGTCTTGCCGAGATGGCGTTGCTGCTCGACGCTGGCGGGTTCGGTGTCGCCCTGCACCACGATCAGCCGACGCAGCATGGCGCGGTACTCGCCGGGCACCTCCTGCCAGGCCTGCTCGCCCTTATGGATGCCGAAGTTGACCCGGCGATCGTCGAGTCGAGGCGCCAGCAGAATGCCCCAGCGGTACTCCGGCATTTTCACGTAGTCGAACTTGGCCCACCCCTTGGGGTCGATGCTGATGGCCGTGCGCAGGTAGACGTTGGAGGTCTGGAAGCCCTCCGGTCCCATGGTCATCCACCAATCGATGTATCCGGGATGCCATTGCTCCAGCGCCTTGAGCACGCGCTGGTCATCCATCAGCCCAACGTTATTGGGAATCTTGGTCGAGTAGTCGACGTTGGTTGTCTCTGCCATCGCCTCAGTCCTTAAGGTTCGTCGAGCCTGCGCCCCGACTAGATGCGCTCGGGATTGAAGTTGGCCTTCACGCCGCTGCCATAGCGCTTGAGCGCACCCTCGGCACCGGCGGCGTTGGGCCGCTGAAAGATCCAGTTCTGCCAGGCGGTGAGCCGGCCGAAAATCTTGGTCTCCATCGTCTCCGGGCCGGCGAAGCGCAGGTTTGCCTCCATACCGGTCAGCCCATCGGCGGAAAAACTCGCGCGCTCCTCGAGAAAGATGCGCACCTCGTCCGCCCAATCGATGTGATCGAGCGCGCTCGTCACCAGCCCCATGCGCTCGCAATCCTGTGCGCTCAGCAATTGGCCGCTTGCTGCCTTGGCCTCCGCAAGGCTGTTCGGCTCGCCCAGAAATCGCGTCGCCAGCCGCGACAGGCCGTTGCTCATGGCATAACCCCCGAAATTGAGGCTCGACAGCGCCAGGCTCGGTGCGGCACGGTTGTCGCCCTCGAAGCTGCCGATCAGCATGAAGCAGCGGTCCGCGGCGAACGCCACCTCCGCCAGCGTGCCGGCAAAGCAACTGCCGGGTTCCACCAGGGCGACGAGGGAGCGCGACGTGAGGTCGACGCGTTTCAACACGCGCTTCCAATAGTGCTGGATTTCCCGTGCCAGCCAGTGGTCCGCGTTGGCCTGTAACAGCGCGTCGTAGGCGAGCACCTGCGCCGGTTCGCCCTGGCTCTTGAAGATCAGCACGCCGATCTCAGGTTCGTTCAGGCGCAGATGCAGAATGGCATCGTCGAGTTCGCGCGCCAAGCGCAGCGGCCAGAATGCCGCGCCCTGTTGTGCGATCCCCTCCGCGGAGGTGGGCGGTTGCGAGCCGGGACCATTGAGCATCACGGTGGCGCGATGGGTGCTGCGGTCGATCTCCAGCTTCAGGGCCGAATAGGTGATGATGTCGGGGTGAAAGGTGCGCTCGATCGGCGTCAAGCTGATGCCCTTGGCGTCGGCGGGGCGATCCGACTGGGCGGCCAACACCCGCGCGGCCTCGGCGACGCTACGCTCGAATTTCGAATTGGGGACGACCTGATCGACAAGCCGCCATTTCACCGCCCGGCTGCCCTTGACGCCTTCTTCCACGGTGCAGAACGTGTCGGCGAGGTCGCGACGCACCTTGCGCTTGTCGGTTACCCGCGTCAGGCCGCCGGTCCCGGGCAGCACCGCCAGCAACGGCAGCTCGGGAAGCGCGACGCTGGAATTGCCATCGTCGGCAAGCACGATGTGATCGGCCGCCAGCGCCAGCTCGTAGCCGCCGCCCGCGGCCGTACCGCGGATGGCACACAGGTACTTCTGTCCCGACTGGGCGCTGGCATCCTCCATGGCGTTGCGGGTCTCGTTGGTGAACTTGCAAAAGTTGACCTTGTGGGCGTGCGAGGAACCGGCCAACATGCGAATGTTGGCGCCGGCGCAAAATACGCGTTCCTTGCCGGATTTGAGCACCACGACCTTGACTTCCGGATGCTCGAAACGCAGCCGCTGCACGGCGTCGGCGAGCTCGATGTCGACGCCCAGGTCATAGGAGTTGAGTTTCAGTTGATAGCCTGCAAATAGGCCGCCAGCCTCGTCGACGTCCATGATCAGCTCGGCCACTTCGCCGTCGAACTTCAGTTTCCAATGCCGATAGCGCCCCGGCTCGGTCTGAAAGTCGATGCGCGTGGCCATCCTCGCCTCTCTCCCCTGGCGTTGTCCGCCGCCGATCATGCCACGACCGGCGCATTGCTGGGCTTTCTCGGCCCGGACATGCATTATTATGCCGGATAAATATCCATTGATGCATAATAATGCAAGCCAGGCGCGGTGGCGGCACCGCGGCCGGGGATGGTGCCCGGCGTGCGTCCGCGGCGCTTAATGTTGCACATGGGCCTCGACCAGGGCGCCGGCCGCCGGCGCAATTTGCGCAGGCGGGCGTTGACGGAAGTGCGCGCGCGGGCAAATCAAAAAGGCCCGCATCGGCGCGGGCGGCCGCGGCCCCGCGCCGCGCCAGGGGAGGGGACCCATGGACGCAGATGCCATCGTCGTTGGCGCGGGTCTGGCGGGCCTAGTGGCGACGGCGGAACTTGCCGCGGCCGGGCGCAGGGTAATCCTGCTCGACCAGGAAGCCGAGGCCTCGCTCGGCGGCCAAGCCTTCTGGTCCTTCGGCGGGCTGTTTCTGGTCAACTCGCCCGAGCAGCGGCGCTTGCGCATCCGCGACTCCCATGACTTGGCGCTGCAGGACTGGCTGGGTTCGGCCGGCTTCGATCGGCAGCAGGATCACTGGCCGCGGCGGTGGGCGGAGGCCTACGTCGGCTTCGCCGCGGGCGAGAAGCGTGCCTGGCTCCGCGCGCTGGGCGTGCGCTGGTTTCCGGTTGTCGGCTGGGCTGAGCGCGGCGGCTATACGGCGATGGAGCACGGCAACTCGGTGCCCCGCTTTCATGTGACCTGGGGCACCGGACCGGGCGTGATTGCTCCGTTCGTTGCGCGCGTGCGCGCGGCGGCGCGCCAGGGTCTGGTGCTGGCAAAATTCCGCCACCGCGTCAGCGCGCTGACGGCGACCGGCGGCCGCATCGACGGCGTGCGCGGCGAGATCCTTGCCCCCAGCCTGGCCCCGCGCGGCGAGCGCAGTTCGCGCGCCGTGACCGGCGAGTTTGCGCTGACAGCACAAGCCGTCATTGTCACCTCGGGCGGGATTGGTGGGAACCATCAGCTCGTGCGCCAGAACTGGCCCGCGCGGCTGGGCAGCCCACCCAAGCGCATGCTCAGCGGCGTGCCAGACCACGTCGACGGACGCATGCTGGCGATCACGACGGCCGCCGGTGGACGGCTCATAAATGCCGATCGCATGTGGCACTACACCGAGGGCATTCACAACTGGCAGCCGATTTGGAGCGAACACGGGATCCGCATCCTACCCGGTCCGTCGTCGCTGTGGCTCGACGCGCTCGGACGGCGCCTGCCCGCTCCCTTGTTTCCAGGCTTCGACACCTTGGGCACGCTTCGCCACCTGCGCCAAACCGGTCATGACTACTCCTGGTTCGTGCTGACACAACAGATCATTGAGCGCGAGTTCGCTCTCTCGGGCTCCGAGCAGAACCCCGACCTCACCAGTGGCAGCTTGCTCAAGGTGATTCAAAGCCGGCGCGGCGGCGGTGCCCCAGCGCCGGTGCGTGCCTTTCTGGAAAAGGGGATCGATTTCGTGGTCGAGCGCGATCTCACACGCCTGGTGGCAGGCATGAATGCGTTGACGGGCGAAGGCCTGCTCTCCACCGCCAACCTGGAGGCGGTGATCCGCGCGCGCGACCGCGAGATCGACAACCCGTTTGCTAAGGATGCGCAAATAACCGCGCTGCGCGGCGCACGCCGCTACCTCGGCGACAAGCTGATCCGGGTCGCCAAACCGCACCGGATCCTTGCTGCGCAAAGCGGCCCCCTGATTGCGGTTAGACTTTGGATTCTGACGCGCAAGACGCTGGGCGGGCTCGAAACCGATCTGTCGTCACGCGTGCTCAAGCACGATGGGGAGCCGCTCGGCAATGTCTATGCCGCCGGCGAGGTTGCGGGTTTCGGCGGCGGTGGCATGCATGGCTATCGCGCGCTCGAGGGCACATTCCTCGGCGGCTGCCTGTTTTCGGGTCGGGTCGCCGGCCGCGCCGCCGCCCGGGCGGTCGCTTGAGAACTAGCGGGGAGCCGCCTGCTGGCGCAGCCGCGCCGTACCCTCGGCATCGACTTTCCCGTTCTCGTCGAGTACCACGCGGTAGTGCCGCCGGGCAAAGTCGGCGCTGATCTTGCCGTCCGCCAAATCCTCCTCAACCCTGTGGGGATCGCGCCCAAGGGGAGGGCCGAAGCCGCCGCCGCCCGCCTGCTCGTGCACGATCAGCGCCGCCTGTGGCACGGTCATTGTCACCTTGCTGGGGAGCGGCTCGCGCCGGTTGCCGATCTCGAGGAAGTTTTGCGATCGACCGCCCGGCCCCCCGCCCGCCAGGCCGTAGGGTGGAAAGGCCACGCGGTCGGTGCGCAGCTGCAAAAGCGCTTCCCTGGCCAGGATACGATAGGAACGGCGCAAACCGACCCCGCCCCGCCAACGGCCGGCCCCGCAGCTGTCCGGCACGAAGGCGTACTCCTCAACGCGCACGGGATGTTCCGCCTCCATCACCTCCACCGGCATGTTGGACAGGTTCTGCGAGGCATTTGTGACGGCCTCCAGACCATCCTTGTCCGGTCGGCCGCCCCAGGCGCCGCAGATCATATCGACAATAATAAAGGGCTTGCGATTTTCCCGGAGGCCGCTGATGCAGACCACGCTGTTGCCGCCTTCGCCCGCGGCCGGTACCCGCTCCGGCACGATTTGCGCCAGGGCACCAAGAACGGTGTCGAACACCCGATAGCCGGTGAGCGCCCGGGCGGCACACGGGCCCGGCAGTACCGGATTGAGCACGGAGGCTTCCGGCACCTTTACCTCGATGCAGCGGAACACGCCGACGTTATTGGGTATCTCGCGGGAAAGCACGCAGCGCACGCTCAAGTAGGTGAGGGAGCGTGTGAAGCTCAGTGTCGAGTTGAGCGCACCTTTCACCTGCGGCGAGGAGCCGGTGTAGTCGACCAGTAGACTGCCGTCCGCGCGCACTTCAACCGCGACTTTGATGGGAATCGGCCGATCCGTGAAACCATCGCCGTCGATGTGATCGATGAACTCGTAGCGTCCCTTCGTCCAGTCCTTGATCTCGGCGCGGGTCAATCGCTCGGCATAATCGATCAGTTCCGCCATGTAGGCTTCGACCTCGTCCGCACCGTAGCGCTGCAACAGCTTATTGAGGCCGCGCTTGCCGACCTGGGCGGCGGCATATTGTGCGGAAAGGTCACCCCACACCCGCTCGGGCACGCGCACGTTGATCTTGATCATCGTTGCCAGCGTTTCGTTGAGCCGGCCGCGATCGTAGAGCTTGAGCGGCGGAATACGCAGGCCTTCCTGGTAGATTTCCGTTGAGTCGGATGCATTCGATCCCGGCACGCGACCGCCAACGTCGGTGTGGTGACAAATGACGACGGCAAAGGCTCGGCGGCGGCCGGCTGCAAACAACGGCATGAACATGAAGATATCGGGCAGGTGCATGCCGCCGTGGTAGGGATCGTTCATGATGACGGCGTCGCCCTCATTGAGGTCCGCGCCGAACTTGGCGAGCACGGCGGCCATGGCCTCGGGCACGGCGCCAAGATGCTGGGCGATGGTCCTGGCCTGCGCCACCATCTGGCCGTCGGCGGCGCAGATTGCCGCCGAAAAATCCATCACATCCTTGACGATTTCCGAGCGGGCGATACGGATCACCGTATAGGCCATGTCGTCGGCAATAGCGTCGAGGCCGCTCTTGATGACGGCGAAGGTGATGGGGTCGATCTGCATGGGCCTCTAGTACAGCTCGAGCACGATATTGCCGATGGCATCGAGGTGTGCGCTGGCGTCCGGCGGCACCACGATGGTGGCGTCGAACTCCTCGACAATGAGCGGACCGCGGCGCGGACGCCGCGCCAACGCCCGCCGCGGCACGATTTCGGTGAGCGTGGCGGCCCGGCCACGTTGAAAGTGCACGTGCCGGCGCGCCGCCGCCGCTGCCGCCGGCGCCGCGATCGTCAGCCGCTTGAAGTCGAGGCGCCGCTCACTGAGGCCGCGGCCGATCACGCGCAATTTCACGAGCTCGATCGGGCTGTCGTCCCGATAGCCATAGGTTTTTTCGTACTCCGCGATGAAGCGGCGGCGCATTTCCGCCGGATCATCACCGTCGTAGTGGATGGTGAGCTCGCTCGCCTGGCCCTCGTGGCGCAGGTCCGCCTCCCACCTGAACGCCAGCCGATCTTTGCCGAAACCGTCGGCGGCAAGGCGCGCGGCGACCCCGTCGGCGAGATCGTGCTTGGCGGCCGCAAGGTCGGCCGTATGCAGGTCGTCGAGGCAGCGGGTGACGGTCCGCAAGCCGACCTGCTCGAGATCGGCTGCCAGCATGCCGAGCGCGCTGAATACGCCGGCCAGCGGCGGCACGACGACACGGCCAATGCCGAGGTCGCGCGCGAGATCGGTGGCGTGAATGCCGCCATTGCCGCCAAAGGCCACCAGGGTCAGGTCGCGCGGATCGCGGCCGCGTTCAACCGTCACGGCGCGAACGGCGCGCGCCATCGCCGCGTTGGCGACGGCGCGGATGCCATGCGCGGCCTCCACTAGGCCGAGGCCGAGCGGCTCTGCCACATGGGCGGCGACGGCGCCCGCGCTGAGGCTCTGCTCGATCGGCAGACGGCCGCCGGCGAGCGCTTGGGGATTGATGAAGCCGAGGACGAGATTGGCGTCGGTCACCGTGGGGCGGTCGTTGCCGAGGCCATAGCAGGCCGGACCTGGCACGGCCCCCGCCGATTGTGGACCGACCGTGAGCAGGCCGCCCCGGTCGATGCCGGCCAGCGACCCACCGCCGGCGCCGACCTCGGCGATGTCGATTGCCGGCACCTTTAACATGTAACCGCCCGCCTTGACGAACCGGCTCGAGCTCGAAATGCCGTCACGAAACTCATATTCCGAGGTCATGCTGGGGCGGCCGCCTTCGACGATGACCGCCTTGGCGGTGGTGCCGCCCATATCGAAGACGATGAGATCGGACCAGCCACGGGCCTGACCCAGCCGAGCCGCGCCAATGACGCCAGCCGCCGGCCCCGATGCCACCACGAACACGGGGGTCTCGCAGGCGCTTGGCGCGGCGAGCATGCCGCCGTTGGAGGTGATGACCCGGATCGGGGCCCGAATGCCGATGGCGCGCAGTCCCGCCTCCAGGTTGCGCAGATAGCCACGCATGGCGGCGAGCAGATAGGCGTTCACCACCGTGGTGCTGGTGCGTTCGTATTCCTTGCGCTCCGGCAACACCGCGTACGAGGCGGTTACCAGCAATTGCGGAAAGTTCGCGCGCAGAATGTTTTCGATTGCGCGCTCGTGCAGCGGATTGCGATAGCTGTTAAGCAGGCAGACGGCCACGGCTTCGATGCCGGCCGCCGCCAGCCTTTCGCCGGCCGCCACGACCTCCCGTTCATTGAGCGGCTCGATCACGCTGCCATCGGCGGCAATGCGTTCGCCGACCTCCAGACGATAGCGGCGCGCAACCAACGGCTTTGGCTTGTCCCAGCTCAGATCGAACATGTCGGGCATGCGGATACGCCCAATCTCGAGCACGTCACGAAAGCCGCGCGTCGTGATCAAACCGGTGCGGGCACCGGTGCGCTGCAGGATGGTGTTGGAGCCCACCGTGGTCCCGTGCAGCACCTCGGCGACGAGCTGCGGCGCCAGCGCTAATTCGCGCAAGAGCGCCTCCAGCCCGGCGACGACGGCGCGACTCGGATCCTCGGGCGTGGTCGCGATCTTGCTTTCGTGCAGCACGCCGTCGGGCGACAGCACGACAATATCGGTAAAGGTTCCGCCGATGTCGACCGCAACCCGCACGCTCAGGGCCCCTCGTCCGACGCTGCCTTTTTCTGGCGGAGCCTTCAGCGATTGAGCCAGCGCTTGGCGAAGCCGAGCAAACCTTGCGGCATGAAGATCACCATGGCGATGAAGATGATACCCACGGGGACCAAATAGGGGAATTCGGCGAGGTGGGGAAGATTGAAAGTGGTCGCCAGGTAAGGGAACAGACGCGACAAACCCTCGCGCAGACCCAGGAAGAAACCCGCACCGACAATCGGACCCACCAGCGTGCCGATGCCGCCCATGACATTGAAGATCACCACCTCACCGGAGACCACGAAGTAGACGAAATCCGGCGCGGCAAAGCGGTTCTGCAGGGCATAAAGCACGCCGGCAAGGCCGGCGAACAGGCCCGAAACCATGACCGCCATCATCTTGTAGCGTTCGACCGGATAGCCGATGGCACGCGTGCGGGCTTCGTTTTCGCGGATCGATTGCAGCACCATGCCGAACGGTGACTGCGTCAGACGGCGCAGCAGCAGGTAGGCGGCCGCCACCACCGCCAGCACGAACCAATGCAGCGTCGTGGAGGTGAAGGGCGTGGTCCAGAGCCCAGGGATGCCGAACCCCGGCCGCGAGAACGCCAAACCGTTTTCACCACCGGTCACCTCGGTCCAGGTGAAGATAATGACATAGAAGATTTGCGAGAAAATCAGCGTGGTGATGGCGAAATAGATGTCGCGCAGGCGCGTGGAAAAATAGGCGACGAACAGGGCCACGGCGGCCGAGCCGGCCAGGCCATAGACGATGGCGAGCCATAGGTTGGGCGGCTTCACCAGCAACAAGGCGGCGGCGGCGCCGTACATGCCGAGACCAAAGAACGCAGAGTGACCAAACGAGACCATGCCGGTGTAGCCAATGAGGATGTCGGACGACATCGCCAACAGCCCCCAGATCAGAATCTCGGTGAGAAAACGGCGCCAGAATTCGGGTAGCACCAGCGGTGCCAGGATCAAAAGCACGATGATGACGGCAAAGCCTGTCCAATAGGTGCCGGCGTGTCGCGAGAGGGTCATTTGGGTGTCGGGACGAAAAGGCCGGTGGGCCGGAACAGCAAGGTCAAGATCAGCACCACCGAGGAGACGATGATCGCCTGCGAGGGACTGACCCAGATCGAGGCATAAGCCTCCAATAAAGACAGGAAGATGGAGGCCGCGATCGACCCGCCAAGATTGCCCATGCCGCCGACGACAACGACGATGAAGGCCTTGAGCACCCAATCGAGGCCCATGGCGTGGTTGACGCCAACCAAAGGACCAAACAGCACGCCGCTGGCCGCCGCCATCCCCGCACCCAAGGCGAAGACACCCGTGTGCACCCACGGCACCGGAATGCCCATCGCCTGCGCCATCACGCGGTCCTGGGTGGTGGCCCTGATCCAGACGCCGTAGCGTCCGTACTTCAAGAACAGGTAAAGCCCGCCGATCATGGCGGCGGACAGGCCGGCGATCAGCAGGCGATACCAGGGATATTGCAGGTAGAACAGGGTGAACTGGCCGCTGAATGGTTCCTGGATCTTGCGCGCCACCGGCCCAAACTGCCACAGGGCGTAGTTTTGCAGGACGAGCGAAATGCCGAAGGTGGCAAGAATGGTGTAGAGCGGGTCACGCCCCAGCAGCGGCCGCAGCGTCACCACCTGCAGCGCGGCGCCAAGGGCGGCGATGACGAGGGTGGCCGCCACCAGCGCCAGCCAGAAATTGCCGGTGGTCGCCAGCGTCACCACGCCCATGTAGGCGCCGAGCATGAACAACTCGCCATGCGCGAAGTTCACCACATCCATGATACCGAAGATGAGGGTCAGCCCCGAGGCCACCAGCGCCAGGATCATGCCGGTGACGATGCCATTGACGGTTTGGATGATGATGATGTCCCAGGGGATGCCCACCGTTTCACACTCCCAGGTATTTGTGAATGATCGGGTGATCGACCGTCAGTTCCGCGGCTGCGGCATGGTGCTGAACGGCCCCCTTCTCCATGAAGTAGACGCGCTGGCTCGCCGCTAGCGTCAACGGTACGTTCTGCTCCACGAGCAAGATCGCCACGCCGTCCCGGTGCAAGACCTCGATGATCTCGCGGATCTGCGAGACCATGCGCGGCATCAAGCCTTCGGTGGGTTCATCGAGCAGAATGATCTTCGGCTCCAGCATCATGGCGCGACCGATGGCCAGCATCTGCTGCTCGCCACCCGAAAGCGTGCCGCCGGCCTGACCGCGACGCTCGGCCAGACGCGGGAAGTAGGCGAACATCTTCTCCAGCAGCTCCTTCTTGCGCGCCTCCGAAACGCCGTCGCGGTCGAGCCCGGTGCGCAGGTTCTCCATTACGGTCAGCAGCTTGAAGATGCGTCGGTCCTCCGGCACGTAGGCGATGCCGATACGGGCGAGCTTGTGCGAGGGCATGCCGCTGATGGGTCTACCGTCGTAGACGATGCTTCCGGAGCTGGCATTGACGAGACCCATGATGGTCTTGAGCGTGGTGCTCTTGCCGACGCCGTTACGGCCGATCAGCCCGACGACCTCGCCGCGGCCCACCTCGAGAGAAACGCCATGGAGGATGTGGCTCTTGCCGTAGTACGTGTGCACGCCTTCGACAGAGATGAGGGACTGCGCTGGGGACTGCGCCGGGTTCATGTCTTGAGATAAACCTCCAGCACCTTGGGGTTTTCCTGGATCTGTGCGGGCGTTCCCTCGGCCAGCACCGCCCCATAGTTCAGCACGGTAATGCGCTGCGCCAGCTGCATCACCACCTGCATGTCGTGCTCAACGATGAGAATCGTCAAATTTTCGCTGATCCGTCGCACCAGTTCCATGGTGCCGTGCGTTTCCGCCGCACTCATGCCCGCGGTCGGCTCGTCGAGGCACAACAGCTGCGGCTCGGTGGCGAGCGCGATACCGATCTCGAGGTTGCGCTGCTCGCCGTGCGACAGGTTGGCGGCCAGCTCGCCGGCTTTGCCGGCGAGGCCAACGGAGGCCAGCACCGCCTCGGCCTTGTCCATGATGTCGTGGAAATCGCGATGATGCCTGAACATATTCCAGCCGTGGCGGCGCGACTGCACGGCGATACGCACGTTTTCGAGCGTGGTGGCGTTGGGCAAAATGTTGGTGATCTGGTAGGAACGCGCGATGCCCTTGCGCGAAATGCGGTTGGGCGGCAGGCCGCCGATATCCTCGCCGGCGAAAACCACGCGCCCGGAGGTCGGCCGCAGCACGCCCGTCAGGCAATTGAAAAAGGTGCTCTTGCCGGCGCCATTCGGCCCGATGATGGCACGAATCTCCCCCCGCCGCACTTCGAAGTCGACGGCATTTAGCGCCGTCAAACCTCCGAAGCGCACCGTCAGGGCTTGCGTGCGAATGATAGCATCGCCAGCGCCTCCCCGGTCGACCGGAGATGGCGCGGTCACGGCAGCGGCCTCCACTTAGGCAAACTTGCAGGCCGGCGGGAAGATCGTCTTCTCCTTCGCAATGACGTCGAGGATGCGGTGTTTGCCGTCTTTGACGTCGAAGATGAATTGCCGGATGAACGCCTGATGATCCTCCTTGCGCAGCACCTTGTCGCCCTGCGGGAAGTCATCGCCTTCCTTCATTTCGAGGCCCTCGAGCGCCTCGATCAGCTTCATGGTGTCCTGCCGGCCCTGGAACTTGGATTTTTCCATGCCGAGCTTGAGCGCATTCATGGCCTCAAAATTCGACTGCACGTAGCGATCGGGCAGCGGACCGGAGGGATCGATGGCCTTAAGGCGCTTCAGCGACTCCTCGAAGAACTTCTTGTGCGCCGGCGTGTCGAGCGGCGGATCCAACACGGGGATGTAGCGGTTGATGCCGACAAAGCCCTCAATCTTGTTGCCGAGCGCGGGCAGGTTGGTCGACTCGGCGATGGCGCCATCGCCGGCCCACTTATATTTCTTGGTGAGGCCGAGATCATAGGCCTGATTGCCGACGGTGACGCCGTCCTTGCCGAAGAAGATGCCGAAGAAGCCGTCGAAGTCGCCGGTGATCTTGGACAGGAACGGCGTCATATCGGCCGTGCCGAGCGGGATGCCGGTGGTGCCGACGATGCTGCCACCCGCCTTTTTGATCTCATCGGCGTAGGCATCGCGCGTCGACTGGCCCCACGAGTAATCGGCATAGGCGAGATGCCACTTCTTCCCCATCTTGTTGACCAGGTAGGGGGCAAAGGCCACGGCCTGCGCCGGTGCGTAGTCGTACGGTCGGAAGCTGTAGCGGTTGCACTTGCTGGTCGTGAGCGTGGTGTCGAGGCAGACGCTGATCATGTTGACGATCTTGGCTTCCTCGAACACCGGCATGCAGGCGAGACAAATGTTGGAGAGGAAGCCGCCGAGGTGGACATCGACGTTGTCTTCCACCACCAGCTTTTCGGTCTTGCGGCGACCGACGTCGGGCTTGGATTCATCGTCGGCCACGATCAGCTCGACGGGCCGTCCATTGATGCCTCCCGAGCCGTTGATGCGATCGACCGCCATCTGCACGCCGACCAGGGCGGTCTTGCCGCCGGCGGCGGCGGCACCGGACAAGGGCTGCAGCGAGCCAACCTTATACGGCTTGGCTTGGCCGAACGCCGCACGCCATGGCGCCGGCACCAGCATACTCGCACCCAGCGCGCCCGCCGTCGCGCCGTAACCGATCAAGCGGCGGCGCGTAACTTTGCCGGCATACCAAGGTGCTTCGGCCTCGTCTTGCGGGTCGATTGACATGCACTTTCCTCCCTTGCTGCTCGTCCGGCGACGCGCCGAACGGATGACCGGCGACGCGCGCATGCATCTTTAAACGGAGTTGACGATCGGAGTTGGCGATCGGCGTCTTTGCTGAGATGCTAGCGGAAAGGTTTTGCCGCAACAAGCGGGGAAGATGGGCGGAAAATGCTGTTATGCTGCCTTGCAAGCAGGCAGCAGCCCACCCCTAATGCGTGAGGTGAGGCGTGGTCGATTGCATTCGTCCTTGTGAAGAGCAAGCCTCGCCCGCGCGGCGTGCCAGCTGGGGGGCGGGGTGGCCCGCGCCGGCGCTTTACCGCGACCCCGCGCGAGAAAAGCTCTGTTGCCGTGCAAGGAGTGCGCGATGCGCCCGTTTCTGACCCTGCAGCATCCGGCCCAGGCCCAGCGCTACTACGCTCAAGGCCTGTGGCGGCAGGACACCTTTTATGGCCTGCTGGCACGCCATGCTGCCGCCCGGCCGGCGGCGATCGCACTCCGGGACGGGCGGCGAAGGCTGAGCTGGGCGGAACTCTTGTGCTGGGTCGATGGTGTTGGCGCCGACCTTCGCGCCCGCGGCCTCAAGGGCGGTGAGCGCCTTTGTGTATTGCTGTCCAATCGCGTCGAGGCGGTCGTTGCTTTTCTTGCCTGCGCCCGCGAGGGCCTGGCCTGCAACCCGTCGCTGCACCGCAGCCACAGCTGGAAGGAGGTCACCAACTTGCTGCAGCGCTTGGACGCCCGCGCGCTGCTAGCCGAACCCGGCTGGGGCGCGGTCCCGGCCGATCTCGACGGCGTCCCAGCCGGCATCGGCAGCCTGCAGGTCATCTATGATCTGGCGCGATTTCCCAAGCCCGGCGAGAATAGGGGTGCCGCTGCTGCAGATCCGGACCGGGTGGTCTATTTGGCGTTCACCTCCGGCACGACCGGCACGCCGAAGTGCGTCATGCACTCGCACAATACGCTTTTGGCCAATGCCCGCGACCTGGTGGCGGACTGGGGCCATGGTGCCGAAACGGTGTTGCTCAGCCTGTCTCCCCTTTCGCACCATATCGCCTGGGTCGGCGTGGCACAGTGGCTGGTCGCGGGTTGCCAATTCGTCTGCAACGACCCGCCACAGCCAAGCTCGACGCTGGATTGGATCGTCGAGACCGGGGCCACGTACGTAATGGGCGTGCCCACCCATGCCATGGACGTGCTGGCCGCGCAGACGGCGCGGCGTGCGCCGCGCTTGGGATCCGTCAAGGTTTTCTATATGGCCGGCGCGCCGATTCCGCCTTCGCTAGCGGCGGCATTCGTGGCGCAGGGCGTCATCCCACAGAACGTCTACGGCATGACCGAGAATTCCTCGCATCAGTACACGCATCCGGCCGATGCCGCCCAGACCATCGTGGCGACCTGCGGCCGCGGCGGGGCCGGCTACGAGGTCGCGCTGTTTGATCCAGCCGACAGGGATCGCCGCGTCGGCTCCGGCGCAGTAGGGGAGATCGGTGGGCGCGGCCCGGCGCTCATGCTCGGCTATTTTGACAACCAGCACGCCACCGAAATGAGCTTCAACAGCGATGGCTGGTTCATGTCGGGCGACCTTGGCAGCATGGATGAGCACGGCAACCTCAAGGTCGAGGGCCGGCTCAAGGACCTCATCATTCGCGGCGGCCACAATATCTACCCCGCACACATCGAGGCGCTGGCGTTGCGCCATCACCAGGTGGGGCGGGTCGCCTGCTTTGCCGTGGCCGACGTCCGGCTGGGCGAGCGCGTGTGCATCGCCGTGTCCGGGAGCGCGACAGCGCACGAGCTGCTCGAACATCTCAGCCGTGAGGGCCTCTCACGGTACGACATGCCCGAGTATTTCCTGCGGCTCGCCGAGTTCCCGTTGACCGCCAGCGGCAAAATTCTCAAGCGTGAGCTGGTCGAAATGGTAATGCGCGGGGAGCTTCTGCCCGAGCCCGTCCGTTACCAAGCCAAGAAAGGGGACAACTGATGCCTGTCGAGCTTACCACGCGCGAGGACTGCGCCGTGCTGACGCTCAATCGCCCCGAAGCACTCAACGCGCTTTCGGTCGCCATTCTAAGGCAAATTGGCGAGGCCTTCGCTGCAGTGGCAAAATCCAAGGCACGGGCGCTGATCATTACCGGGGCCGGCAACAAGGCCTTCTGCGCCGGCGCCGACATCAAGGAATTCCGCCACCAGGCCATGTTGGATTGCAAGGCACGCACGGAGCTTGGCCAGGCGACGTTCGCCAAGCTCGATACGTTGCCAATCGCCTCGATTGCCGTCATCAACGGCTATGCGTTCGGCGGCGGCCTTGAGCTGGCCCTCGCTTGCACTTTCCGCTTGGCATTGCCCAATGCCAAGGTCGGACAGCCGGAAATCAAGCTTGGCACCATTCCGGGCTACGGTGGCACGCAGCGCCTGCCGCGGCTGATCGGTGAGGCGCGCGCCTTGGAGCTGATCCTGACCGGGCGCACCGTTGATGCTGCCGAAGCCGAGCGCATCGGCCTCGTCAATCGCCTCGTCGAGGGCGACGCTGTCGCCGCCGGCCTCGCCTTCGCCCGCGAGTTTACCTGCTATAGCCTGCCGGTGCTGGCCTTTGCGCGCGGCGCCGTGCATCGCGCGCTCGACCTGCCGCTACAGGCGGGCTTGAAGGTCGAGGCCGATCTTTCCACGCTGTCGTTTCAGACCAAGGATGCCGATGAAGGCGCGGCCGCCTTCGCGGAAAAGCGCAAGGCGAGATTTGTCGATGCCTGAGCCCCAAATTCTCGTCACCGGCGCCAATCGCGGCATCGGCGCGGCGATCGCAACCGAACTCGCTGCCACCGGCTGCAGCGTCGTCGGTCTGACGCGCAGCGGCACCTCGGCCGCCGGCGCGGCCATCGCCTGCGACGTCAGCGACGAGGGCACGATCGCCCGTGCCATAGGCGCCGTCGCCGAGCAGGGTCCGATCGCGGGATTAGTCAACAATGCGGGCCTTTATGAAGCCCACCTGAGCGCCGAGTTGGCGGCCGCCGACTTCGAGCGCATCATGCGCGTCAATGCCACCGCCGTGGTGGTGACGGCGCGCCACGTCTACCCGCATTTAAAGCGCGCCGGCGGCGGACTGATTGTCAACATCGGCTCCTATTATGACAAGCTCGGCGTGGCCAAGACGGTCGCCTACTGTGCCTCGAAGGCGGCGGTGGGCGCCATCACGCGCTGCCTGGCGGTGGAATGGGCGGCGGACAACATTCGCGTCATCGACGTGGCACCGGGCTACATCGCCACCGATCTCAACGCCAAATTCCGGGCGCGCGATGCCACCCAGCGCTGGATCAAGCAGCGCATCCCCGCCGGTCGGGCCGGCACCCCCGCGGAGATCGGTCGGCTGGTAGCAATGCTGTTTAACTCCGACATCTCCTATCTGACCGGCGAGACCATCTATGTCGACGGCGGCTTGGGGATGAACCATTGAGGCGGCCGCCTGTCCCTTGACCCGGGGGCGGGCGGAACGCACAGTTGAGGTAGCGAGCCAAGAGGTGCCCATGCCCCGCCACAAATCCTACATTCCCCACGGCGTCATTCCGGCGGTGTTGCTGCCTTTCGACGCCGAGCTGGCGATCGACGAAGCAAGCTTCCGCAAGCATCTGCGTGACGTGGCCGCGACCGCCGGCATTACCGCCATCACCATCAATGCGCATTCGACCGAGGTTGCCTCCTGCAGCTTCGAGGAGCAGCGTCACGTGCTGGAAATCGCGCAGCATGAAATCGGTGAGCGGCTGCCGCTGATCAACGGCATCTGGGCTGACGGCAGTCTCGAGGCCGCCCGGCTCGCCCGCATGGCGGAAGCGGCTGGAGCCTCCGCGCTCCTGGTGTTTCCGCCCGCCCCCTTCACGCTTGGCCAGTCAGCGGCCATGGCGATCGCGCATTTCAAGCGCATTGCCGAGGCGACGGCGCTGCCGCTGATCGCCTTCCAATACCCGCTTGCCACCGGCCAGGGCTATCCGCCCGATACGCTCTTGAGGATGTGCGAGGAGGTGCCCTCGATCCGTGCCATCAAGGATTGGATCGGCAACGTGCCCGCGCATGACTGGCACGTGCGCACCCTGCAAAGCCTGCCCCGCCCGGTGAATGTACTCTCGACCCATAGCGCCTGGCTCATGTCCTCGCTCGTGCTCGGCTGCAACGGCCTCTTGTCGGGCAGCGGCAGCGTGATCCCGGACCTGCAGAGCGCGCTCTTCAGGGCTGTCCAGGCCAACGATCTGGCGGCGGCCAAGCGGCTCAACGACCGCATCGAGCCTTTGATGCGCGTCTTCTACGCCGACCCGTTCGTCGACATGCACAACCGCATGAAGGAGGCGCTGGTGCTGCTCGGCCGCATCCCGCGGGCCCATGTGCGGCCGCCGTTGGTCAAGCTCGAGCGCGGCGAAATCGCCCGCATCCGCCAGGGCCTGATCGATGCAGGCCTGCTGCCGGCCGCGGCGGCCGGCCGCGATGCCGCTTGAGAGCAAAGGCAAAAAAACGCGCGGCTTTCGCGCCGTCGGGGAGGCCGACCGCCATGCCTGGCATTCTCGCCGTTTTCAACGATTGCGCCGCGGAAGGCCGCCAGCATTTTGAGACCTGGTACAACCGCGAGCATCTTCAGGAGCGCGTCGGCGTACCGGGTTTCCGCTTCGGCCGGCGCTACGAACTGTTGACCGGTGGCGACCGGCAGTTTTGCGCCTTTTACCAGGTGGACGAGCCGGCGGTGCTCAACTCCGACGTCTATCTCGGTCGGCTCAACGATCCGACACCCTGGACGCGGCAGGCGATGACATCATTCCGCAACATGGTGCGCACGGTCTGCGACGTTCATGCGGCGGCTGGGGACCTGATCGGCGCGCACGCGGTGATCCTGCGGGCGGACGAAGCGATGCTGCCGAGCGCGGCCGCCACCGAGTGGGTCACTACGTTGGCATCGCAAGAAGGCATTGCCCGCGTTGAGGTCTGGACCAGAGCGGCGCAACAGACCAACCCCGACACCGCCGAAATGAAAAGCCGCGGCAAGGATCGGCTTGCCGCCGGCGTGGTGCTGATCGAATGTCTGCGCCGCGCCGATGCCGATCGCGTCATGAGCCGCCTCACGCAGCCACCGGCCGCGCTCGGCATCTCGGGCCAAGTTGCCCTCGGCATCTACGCGTTGTTGTGCATCTACCAGCCGCGGCGCTGAGCGCCGGCCAGGTCGGCCGGCCGTGCCTTTGACCTAGCGCAGCTTGAAGCGCTGAATTTTGCCGGTGGCGGTCTTGGGAAGGGCATCGACGAATTCGATCCAGCGCGGATACTTCCACGGCCCGGCCTGCGTCTTGACCTGCTCCTTCAGCTCCTGCTCCAGACCATTGGCCGCGACCTTGCCGGGCTTCAGCACAATAAAGGCCTTGGGCTTCAGCAGGCCGTCGCCGTCCGCCTTGGGCACAACCGCGGCTTCCATGACCGCTGCGTGACCGATAAGCGCGCTTTCCACCTCGAAGGGCGATACCCAGATCCCCGAGACCTTGAACATGTCGTCGGTTCGTCCCTGGTAGGTAAAGAAACCCTCCGCGTCGCGGATGTATTTGTCGCCCGTGCGGGTCCAGCCGCCTTCGAAGGTAGCGCGGCTCTTTTCCCGCTGGTTCCAGTAGCCCTCCGAATGGGTGGCGCCGCGCACGAGCATCTCCCCCACCAAGCCCTCGGCAACCTCGCTGCCGTGCTCGTCGACAAGCCGGATCTCATAGCCTGGCACCGGTTTGCCGGAGGTCCCATATTTGAGCGCCGCGGCGCTGTTGCAGACGTACTGGTGCAGCATCTCGGTGGAGCCGACGCCGTCATAAACGTCGACCCCGAACTTGCCGCGAAAGGCCCTTCCCACTTCCGCAGGCAGCGCCTCGCCGGCCGAGACGCACACGCGCAAACGCTCAGAGCTCTGGTCTGGTGTGCCCTCCGGATAGGCGAGCATCGCCGCATAGAGCGTCGGCACCCCGAAGAAAAATGTCGGCTGATGCTGCTTGAGCGTACGAAACACCAGCTCCGGCGTCGGTCGCTCGGGCACCAGCACGGCACTGGCGCCGACCGACATCGGAAACGACATGGCGTTGCCCAGGCCGTAGGCAAAGAACAACTTGGCGGCGGAGTAAACGAGATCGTCTTCGCGCATGCCTAGGCACTGCTGGCCGCACAGGCGTGCCGTTTCCATGAGGCTTGAGTGCACGTGACGCACGCCCTTCGGCATGCCCGTGGAACCCGACGAGTAAAGCCAGAACGCGGTCTCGTCGCAGCAGGTTTCGGCGGCCTTGCCTGCAGCTGCCTGCAGATCGAGCTCGGCGCGCAAGGAGAGCGCGAAGGGGGGCGCTTCACCGCCGGAGACAAAGATGTGCTTGAGGCAGGGGAGCTGCCCCAGAATCGGCTGGATCACCGGGAGCAGCGGCGCCGAAATGAACAGCGCCGTGGCGCGGTTGTCGGCAAGAATGTAGGCATACTGTTCCGTGGTGAGCAGGGTATTGAGCGCCACCGGGATGACGCCGGCCTTGATGGCACCCCAAAAGGCGACGGGAAAATCGACGGTATCAAACAGCAGCAGAGCGATGCGCGCCTCGCGCGCAACGCCGTAGGTGGCGAGCAGGTTGGCCATTTGGTTGCAGCGGGCGGCAAGGGCGCCGTAGCTCAACCGTTCCTGGGGATCGATAAAGACGGTCTTGTCGCCGCGTCCCTCGGCGACATTGCGGTCGACCATATCGACGGCGGCATTGTAAAGGCGCGGGTAGCTCATTGGTCCTCCCCATCGGCGTTTCGCCTCTCGCCGAGTGCCAATCCGCCAGGCCGGGCGGGACGGTTTTTGTGCATCATACTGCAAGCGATGCCGAATTACAGGGGGCTGGGCGCCGTCGGCGCCCGGCGAAAGGTGTAGTATAATGCAGAAATGCCCCCGCAACGGTCCCCGGTCGATAGACGGAACTATGGCGACAGTCCCTGAGCTTGGCCCCGAAGGGCGGCGCGGTACTGCCCCTGCCGAGGAGGCCTACCTCAAGCATGTCGGCGAGCGGGTGCGCATCGGCCGGGCGCGGCGCGGCATGTCGCGCAAGAGCCTTGCGAAGGCCTCCGGCGTCTCCGAACGCTACCTGGCCGAATTGGAACGCGGCGCCGGCAATGCCTCCCTGCTGGTGCTGAGGCAAATCGCCGAAGCGCTGGGACTCGAAATGGCGGCCCTCGTCGGCGAGCGCCCGGAGCTGCCGCTGGAACTGAGGCTCGCCATGCACCAGCTCGAGCGCCTGTCGCCGGCTGAGCTCGCCCAAGCCCGGCAGCTGATCCAGCAGCGCTTCGAGGCACATGGCACAACGAGCAACGGGCGCGTTGCCCTGGTCGGGCTGCGCGGTGCCGGTAAGACCACGCTTGGCCGACGTGCGGCGGAGCAGCTGAACATGCCCTTTGTCGAGCTCGACCGGGAAGTGGAGCGGGCGAGCGGCATGGAGTTGTCCGAAATCTTTGCCCTGCACGGGCAGGGCATGTTTCGTCGCCTGGAGCGCCAATGTCTTGAGACCATTGTGGCGCGCTTCGAACGGGCGATGATCGCCACCGGCGGCAGCCTGGTGACGGAGCCGGCCACCTATGATCTGTTGCTGTCGACCTGCTTTGTAGTCTGGCTCAGCGCAACCCCCGATGAGCACATGAGCCGAGTGCTGGCCCAGGGCGACTTGCGGCCGATGGCGGATGGACCCCAGGCGATGGATGATCTGAAGGCAATCCTGGAGAGTCGCACGCCGCTTTATGCCAAGGCCGATGCGGAAGTGATGACCAGCGGCAAATCCGAGGCCGAGGCGCTGGCGACGCTGGTGGATAGTATCGCCGGCGCCGACGCTCAGCGCTCGGCCGCACTCAACGACTAGCCTTGCGCCGGCGCCGGCCTCCGGCTCAGCATATCATGGTCGGCAAGGGACAACCGGGTAGCAGCGCAGAGGAGACAACAGCAATGGCCAAGCCCCGCAAAGTCATCATAACCTGCGCCATTACCGGTTCTATTCACACGCCGTCGATGTCACCGCATCTGCCGGTGACGGCCGAGGAAATTGCCGATGCCGCCGTTGCGGCGGCGGAGGCCGGCGCTGCCGTCGTGCATCTGCATGCCCGCAATCCCAAAGACGGTCGACCCGATCAATCGCCGGAGGCCTTCCAACCCTTCCTCAAGGTGATCAAACAACGCTCGAGCTGTGTTGTGAACATCACCACCGGCGGCGCCCCTACCATGACGATCGAGGAGCGCGTGCGGCCCGCGGCCGTCTTCAAGCCGGAGATCGCCAGCCTCAACATGGGCACCATGAATTTCGGACTGTTTCCCATGTTGCAGCGGCAGACGGAATTCAAATACGAGTGGGAGAAGCCCTACCTCGAGGCCTCCAGGGCGGGGATGTTCAAGAATACCTTTGCCGATATCGAGTACATCCTCACCACCTGCGCCAACAATGGCTCGCGCTTCGAGATCGAGTGTTATG
>Ga0081540_1000605_pt1 | contig 34193 bp, 33 predicted proteins | sample TabmetS2T1R1_FD_71024 | JGI IMG/M metagenome (GOLD analysis project Ga0081540, IMG submission 71024) | Tabebuia heterophylla rhizosphere microbial communities from the University of Puerto Rico - S2T1R1 | ecosystem: Host-associated > Plants > Roots > Rhizosphere ...
GCCTCGAGGGGCTGGCTCGAGCGCCTCGGCAAGGAGACCACCCTCGTCCCGATCCCGCTCCACTGGAGGCGCCTGGTCCGGCGGGGATACGACCAGGCGGGCCTGCTCACGCGCGCGCTCGCCCACGCCACCGGCCTCCCGCTCGAGCCGACCCTGCTCCGGCGGATCCGCGCCACCCGGAGGCAGGTGGGCCTCACCGAGGCCGAGCGCATCGAGAACGTGCACGGAGCGTTCGCCCTCCGGGCACAGGTTCCCACGGGCCCGGTGGTGCTCGTGGACGACGTCCTCACCACCGGCGCCACGGCTCGGGCCGCCGGCAGCGCCCTACGCGAGGCCGGAGCCCGGAGGGTGTACGTCCTCACCCTGGCCAGGGCGGTCGGGGAAGCGAACCCCGGTCTCTTCGGGTTATGAGTGGCAGAACACCGTGGTTTCCAGCCTCCTCCTCTCGGCCCTCCTGGCCGCAGCTTCGCCTGCGCGCTCCATCGATGATCCACTTCCCGCCGAGGCCCAGGCCCGGGCACAGGAGGCGATCGCCCAGTCCCGCTCGGTGCGGGGAACCGCCGCCCTGATCCGCCTGCGCGGGTTGCGTGACGACCTCGCCGATCCTCGCCCGGTGGACGCGACGTTCGCTCGCATCGCCGCCGACCCGCGCGCGGACCCGTTCACCCGCACCCTCGCGAAGGAGGTGCTCACCGACCTCGACGTGCTGCAGGGCCGGGTGGAATCCGCCCAGCGCCGCCTCCGCGCTCTCGGATACGTCCAGGACGTCTACGTGCTCGGCGGATTCGACAACGAGGGCAAGTCAGGCTGCGACACCGATGCCGGCCCGGAGCAGACCCTCGACCTCGGCGCATCTCTGCAGGCGAAGGGACATCCGGCGAAGTGGCAAAAGGCAGGCGCGCAGTCGCTCGACGGAGGCATCGACCTCGGCGCGATGGTCAGGCCCTCGCGGAGCGTGGTGGCGTACGTCCTCGCGCTCCTCGACGAGCCGGCGCCGCGGCGCACCGTCCTCGCCCTGGGCACCTCGGGAGGCTTCCGCCTCTGGGTGAACGGCGAGAAGATCGCCAGCGCCGACGCCTACCACCCCGCCCGCCCGGACCAGGATCGCGTCTCGGTGCAGCTGCGCAAGGGGGTGAACCGGGTCCTCCTGAAGGTGTGCCACGAGGACTCCGGGGTGCTGGGCGCTTACCTCCGCGACGAGTCCGCGCGCGCTCGGGCGGTGCTCCCCGCGCGTCTTCCCGCGCTTCCCTCCGGCCCTGCCGCCGCCGCCCGCCGGCTCCCGACCCTCGCCAGCGCCTTCGAGGCCGAGGTGAAGCGCCGTCCCGACGACGCGCGGCTGAGGGCCGACTTCGCCCAGGTGCTGGAGGCCACCCAGGCCTTCGATTCTCGCGAGCACAGCGACGCGGTGAACGCCGAGCGCGCCGCCGCGGACGCAGCCCGCGGTGGTCAGCCGGACGCCCGCATCGAGCTGCTCGCCGCGCGGCTCCAGCAGGACGAGAACCTCCGCCGGCGTCACCTCGAGACCGCCCTCGCCGCCTCGCCGGACCTGATCGAGGCCCGCCTGCTCCTGGCCCGGGCCGAGCTCTCGCAGGGCCACCCCGAGCGGGTGCTCACGCTCCTCGAGCCACTCGTTCAACGGTGGAAGGCCTTCGTTCCGGCGCAGGTGCTCCTCGCGCGGGCGGAGGACGACCTCGGCGACTCGGTCTCGGCGACCCGGCGCATCGAGGGTCTGCCGCAGTCCACCTGGCGCATTCCGGAGGCGGGGCGGGAGCGGGTCCGCAGCGCACGCCGGCTGGATCGCTCGGACGACGCGCTGGAGCGCCTGCGCGGCGTGCTCCAGGCACGCCCCGGTGACGGGAGCAACCTGTCGCTCCTCGCCGAGATGCTCGCCGACCGCGGAGACGTCGCCGGCGCCGCGAAAGCGCTGCGGGATGCGCTCCGCCTCTCCCCCACCAGCAACGACGTTCGTCTGCGGCTGGCCGAGCTCCTCGCCTCCAACGGACGGCTCGAGGAAGGGCTGACCCTCTTCACGGAGGCCGAGGCGCTCTGTCCGGACGACCCCGAGCTCTACGAGCGGAAGGGCCGGACCCTCCTCTACGCCGGGCAGAAGGACGCGGCGCTCGCAGCGCTCGAGCGTTCGCTGGAGCTCCGCCCCCAGAACCCCGCGCTCCGGGACGCGGTGCGCGCGCTCCGCGGGACCGAGGTCTCCGCTTCCAGCACCAACGCCCTGGACATCCGGCCGCTGGTGGCCGAGGCAGACAGCTACGCCGAGGACGCGGTCACCCTCGCCGAGGTCACGCGGGTCCGCGTGCAGCAGAGCGGCCTCTCCAGCCGGTTCCACCAGCTGGCGGTGAAGGTCTACACGCGCCGTGGCGTCGACGCCTTTCGCAGCTTCCCCATCACCTACAGCCCGAGCCGCGAGGAGGTCCGCATCCTCCGTGCCCGCATCACCAAGCCCGACGGCTCGATCGTCGAGAGCTTCGGAGACACCAACCGCAGCCTCAACGAGCCCTGGGCGGGCATGTACTACGACGCGCAGGCGAAGATGCTCAGCTTCCCCGGGCTCGCGCCGGGCGACGTGCTCGAGCTGCAGTACCGCGTCGAGGACACGGCGAGCGACAACCTCCTCTCCGACTACTGGGGCGACATGGCCTACGTGCAGGGCGTCACCCCGAAGCTCCGCTGGGAGTACGTGGTCGACATGCCGGCCGGAAGGACGCTGTACTGGAACGAGAAGACGCTCGGCGCCGGGGTGAGCGCGCGACGCGAGCCGGCGTCCAGCGGCCGCGTGCTCTACCGCTTCGACGCGAAGCACGTCTCACGCGTGACCCCCGAACCGGGGATGCCGGGCTGGTCCGAGGTGGCGGCGACGCTCCACGTCTCGACCTACAAGACCTGGGAGGACGTGGGGCGCTACTACTGGAGCCTCATCCGCGACCAGCTGGTTCCGGACGACAGCATCCGCCGCGCCGCGGACGCCGCTCTTGCCGGCGTGGACCGCAAGGACACCCGCGCGGTGGTGCGTGCTCTCTACGAGTACGTGGTGAAGAACACCCGGTACGTCGCGCTCGAGTTCGGCATCCACGGGTACAAGCCCTACCGGGTGGACCGGGTCCTGGCGCGGCGGTTCGGCGACTGCAAGGACAAGGCGTCGCTGCTGTACGCGCTGCTTCAAGTCAGCGGCGTGGACAGCCGCATCGTGCTGCTCCGGATGCGGCAGCTCGGGTCGATTCCTCCCGAGCCGGCGTCCCTCGCGGTGTTCAATCACGCCATCGTCTACGTCCCGTCGCTCGACTGGTACCTGGACGGGACCGCGGAGTTCCACGGCGCGACCGAGCTCCCCATCGCCGATCGCCGGGCCAGCGTCCTCGTCGTCGAGCCGGACGGAAAGAGCCGCTTCACCGTGACTCCCGAGGCCCGGCCCGAAGACAACGTCACCGACGTGCAGCTCGATCTGGCGCTGCGGCCCGGCGGCGCGGCCGAGGTGAAGGGCGAGAGCCGCGTGCGCGGAACCGCCGCACCCGAGTACCGGCGCAGCTACCAGTCTGCCGCCACCCGCCGCACCACCTTCGAGCAGGGCTGGGCGCAGACCTTCCCCGGGCTGAGCGTGGACAAGGTGTCGATCAGCGATCCCAACCGGCTCGACCAGGACGTGGCGCTCGACTACGAGCTGAGCATCCCGCGCTACGCGGAAGTGGGTGGGGACACGCTGCGCTTCCTGCCCTTCGGCAGTCGCCGCGGCTACGTGGAGACCTACGCCGGGCTCGCCGAGCGGCGAGGCGACCTCGTGCTCGACGGGCCGAGCGTGAGCCGCTTCACCTTCCGCTACCGGCTGCCGCCCGGGTGGAGCGTGGACGGGCTTCCGCCCGATGTGACGACCGACAACGGGTTCGGGAAGCTCAAGCTGGCCTACACCGTCGAGCAGGACGTGCTGGTCTGCCGCGGCGAGCTGGTGTTCACCCGGGACCGGATCTCCGCCAGCGAGTACCCCGCCTTCCGAGCGTTCGTGGCCCAGGTGGACCAGGCCTTCTCGCGCAAGGTGCTCGTCCGCGGGCCGCGGAAGTCGGTCCAGCCGCAGCGCGCCGAACGGCCGGCGGTGTTGCCTGCGGTCGCTTCCCTCGCGGCCGCCCCGAGCCCATGAACCCCGTTCCCGAGGTTCCCCTCCGGATCACCGTCGCCGTCTGTGCCTACGTGCTGCTCGTCGTCTGGGTCACGCTGCGCGGGCTGGACAGCGGGCTCCGGCGGTCGGGATGCGCCGCCCCCATCCGGCGGAGCTTGCTCGTGCGCATCGGCGCGCTGCTCGCAACCTGGTTCATCGCGGTGACCGCGGCGGCCGTGGCAGGCGCGTGGCTGGACCCCGCGGTGCCTCGTCCGCTCGGCTACCTCATCCCGGCGCTGCTCCTGGCCCTGGTGCTCTGGCGCGCCGGGTGGCTCCAGGCCGCGGTCCAGGCGCTCTCGCCCTCGGCGATTCCCTGGCTGCAGACACTCCGCATCGGCGGCGGGCTGACGCTGTTCGCCGCGTGGGCCTCGGGGTTCGCGCCCTGGGGCTGGGTGGCCGCCGCGGGGACCGGAGACATCCTGGTGGGGCTCGGCGCCGCGGCAGTCGCGGCCCTGCTCGGAACGGGCCTCGCCTGGTCTCGGAGCGCGGCCATCGCCTGGAACGTCTTCGGGCTGGTGGACATCGCCCACACGATGGTGCGCGGCCTGCTCGCCGCGCCGGGCCCCCAGCAGCAGATCTTCGAGACGCCGGCGAACCTCGTCCCGGTGGTGTTCCCCTTCATCTACCTGCCGGCGTTCATCGTCCCGCTGACCATCCTGCTGCACATCCTCTCGCTGCAGCAGCTGGCGCGGATCGGACGCGCGTCACCGGCGTAGCGTCACTCGGTGCGCATGGCCTCGACCGGGTCGAGGCGGGCAGCGCGCGCAGCGGGGTAGATGCCGAAGATGAGCCCGACGCCCGAGCTCATCACCAGCGCGAGCGCCACGGCCCAGGTCGGAACCGAGGTGGGAAGGTTGAAGGCCCAGCGCGCGAGGAAGGCCACCACCGCGCCGCCGAGCACTCCCAGCACTCCTCCCACCAGGGAGAGCATGATCGCCTCGGTGGCGAACTGCCCGAGGATGCGGTGCTTACGCGCTCCCAGCGCCTTGCGGACGCCGATCTCCTGGGTCCGCTCGGTGACCGAGACCAGCATGATGTTCAGGATGCCGATCCCTCCGACGATGAGCGAGAGCAGGCACACCCCGAAGCTCGCCGCGGTGACCACCGAGGAGATCTGGTTGAACGCCTGGGTGGCGGACTCGTTGGAGAAGATGAAGAAGTCGTCTTCCTGCTGAGGCTTGAGGTTGTGCCGCCGGCGCATGAGCTGGCGGACCTCCTCCATCGCGCGGGGAAGCCCCTCGGTGGAGATTGCCTGCATGCTGATGTTGAGCGAGCGCTTCTTCCCCCAGAGCTGGAAGAAGGCGTTGATGGGGATGACCACCACGTCGTCCTGCTGGAAGCCGCCGACGAAGGCTCCCTTGCGCTTGATGAGCCCGATGACCCGGAAGGGCCGGGTGCGGATCCGGACCTCCTGGCCGATGGGGTCTGCGCCGGGGAAGAGGACCTCCGCCACGTTCGAGCCGAGCACCACCAGGCGCTCCCCGTCCGCGACCTCCTGGACGTTGAACGCCCGGCCGAACGCGATGTCCATGGCGTTGGTGACGAAGAAGTCCGCCGTGCCCCCGGCGATCTGGATGTTGGGGCGGGTCTCGTAGCGGTCGGTCGAGACCTTGATTCCGAAGTCCCACGCCTCGCCGGTGGTGGCGATGACGTCCGGAAGCCGGCGCTCGATGTCGTCCCGATCCTCGATGGTGAGGTTGGGGCGCTTCGAGAGCTTCTCGAAGTCGAAGTTACCGAAACCGTTGGGGAATTTCTGGATCTGGAAGCCGTTGGAGCCCAGGCCGGTCAGGTCCTCGTCGACCTTGTTCCGGAGCCCTTCCAGCAGGGCCATCATCGCGACCACGGTGGCGGCGCCGATGACGATGCCCAGCAGCGTCAGCAGCGAACGGAGCCGGTGCCCCCAGAACGTGGACATGGCCAGCCGGAAGTTGTCGGTCAGCGCGCGCACCCACAGTTCCTGACGACTTCCCATGGGCCCGATTGCAGCAGATCCCTGCACCGGGCAGCCAGCCGGCCGCACCTGCGCGCCCTCCAGTGAACGCCGGCCCCGGGTAGACGGCGCCCCGGCGTGTGCCCAGGTTTGCCGCGAACCTGACCGCCCGTGCCTCCGGCTTCGGGCGCCCACGCCGAGAGGGGTGTTCCCGTGGAAGCGACGAAGCTGTTGGAGAAGCAGCATGCCGAGGTGAAGGACCTCTTCGAGCAGTACCAGGCGGCCGAGGAGGACTCGGAGAAGCAGGAGCTCTTCGAGCAGATCGCCGACGACTTCGCTGCGCACGGGGAGATCGAGGAGAAGATCTTCTATCCGGCCGTCTACGTCGGCACGCTCAAGGAGCAGCTCCAGGAAGCGGTCGAGGAGCACCTGGCCGCGAAGCGGGTGGCTGCCGATCTGCTCGAGATGGTGCCGTCGGATCCGCAGTTCGACCCGAAGATGAAGGTGCTCAAGGAGCTCATCGAGCACCACGTCGAGGAGGAGGAGGGCGAGCTCTTCCCCCTGGTCCGCCAGAACTTCGTCCGCGAGGAGCTGGAGGCGCTCGGCGATCAGATGGAGCAGATGTTCGAGCGGCTCCAGGAGGGCGAGCCGCGGGAGGCCATCCCGTCGGAGACGGACCACGCGCCGCCGCTGAGCTGAAATTCGTCCCGCCCGCCGGACCCACGGACGAGGAGCGACACCCTCGCCTCAGGCTCGCTCGGCTCCTCACCGAGGAGAAAAAGTCACGAGGTGTTTGACACCTCGTCGATCCGGGGCGCGGGACGGTGCGTCCCGGACTGCGGACTTCGCGCGGGTCAGGAGCCGAAGGCGAGCGTGGTGCTGGTCGTCTCCGCCGGCACCCACTGCTGCAGCGGGTAGCCCTGGGAGACCCAGGCGGCGTAGCCGCCTTCCAGCGGCCGGACCCGCTCGATGCCTCGTCGCTTCAGCCGGAGCGCCACCCGGGCGCTCGTCCATTCATTGGGTCAACTACAGAAGAGCACCACGTCGCGGCCGCGCGCGATCTCCTCGTGTCGCCGGTAGAGCTCCTCGGGCGAGATCTGCAGCGCCCCGGGGAGCGTGTTGCCACACTCCTCGACCTCGCGCCGGTGGCGCAGGTCCACCAGCACCATCTCGTCGCCGTGATCGATCCGCCGCTTCAGCTCACCCGCGGAGAGGCGCGCCACGCGGAGCTGCGAGCGGAACCGCAGCCGCTGGAGCATCTTCCACGAGAGGTACAGCGCGAGCGCGCCGACGAAGAAGCTGGCCGCGGAGCCGGCGTAGTGCATCACGAGCGCCACCAGCCGGAAGAACGGCTCTCCGGCGAGCCACCCGATCGCGACGTAGGTCGTGGCCCAGAGGATGTCCCCGATGCCATCCAGCCCGAGGAAGCGCCGCACCCGCATCCCGGACATCCCGGCCAGCGGCGGCGCCAGCGTGGTGAGCCCCGGGATGAACGGTGCGACCACCAGCGCGCGGGCGCCGTAGCGGGTGAAGGCGTTCTCGGTGCGCTGCACGCAGATCTCCGGCTCGAGCGAGAGCCGGCAGACGACCCGCAGCACTCCGTTCCCCCAGCGGCGCCCCGCGAAGAACCACAGCGAGTGCCCCAGCGATGCCGCGATCGTCGCGAGCGCGATGGGCAACAAGACGGTGCCCTGGCCGAGCCGCGCAAGCGCGCCCGAGGCGATGAGCCAGGGCGTGCACGGAATGGGGATCCCGGCCTGCTCCAGCAGCACGCTGGTGAAGACGAGCATCGGCCCGTAGACCCTCAGGAACTCGATACTCTCGTTCACGACCGATGGACCTCCGGGACGGGCCGGACAGCGACCTCCTCGCTGCGCTGTCTAGCGGCAGGGCGCCCTGACCGCCACCGTGTCTCGGAGGGCCCCGACCGTTGCAGCCCGGTGCCTGGGCCGCCCTCAGTTCGGCCGGGCCGAGGCCGGCTGGGAGACCAGGTGCAGCACCTCGTCCACCCGCACCGGCAGCCTCCCGCCCTTGCGCTCCAGGGCAAGCGACAGCTTCCGGTGGTCGGCCCGCGTCAGGCGCCGGTCGAGGACCACGTCGACCATGTAATCGAGCGAGTCGACGCCCAGCACCATTCCCACGCTGAACAGCATCAGCTCGTCTGGGTCCACGTATGCCGACATGGCACCCGGAAGCCATTGCAAGGGTGGATCCGGCGGTTCTGCCCTGGCCCTTCGGCATTCCAACCGTGCGTGGCGGCTGGATCCTTTCCCACCTCGGCCGGCGCCCCACCCCCACTGCCAGTGGGGGCCTCCGGACGGAATGCCCAGGGTGCGCGCGACCCTCGTCTCCATCGTGACCCAGGTGGCCCCCCGACTCCGGCTAGAGTGTCGGGTCGGCCAGCTCCGAGAGGGCGACAGGTCCGGCTCTCGCCCCGCCGGCCGGAGGGGAAAGACCATCCGATGAGAGTCGGCCTAGCCGGCGTCACCCTGCTCACCCTGGGGCTCGGTGCGACGCCGGCCACCGCCGAGGAGCTGTCCGCGCACTTCGAGGGCGCGGTCCGCGTGGGGCTGGGCATCCCCATCGGCAACGCGGTCGGCGATACCACGCGCTCCCCCTCGGGGACCGCCCTCTCGGACCTGGTGGCCTGGACCGTCCCGGTCGAGCTCGAGCTCGGCGCGCGCGTCGGTCCGGCGTTCGTCGGAGGCTACGTCTCGTACGGGTTCGGCAAGGCCGGCAACGCGCTCGACGGTGGCACCGGGCGCTCGGCGAGCAACGTGCGCTTCGGCTTCGAGATGCTCTGGCACCTCGCGCCGGACCGAACGGTGGATCCGTGGGTGGGGCTCGGCGTGGGCTACGAGTGGCTCAACCTCAGCATCAGCGGGACGGGAGGAACCGTCTACGGAAGCGCCCGCGGCTTCGAGTGGGTGAACCTCCAGCTGGGCATCGACTTCATGCTCGGGAAGAGCCTGCGACTGGGGCCCTTCGTCCGCGCACGCGTGGCGCAGTACGACACCGGGAGCCTGGGACTCATCAACTCTCAGGGAACCGACGTCGGTGGGACGAGTGACATCACCAGCAAGACCGTGCACACCTGGATCGACGTGGGCCTCCGTTTTGCGGTCCTGCTGTGACAAACGTTGACGGCTGTGCGCGCGAGTGAGTGGGTCGCGACGCACGCGCCAGAAGTCGAAGGTCGCATGCGACCCAGCCGGGCCGGGGGCGAAACGCCTGGATTCCCGTGGTTCCTTTCACTGGCGTGACATCTGCAAACAGAGCCCATGCGATGGCCAGTTCAGGACAGCGAAGGAAGTGTCAGGTCCCAGCGTGCGGACGCCCGGTTCATAGCCGCGGCTTCTGCGCCAGCCACTATCGTCAGCTGCTCCGCGGCCGCACCCCCACCCGTCCCATCCGTCCGCGGGGCAACGGCGAGAAGCCGGTGCTCGCGGTGCGGCTCCCCGCGACGCTCATCGTCGCGATGGACCGCAAGCTGCGCCGGGCCGGGCTGAGCCGTGCCGAGCTGCTGGAGAAGCTGGTGAACCGCTGGGTGTTGAAGCGGGCCTGACCTAGTCGAGCTCGAACGCAGCCACCCGTCGACCGTCGACGTCGGTGAAGCCGTACCTCTCCGCCAGGTCCGCCACCCGCAGCACCTGCCCGCTCACGTTCCCGACCTCGGGGTCTGCCGCCAGCGCCACCACCGCGCGCCCCAGGTAGCGAGGCGACTCCGTCCGCGACAGCGAGGGCCGCTCGCGCCAGTGCGCCTCGTCGGTGCGGTGCCCGGCAAGGATGAGCTCGGTCCGCATCCATCCCGGCGAGACGGCGACCGAGGTGATGCCTCGCGGGCGGAGCTCCTGGGCCATCCCGAACGCCAGCCGGTTCATCGCTGCCTTCGCCAGGTCGTAGAGGAGATTCCCGCGGACGTACCGGTCGCGGTCCCAGAAGGTGGTGGTCACGATGAGCCCCGCGCCGCGCTTCAGCATGAGGGGGACCGCCGCCCTGCTGGAGAGCAGATGGTTCCGCACGCCGCGGTCGAGCATCGCCTCCCACTGGTCCAGCGGCTGCTCCCAGAACGGCGCGTCGAAGACTCCGGTGAACGCCTCGTGGCCGCCCCAGGCGTTGTTGACCAGGAGGTCCAGCGTTCCGTCCTCGCGCTCGACCCGGGCGAAGAGCCGGGCCACGTCGTCGGCATCGGTGTGATCGCAGCGCACCGGGATGCCCCGGCCGCCCTCGCGGAGCACCTCGTCGGCGGTGTCCTCGATGGTTCCGGGCATCGCCGGCAGCTTCGAGAGCGCGAGCAGCCGCGCGTAGCTCGTCGCGGGCTGCGCCCGGGTGCTCCGACCCGTGACGTACACGGTGGCTCCGGCGGCGCCGAGCTCGGCGGCGATCCCCCGGCCGGCACCCCGGCTGGCACCGGTCACCACCGCCACACGGCCGTGGAGCGGACGTTCGCCGGGCGCCATCGTCACCTCAGGCCTTGCGTCGCGCGAGCGTCAGCCCGTCCCCGATCCCGAGCACCACCGCGTCCACTCGCCGGTCGTCCCGGATCTTCAAGTTGAGGGCCCGGAGCGCGCTGGTGTTGGCGTCGGTCACCGATGGGTCGGCAACCCTTCCCGACCAGAGCACGTTGTCGATGGCGATGATCCCACCCGGCCGGACGAGGCGCAGGCAGGCCTCGTAGTAGGCGTCGTAGCTCGGCTTGTCGGCGTCGATGAATGCCAGGTCCTGGCTGCCGGGGCCTTCCTTCTCGAGGAGCCGCCCGAGGGTCTCGGTGGCCGGCCCGAGACGGAGATCGATGCGGTCCTCGACCCCGGCCTCCTTCCAGTAGCGGCGGGCGATCGCGGTGAACTCCTCGCTGATGTCGCAGCACAGGACGCGACCGCCGGGCGGCAAGGCCATGGCCATCGCCAGCGCGCTGTAGCCGGTGAAGGTTCCGACCTCGACCACGCGGCGCGCATCGAGCATCCGCACGAGCAGCCCGAGGAACAGGCCCTGGTCGGGACCGATCTGCATCCCGGCCTGTGGAAGGGCTTGTGTCTCCTTGCGCAGGCGCTCCTGGACGGGAGTGCGCGGAGAGAGGACGTCGAAGAGGTACTGCTCGAGGGGCTCGGGGAGGAACGTGCGTGCCATGCGATGAACCTTGCGCGACATCGGTACCCGGGAACAAGCTGCCCGCGACGTTCCACCCCGTGAGCAAGACATCCGCCAGCGACGTGGATCTCAACCGGGTGGCGGTCTTTCTGCGGGTCGTCGAGCTGCAGAGCTTCACCGCGGCCGCCGAGGCGCTCGGCCTTCCCAAGTCGAGCGTGAGCCGGAGCGTGGCTCGCCTCGAGGAGGAGCTCGGGGTGCAGCTGCTGCAGCGCACGACCCGGACGGTTCAGCTGACCGACGCCGGCCGCCTGTACTTCGACGAGTCCTCCCGGGCGCTGTCGGCGCTGGAGGAGGCGCGCGAGCGGCTGTCCCAGCTCGACGCCCGGCCCCAGGGTGCGGTCCGCATCACGGCCCCGGTCGATCTCGGGGCGCTGGTCCTCGCCTCGCTGGCCTCCCGCTTCGTGCGTCGCACCCCGGGCATCACCCTGGAGTTCATCCTCACCGGCCGCATCGTGAACCTGGTGGAGGAAGGGGTCGACCTCGCGGTGCGCGCCGGGCCGCTGCGGGACAGCTCGCTCATCGCCCGGAGGGTGAACGGCCTCGAGGCGTGGCTCTTCGCCAGCCCGGCCTACCTCGACGCGCGAGGCACCCCGAGCTCTCTCGCCGATCTCGCCGGACACGACTGCGTGCTGTTCCGGCCGAAGCGCGGCACGGGCGAGTGGACGCTGATCGGGCCGGGTGGCGAGACGCGGATCACGGTGCAGGGACCCATCGCGGCGGACGACTACACCTTCGCGCGCGAGGCGGTGCTGGCCGGCGCGGGCATCGGCCTTCTGCCGGCGGTGCAGTGCGAGCAGGACGTCGCGCGGGGACGTCTCGTGCGGCTCCTGCCCGCGTACTCCGGGCCGTCGGCGCCACTGCACGTGGTCTGGCCGGCGTCGCGGCACGTGCCGAAACGTGTGGTGCTTGTGCGCGAATGGCTGGTGAAGTCGCTCGGCGCCCTCGAGTCCACATCCGACGAACGGGACGGGTGAGAGAGCTGCGCCGGAAGTGCGTTCCGCTCGCCCTGGGGTATTCCAGTCCCGGTGACGCACGTTCACTCTTGTCAGAGAAATCCGTCGTCACCCTAAACTGGTCTCGATGCAGCCGACGGACGAGACCCGGACGCTCCTGGTGGTCGATGCGAGCTTCGACCTGGGGAACGCGCTGGCCGTCGCGGCGATCGAGCACGGATGGGAGCCGTTCCTCGCGGGGAACGCCGAGGCCGCGCTGAGCATCCTCCCCGGCATCCTCGGCGAGGTGCTGGTGCTGGTGGATCTCTCCTCGGCGGTGAGCCGCGGCTTGAATCTGGTCCTCACTCTCCGCCGGAATCCGCCGCCCCCGGGCGTGCGGGTGGTGGTGATGACCGGGGACCAGCCCATTCCCGAAGCCGTGAGACGCTCTCCGTTCGTGGTCGGCGCCATCCGGCGTCCGCGTCACCCCGAGGAGGCCGGCGCGCTCGCCCGAGCGCTGCTCTCCACCACGGAGCTGGGCCACCGGGTCTGAGCAGCGGGCCGAGGGAATCGGCCGTCTAGTTGTCGAGCGCCCCGCGGAGGATCCACGACTGGATCATCGCCAGCTCCCCGGCGGACAGCGGGCTCGCGTTCTCCGGCATCCGCGTGCCGCAGCTCGTTCCGAGCAGCTTGTTGATCAGGCCCGAGCTGCCCGGATCCCCCGCCACGACGCGCTTCGTGTTCATGCAGCTGGCGACCATGGCCTGGCCCACCAGCGCCGCGCGGCTCGAGCCGGCCTCGAGCGTCAGCTGCCCGTCCGGCGTGGCGCCGCCGTGGCAGCTCACGCACTTCGCGGTCCAGATCGCCTGCACGTCGTTCGCGTAGGAAGGCGTGCTCACCGTCACCATCACCTGGCGGGTCGCGGACGGATTGTGTCCGTCGCTGACCGTGACCTGGATGGCGAAGTCGACCGAGTCCACCCCGAACGGCGGCGAGAACCAGGTGGTCGTCGTGGTCGCTGGGCTTCCGAACGTCCCCTGCGTCACCGGCGACGTCTGGACCCAGGAGATGGTGAGGGGGTCACCGTCCGGATCGCTCGCGGTGATGGAGAGCGTCACCGCCTCCCCGGCCACCGGCGCGCTCGGCGACACCGTGATGGACGCCGACACGACCGGCGGCCGGTTCACGACGAGGTGAGTCACCGTCACCTGACAGGTCCCCGACGTCGAGCCCCCCTGGCCGTCGGTGATGGTCACCTGGAAGGTGAAGACCGTGTCCGCCGTGACCACCGGCGCGGTCCAAACGGGGTTCCGGATGGTCCGCGAGCTGAACGTCCCCTGCGGCGTCGCTGGAGAGGTCTGCGTCCACGCGTAGCCCAGTGAGTCTCCGTCCGGATCCTGCGCGGTGACGGAGAGGAGCGTCGTCCCGCCCTCGGAGATGGGAGTCGACGTCGGCGCCGGCGGAACCGTCACTTCCGGCGCGTGGTTGTTCGAGCCCGGAGGCGGCCCGCCCGTGCTCCCGCCCGGTCCGGTGATGGTCCCCGTCCCGCAGGCCAGGGCGACCAGGGCGAGGACCCCTGCAAGTCGGCGCGCGTCCAAGACTGACGGATGGTGGCACCCCCGGCTCCGAGGGGGGAACGTGCGCGTGGGTCCCACCCTCTCCGACGCCCCGTTGCCGGACCGGCCCGGGATGCTACCTTGGCCCACGTGACCGCGACGCCCCCGAAGCGCATCGCCGGATTATCCGAGCCCGAGGTGAAGCCGCTGGAGCGGGTGGCCATCCGCCTCCGCGAGAGCTCGGTGACCCTCTCCGCCTGGCGCATGACCGCCACCGCCCCGGAAGGCGCGGGCACCCTCGTCCGGGTGGAGACGCCGGGCGGCTCGCTCTTCCGCGGCGAGGGATGGTTCCTCGGCTGGAGCCAGGAGGCGATGTCCACCGCCTGGGCCGAGCTCCTTCCGCCGCCGAACGACTCGGACCGCCTGGACATCCCGCAGCTCGGCTAGAGACCGGCGAGCCCCGGCTCGAGCCGCACGTATCCGCGCTCGACGGCCCAGAGATCCATGGAGAGCGAGCGCAGCTCGTCCACCTCGGGCACGGCGCGGGCGTCCAGCGTCAGGTCCACGGACTTCACGTACCGCTGGCAGGTCTCGCACGCCTCGACCCGGGCCGCGGGGTGCGTCTCGCTCTGCCAGCCCGGCAGCTTCTGGGGATCGGTCTCGCCGCAGCTCGGGCAACGGACGCGGTTGGTCTGCCACTCGGTCCCGCACAGTCCGCATCCCAGGAAGCGCGCGGCTCCGTCGGAGCTGGCCATCGATTTCCGGAAGGAGATGCTCGGGGGGGCGCCGCAGGCCGGGCACCGGCCACTCCCCGGCGTCCGTGGGCGATCCAGCTGCACCCCTGTGTGTACGAGCGCCTCGGCGTAGGCCCGGAGCACGGCGTGGGAGAGGTAGTCCTGCCGCTCCTCGGGCCCACCGGTCCAGGCGGTCCGCAGCCGGGCAGCGAAGAGGTCCGCGGGCTCGGCAGCGCGACTCGCCGCCCCGTCGCGCAGCCCCATGGGGCCCGACTTCGCCAGGAAGCGCATCACCGAGCGCAGCGGCTCCTCGATCCGGGGAAGGTCCTGGTCCAGCGTGCCGCTCAGGGGCGCCCGGGCGTGCTGCTCGAGCACTCCCGCGGCGGCACGGCCCTGGGCCCGGAACAGGCCCGCGGCGAAGCGCAGGGGCTCGCGGCCGGACGAAGGCGCCTCGGCCAGGGCCTCCGCCCGGGCGGCCCGCTGCTCGAAACGTTCCTGCAGTCGATCAGCGGCGCTTGTCACCGGTCACGTCGCGGAACCACGCCGGGTGATGCAGGCGCGCCCAGGCCTTGGTCACCGTGCCTCTCACCATCCCGGCGAACGTGCCGGGCTCGGCGATCGACAGGTAGATGTGCCCGAGCACCAGGAGGAAGAAGGCGATGAAGGTGATGTCGTGGAGCACCCACGCCGCCTCGCGGAAGGGCGCGGAGAAGTAATTCGGCCACCACATCACCACGCCGGTCACGAGGAGGCCGAACGCGGCCAGGCTGCTCAACCAGAACAGGCTCTTCTGGCCGCCGTTGAACTTGCCCACCTCGTCGTCGTGGTACTCCCAGCGCATGTAGGCCAGGAAGTTCTTCAGCTTGGTGAAGCGCTTGTCGGCGGGCGTCATCCGCATCTCGCCCGCCCAGTGCACGAACTGGAGCAGCGCGAAGAAGGCGAAGGCGATCCCGCTCCACGGATGGAGCCAGCGGGCGACCTGGAGCCCACCGAACAGGGGCGCGAGCCAGCCGAAGATCGGCGTCCAGATCGCCAGGCCGGTGAAGAGGCAGATGAAGAAGGTCAGCGCGACTCCCCAGTGAACCACCCGGGTGTAGTAGCGGAAGCGGACGATCTCCTCGCCGACGACCACGTCCTCCGTGGACTGGGCGGCGAGGATTCCCGGGTCGGCACTGGAGTGGGCGGGGACGGCGCGCAGGGACTCGGCCATGTCGTGTCTCCTCGCTCTTTCAGGCTGCGGGTGGAGGCGGAGCCGGCGGGATCTTCGGCGGCACGCGTGGGCCGAACTTGAGGTAGTGGCCGACGAGACCGACCACCACCGCGCCGATGCCGAGCAGCCCGAGCGGTCTGAGGTAGCTCTTCACGAACCGGACCGACTTGGGAACGGTCGGGTCGCGCGGCAGGCCGTAGAGCTCGGGCTTGTCCGCGTGCTTCAGAACGGTGAGCACGCCGGTGCCACCCACGCCCGCCGGGTCGTACACCCCGGCGTTGGCGTAGCCATCGGCCTTGAGCTGCTTCACCCGCTCGTTTCCGTACTCCAGCATGTTCGCCTTCGTGCCGAAGTGCAGACAGCCGGTGGGGCAGGCCTTCACGCAGGCCGGCTCGAGGCCCACGGTCGTCCGGTCCACGCAGAGCGTGCACTTGGACATCTTCCCGGTGTTCTCCGAGAAGCGCGGCACGTCGAACGGGCACCCGGTCTCGCACAGGCGGCAGCCGATGCACAGGTCCGGGTTCACGTCGACGATGCCGTTCGAGTACTGGACGATGGCGCCGGGCGCCGGGCATGCCTTGAGGCAGCCCGGATCCGCGCAGTGCATGCACTGGTCCTTGCGCATCAACCAGGCGAAGTTCCCGTCGACCTCCGCCTCGTGGAACTTGATCAGGTTCCAGAAGTCGGCGGTCATCGTCGGGAGGGTCTGGTAGCTGCCGTCCTGGACCGTCTTCGCGTTCGGAAGGTCGTTCCACTCCTGGCAGGCCACCTCGCACGCCTTGCAGCCGATGCAGGTGGACGTGTCGATGAGCTTGGCGACGTTGGGCACCTTCCGCAGCCCGGAGCCGGTGCCCCGGAGCGACGCGGACGACTGGATGACCTCGAGTCCGGGAATCGCCATGGCTAGGCCCTCCCTTCGGACTTCTTCGCCGGTTCGCCCTGGTCGCCGGGTTTCGATTTCTCTCCGGTGTCGGCCTTCTCCAGCTGGACCTGGAACGCCTTGTACTCGGGGGTCCAGGTGTTCGGGTCGATGGCCCAGGAGGTCATCAAGTTCGCCAGCGGACCGGCGTGCTTGGCGTCACCGCTGAATCCCCAGTGGATGGGGAAGCCGATCTGCCACACCCGTTTCCCGTCGAGGTCGAAGTGGGGCATGCGGCGAGTCACCATCGCCGGGCCGGTGATCGACGCCCGGGCGGAGGTGACCCGCACGGTGTCCCCGTTCTTGATCCCCTTCTCCTTCGCGAGCTCTTCGGGAATCTCGAAGAAGATGCCCGGCTGGACCTCGTTGAGCCGTCCGCCGATCTGGTGCTTGGTCCAGTAGTGGAAATGCTCGGTGAGCCGGTAGGTCGTGCAGACGATCGGATAGTCGGAGGCCTTCCCGTACTTGTCCTTGTCGCTGGCGAAGCGCTTCACCACCGGGCTCGCGCTGACCTTCGGGTGGAGAGCGTTCTCCACCGGAGCCTCCACCGGCTCGTAGTGCTCGGGGAACGGCCCGTCGTTGAGCACCGGGGCGTAGAGCCGTCCGACGCCTTCGGGGAGCATGATGAACGCGCCGAGCTGGCCTGGGGGCGAGTCGACCTTGAAATCCGGAACGTCCCCCACCCACTTCTCGCCGTTCCACTGGATGCCCGCGCGCTTCGGATCCCAGGGCTTGCCGTTCGCGTCGGCGGAGGCGCGGTTGTACATGACGCGTCGGTTGGCCGGCCAGCTCCAGGACCACTGGTGGAACATCCCCAGGCCGAGCGGATCGGCGTTGTTCCGGCGCTGCGTGAGGTTCCCGGCTTCCGTGTAGCAGCCCGAGTGCAGCCAGTTGCCGCACAGGGTGCTGCCATCGTCCCGGAGCTGGGCGAAGCCGTCGAGCTGCTGTCCGCCAGGCTTGAGGACCTTCTGGACCTCCTTGGGGTCCTTCGGGTCCTTCTTCGGCTCCAGCACGTCGGCGAGGGCCTTCCCGCTGATCTCCTTCAACACCTCCGACAGGTCCGGATTGGTGTTGTTGGTATAGGACCAGGAGACGTTGAGCACCTGCTCGGGGAGCGCGCCGCCCTCCTTCTTGTAGAGGTCGCGGACCGCGAGGAACATCTTCGCGATGATCTCCTGGTCGCTCCTCGCGTCACCCGGGGGATCGACCGCCTTCCATTTCCACTGAATCCACCGTGCGGAGTTGGTGAGCGTGCCGTCCTTTTCCGCGAAGTTCGCCGCCGGAAGGAGATAGACCTCGGTCTGGATCTGCGAGACCGGCGGACCCTGGAGCTGCGAAGGCGCCTTCCAGAACACGGCGGTCTCCGTCTCCTGGTTCTCCACCATCACCAGCCACTTCAGCTTGGCGAGGGCGGCGACCATCTTCTCGGAGTTCGGTCCGGTCCCCACCGGGTTCATGCCGAAGGAGATGAAGCCCTCGGGTCCCGGCTCCTTGCCTCCGAGGCGCATCGAGCTGCCCCGGTACATGTCGTCGAACATGTACGCCCAGGAGTAGTTGCCGTCCGCCTTCGGGAGCCAGGCGTACCCGAAGTCGTTCTCCTTGGTCGCGGTCTTCCCGTAGAGCGACTTGAGGAGCGAGACCATGAACTTGGGGTAGTTGCTCCAGTAGTTCCACGACGCCCAGGGCGCCTTGTTCAGCGTCCAGGGCGTGCTCTTCTCGAGATACGTCGCGAGGTCGGTGAGCGCGCCGTTCGGCGTCTTGAGGTAGCCGGGGAGGATGTCGAAGGTCCCTCCCATGTCCGTCGCGCCCTGGATGTTGGAGTGTCCGCGCAGCGCGTTCACCCCTCCTCCCGGACGGCCAACGTTGCCCAGGAGGAGCTGGAGCATCGCCGCGGTGCGGATGATCTGCACCCCGGTCGTGTGCTGGGTCCAGCCCAGCGCGTAGAGGATCGTGCCGACCTTCTCGGCGTTTCCGGTGGAAGTGACGACCTCGGCCACCTTCAGGAACTGGGCCTTGGGCGTGCCGCAGATCTTTTCCACCATCTCCGGGGTGTACCGGTCGACGTGCTTCTTCAGGAGCTGGAAGACGCAGCGCGGGTTCTGCAACGTGTCGTCCACCGAGTAGGACTTGGTCTTCTCGTCCGGCTCGTAGGCCCACGACGCCTTGTCGTACTCGCCCTTCTTCTCGTCGAAGCCCGTGAACAGCCCGTCCTGGAACCCGTACTTCTCGCCGACGATGTACGAGGCGTTGGTGTGCAGCTTCACGTAGTCGGCGTGGTAGCGGCGCGTCTCGATCGCGTAGCGGATGATGCCGTTGAGGAACGCGATATCCGAGCCTGCGCGTAGCGGTGCGTAGACGTCAGCGACCGCCGCGGTCCGCTGGAATCGCGGATCCACCGAGACGATCTTCGCTCCTCGTGTCTTCTTCGCCTCCAGCGCCCACTTGAATCCGCAGGGATGATTCTCGGCCGGGTTACCGCCCATCACGAACACGACGTCCGCGTTCTTGATGTCCACCCAGCCGTTCGTCATCGCACCGCGACCAAACGTGGCGGCCAAACTGGCCACCGTGGGGCCGTGTCATACTCGTGCTTGCGTGTCTCGGTATGTGACTCCGAGGCCGGACGCGACCTTCCACTGGAGGAAGTTGAACTCGTTGGTGTCGGTGCAGCCCCCGATCATCACGATGCCGGGGGTGCGGTTGACCGTCTCGCCCTTCGCGTTGGTGGCGACGAAGGTCTTGTCGCGGGTGGCCTTGATGTGGCGGGCGATGCCGGCGATGGCCGCGTCCCAGGAGATCTCCTCCCACTTGTCGGAACCAGGCCGCCTGACCTTCGGGACAGTGAGCCGTCCCGCGTGCTGGATGTCGTCCTTGAGGGTGATCCCCTTGGGACATAGCGTGCCGCGATTGATCGGATGATCAGGGTCGCCCTCGACGTGCACCACCGAGGGCTTCACGTTCTTCGCCTTGTCTCCGAGCGTGTGGATGATCACGCCGCAGGACACAGAGCAGTAGGGACAAGTACTGCGCGTCTCGGTGGTGCGAGCGATCTTCAGCTCGCGCATCTCTGCGCGCGCCTCGGAGAGGTCGAAGAATCCGAGCCCCATCGCTCCACCGACGGCAGCCGTGCCCTTGAGGAAGGTTCGGCGATCCACGTGCATGGAACCCCTCCAGCGATATTGATCCCGCGACGGAGACGAACGCTCGCCTTGCTGCAACTCGCTGTCAAGGCTGCGAAAAGCTCTGACGCGCGAGGTCAAAACGCATCGGGCGGACACCCGACCGGTCGGGCGTTGCGGAGCAGCGCGGTCATTGAGATCGCAACGCGAAACGGAGGGTGGGCGAGCACCGTCAAGTGAACTTGACATGGCGTCCCACAAGCCATCGTGAAGGCTTGTGCGTGGCTGGCACGACTGCGCAGCGATCGGCGGCCAGGCCTCGTCAGGAACGGAGCGTCCGGCGATCTCCGGCGCCCGTGACCCACGTCTTCGTCGCGCGGTACTTGACGCCGAGCATGACCCTTGCTGATGCAACGATTCCGGGTCGCTCATGCCGGTCGCCTGAAGCCGCTCGGCGCGCCGGCAGATGGATCGGGTCAGCAGTGTGCGGCGAGCGCGCAGCAGTCCGGCGCGCGCGGCTGAAGCAACTCCCGGCGAGCACCGCGCGGTCACGAGGCGTCAGTCACGAAGCGTCTGGCACCTCCCGGAACCGGGTAACGAGGTGTCTGGCACCTCCCGGAACCGGGTAACGAGGTGTCTGGCACCTCGCGGACCGGTAACGAGGTGTCTGGCACCTCGCGGGCGAGTAACGAGGTGTCCGAGTAACGAGGTGTCTGGCACCTCCCGGGCGGGTAACGAGGTGTCTGGCACCTCCCCGCGCGCTCAGGCCGCCAGTCCCCTCACCCCGACCGCGAGGCGCGTCTGGACTGCGCCAGCCGTTCCGCGGCGCGTCGGCGCTCCGGCGAGCCAGGTCCGCCGCAACGCGTCCGACAGGGCGTCGCTCAGCACGACGAGGAGGAAGATGAGCAGAACCATCGTGCTCACCTGGTCGTAGAAGCCCAGCTGAATGGCGTTGTAGAGCTTCAGCCCGAGGCCGCCGCCTCCGAGGAACCCCACCAGCGCCGAGACGCGGAGGTTGAACTCCCAGCGCAGCAGCCCATAGCTGGCCACGAGCGCCCGGGCCTGAGGCCAGGCGCCCCACAGAGTCCGGACTGTCGGGCTCGCCCCCGCGGCCTCGAGCACCTCCAGCGGCTCGGGCGGCACCTCGTCCAGCGCCTCCGCCCAGAGCTTTCCCAGGACGCCGGCGGTGTGCAGGCCCAGGGCGAGCACGCCGGCGAACGGCCCGAAGCCCACCCACACGATACAGAGGAGGACCCAGAGCAGCTCGGGCACGGCGCGGAGCACCGCGAGCATCGACCGCGCGAGGACGTGGACCGCGGCGCCGAGCCACCGACCAACCCCGGCGCGACCGGGCGCGTCAGACGGACGAAGCATCAGCCCGGCGCTGGCCAGCGGCCCGAGCGCACCCCCGACAAGGACTCCGAGCAGCGTTCCGGCGCCCGCCACCGCGAGCGTCTGCAGCAACGGCACCCGCAGCGAGGAAAGGAATGCCACCGACAGATCCGGCGGGAAGAGCTGCGCCGCGAATCTTGCCATCCGGTGGAACAGCCCCTCGTCGGCGCCGCCCAGAAGCTCGGCGCCCTGGAAGGAGAGCACCACCAGCGCGATCCCTCCCGCCGCCACGAGGCGCCGCGGTCCCGGGCCGAGCGGGGCGCGGCCGGTCACCCGTGCGCTCCGGCTCGCTCGACGGAGGAGCCGACTCGTCGCCTCCCCCGCCAGCATCAGACCGAGGAGCGCGAGCAGGAGCGTCGAGACCTGGTGGTACTCGAACAGCCGCATCGAGAGCTGGATCTCCTGCCCGATGCCCCCGGCGCCGACGAAGCCCAGCACCGAGGCCGAGCGGATGGCGCACTCCAGCGTGTAGAGGCTGTAGCTCAGGAGCCCCGGCAGGGCCTGGGGGACGAGCGCGAACAGGACGAGCGACTCGCGGCGCCCCCCGGCGGCCGTGAGCACCTCCCCGGGGGAGGGATCGACGTCCTCGAGCAGGTCGGCGTAGACGCGCCCGAGCACGCCCGCATACGAGACTCCGAGCGCGAGCGCGCCCGCACGCGGCCCGAGCCCCACCGCCACGACGAAGAGCAGCGCCCAGAGCAGATCCGGGACCGCGCGGAACACCCGGAGCACCGCCCGCGCGGCGAGGTGCGCGCCGAACAGCACTCCGGTCCACAGCCCCTCGCCGGCAGCCAGCGTCCCGGGGCGAAAGAGGGTGGGCGTGGCGAGCAGCCCGAGCGGGATGGCGAGGAGGATGGCGAGCACCGTCCCCGCCACGCCGATGGCGATCGTCCGCCACACCGCCGCTGCGACCACGGCGAGGAAGCCCGGCGACAGATCCGGAGGAACGAGCCCCCGGGCGAGCCGGCCCAGGCCCTCGAGCGCACCGGGCGCGACCAGCGCTGCGGGCGAGACTTCCGACGCAGCCACGCTCCAGACCAGGAACGCCGCGACGAGCACGAGCTGCACCCGGCGCGAGGTGAGGAGCGCCCTCATCGAGGCGTCCCCGGGCGGCGCGTTCGGAAGGTGCTCGCGGACCGGCGCTTCGGCGCCGCTCGATCGGGCTCAGCCCCCCGAACCAGGGGGACGCTGATGTGGCGGCGCTTCGGCGCCGCTCGATCGGGCTCAGCCCCCCGAACCAGGGGGACGCTGATGTGGCGGCGCTTCGGCGCCGCTCGATCGGGCTCAGCGCGCGCAGGCGACGGCATCGGCCCGCTCCCGTCCCGACCCCGCGGCTCGTCCGGGCGAGGATCGAGGATAGAGCGTCTCCAGCATCTCCGGTGTCACCTGGGCGGCGGGCAGATCGAACAGCACCCGTCCGGAGCCGAGCCCCACCACGCGAGGAAAGTGCCGCAGCGCGAAGTCCACGTCGTGCATCACCGCCACCAGCGTCCGACCGCGCGCAGCGACCCCGAGGAGCAGCTCGCCCATGCTCTCGCGCAGCGCCGGATCGAGCGACGCGAAGGGCTCGTCCGCGAGCACGGCCGTCGGCTCCTGCACCAGCACGCGCGCGATGGCCACGCGCTGCTGCTCGCCGCCCGACAGCTCGTCGCCTCGCGCCGCCGCTCGGTGGGAGAGGGAGACCGCCTCGAGCGCCGCGTCCACTCGCGCCAGCTCCGCCGCCGAGGGCCGCGTCCACGCACGCACCGCCTGGGGCAACGACCAGTGACCGACCCGGCCGAGCAGCGCGTTCTGTCGGACCGTCAGGGATGGCACCAGCCGCGGCTGCTGGAACACCGTCCCGATGCGCCGCCGCACCGCCCGCAGCTGCCGTGGCGAGAGGCCCATCACCTCCCGTTCCTCGAAGCGGACCGTTCCCTCGGTCGGGCGCAGCGTGGTGTTGAGCACGCCGAAGAGGGTCGTCTTCCCCGCTCCCGAGGGTCCGAGCACGACCAGCCGCTCGCCCGGCGCGACCTCCAGCGACACTCCATCCAGGGCCGTGACCCGCCCCGCCCGGCCTTCGAATCGGCGCCGGACGCCCTGGAGCGAGAACGTCACCGGAGCAGTCCCTCGCGCACCGCCGCCTCGCGGAGCGGCGCGTACGACGCGGCGTCGGCCTTCACGTACCTGCCCTTCGCAGAGAGCAGCTCGAGGATGGGCCGGTCCTCCGCCTTGGCCGGGTCCAGCGAGAGAAACGCCTCGGCGATCTTCGCCGTCACCGCCGGGTCGAGATCCTTTCGCGCCGCCCAGACGTAGTCGAGGAACGGCGGGGTGGTCCAGAAGACGCGCACCTTCGCCGGATCGACCTTGCCCTCGCGCGTGAGCCGGTCCCACACCGCCTCGTCGAGCGCGCCGGCGTCCACCCGGCGCTCCGCCACCGCCAGCGCCGTCGCATCGTGCCCACCGGTGTAGATGGCCTGGTCCACGACCGCCGGGTCCACCCCTTCCTTCCGCATGAAGTAGGCCGGCATCAGGTGCCCCGAGGTCGAGTTGACGTCCCCGAAGGCGAAGCGCTTCCCCTTGAGGTCGGCGAGGCTCCGCACGTCGTCGCGGGCCGTGATGAATTTCGAGTGGAACTCGCGGTCGCGATCGCGCTGCACCAGCGGAACGGCCCCGGCGCGCTTGCTGGCCTGGACGAAGGTGAAGCCCCCGAAGTGCGCGACGTCCACCTGACCCTGGACCAGCGCCTCCACGACCGCGGCATAGCTCTGCGGGATGGTGAGAGCGACCTTCCGTCCCGTCGCCTTCTCCAGGCGGGCCACGAGCGGCTCCGCGTCACGCAACATCTTCGACGGGTCAGTCGTGGGGATCATGCTCACCCTCAGCGGCGCTTCGGCCGTCCATCCGGGAGCCGCGAGGAGGAAGAGGAAACCCAGCACGGCGCGAGACGGCGAAGCAGTCATCTGAATGGCTCCCGACCGGAGTCCTGAGGGTGTGCGGCGGACTGTACCGGGCACGCACCTCGGGCGCCACCTCGCCATGGTGGAAGTTTCCGCGGCGGTCGTGGCGCGCCCTCCGGCTTACCCGGTCCCCTCTGGAACCCACATCAGCCTGGCGTGCGAAACGGTTCAGGCCGGGCCGGAACATCCAAGGAGGAAGGCGTGCGGAGACTCGTCGTCGGGATGGCGCTGCTCGTGGGGCTGGTCGCGGGTAGCGCGCGAGCAGAGGGCTGGTCCGCCATGTCGGGCCAGACGCTGGGGGCCGGCGGCGGGATGATCTGGGGCCAGTTCGGCTGGCCGGGCATCTCGGCCGACCTGGCCTACGGGGTCAGCCCCACCGTCGACCTGGGCGGGCGCTTCACCTTCAACTACGGCGAGGAAGGCATCACCGACACGGGTGTCCTGGGGCTGAAGTTCCAGTTCACCCTGCGCGGGCAGCTCATCCGCAAGCCGAAGTTCGACCTCGCGCTCCGCTTCGACCCAGGCCTGCTGCTCTACTTCCCGAGCAACACCACGGTGGTGGGGATGACCTTCCCGGTGGGGCTGGAGTTCGGATTCCCCATCAACTCGCAGTTCCGCGCCAACGCCAGCTTCGACCTGCCGTTCTGGGTCACCTTCAGCCCGTCACCGGTGGTGGGCTTCATCCCCATCCTCTTCGGCGGCGGCGTGGAGTACCTGGTGCAACACGATCTCGCGCTCACCGCCCGGCTGAAGATGGGCCCCACCATCGGCACCGGGAACCAGACCCGGAACGCCTTCTTCACCCTCTACTTCCTCTTCGGGATCGCCTACCGGTTCTGAGCCGCGCCGCCGTGGCCGAAGAGGATCTTCTTCGCCGCGTCGTCGAAGGGGTGCGACTGGATCTCCTTCGCCACTGCGTAGGCCCGCGCCACGGCCGGGCGCTGGGCGATGGTGGCGAACCAGCGCTTCACGTTGGGGAAGTCGTCGAGGTTCATCCCCTGCTTCTGGTGAGGCACCACCCACGGGTAGCTGGCGATGTCGGCGATCGAGTAGTCGCCGGCAAGGTAGGGCCGGTCGGCGAGCCGGGTGTTCAGCACCTTGTACAGGCGGGCGGTCTCCCTCACGTAGCGGTCGACCGCGTAGGGAATCTTCTCCGGCGCGTACTGCACGAAGTGGTGGTTCTGTCCGGCCATCGGGCCGAGCCCTCCCACCTGCCAGAAGAGCCACTGGAGGACCTCGAACTTGCCGCGCGCGTCGGTCGGCAGGAGGCGGCCGGTCTTCTCCGCGAGGTAGGTGAGGATCGCCCCCGACTCGAAGATCGAGAGCGGCTCCTTCCCGTCCGGCGGAGCGTCGTCGACGATTGCCGGGATGCGGTTGTTCGGCGAGATCTGGAGGAACGCCGGCTCGAACTGCTCGCCCTTGCCGATGTTCACCGGACGGATGCGGTACGGAACCCCGAGCTCCTCGAGGGCGATGGTGATCTTGTGACCGTTCGGCGTCGTCCAGTAATAGAGGTCGATCACGGCGCGGCGCTCCTCCGGTTGCGACTTCCCGGGTAGCGGCCCCGACGTCGACCGCGCAACGAAATCAGCCGGCTGCCGTTCTCGGTCCCCCGTTTACGAGGCGGACGACGCGCGGGGAAGACCGTCAGCCGTGGACGTTCTCGCGGACGCCGAGCAGCGCCCGACTGAACGCGTCGTAGGTCAGGCCCACCTCGCCCCGCGCGCCGCCCTCGACCCGGTAGCGCAGGATCCAGCGGGCCTGGCCCTCGACGTGCGCGTCCTGCAGCACGCAGACGTATCCGCGAGAACGGCACCAGGCGTCGCCGGCCTGCACGACCTCGTTCTGCTCGGCGGGCCTCGGGCCGGCAGGCGGCGCAGCGGGAACCTCGACACGCACCAGGCGACGGTCCCAGCTGCCGAACTCGAGACGGAGCGGACCCTGCGCCCCATGGCCCTGCGCGTCGAACACCACCTCGACGACGCCGTCGCGCCGGCCCACCCGCCGAGGCCGGCACCCGTAACCATGATTCGAGCACCAGGTTTCACCACGCTGCACCGCCTCGGCGTCGGACATCGGCGGAGGGGTAGGACGCGTCTCATGGACGACGCAACCGGAGGACAGGAGGATCGCCAGCAGAGGGACTGAGTACGCTCTCATCTCGTGCACAGACGGACGTCTGCACGCTCCGATTCATCGCGCAGAGAGCGCGGGATGGAGACGCGATCCAGTTGGACTTGACCCGAGCTCTCCTGCGGCGCAAGCCACTCTGAGGAGGAGGACGGAGATGGACCCCCGTTCGCTGATGCAGACCGTGCTGTCGGGGAACAACCGCCCCTTCGGGGTGCGGCTCTGGGACGGGACGCAGCTTTCGCCGATCCCCGCCGATGGGGTGCCGGTTCTCGTCGTGGCACACGAGCACGGCGCGGGCGCCTTCAGCCCGCCCACCGAGGAGAAAATCGCCGAGGCCTTCCTCGAGGGGGACCTCGAGGTCGAGGGCGATCTGGTCGACTTCATCGAGCGCGTTTCCAGCTGGCCGGGACCGGAGACGATTCCCGCCGCCACGCTCGCCGCGGGGCTCGTGGCCGAGGTCGGAGCGCGGGCGGGAGGGCTGCTGCGTGCCGCTTCCCGCCACACCATCGCTCGCGACGACGCGGTCGTCCGCGGCCACTACGACGTGGGCAACGATTTCTACCGGCTCTTCCTCGACGAGCAGATGATCTACTCCTGCGCCTACTGGACGCAGGGCGTGGACCGGCTGGACGTCGCGCAGGCTGCGAAGCTCGAGCTCATTTGCCGGAAGCTGGAGCTCCGTTCCGGATTGCGCTTCCTCGACGTCGGCTGCGGCTGGGGCGCGCTGATCACCCACGCGACCAGGATGCACGGCGTCCACGCCACAGGCATCAGCCTCAGCGACGCGCAGATCGAGGTGGCCCGCGAGCGAATGCGCTCCGTGCTCCCCGCCGGCACCGCGCCCGACATCCGGCACCAGGACTACCGCCTGCTCCCGGCGGACGAGCAGTGGGACGCGATGGCCTCGGTCGGAATGATGGAGCACGTCGGCCGCGACCATCTGGACGTCTACTTCAGCTCGCTGGTCCGGCACCTCGTCCCCGGTGGCCTCCTGCTCAATCACGCCATCGCCGAGACCGGCACCACGCTGAAGACCATCCCCTGGCTGACGCGGACCCACGGCGGGTTCATCCAGCAGGAGATCTTCCCGGACAGCGATCTGCCGCCGCTGGACCTGGTGATCGGCGCCGCGCAGCGCTCCGGATTCGAGGTGCTGGACGTGGAGGCGTTCCGCCCGTTCTACGTGAGGACGCTCACGGAGTGGCTGGGACGGCTCGAGCGGCGCTTCCCCGAGGCGGTGCAGCTCGTCGGCAAGCGCCGGGCGCGGGCCTGGCGGCTGTACCTCGCCTCGACGGCCATCACCTTCAAGCTCGGGCGCACCACCGTGGCCCAGGTCCTCTTGCAGAAGCGCAACGGCGGAAGCATGCGGGTGCTCGACCGCCTCGTCTGGTACCGCGACCTGGTCGCGCGGAGCTGAGCGCCGGCTCAGGTCGCGGTGCCGACCCCGAACGGATCGGGCATCAGCAGGTCCCAGCGCTCGAAGTCACCGAGCCGCTCTCCCGGGCGAACTTCCCGATAGACCCCGCGATCGCGGCGCACCTGGTAGAGGGTTCCATCGCGCGCGCGGAACAGCTCGACCGGCTGCCCGGACAGGTCGATCTGCCCCAGGAACTGCATCGCGCCGAGCTCGCTCCACCGCATACCGCTGTCCCCCAGACACGGAGGATGCGCGGTCGTTGCAACAACCGCAAGCCGGCGGGCCGCCCCTCAGCCGAGAAATCCAAGGTCGGCGGAAGCGAAGCGTCCAAGGTTCGGCAGAACCGCCCCGAGGTCCCCCGGCGCCACCCCGAACCAGCGAGCAAGCGTCGCCGCGTACTGGTCCGTGGAGGTGGTGGGAAGCCAGCGGCCCTGCGCGGTGAAGTCGTCGGGGCCTCCGAGGGCGAGCGTGGGGAACGTGCCGTAGGTCTGCCGGCCCTGCACCGCGCCCCCGAGCACGAGGTGGTGGTTGCCCCAGGCGTGGTCGGAGCCACCGCCCGAGGCCGGCGCGAGCGTGCGGCCGAAGTCCGAGAGGGTGAAGGTCGTCACCTGCGACGCCACTCCGAGCTGGACCGTCGCCGTGTAGAAGGCGGAGAGCGACGACGACACCTCGGCCAGCAGCGGAGCCTGGCGGTTGAGCTGATCGTTGTGGGTGTCGAAGCCGCCGATCGCGACGAAGAAGATCTGCCGGGTCGCGCCGAGCACGCTGCGAGCCTCGATGATGCGTGCGACCTGGAGCAGCTGGTCGCCCAGCACCGAGGGCTGGCTCTGGAAGAGCGCATCGGTGGTCGAGCCCGTCCCGGCGAGCACCGGCGACAGCATGCCGGACGCGGCGAAGGCCGCCGCCGTCTCCCCGGCTACGGACTGGATGAGGGCGTTGTCCAGGTCGAGCCCGCGGAGCGCGGTCATCGCGGTGACGAGCGCGCGGCTCCCCGGCGAGGAGCTGAATCCCGAGAGGCCGAACGTCGCGCCTCCAGCCGTGGGGACCGCCAGCGGATGGGAGCTCGTGCCCAGAGCGAAGAGCACGTTCCCGGCGACCGAGACGAGCGGGGGCAGCGGCGCAGACGGGAGCTGATCCGCGAGGCGTCCACCCCAGCCGGTGCGCGAGGGGCGGTCGGGCAGCGAGGTCTGCCACTGGTTCTGCTGATCCTGGTGCGACATCAGGCTCTCGGGGCGAGGCACCCTGCCCGCGGAGTCGTCCGCCTTGCTCGTCGGCGCGACCAGGGTCCCGACGTTGAACATCACCGCCAGCGCTCCCTGGTTCCAGAGCTGCTGGAGCTCGGGCATGGAGGGATGGAACCCGTACTGCGCGGGACCGCTCGCCGGCGCGAGCGGAAGGAGCTGGTCCATCGCGAGGGCGAGGCCGCCGTCCGTGGGCTGCCGCCGGGCGGTGGCGTAGTCCGAGTACCGCGCGTCGACCGGGACGACCATGTTGTTCCCGTCGTTCCCGCCGAAGAGGAAGACACAGACCAGCGCCCGGTAGTCGTCGCCCGCAGCATGAGCAGTGCGGCGCCCACCGAGGAGCCCGGCGGAGAGGCCGATCATCGACAGCCCGGAGAGAACGTCCCGTCGAGAGATCCGCATGGTCAGCGCTCCACCTGGTAGTGCGGCGAGGTGAGGACGACGTACGCCGCGGCGCGGACCCAGGACGGGCCCGCTGGCTGCGCGTTCACCGCGTCGAGGACCGCCAGGCGCTGGGAGCTGGACAGCGTGCCGTGGAAGAGGAGCGCGTCGATCGAGTCCACGAGCGCTCCGGAGTCGTTGCCGAAGGGCGCGAGGTCCCCGAGGGTGATCTGCGTCCCGGTCGACCCGTTGACCGTCTTGTCCGGGCCGGGCGGCGAGTACAGCAGCTGGAGGAACACGTTGGCCCGGTTGAAGACCGAGGCCGAGTCGAGCAGCGCCGACGCCGGCGACACCAGATTCGACTCCGGCGTGTAGTCCGGCGGATAGAAGTTGAAGACCGTCGGCGAGAGGTACGGCGGCTGCTCCAGCGAGGAGCTCGCCCTGGCGAAGTACACGCCGTCGGTCGCGACCCCGAGCGCGCGGGCGAGGCCGGTGAGGAGCAGCACCGGGTCCTTCACCCGCCCGTAGCTCGGGTCGGTCTTCACGTCACCGCGGGCCTCGGGGTCGAGGAGGATGGCGCGCACCACCGCGCCGAGGTTTCCCCGGACGCCGTGGCCGTCGTCGGCCCAGACCGCCGAGATCCGCCCCACGTACGCAGGGCTCGGGTTGGCGGTGACCAGCGCCTGGATGAGCTGCTTCCCGATGAAGGGGCCGACGTTGGCATGGCCGGCGATGGTGTCCAGCGCCTGCGCGAGGTCGGCCTCCGGCGTCTGGCCGGCGGGGATCTGCGTGCCTCCGAGGATGGTCTTGGCCGCGGTGTCGTGGTTCCCCGGCACCACGACCATCGAGCCCAGGTAGTACGGCGGATTGTGCGTGCGCTGAGTGGCGCCCGGCTGCAGCGGGTAGGTCCACCCGGTGAGCACGTGGGCGAGGCCGATGACCGCGTTCTGGTCGTAGGTCGGGACCGGCGTCCCCGAGGAGTCGGTCACCACCGAGCCATCCGGGTTCAGCTGCACCAGGCCGATGGAGAACAGCTGCATCACCTCGCGGGCGTAATTCTCGTTGGGCGAGGTGCCCCGGGCCGGGTTCGGCTTGTCGTTGTTGACCATGTTCAGGTACCGCCCCATGGCCGGGCTGAGGGTGACGTCCTCCAGGAGCTGCCGGTAGGTGCCGAAGGCGTCGCGGAGCAGGAGCTTCTCGTACTCGGCGACGCCGTAGTTCGGGCGGACCTCGGCGCCCGAGACCACCACGACCTGCGAGAGCGCGAACGCCACCCGCTGCCGCAGCTGGTCCGCTCCGGAGATGGCATTGCGGAAGAACGCCGCCTCGGTGAGGAACGGGGTGAAGTTGTCGCGGTAGCAGGTGGCCGAGGAACCGGTGGGGCAGACCGCGTTCACGTTGTCGGCGACGACCGGGTAGGTGCCGAGGTCGGACGGTGGGGTCTGCAGCTGGGCATCGATCCACGGCGCGGCGCCGCGCTGCTGAATGTCGGCGACCACCGCCGCGGTCGGACCGAAGGTCGCCTGGGCCGCGAGGCGCACGGCGTCGGGCGAGAGGACCAGCGGCTTCGGGGGCGCCGAGGGCTGGCTGGAGCAGGCGGCGAGCAACAGCGCCAGCGCGCCACTCCGGAGGACTCGTGAGTTCACGGCGAGCATCCCTCCATTCCGAGGTCAGCCGGTCGAGCACCGGCCGGGCCTTCACACGTGACCGATGCGAAAAACATTCACCCCGCCCTCGAGGTGCAGCTGCCGCGAGGTGGCGCGAAGGGGCGAGGGCGCGGTAGAGACGCGTGCCCCGGCTTCAGGGGACGCGTGTCGCCGACGATCCTCGCACTGCTCTCGCTGCTGGCCGCGCCTCCGTCCGCTCCCGGGCTGGAGACCGTGGCCGAGCTGCCGCAGCGACCCGGGGCGATCGCGGTGGTCGGCTCGCGCGTCTTCGCCGCGCTGCATCCGCTCGGCAATCCGGAGTTCAAGCTCCTGGAGCTCCTTCCCGGTGGACGTCGCGCGCCGTACCCGAGCGGGGTCCTGAGCCGCGGGTTCACCGCGGTGACGGCGCTCGACTCCGACGGCGCGGGCGGCCTGTGGATCCTCGATGCCGGCGGCGAGGGAAAGCCTCCGCGGCTCGTGGGCTGGAACACGGCCGACGAGCGGCAGTTGCGGGCTTTTCGCATCCCGGCCTCGGCGCTGGGAAGCAACTCCTGGCTGTGCGCACTGGCAGTGGACCGGCAGCACCAGGTGGCCTACGTGGCGGACCGTTCCCGGGCGGACTGGACGGGTGACTCGCATCCGGCGCTGCTCGTGGTCTCGCTGGAGACCGGCCAGACCCGCCGGTTGCTCGAGGACCATCCTTCGCTGGAGCCGGACGCACAGCCCATCTCGGTGGACCGCCGGGCGGTCGCCCACCGCGAGCTCGACGGCACCGTGGAGAAGCTGCGCCTCGGGGTGAGCGCGCTCTCGCTCGATCCGGCCGGGAACTTCCTGTACCTCGCGGCGCTCAACGGCGGCTCGGCGTGGCGAGTCCGGACGCGAGATCTCGTGGACCCCGCGCTCACGCCGGAGGAGCTGGCCGACCGCGTCGAGTCCCACGTCGACCGCCCGTCCGGCACCGGCCTGGTGGCCTGGGACGACGGCCGGGTGCTGCTCGCCGACGTCGAGGGTCATGCGCTCCGGCTCGCCTCACGCTCCGGCCAGACGGTGGTGGTGGAGGATCCGCAGCTGCAGTGGCCCGACGGTCTGGCGCGCGGGCCGGAGGACTGGGTCTATCTGACGGTGAATCAGCTCAACCTCCATCCGGCGCTGAACCGGGGCACGGAGGAGAGCCGCCCGCCCTACTTCGTGTTCCGGGTCCGTGTGCCACGCAGCGTCCCGGCCCGCACACCGCCCGCGACACCACGTGATGCCGGCGTGGGACCAAGTGGAGAGTCCCGGCCAGACGGCGGGTGACATCCCGCCGACGCTGTCGCCCACTCCCGACCCTCAGAACGCGCAACCGAGAAGTTGCGCGACACCGAGAAGCGCAACCCGGAGGTTGCGCAAAGGTATCTGCGCAAAGGTATCAAAGACTTTCGGCAACCTTCCGGTTGCCCGTGACCGCATTTCCCTCGGGAAACGATGCCCGGAGCACGCGAGGCCCGACGCGACCCGCGTGCGAATGCGCAACCCGGAGGTTGCGTGAAGGTGCGTGAAGGTGTCAAACACCTTCGGCAACCTTCCGGTTGCCCGATGGGTCACGGACGGTGAGAGCGCCGAGCCTCGGAGGTCGCCTCGCCGTCCCCGCCGGACTGAAGCTCGACCCGGCGTCCCGGGGAACGGCCCTCCGGCAACTGCCAGCCCGGACGCCTGACGGCCGGTGGGCGTATCCTCCCGGCCCGAGGATGTCCGACAAGACCGCGCCTGCATCGTCCAGCACCGTGCTCGTCGTGGATGACGATCCGGGCATCCGCGAGAGCGTCACCGAGGTGCTCACCGCCGAGGGCTACCGGGTCCTCGAGGCGCCCGACGGGGAAGTCGCCCTGGCCCAGCTGCGCGACATGCCGGAGCGTTGTGTCGTCCTCCTCGACCTCGCCATGCCGCGGATGAACGGCCTCGAGGTGCTGACCGCCCTGTCGCGCCAGGAACACACCGAGCGCTTCCCGGTGGTGGTGATGAGCGCCAACGCCCACCCACGCGAGCTGGAGTTCCCCCAGGTCGTGGCCCTGCTCCGCAAGCCGTTCGAGCTGGACGAGCTCCTTCGCTGGGTGGAGGTCTGCAGCCGGACGTCCGGCTGAACGCACCGCGGCGCGTCGAGTGACGAGGCACCCTGGAGCCTCCGGGGTCGCGCCGCTACGCTCGGCCGCGACGAAGGAGACGACCCGATGCCCATCATCCAGTGCGACATCCGCGAGGGACGCACCCCCGAGCAGAAGCGTGCCCTCGCCGAGGCCATCACCCGCGTGGTCCACGAGACCATCGACGCGCCGCTCGAGTACATCTACGTCCTGATCCGCGAGACGCCCGGCTATCACCACGTGAAGGCCGGCAAGCCCCTCCCCGACTGGACCCCGTCGACCGGTGGGAAGGGCCATGCGCGCTGAGCCTCCCGCCGCCCCGGCGCGCGCGATCGGCACCCCGCCGCGCCTCACACACTGGATCGGCGGCCGCGCGGTGCAGGGAGAGAGCAACCGGTTCGGCGACGTGTTCGACCCGTCGACCGGCGCGAGGACCCGGCAGGTTCCGTTCGCCAGCGCGGCCGAGGTCGACGCCGCCGTCCGGGCGGCCGCCGCGGCCTTCCCCGCCTGGTCCCGCACCCCACCGGTGGTCCGCGCCCGCGTCCTGTTCCGCTTCCGCGAGCTCGCCGAGGCCCGGGCCGACGAGCTGACCCGTCTCATCACCGCCGAGCACGGGAAGATCCTCTCCGATGCGCGGGGGGAGCTCGCCCGCGGCATGGAGGTCGTCGAGTTCGCCTGCGGCATCCCGCAGCTCCTGAAGGGCGAGATGACCGAGCAGGTGGGCCGCGGCATCGACTCGTGGTCGGTGCGCCAGCCACTGGGCGTCGTCGCCGGCATCACCCCGTTCAACTTCCCGGTGATGGTCCCGATGTGGATGTGGCCGGTGGCCATCGCCTGCGGGAACACCTTCGTGCTCAAGCCCTCGGAACGGGATCCCTCCCCCAGCCTCGAGGTGGCGCGGCTGCTCGCCGAGGCGGGATGCTCCGAGGGCGTCTTCAACGTCGTGAACGGCGACCGGGAAGCGGTCGAGGCGCTGGTGAACCACCCCGAGGTGGCGGCGGTGAGCTTCGTCGGCTCCACACCGGTCGCGGAGTGGGTGCACCGGACCGCGAGCGTTTCGGGGAAGCGGGTCCAGGCGCTGGGCGGCGCCAAGAATCACATGGTGGTGATGCCCGACGCGGACCTCGACCTCGCCACCGACGCGCTCATCGGATCGGCCTACGGCTCGGCCGGGGAAAGGTGCATGGCGGTCTCCGTGGGGGGGGCGGGGGGGGGTT